>Ga0208544_10000023_pt1 | contig 120483 bp, 90 predicted proteins | sample DEB08_DNA_9_FD_184526 | JGI IMG/M metagenome (GOLD analysis project Ga0208544, IMG submission 184526) | Aqueous microbial communities from the Delaware River and Bay under freshwater to marine salinity gradient to study organic matter... | ecosystem: Environmental > Aquatic > Marine > Coastal ...
ATTTGTTTTTCAAAGAACGAGCAAATTCATGACAATGTTATTGGAATGTATATCGAAAAATACTACTACAAAACGGGTAAATTTTCAGATGCTCTCAGAGCTTAATCAACCGAATTAATACACGATCCGTTTTTTCTTTTACTAATTCTAATTGGTATGTGAATGGAAGCTCGACTATTACTTTACCAAAAAAGTATTCGCTAGAAGTCGCAGGCAATTATTTTTCTAAATCCTTAATGGGTATTGCTGAAATTAAACCTTTTCATACCCTAACAATTGGTGTCCAAAAGGAATTAAACAATGACCAAGGCATACTGAAATTTTCTGTGAGTGATATTTTCAAAGGAAGTAACTGGCGTTGGGTAGTAGATAATCCCAACATTGATTTTGTTAATACTGGCGCCGTGCTTTTTACGGAAAGAGTTTTTCGATTGACCTATTCTAAGCGATTTGGAAATACCAAAGTAAAAGGAGAACGGAAACGAGCAACAGGCTCTGCGGCTGAAAAACGTAGATTAAATTAACAGATGTTAGTACTTCCAGAACTCCAAGTTCTGGAAGCACTTCTCATACGATCTATTTTAGAATAAACACTACTACTAAGGTTACTTTTCTTTGAAGCCACTTAAAAGTCTGCAATACTCCCTATAAGTATTGCAGGCTTTCTAAATGTTTATAAGCCATCACCCTCCCCAACTATCCCGATCCAAACTCCGATACTGAATAGCCTCCGCCAAATGCCCAATCTGAATATCCTTTTTTCCATCTAAATCTGCGGCAGTCCGAGCCACTTTCAGAATTCGGTCATAAGCCCGAGCAGATAATTGCAATTTTTTCATAGCCGTTTTCAATAAGATAATCCCCGCTTGGTCAAGCTTACAAACTTCTCTTGACATTCGACTTGGCATTTGTGCATTGCTATGCACAAATTTTAAATTTTTAAAGCGTTCTATTTGTATTTTTCTAGCAACAACAACTCGTTTAGCAATATCTTCACTCGTTTCCGATTCCCGTTCGTAATTAGCTAACATTTCTAGTGGAACAGGGGTGACTTCGACATGTAAATCTATTCGGTCTAAAAGCGGTCCAGATATTTTATTGAGGTAACGTTTGACGACACCTGCACCACAAACACAATCTTTGCTTGGATGATTAAAATACCCACAAGGGCAGGGATTCATCGCGGCAATTAACATAAAACTAGCAGGATAATCTACGGATATTTTTGCTCTGGATATGGTGACTCTTCTCTGTTCCATTGGTTGTCTTAAAACTTCTAAAACAGAGCGTTGAAATTCTGGTAATTCATCTAAAAATAATACCCCATTATGCGCTAAAGAAATTTCACCAGGACGAGGATTAGAACCACCGCCTACCAAAGCTGCATTACTGACCGTATGATGCGGCGCACGAAATGGACGAGTCGGTACTAATGCAGAGTCTGCTGGCAATACGCCTGCAACGGAATGAATCTTAGTCGTTTCTAATGCTTCTAATAAACTTAATGGAGGCAGAATAGTCGGTAATCTTCTAGCCAACATGGTTTTACCTGCACCTGGAGGCCCAATTAAAATGACATTATGTCCTCCTGCCGCAGCCAATTCTAAAGCTCGTTTGATATTTTCTTGCCCTTTGACATCTGAAAAATCAACACTATAATCATTTTTAGTATTGGCAAACTCATCTCTAGTATCTAGAATCGTCGGTTTTAAAACCAATTCTCCATCAAAAAAAGCAACAGCCTCTTTGATGTTATCAATGCCATACACTTCTAAATTACTCACAATTGCTGCTTCTCTGGCATTTTGTTTAGGTACAATGATGCCTTTGAATTTTTCTGCTCTTGCTTGAATAGCAATGGATAAAACGCCTTTGATTGGTCTTAACCCACCATCCAAAGAAAGCTCTCCAATCATCATATAATCACCCAAATTTTCTGGTTTCATCTGATGGGTGGCACCTAAAATACCCATAGCGATGGGCAGGTCATAAGCACTCCCTTCTTTCTTAATATCAGCAGGCGCCATATTGACGACTAACTTTAATCGAGGTATTTTTTTACCAATATTACTTAAGGCGGCCTCGAAGCGTTGAAAGCCTTCTTTGACGGCATTATCTGGTAAGCCCACTAAATGATAAAAGGGTTGTCCTTGGGCGACTTCGCCGCCTGCATTTACTTCAATTGTAATGGTTTGTGCATCCACTCCGTGGACGGCTGCTGCATAGGTTTTGACTAGCATGTTTTGTGTAGTTTTCTTTAGTCTATGATTAAATAGGTGCTTAAAGATAGGAAATGCTTTTCCTTTTTTTAAGGAAACGGAATTTTTTTGTTGAAAAGCGTAGAATATACTTGATTTACGGTATACAACCAAAGCTAGTTTACTGTTTTTAACCAATCCGCCAACTGATTCATTTGATTGAATTGATGTCCCGAGTCATCTATTAAAGTAGCTACTTGTTGATTGGTACTCATTTTTTCCATGAGTCGATTTGCATTAGTAATAGGTACTAATTGGTCATTTTTGCCATGTGCAATCATTATAGCATTCCGATAATTATCTATAAAATAAATAGGCGAACTTTTAAGCATTTTTGCTCTTATAGTGGAAATAGGTTCTTTTTTACTCAAAAATTGATATTTATACTGAAAATTATATCGTTGGTAAACAACTTTAGCAAAAAAATCAACTGGTCCAGATTGACTGATAACGGCATTAATCGTTGTATCTCTTGCGCCCATTAAAAGCGCAACCGTGCCTCCTCGACTAACTCCCCAAACAGCTGTTTTTTTCTTGTTTACTCCTTTGAACTCAGTCTGCGTTAAATGTAAAAGTCGGAGCGCATCATTCGTTGCGCCATCAAAGGCATCTCCAAAAAAGCCATCCGCACAATATCTTTTGCCATAAACGGAAAGTGCTTGTCCTCGATAGGCAGGAATGAGTATAAAATAATTATTCAGATTTGCATATAATTTCTTTCTAAAGTCATCTTCCATATAAGAAGTAGGGTCTTGTTGATTAAGTCCATTTGCCCAAAGCAATAAAGGGTATTTTTGTTGTTCATCATATTGATAAGGAAAGATTATAGCACCATAATGTTTTCGCCCTTCTGCATATTGCTCAATGATTAACAATTTTCTATCAATGGCATAATACATTTCTTTTATAATGGAAAAACTATCACTCGCCGTTGAGAAACTTTGCCAATTCGCTTTAATAGTAGCTAATTCTAAACTATCTGTTGGCTTAAAAAGACTATCTAAATGGAGTTGTTGATTAACGTCAATACTATCGTAAGAAATACGTTCCTTACAAGGGCATTTATTGCTATATTTAGTATAACAAAAAAGCAATGCTAATAGGCCAATAATTAAGAATAAGCTTCTTTTCGTTTGTCTGTCCATAAATTCATATTACTTAATAAGCAAGCTTTTGAGAATTGATTTTTCTTTTAAAAAAAACCACTAATTTTGTCAAAAAGATAGTAAAAATATGAGAAAGTCCTACGGTAATACTTATTGGGGAAAAGAATGGCTACAATCCCTCACACAAATTGATTATTCCAATCGTTTGCCAAGAGGTAAAACGTATGCGAATAAGGGGCTAGCCAAAGATATTCAAATCAACGAACATCGGATTACGGCTAAAGTCCAAGGTAGTCGCCGCCGACCTTATGATGTGAGTATTTCCGTTAAGAAATTTATGGTTGGAGAAAAAGCCAAAGTAATAGAATTAATAACGGATAACCCTATTTTTCTTTCCAAATTACTAAATCGAGAACTACCTAGTGCACTTGACAAGGCCTGTAGACGAGTAGGTGTTGCTCTTTTTCCGAAATCTTGGCAAGACATGAATGGTCATTGTTCTTGTCCTGATTCGGCGGTGCCTTGTAAACATTTGGCTTCTGTCCTTTATTTGGTTGCTAATGAAATTGATAAAAACCCGTTTTTAGTTTTTGAATTGCATGGCTTTGATTTGTTTAAAGAATTAGAAGGTGTAGGATATACAATTGGCGAACAGAAGGAAATTTCGATTTTGCCTATTAGTGATTTGCAAACAGCGTATCATTTTGATGACACCCCTTTTGAGTGGCAAGATGCGCTTTTTCAACAACTAGATTTCTCTACTATTCCTAATTGTCAAACCCAATTATTGACTATCTTAGGGAATAAACCCGTTTTTTTCCCATCAGGAGATTTTAAAACTATTTTAGAAAAAGGGTATCAATCCGTTGCCAAATATTTAACTAAAAAAGCAAAGAAAAAAGAGATTGAATCTTTGACTGCTGAAATGGATGCGGTGGATGAAATTGAAATTATTCTAGATACAGAACAAGACTTCTTGCAAGCTAATTTTAGAGATAGTCGAGGTAAAAAAGTTATCTCCTTCAAGGAAGAAGAAAAATTAATGGCTTGGTTGGAAGAAATTCCAATGGCTAGGCTCGAACAACTAGCGCCTTGTTTGAGTGGTTTGTTTTTGACGTATCATTTAGCCGAAAAATTAGCGATTCAGAGTGCTTATATTCCACAATTATTACGAGTTGGTACGAGGCGATACAAAATCCGGTGGTTGCCTGCTATTTTAAATGAAACTGTTAAGGATGTTTATGAGAAAGTTAAGGAATTAACGCCTAAAAACTTAGTATTTTATAAAATTAGCAAGGCAATTCAGCAGCCAACAGAAAGCGATTATTATCCAACTTTGGTCTCGTTTTTCTTGAATTTTTTCATGCACAGCTATCGGGATTTAAGAAAGGTGCGCAATCAAGAAAATGAGGTTTTTCAAATCTTTTTTAATGGCGCTTTAGAACAATTTACTGAATTTGAAAATAGAGCTTATCCTTCGGCCATTCAATTATGGTTGAGTAAATTTTACATTGCGGAAAAAGATTTTGTCCCTGTTTTACAAGTCGAAGATATTGAAGATGTAGGATTTGAAGTAAAAATTGCCCTCCAAGATACGACTCAACCATTAGAACCACTTATTTCCTTAAAAGATGTTTTTGCCAAAGATAGTTATAGTGCTATTCGACTCGATTTCTTGCGGGATTTGGCGATGATGTCTGATTTTTTCCCACAGATAAGTTATTTAGTCGCCTCGAAAGGAACGGAACAATTGGTGTTTGATTCCAATGATTTTGTGGCTATTTTATTTAAAATATTGCCGACCATTAAATTATTTGGGATTAAAATTTTATTGCCAAAAGCCTTACGCAAATTATTGCGCCCTAAAATGTCGATGCAATTGGAAAGCGGAGACGACGGCACGATTCAAGGCAAACAATCCATTATTAATATGGATGAAATGCTCAGTTTTGAGTGGAAAATAGCGATTGGGGATAGATTGGTCACGGAAAAAGAATTTTTAAAATTAGTCAAACAGTTTTCAGGGATTGTTAAAATAAATGATGAATTTGTCTTTTTTGACGAACATGAAATTCGCTCTTTAATTGATAAAATAGAAAATCCACCGCATGTTGATGGTCATCAGTTATTACAAATTGCCTTGACAGAAGATTATCAAGGTGCAAAAGTGCATTTAGATAAAAATACGCGCCAATTAATTGATAGATTATTACAAGGCGAAGGCACGGAAGTACCAGCAGGCTTGCAAGCGACTTTACGTCCTTATCAATTGCGGGGTTATGAATGGTTGTATAAAAATTCTAGGCTAGGGTTCGGTAGTTTGATTGCAGATGATATGGGTTTAGGGAAAACCTTACAAGTTATTGCTACGCTGTTAAAATTAAAAGAAGACGGAGAATTGGAAACGCATAAAGCATTAATAGTTGTACCGACTACTTTATTAACCAACTGGGAAAAAGAAATCCGAAAATTTGCGCCCTCCTTAAAAACACATACTTATCACGGGTCAAATAGAGATTTAAAACCACTCCAAGAAGCAGATGCTTTAATTACTACTTATGGGGTTGCTCGTACGGAAACAACAATTTTAAATAAACAAAAATGGTTGACCTTAATTATTGATGAAGCACAAGCCATTAAAAACCCAGGAACGGCTCAGACCAAGGCGATTAAAAAACTAAAAGCACCCGTTAAAATTGCGATGAGTGGAACGCCTGTAGAAAATAGATTGAGTGAATACTGGAGTATTTTTGATTTTTCTAATAAAGGCTATTTGGGCAATCTGAAAAAGTTCAAAGAAGAGTTTGCTGCGCCTATTGAAATTGACAAAGACCAAACTCAATTGGCAAAATTTAGAAAAGTCACCGAGCCCTTTATTTTACGGCGTTTAAAATCAGATAAATCTATTATCAAAGACTTACCTGATAAAATTGAATTAGACCAATACTGTCAATTATCTTCAGAGCAAACTGCACTATACCAAAGTGTAGTTGAAACGACGATGAAGGCAGTCGCAGCCGCAGATGGTATTCAGAGAAAAGGGCAAATTCTAAAATTAATTACTGCTTTAAAACAGGTTTGTAATCATCCTCGTCAATTTCTAAAAAAAGGAAGTGCCGACCCTGCTATTTCTGGTAAATGTGCTTTATTATTTAGTTTGCTACAGCAGATTTTAGATAAAAATGAAAAGGTTTTAATTTTTACGCAATATCAAGAAATGGGACGGATGCTAGCGCAAATGATAGAAGATGAATTTGGTACAATAGCACCTTTCTTACATGGTGGTGTTAGTCGAAAAGGACGAGATGAAATGGTGGAAGATTTTCAAAATAATAGAACGACTAGAGTACTGATTTTATCTTTAAAAGCAGGAGGTACAGGCTTAAATTTAACGGCGGCGAGTAATGTCATTCACTATGATTTATGGTGGAATCCAGCAGTAGAGGCACAAGCTACAGACCGGGCCTATCGTATCGGACAAAACAAAAATGTCATGGTACATCGCTTCATCACAAAAGGTACTTTTGAGGAAAAAATTAATCAGTTATTAATCAACAAAAGAGAATTAGCTAACATGACGGTTTCAACGGGCGAGAAATGGATTGGCGATTTAAGTAATGCAGAGTTGAGTGAGATGATGAGGTTGGAAAATTAACGGTTGTCAGTTATCAGTTGTCAGTTTGTGGGTATAACACCGATAACCGATAACGGGATATACCCTAAAAAGGTTAATTTGCCCTAATCTGACAGTTTATATACAAAAGATAAGCTGTTTTTTGAATTAATTTTCAAAAAATCGCTTTAATTTACCCGATAATCAAACTTTTATTACCAGTTATTGGTAAATTGCCGCAGGTTATCACTCCCCATAAAAGGATAACCATCATCTATTGAGAAAACTGAAAATTGCTCGTGCTACACAAAATTCAAGAAACGATTGCTCAACTAGAGCGAGATAAATCTATCCGTGTCCTTTATGCCTGCGAATCTGGAAGCAGAGCTTGGGGCATTCCTTCTCCTGATAGCGACTATGATGTCCGCTTTATTTATGTCCATCAATTAGATTGGTATTTATCCTTGTGTAATCGAAAAGATACGATTACAATAAAATCCGATGAAGCTAATTTGGATATGACTGGTTGGGATTTGCGCAAAACGCTGCAATTGATGAAAAAATCCAATGCAGCTCCTTTGGAATGGATGCATTCGCCTATTGTCTATCAAGAAGCGCCAGGTTTTCTTCGACGATTCCAAAAAGTTGGAGCTACTTGCTTTTCGCCTAATTCTATGAATTATCATTATTTGAGTATGGCGAAAAAATTTTATGATAGCTGTGCGGGAGAAACCACCGTTAATCTAAAGACTTGGTTCTATGCTTTGCGAACGGCACTAAGCGCTCGCTGGATTGTAGAAAAAGAAGCAATGCCACCAGTTATTTTTAAAGATTTACTATCTTTGATTGCTCCGTCTATTAGAAAAGACCTTTTAGCTTTAATTGCGTTAAAGGGAACTAAAAACGAGGATTTTTTATTTGAAAAAGAAGCAACTTTGCTTCAATTAATCGAGGAATCTATTGCTATTGCAGAAGCTGGTAAAACAGATTTATCTGGCAGTAAAGTCAATATGTTGGAGATGGATAAATTCTTTCAACGTATGATTCCTAAACCAAATAAAAATGACTATAAAGGAGCTAAAAAATCAACATCTTTTACTGTTTGAAGCAGTTAGTGGCAGCCATGCTTATGGCCTCCAACATAAGGATTCAGATGTTGATTTAAGAGGGGTCTTTGTCATGCCTAAAGCACAATTTTATGGGTTGACCCCAATAGAGCAAGTTAGTGATGAATTAAATGACGAGGTGTATTATGAATTGAAAAAGTTCGTAGATATGCTGGTGAAAAACAAACCTAATTTCTTAGAAATGTTAGCTTCACCAGCAGATTGTATCCGTTATAAACATCCTCTATTTGACCTACTAAAACTAGACGATTTTCTATCTAAACAAGCCAAAAACACTTTTGCGGGTTACGCCCTTTCTCAAATTAAAAAAGCCAGGGGATTAAATAAAAAGATTGTTAACCCAATGGCAGAACGTCGCAAATCAGTCTTGGAATTTTGCTATGTGCAACATGGACAAGGTTCTATGCCGCTATTAAAATTCCTAGCCGAAAATAATTTTAAACAAGCAGATTGTGGCCTAGTAAATGTGGCGCACATGAAAGGCATCTTTGCCCTATTTCATAATCCCACCTTAGCCTACCAAGGTATTATTCGTGGCAAAAAATCGAATGATATTTGCCTAAGTTCTATTCCTAAAAAAGAAAAACCTATCGGTGTTTTATATTTTAATAAAGATGGTTATTCTCTATATTGTAAAGAACATACACAATATTGGGAGTGGGTAAATAAACGAAATCAAGCGAGGTATGAAAGTACCATGAATCATGGCAAAAATTACGATGCCAAGAATATGATGCATACTTTTCGTTTATTGCATAATGCCGAAGAAATTGCTCGAACGGGTACTTTTCAAGTTCGACGTACTCATGATAAAGCCTTTTTGTGGCAAGTTCGAATGGGCGAATTTCAATACGATGATTTGGTGAAAATTGCAGCCGATAAGATTTTGGAAATTAATGAATTGTTTGAATCTTGCGATTTGCGGGAGATACCTGATTTGGAAAAGGTTAATGAATTATTATTGGAGATTCGGGAAGGGTTTTATTTGAAGCTAAGAATCCATTAAAATGCCATTGCCCCACAGATTAGTTTCCCCACGGATTTGCTCCTACTATTATTATTTCTCATTCTTATCTATTTTCAAAAATACATTTCCTTATTAAGTTGATACTATTTAGTAAGACTTTGGGTACAAATGAATGAATTGTGATATATTCGCCTGTACGAATAAAATCACAATTCATTCAACCTAACTTTTCTACTAATGAAAAAATATTTAACACTCCTTTTACTATTTTCAACACTCCTGCTTACTGCCCAAGATGCTACCGTCGATTTGAATTATTATTTACCAGCTAATGTTACTTATGATGCGAGTATTCCTACGCCTAAAAGTGTGATTGGACACGAAGTAGGCGAATGGCATGTGACCCACGATAAGTTAGTGCAATATATGTATGCACTAGCGGGATCAAGTGACCGAATTACACTTGATAAAAGAGGGACAACTTTCGAGGGGCGTCCTTTGCCTTTATTAACAATTACTTCTCCTAAGAATCATCAAAATATAGCTACTATTCAAAGTAGTCATGTATCCTTGACAGAGCCGGCAGGTAGTTCACTCAATATTTCGGATATGCCAGTAGTCGTTTACCAAGGATTTTCCATTCATGGAAATGAATCGAGTGGTGCAAATGCTGCTTTGGCAGTCGCTTATCATTTAGCCGCAGGGCAAGGTACAGAAATGGATAAATTATTGAACGAAGTGGTTATTCTATTTGACCCTTGTTATAATCCTGATGGTTTGCAAAGATTTGCTTATTGGGCAAATATTCATAAGAGTCAAAATATAAACCCTGACCCTAATGACCGAGAATATAGTGAGGTTTGGCCAGGCGGTCGAACCAATCATTATTGGTTTGATATGAATCGAGATTGGTTGCCTGCTCAATTACCTGAAAGTCGAGTACGTATCAATACCTTCCATAATTGGTATCCTAATATTTTGACAGACCATCATGAAATGGGTAGCAATTCTACTTTTTTCTTTCAACCAGGGATTCCTGCACGGACGCATCCATTAACGCCACAAAAGAATCAAGATTTAACGGGTGCTATTGGAAAATTCCACGCCAAGGCTTTTGATAAATTAGGTAGCTTTTATTATACCGAAGAAGATTTTGATGATTTTTATTATGGCAAAGGTTCTACTTTTCCTGACATCAATGGTGCAGTAGGTATTTTATTTGAACAAGCGTCTTCTCGTGGACATGCACAAGAAACAGATAATGGCATTTTGACTTTTCCTTTCACCGTTCGGAATCAATTTACCGCCGCTTTATCAACCCTAGAAGCAGCCGTTTCTATGCGTAGTGAATTATTAGGGTATCAACGAGATTTTTATAATAACGCTAGAAAAGAAGCAGCTAGAAATAAAGATGCGATTGTTTTTGGAGATGAAAAAGATGCCGCTAAAACCTATCATTTAGCAGAAATCTTAAACCGACATAAAATCGTTTTACACGAATTGAAAAGTGATTTTACGGCTAATGGCAAGACCTTTAAAAAAGGCTATAGCTATGTTGTTCCTAAAAATCAAAAACAAACTCGATTGATTCAAGCCATGTTTGAGAAGCGGACGGAATTTAAAGATAGTTTGTTTTATGATATTAGTGCTTGGACTTTTCCACTAGCTTTTAATCTAGATTATGTAGAAAATGCCTCCATCAATCGAGCGGGTGACGTCATTACCGACTTGACCACGCCAACGCCTACTTTACCAACTGCTGCCAGTTATGGCTATTTAATGGAATGGCATGAGTATTACACCCCAGAAGCGTTAGATTTAATTTTACAAAAAGGTCTTAGAGCAAAAGTTGGGATGCAACCATTTACTTTAGCAGATAAAAAATATGATTATGGCACTATCCTCATTCCTGTACAAAATCAATCCTTATCTGCTACCGATTTAGGTGCATTTATGAAAGAAGTTGTTAAAGAAACGCAGGTAAAAATAATCCCAGTAAGTACAGGATTAACGAAAGGGATTGATTTAGGCAGTAGACAATTTTCGGCTATCAAAGCCCCAAAAGTAGCGATGTTAATCGGAGCAGGTATCAATTCGTATGATGCAGGAGAGATTTGGCATTTATTGGATACACGTTATAATATGCAGCTAACAAAATTAGATACTCGCAATTTTTCAAGAACAGATTTAAGTCGGTATACAACACTCATATTACCAGCTGCTAGAGGAAATGCCTTAGATAAAAAAGCTGCTGAAAAAATAAAAACTTGGGTTCGCAACGGCGGTACCTTAATCGGTTATAAAAATATTGGTCAATGGATGAATCAAAATGAGTTATTAAAAATGACTTTTGAATCTAAAGCTGATACGGCTACGAATATTCCGTATGATCAGCGCAGAAATTATGCTGGAGCACAAGTCATTGGTGGCGCTATTTTTAATACAAAAATTGACCGTTCTCATCCTATCGCTTTTGGTTATAAGAATGACCATTTAGCGATGTTTAGAAACTCTACCCTTTTTGTCAAGGCAGATAAAAATAGTTATAATAATCCCATTCAATATACTAACTCCCCATTATTAGGTGGCTATATTTCTTCGAAAAATTTAACCTTACTTAAAAATACCGTTCCATTTAAAACGGGCGGTTTAGGTCGTGGTCAAGTGGTCTATTTTACCGACAATACCAATTTTAGAGCATTTTGGTATGGCACGAATAAGTTATTGATGAATGCTATTTTCTTTGGAGGACAGATGTAAGAATAAGGGGGATTCTAAGGGGATAAAATGTGAGTCGTCAGGACGACTAGATATCCATTCCTAGTCTGGAGACTAGAAATATCGGGTAAAAAATGTGAATTATAATGCCAAAGTCTTGACTAGAAATATCCGTTATTCATAAAAGCCTATTCATAAAAAATCCGTTGGGCAAAATTAGAACGCCCATTATAAAATGATAGAAATCCGTGGGGAAATTAAATTCGTGGGGGTAAAGCCCAACAGATTATATTTCCCAACGGATTTTTTTAGGCACCTAATCACTCCACATAATCCGCAACCTGCAAATTCTTTTCCACCCAATGCGCATCATCATGAAATTGATAAGGGGAAGGATTATACGTACCAATCAAATTTACATTAGCCTTAGCAGGCACTTCCATTCCCAATAAATGAAAAGTCGCATTCACCATTAAGCGACGAACATCTTCATCGACCATATCTGTAGCAGCACCAATCGTCGTTGTAAAAGACATCCCTGGTTTTCCATTAGGAAGTTGATAATTTTTAGTCCAAGCAATAGGTGGCATAGGGTCGTTTGGATTATAAGCTTTTTCTCCTTTTCCTGTAATCGTTGCTATTTCTGTATCTGTTTCTTTTAAACCATAAAAAGAATCCGTTTTATCATATTCACCAGCTCGATTAACAGATTGCCCCAAGATGATAGATTGCGTATTAGGCATTGGCGTGCGGATACCATAGACATCCGTTGGCCCCCAAATTGCACCATTTTCTATACCATTTGTAATTGGATGAGTTGCTGCACCTGGAGCAATAATTCCCCGTGTACTTTGGTGTTTATGATGTCCATGATGCGTATACCAAGTTTCTCCTAAAACCAATTTACCAAAACCTAAATTCCAATCTGTATTATCGCCTTTATAATTAAATCCATAATGTCGATATTGATGGGTCGTATCTTTAAAATTAAAAGCATGGGTTGCTGTACGAATCGCCATAAGTGGTTTTCCAGCCGATAAATAATTATCAATATGCTGCATTTGTTCACTCGGCAAAGCCCGAAATCGAGTAAATAAAATCATTAAATCGGCATCCGCTAATTTCTCTAAGCCTGGAATATTAAAACTATAATTGGGGTCAATCGTTCCTAATTTTTCTGGGTCTTGCGCAAATAAAACAGTACAGTCAAAACCATGATGATTTGTTAGAATTTTTGCTAGTTGTGGCATCGCTTCTTCAGAGCGGTATTCTTCATCGCCTGTGACTAAGACTATCTTTTTTCCAGTTGGATTATTTTTCGCTTTATACGTCACCCATTGGATAGGTGCTGCTTTTTCTACTGTTTTTGATGCCGCTGTTTCATCAGTTTCAGTCGTGCTATTATTTTGACAACTCAATAAAAGAAATAGGAATAAAAAGGGAAGAAGGTGATAAATTTTCATAATTATTAAAATTGGTTAAGTCGATTTGTATAATAATCCTAAAGGTAGGAAAGAAATGGAAGAAAAGGAAAGATTAGAAGTAGCTTAGCAGACTGAACGAGAATTTCCGATTTGCTAAATCTAAATCCTTGATTTTGGGTTGAAAGAAATTTACTAAGGACAAACCCCTTCACTAATACATTTTCTATTTGACAAATTCATCGTTCCTCATTCATAGCTTATCATTCTATTTGTTTTCTAATATTCTGCCAATACTTTTCTTCACCAATTAAATACGGCAAAAGTAGTTAAATATCAGCGTTAATTTCCTGTTAAAATAAGAAATACCAGAACGAAAGAATTGTTCTAGACGTTAGCTTTGTAAATAGAATTCGACTAATTTTTTAACATTAAAACACAAATTGAACATGAAAAATCTCCTGTCTTTAGTTTTTGCTGGGGTTGTTGGAGGCTTGATTACGCTTGGTGGGCATCAAATGATGCAAAAAGAAGCTCCAATTCAACAACCTATAGCAAAACAAGTTAACACAAGAATAGCTACTCCTATTAGTTCCAAACCAGTACCTTTAAATTTTACAGAAGCTGCTACTATTGCTATGCCAACGGTGGTGCATATTAAAGCATCAGAAAGTAAAGGACATGCGCAATATAGAAGAGATGAACAGCAAGAAAATGGAAGTAATATGTTTGACTTTTTCTTTGACTCTCCTTTTAATGGCGGCGGTTCTCCTTTTGGCGGCGGACAGAAAAAAGGGACAGGTTCAGGCGTAATTATTTCCAATGATGGATATATTGTGACCAATAAACACGTAGTAGACTTTGCGGATGACCTAGAAGTAACTTTATATGACGATCGAACTTTTAAAGCAACTAAAATAGGCATTGACCCAAGGACGGATTTAGCGGTTCTTAAAATAGATTCCGATAATTTGCCAACCATGGATTTTGCTAATTCTGATAGAGCGCAAGTAGGGGAATGGGTTCTAGCTGTCGGTAATCCTTTTGATTTAACTTCTACTGTTACTGCAGGGATTATTAGTGCTAAAGGCAGAAGTATTGGCGTTATTAGAAATTCACAAGCCATAGAAAATTTCATTCAAACAGATGCAGTCGTTAACCCAGGGAATAGTGGCGGTGCATTGGTCGATTTAGATGGTAATTTGGTAGGAATTAATACCGCTATTGCTACACCAACAGGTACATTTGCGGGGTATTCTTTTGCTATTCCATCTAATATGGTTTTAGAAATTACGAATCATATTATTGAGCATGGTGGACCAAGAGCGATGTTAGGCGTTCAAGTAGTAGATGTCGATATAGATTTTGCAGAAGAACAGAACCTTTCTGTTGATAGTGGTGTTTATATTGCAGAATTAACCGACGGTGGTGCAGCTCAATATTCAGGCGTTTTACCCAATGATGTAATTACAAAAATTGATGGAATGAGTATAACAGATGCGCCAACATTAATTGACATAGTAAGTAAAGCAAAAGTAGGAGAAACATTGGAATTAACCATTAATAGAGATGGTAAAACAAAGAAAATTCCAGTAACCTTGAAATCGGGTTAAAAAACGCTTACCTTTGCATTGTTATAAAATTGTCGTTTTTTTAGAAAATTGACATTATTTTAACACTTATTTAAAAACAAAAGTGCGCTCAGCACAGTTATTATATAAATTCAAATGAACACATAAAGAAACTTGTTTAAAGTTGGTTTTTCGTTTTGTTTTGATGCGCCTGTCTCTTCTTAGAGACAGGCTTTTTTTATGCATAGTTGTATCAACCTTCCTTTTATCAAATTTAGCTAATTTTTATAGGTTTAAATAATATTAAATTTCAAGGATTTATTTACTTACCTTTCTTGAATGAGTGCAAATTGGTTAACCCATTTATTCAATTTATTTTTCCCACATTTATGCTTGGCTTGCGGTAAAAATTCGCTTCAAGGAACAGCTATTACCTGTTTCTCTTGCAATCGAAAACTACCATCAACAGGTATGCATCTTATGCAAGAAAATCGTTTTACAGACCGCTTCTTTGGTCGAATTTATCTGCAAGCAGGTGCAGCCATGTATCATTTTAAAGACGGTAATCAAGTACAACATTTAATTCATCAATTAAAATATGAAGGTAAATCAAGGGTTGGTCTAAAACTAGGAGCCGATTATGGAAAGCTACTCATCCAATCTACTTTTTTTAGAGATATTGATGTCATTATTCCCGTGCCACTCCATCCAGTAAAAGAACGAAAAAGGGGCTATAATCAAAGTGATTATATTGCAATGGGTTTATCAAAAACGATGCAGAAACCTTGGTTAAAAAAAGGATTAATTAGAACTAAATATGGCGTCAGTCAAACCCAGAAAAGTCGGATAGAGCGATACGAAAATGTTTTGCAATCATTCAAAGTAGGACAAATCGATGCTTTAAAAGGCAAACATATTTTATTGGTGGATGATGTATTGACCACAGGGGCAACGTTGGAAGCCTGTGCAACTAAAATTTTGGAAGTGCCTGACACTAAGATAAGTATGGTCACTATTGCCATTGCAGGAACTAATTAATTGCTCTAACACCAAGCTTCTGTAGCGCCAAGCTCTGCTTGGTATATTAACGTTAATTATTTTACCAAGCAGAGCTTGGCGCTACAGAACTATTCTACAGCAATTTCCTTAAAATAATTCGATATTCCCCAATTCTTGTTTTAGGTTGCACTTCGATTATATCAAACCCTCGACCTATCGCAAAAAGCAACATCGGCTTTAAACGGTTTCTAGTTTTGAAAGTAACGTGAGGGTAGCCATTATCTTTTGCCCATAGTTCTTGCTTATCTGCTAATTGACGAGCCAAACCTAATCTGCGATAAGCAGGTAAAATAGCACCCATCCAAGAATAAAAATAATCGGCTCTTTCATAACCGACCTTAAAACCGGCAGGCACATCATCTACATAAGCAACCAAAATTATATGAGGCACATTTTTAAGCCTTTGTTGGTAAGTAGATAGATTATGTGGATTATGGAACTCTGGTATTTTTTGAGAAATCGCAACGACTGTTTCTAATGTTCCGACTTCTATTTTGATAGTTGGTGGCATTTCATTTCAAAGTTAACCTGTGAATAAAGAAGAATCCTGCTTATTTTTGCATTTTATAGGGTAGTGCCATTCCAATAATTTTAGAATTAAGTAACTACCGAATAATTAATTTGCCGAGTAATTCCGATAATTACCGGAATGCTAGTACAGCTAATAATGAGTAGAAGAAATAAATTACAAAAATTCGCGGAAATACTAACCTTTCCAAATGTTTATGAAAATTTGGATGCTTATCCACCTAGATTATCAGGAATTGATGGAAAAGAAATTCAAATGAAAGGACTATGGAAAGAGAAACATTTCAAAAATGATAATCCAATTACATTGGAATTAGCTTGTGGCAGAGGCGAATATACTGTCGCTTTAGCTGAAAAATATCCCAATCGAAATTTTATTGGCGTCGACATTAAAGGTGCTCGAATCTGGAAAGGTGCAAGAATTGCCCAAGAAAAAAAATTAGATAATGCAGCTTTTCTCCGAACTCGGATAGAACTAATTGCCGCTTTTTTTGAACAAGGTGAAATAGATGAAATTTGGATTACTTTCCCCGACCCTTTTTTAAGAAAAGGAAAAAGCAATCGACGCTTGACTGCACCAAAATTTCTGGACCATTATCGAAAAATCCTAAAGCAGGATGGTTTAATGCATTTGAAAACAGATGAAGGTGTTTTATCTGAATTTACTTTAGAAGTGCTAAAGGCAGATAAAATCGCAAAAATCTTGTACCAAGATACAGACATTTATGCGAAGCCTTTACCAATGGAAGAATTAGAAGTAAAAACTTATTACGAAAATATGCACTTGAAAAAAGGAAAAACGATAAAATATATTCGGTTTACGATTAATTAGCCCTAGTTGCTGGTTGCTGTTTTTTTACCAACCAGCAACTAGCAACTAGTAACCAGCAACCAGCATGAAAATCCTCCATTTCTCTTCGGCAAAAACATGGCGAGGAGGAGAACAGCAAATTGCTTACCTCTACGAAGAATTGCAAAAAGAGCAAATTCAGCAATGGATTTTTTGTGCAAAAGGGAGTGCTTTAGCCACTTATTGCCAAGAACAAACTATTCCTTATTTTACTTACCAAAAACGATTTTCTGTTGATCCACTAGTTGCCTGTCAATTCAAAAAAATAAGCAAAAAATTAAAAATTGACCTCATTCATTTACACGATGCCCATAGTCATACTTTTGGGTATATAAGTGCCATTTTAGGTAATACCGTTCCTTATATTCTAAGTAGAAGAGTTGATTTTCCAGTTAAGAATAATTGGTTGTCTTATCAAAAATATAATCATTCTTCTATCAAAAAAATGCTATCTGTTTCTCATTATGTGCAGCAAATTTTAGCGCCTTCCATTCATGATAAAACAAAATTACAAGTCGTTCATAGTGGTATAGATACCTCTCGATTTCAATATACTAATCAGCATATTCTAAGAAAAGAATATGCTATTCCGCTAAATACATCAATTATCGCTAATGTAGCAGCCATCGCTCCACATAAAGATTATTTCACTTTTGTGGATACCGCTGCTATTTTATTAAAAAACAATCGAGCGTTAAAATTTTTAATTATTGGAGCAGATGGAGGAGAGGAAACGCGAATTAAAAAGTATATTCAGGAAAAAGAAGTAACAGACCATTTTATATTAACTGGTTTTAGAAAAGATATACCTCAAATTTTACCAGAAGTAGACATTTTTTTATTTACCAGTAAAGAAGAAGGCTTAGGCACTTCCGTAATTGATGCGTTGGCTTGTGGGATTCCTATTGTTGCTACAAAGGCTGGTGGTGTGCCAGAAATTATTCAAGATGGGAAAAATGGTTCTTTAGCACCCATTAAAGATGCGCCATCGTTAGCCAATAAAGTCGATGCGCTACTAAACGATTCCTCGACAAGAGCGAAATTCGTTAAAAACGGTCAACAAACGGCGTTACAATTTTCTAAAGAAGAAACGGCTAGGAAAACACTAGTTGTTTATCAAGAAGTATTAGCCAACAAATTTTAATCCAATAAAAATACAAAATAAACAGACCATAATACTCAGACCAATATTGGCTAAAGCATACATATAATTACCCGCTTGTAGTAAGTCAAATGTTTCTGCCGAAAAAGTAGAAAAAGTACTAAAACCTCCACAAAATCCTGTCATTAATAATAACTTGGTCGGATTACTCAAATTTCCTTTTAGACTTAATCCCATCAGCATCCCCAATACGATACATGCTAAAGCGTTGGCAATAAAAGTAGCCAGTGGGTAATCCCACACTTGCGCCTTTAATAAGCGAGCAATACCATATCTGGAAATGCTACCTAAACCGCCGCCAATGAAAACTAGTAGAAAATGCATTAGTTGATTGATTGCGAGTTGCAGGTTGCGGGTTGCGAGTTACGAGTATGATACAACCCGTAACTCGCAACCCGCAACTCGTAACCCTACTTTAAAAAGTCAATATTTCGTTTCAAACCAGCATACTTCGTTCGTTTAACTGGTGATTTTCTAAAAATTTCTCTGAATACTTCTTCTGTAATTTCTTCCCACTCCTCTTTCTTTAGTTCGAGTAAATGTGGATGGGGTTCAAATTCAGGTTCTTGATGCTGTTTAGAAAAGCGATTCCAAGGACAAACATCTTGACAAATATCACAACCGAACATCCAGTTGTCAAATTTATCTTTATAATCTGGTGGAATGGTCTCTTTCAATTCAATCGTAAAATACGAAATACATTTGCTACCATCTACTACATAGCCGTTTGGTGAAATTGCTTCTGTCGGACAAGCATCAATACAGCGGGTACATCGGCCACAATAATCTTTGATAGGATGGTCGTACACTAATTCTATATCAATAATTAATTCCGCCAAAAAAAAATAAGACCCCTTTTTAGGATGAATTAATAAGGTGTTTTTACCAATCCAACCTGCGCCCGTTTTTTTGGCCCATTCTCTCTCCATAACAGGTGCAGAATCAACAAAACATCTGCCATCTACTGCCCCAATTGTCTCATGAATAAAATTTAATAATGTTTTTAATTTATTTTTAAGGACGAAATGGTAATCTTTTCCGTAAGCATATTTAGAAATTTTGGGTGCAGTCGGATCTTCCTGCTTTTTTTCAGTAAAGTGATTATAGGTTAACGTAACGACTGTCTTTGCACCAGGTACTAATTTTCTAGGATCAATCCGCTTGTCAAAATGGTTTGCCATGTAGCCCATTTTGCCTTGCATGCCTTGGTTAAGCCATCGCTCTAAATTTTTGGCAGCATCGTCCAATTTTTCCGCCTTGGCAAAACCGACAAAGTCAAATCCTAAACGATTCGCTTCTTGAGTGATTAAAGATGTGTATTTTGCCTTTGACATTTGTTATAGTGCCATTCCGTATCGAAATTGCTTGATATTTGTTGATTAATAAATAAAACACTAAGCAAGAACTTAGCGCTACAAACCACAAAAATAATCTTATCAAAATGAAAAAAGAGAAAAATTGGCAATTATTAAAATCTGAGCCTGCCATTGATTTAAATATCGTAAAAATTCGCCACGATTATTATAAAAACCCAAGGAATGAAAAAACGGTAAAAGTGATAGTCATTGAAGGACATAATGCAGCAAATGTAATTGCTAAAACTAAAGAAGGTAAAATTATTATGGTGCGCCAATTTCGTTTTGGTATTGGGGATTACACCTTAGAAATACCTGGCGGAATGATTGATGAAGGAGAAGATTTATTAAAAGCAGCACAAAGAGAAGTTAGGGAGGAAACAGGTTATGAAGGCGAAAATTGGCAATATTTAGGGAATGTTTTAGCCAACCCTGTTTGGATGGATACCACTATCCATCATTATTTCATGGATCATGCGGAAGTAAAGTATGAATTGGCATTAGATGAAGGGGAAGATATAGAAATTATACTGTTGAGTCCAGCAGAAATTTACAAAAAAATTGATGATGGAGACATCAAACATCCGCATACTATTTCAGCCTTTTATTTTGCTCGAAATATTTTTGGGTTTTAGGGAATAAATAGGGGGCAGGTTCACGAAATCTTAAATCATACATCATAAATCTACCTAATTTTTACGTGACAGATTTATGATTTAAGATTTATGAACTGCGATTTATGATTTTCTAAAATTAAAACAGGGGCTTAGTAGTTATTGCTACTAAGCCCCTATTTAAATTAAAAAAGGTGAGAGCAAGACCAGATCTACCCCCCGACGAACTGGTCTGCCTCACCTAAAGACTATTGCTAGCCTTTTCTTTACGGTTATGAGAATGAATCGGGGGAAGGTTATTGTGCGGGGGCACATTATAGTGAGCTTTGAGACCAGTTCTACCCCCCAAGAAACTGGTCTCGCTCACTTCTTAGAGCCACATCTGGCTCTAATACTCTTTATAGTCAACTAGACATAAAAATCTAGTGTATATTACTTGTTTAATCGGCTTAAATTATATGAGAATCTATGAGGGGGAGAAAATAAAATGATTCCTAAAAGGAAATTTATATTTAATTATTTGTAGTCTTTATTTTACACATCATCTATTGCAAAAACCTTTCCCAAAATTCACTTTCCATGAAAAAAAATATAATTTTTTTTCTCTAATATTTAAATACTTTTAAATAAGGAACATTGTAAATTATTTTGTTGGGATAAATAGTTTACCTGTTATAGAATAACCTATTTTTTAAAGCATTTAAACTCGTTTTTTCAATGTTGATGACGTTCCTTCTAAACGACTCCACAATAATACGAGCAATCTATTGTTGTATCCATTTAATTTCGTAATTAATGTGACGTAAAAACTGCCATCATGTTAAATCAAAATGGTATATAGTCGTAATTTGACAGGCATTTAGGGGGTATAAGCGTCATTCTGTCAGAATTAAACAGATGGCATATCATTTGAGTGTTTTTTTGATGGTCTTTGTGACTATTAATCAATAACATAAATCAATTAACCATGCAAAAAGGTACTATATCAGTTTCTACTGAGAATATCTTTCCTATAATCAAGCAATTTTTATATTCTGACCAGGAAATATTTCTTAGAGAACTTGTTTCAAACGCAACGGATGCGACTTCCAAATTAAAAACCTTAGCCTCTAGAGGAGCGGTAAAAGGAGAAATTGGAGATACGACTATTGAAATTCTAATCAATGAAGATGACAAAACCCTTACTATAAGGGATAAAGGTATCGGAATGGATGAGGAAGAGGTGATGAAGTACTTAAACCAAGTTGCTTTTTCTAGTGCGCAAGAATTCCTAGAAACTTACAAAAATGAGAGTAGCATTATCGGTCATTTCGGTCTAGGTTTTTATTCTGCCTTCATGGTCGCAGAAAAGGTGGAAGTTGTCACAAAATCGTATAAAGAAGGAAGCGAAGGTGTGACATGGACCTGCACAGGAAATACAGAGTTTATTTTAGATAAAAATGATAAAACAGAGCGAGGAACCGATATTATTCTTCATATTAGTGAAGATAGTGTCGAATATTTAGAAAAAGCGCGCATTGAAGGGCTTTTACAGAAATACTGCAAATTCCTTCCTGTAGAGATAAAATTTGGTACAAAGACCGAATATATCACAGAAGGTGAAGGAGATGATGCCGAACAAAAAGAAATTGAAGTTGAAAACATCATCAATAATCCAAATCCTGCTTGGAAAAAAATGCCAAAGGATTTAACAGACGAGGATTATACTAAATTTTATAACGAATTATATCCATTTAGTAGCCCACCTTTATTCTGGATTCACCTAAATATTGATTTTCCTTTCAATCTAACCGGTATTTTATACTTCCCTAAAGTTAGTAATACACTAGAAGTACAAAAAAATAAAATCCAGTTATACTCTAATCAGGTATATGTAACCGATGATGTTAAGGAAATAGTTCCTGAATTCTTGACTTTATTACATGGAGTCATTGATTCTCCTGATATTCCATTGAATGTTTCTCGTAGTTATTTGCAAAGCGATAAGAACGTAAAGAAAATTACGAGCCACATCACTAAAAAAGTAGCGGATAAATTAAAGGAATTATTCAAGAATGAAAGAGAATCTTTCGAGCAAAAGTGGGATGATATTGGCGTATTCGTCAAATATGGTATTGTGTCAGATGAAAAGTTTGCAGAAAGAGCAACTAAATTCACTTTATTAAAAGACGTTGATGGTGGCTATTACACCATGGACGCTTATAAAGAAAAAATTAAGGATTTACAGACCGATAAGCACGACAAGCAAATTTTGTTATATACGAATGCACCGCACGAGCATGATAGCTTTATTCAAGCAGCTAAAGGTCGGGGCTATAATGTGCTAGAAATGACGACTGTTCTAGACAATCATTTCATGCAGAAATTAGAAACAGCAGGAGAGAATGTCACTTTTGTTCGAGTTGATTCTGATACCGTAGATAATTTAGTGCAGAAAGATGAAAAGACAGAGTCTGTCTTAAGTGAAAAAGAGGAAGAAGCAGTAAAAACTTTATTTACAGAATTAGTGACAGATGCAGGTGCTTCCGTTTCTACTAAGGCAATGTCTCCTGATGACCAACCTATCGTGATTACTCGTCCTGAATTTATGAGAAGAATGAAGGAGATGCAAGCGATGAATGGTATGGGCATGGGTAATTTCCCTGATTCTTATAATGTAGTGGTCAACACAAATAATCCTTTAGTAGCCGATAAACTATTGAAGTTAGAAGGAGAAGAAAAAACGAATTTAGCGAAATACTTAATTGATTTAGCGAAATTGAATCAGAATATGTTGAAAGGCGCTGACTTGACAAACTTTATTAATAAGAGTTTGGCGTTTGTAAAGAATTAAAAATAATGGTTGTATTGCTATATTGTTTTATTGTTGTCGATTAAATGACCATCATAACAATATAGCAATCATTCCATGTCGTTAATTTTTCATTAATTTAAAAAAGCAAGGAACTATTGGCTAGTTTCTTGCTTTTTCTATTTTAGGGTGACTTTTTTAAATCAAAAAAGTCTAAATTGCATAAGTACTAACGAATAAACTATTTCGTTTTATTTAGGAACGGGTTAACTAAATTTTAGACAACTGTTCTATTTTTAATTAAATTGATGTTTATGAAGATGTTATTAGGTTTTCTTTTCGTCTTAGGGAGTTTGATTGATTTACCTAATTTGGATTCAATCACAACCGCTTTAAGCCAAGGTAATGTAGAAGTATTATCTACCTACTTTGATGAGTCTGTAGAGATTTCTGTAGCAGATGAGGAAGATGTATATGATAAAGCAGAAGCAAAGACTATATTGACCGATTTCTTCGCAGCTAATAAACCGTCTAAATTTGACCAAGTGCATAAAGGTACTTCAAAAGGACAGGATTCTGTTTACTGTATCGGGAACTTGAATACCGCCACTAAATCTTATCGAGTATATGTATTTTTAAGAGTGGACGGAGGGAAGCAATTTATTCAGGAATTGCGTTTTGATGCGGAATAATAATATAAGCGTATAATAAATAGAGTTGTCTCGAACGGCTTTATTTGTAAAAGGGGTTTTAAAAGAAAGTCAAAATAATTTTTAGTAGATTATTTTGACTTTCTTTTAAAACCCCTTTTTGATTTTGGGAACACTAAGTCCACAAAATCAAAACTAGAAAGAAGCTAATAAATGCTTCATATCTACTTTCTTGGATACGATATCCGCTACTTCATCAATTCCTACTCTAATCTGTTCTAAAGTATCTCTATCCCGAATCGTTACCGTATTATCTTCTAACGTATCAAAATCAATCGTTACACAGTAAGGTGTCCCAATCGCATCTTGACGTCTGTATCGACGGCCAATCGCATCTTTTTCATCGTATTGGCACTTGAAATGAAGTTTTAATTTATCAAATACTTCCCTTGCTTTGCTGGTCAATTCTTCTTTATTTTTCAATAAAGGCAATACGGCACATTTATTAGGTGCCAAAGCAGGCGGCAATTTAAGAACCGTTCTAGTAGAATCTTTTCCTTTTGCATCAGGCACCGTTTCTTCTTGCAATGCATGACTCATCATCGCCAAAAACATTCTATCGCAACCAATAGATGTTTCCACTACATAAGGCACGTAACTTTCGTTCTCCTGTGGGTCAAAGTATTGCAACTTTCTACCTGATAATTCTTGGTGGCTACTCAAATCGTGATTCGTTCGAGAATGAATCCCTTCTAATTCTTTGAAACCAAACGGAAATTCAAATTCAATATCCACCGCTGCATCTGCGTAGAATGCTAAATTATCGTGATCGTGAAATCGGAATTTCTCAGCGGGTGTTCCTAATGATTTATGCCACTTTAATCGGTATTCTTTCCAGTAAGCATACCATTCTTTTTGCGTACCTGGTTTAATGAAAAATTGCATTTCCATTTGTTCAAATTCCCGCATACGGAAAATGAATTGACGAGCAACAATTTCATTTCTAAAAGCCTTTCCAATCTGTGCGATACCAAAAGGAAGTTTCTGACGAGTCGTTTTTTGTACATTCAAAAAGTTGACAAAAATACCTTGCGCCGTTTCTGGTCGTAAGTATAATTTACCTTCTTCGCCTGCGACATTGCCCAACTGCGTGTAAAACATCAAGTTAAACATCCGAACATCAGTCCAGTCATTAGATCCACTTACTGGACAATTGATTTTATATTCTTGCAACATGGCTTTCAAATCTGCCATATCTTCATTCGTCATCGCTGCGGCTAGTCGCAATCGGACGCCCTCAAATTTTTCGAGATTGGCTACCACTCTGCCATTTGTCTTTCTGAATTCTGCTTCATCAAAGGCCTCCCCAAATCGTTTTTTCGCTTTGGCGACTTCTTTATTTATTTTTCCCTCAATCTTATCCATGTACCCTTCAATCAACTGATCTGCTCGATACCGCTTATTAGACCCTTTATTGTCCACTAATGGATCACTAAAAGCATCTACGTGACCAGAAGCTTTCCAAGTCTTTGGGTGCATAAAAATAGCGGCATCAATACCGACAATATTTTCGTGCATTTGCACCATAGAATCCCACCAATATTTTTTGATGTTATTTTTTAATTCTACCCCATAAGGGCCATAATCGTATACCGCACTCAATCCATCATACACTTCGCTGGATTGAAATATAAAACCATATTCTTTACAATGTGAAACTAACTTTTTAAACTTATCGTCTTGTGCCATAACTGAGTATTGAAGTTATTAGAGGTTACTGGAAGTTATTACCTATTAACCGTTAATAGACATTAATTAATTCCGAAACCTTATTACTTGTTCTATTTTTTGATAAATAATTGGACTATTTTATCTTAAGATGGAAGTAAAAGTATAGCTAATTTTTAGCATGTCTTTAGTCCTTCAAACTTTATACGATTCAGTCCTTATACTAACTAGGGAAATCCAAAAGAATTCTAAAAAATTTGGTTTGAGGTTTGCTAGGAGGTGCAAAAGTCTTAAATAATTCGCTAATAGTCAATGATAGGCAAAAGGTGAGCCAATAGTTTTAAAATTAATTATCTATTTTATTAGGATTTACCTTCACACTTCCTTGCGGCGCAATGATTTTCCAATGCTTAAATTCTCTATCTGCTTCAAAACCATAGCCCGTAATTTGCTCATTCTCGGTCGTGATTCTGACAAATTGTTTAGTAGAAATGGTATTCGTGCCTTTATCCCAAATCAATTCATCCGTTTCTAATTTTTCCGCATTATGATTAAATAAAACGACACTATCTCGAACGGTGATAATATTTTTATTTTCATCTTCAATCGCATACTTCCCAATTAGCCAACTTTGTACTTTCTGTTCTTTATCTAAAAAGAAAACTTCTAATCCTGCTGGAAATTCTCGCTTAGGCGTTCGTTTATCTAAATGCCGATGTAACAGCGGTGCTTCAATCATCATTTCTACTCTACCAGAATCACTATATAACATTTTTACTTTTTCTCCTACTTCTATTGCTACCGCATCATCTTCTATGAATCTGCTGACTTCTGCTAAGTCGTTTTCGCAGGAGATGAGGCAGCATAATAGGAGGATGAGGGTGATTCCTCCCCCTACCCCCCTCCAGAGGGGGAAAAAAGTAGGTAGTATATTATCTCTTTTGGTATCCATTTAAGTTTAATAGCTAATTATAAGTTCTTTAAGCAGCGCTTGAAAATTGGGATAAAGCCCCAAATCATAAATCTCCGTAATTCTAAATAATCGGGTCATCCTGTCAATCCCAAGCCCCACTCTTCCGCATATTCGCCCGATAAATGGCCGCATTTCGATTATGCTGTTTAAGGGACTTCGCAAAATTATGATAACCGCTTCCATCTCCTTTAGCACAGAAAAACATATAATCGTGATTTTCCACATTCAAGACCGCATCAATACTGGCAATGGAAGCCATACTAATAGGCCCTGGTGGCAAACCACCATATTTATAAGTATTATAAGGAGAATCATAAGCCAGATGTTTGTTTAATATTCGACGCAAGCCAAAATCACCAATTGCAAATTTTACCGTTGGGTCTGCTTCTAATCGCCAGCCTTTTGTTTTTAAACGATTATAATAAACACCAGCCATGCGCTTTTTCTCTCCATTTTGCAAAGTTTCTCTTTCTACTATAGAAGCTAAAATATACACTTCTTCAGGAGTTAGTTCTAATTTTTCTGCCTTTGCTGCCCGATTATTTTTTGCCCAAAAAGAAGCGTGCTCTTTTTTCATGCGCTCCATAAATTTAGCGGGACTGGTATTCCAGAAAAAATCATAAGTATTCGGAATGAATAGCGACATTAAGGTAGCAGGCGTAAATCCTAAATCTGCAATAAATTGTTCATTAGTAAACATCGTCACTAAATCACTAGAATCTGGTTCTATAAACTCCGCAACTTTTGCTGCTACATTTTTAACCGTCCAAGCACTATTAAACACAAGTTTGACCGTCTCTTGCTTACCACCTCTTAAATGCTGGACTAATTCATAATTACTCCAACCCGGTTGAATCTTAAATTTGCCAGAACGCATTGAGCTCCGAGGATATTTCATATAATCAGCAACCCAACGAAAAGCTTTTTCATGGGTAATTAAGTTTTTTTCTTTTAAGATAGTTACGACTTCTTCAAAAGAAGTATTCGTTGGGATTTCAATGATTGTTTCTCCTATTTTTGAGGAAACCCCTGTACCAAAAATTTCTTGATATTTTTGATACCCTAAAAGAGTTGCTACCAATACGCCTACAAACGTAAGAGTTAAAATTATTTTGGCTAACTGCCCTTTTTTCTGAGATTCGTCTTGACTCATTATCTATTCGAATTGCTCCGATATATCGGAATAAACTAAGTTTTGGGTTGCGAGTTAGAAGCACGCAAACTATTAAAATACCACAAAATGAATTTGTAATCTTACAAAATCACCCAAAATTAAGGAAATATCGGGGTTAACGCTACCAAATTAAGTGAACAACTGCGACATTTTTATTAAATTAATATTTTTTGTACTACATTTAACAGGATATTTACCTATTTCGACCTTTGTTAACAAACAATTTAGCCAATGAACAAGCCTCTCTACTACTTAGGAATCTTTTTTTTATTAGTATTCCGACTTACCGCTTTAACTAGTCAAATAGTCATTAATGAAATTTATGCCGATGTCGCGGTTAGTTTAATTGGCGATGCCAATGGGGATGGCATTAGAAGTGCTAGAGAAGATGAATTTATTGAATTATTTAATAATGATTCTCTTCCTAGAGATTTTAGCGGTTTCCAATTAATTATTGACCAAACGATTAAACATGAATTTGCCGATGGATTAATCGTACCGCCAAAAACTTTTTTAGTCGTATTTGGTGGTGGTATGCCAAATGGATTATTTGGTCAAAGCCCCGTTTTATTAGCTTCAAATGGTAGTTTAGCTTTGAGCAATGCTGGATCATCGGTAACCTTACAAACAAATGAAGGCGTTGTCCTTGATAGTGTGACTTATACCGAAACGAATATTGATGCCTCTTTGGTTAGAACACCAGAATTTACGGGCGATTTCCTTCCTCATACTGAAAGACCTGATGCTTTTGGGCTACCTTATTCGCCAGGTACGTTGACCAATTCTTTTCCTTTTAATAATGGCGATACTACCTTAATTCACTTTACGGTCAATAGAGGAATAGCAATTGAAAGTGATGGACGGATTGATTTGTCCTTAAATTTAATCAACCCAAAACCAAGTCAGGTCGTTGCTACAATAGAACTAACGGGCGGCACAGGAGACGCAGCAGATTTAGCTAATTTTACTTCCGAAACGGTCATTTTTCCAGTCAACTCGAATAGTCAACGATTATTGAGTATTCCGATTTCTGATGATGTTGAAATTGAAGGACAAGAAACTTTTATTTTCACCATCACCAATGTGAATGCGCCTGACAGCAATCAAATCAGCATCAATCAATCTTTTGAATTAACGATTTTTGATAATGATAATGATTTTGGATTAATCTTGGTAGAATTTTTAGCGGATCCGCCCAATGGTTTGATTGGTGATGCCAATGGAGATGGCGAACGAAATGCTAGTCAAGATGAATTTCTAGAGTTTTTCAATCCTACCGATGCAGCCATTGATTTATCAGGAATGACCATTTATGATGCAGATTTATTACGGCACCAAATTCCATATAGTACAATCATTCAACCGAATCAATTATTTTTGGTATTTGGCGGCGGTGAAATTAAGCGCACTTTCGATAACACTGTAGTACAAAAAGCAAGTAGTGGTCGGCTCAGTTTAACAAATATAGGAGACCGTATTATGCTCAGAGATAGCCTGCAAAATATTATGCTGTTACACGATTATGAAGCAGAAGCGAGTGCCAACCAATCTATAGTTTTTTGTCCCATTGAAAAAGAAGCTGAATTTATTAATCATAGCGCTATTGGAGTAGGATTATCGCTTTCGCCAGGCATCTTGCATGATTGTAATCCTTTTACTGTTGGCATAACTGAGGCTAAAGACTCCGATATAAAAATCTATCCTAATCCCGTAAAAAACAAACTAAAAATTGAATTGCCCAAAACGTTAGCATTAACAGGGACTATTAAACTTATCAATATGCAGGGGCAAACTATCTTTAATGTGACTTCTACTTTTTTTAACGTTTCTAAATTAACAAAAGGAATTTATTTTTTAAAAATACCCACTAATCAAGGGATAATCGTTAAAAAAATAATCGTGCATTAAATTGTATAATTCATCCATAAAAATAACGTTATTATTAAAAGGTTTAATCTGAGTAGCTCCTTGAAAATAAACCACTCACAACAATAATTTAAATCATGAAAAATATCATTTGGTTTTTTATTATAGGAATGACATTGACCGCCTGTTCTTCTAAAACAAAAACGATTGAAGTACAAAACGAAGCAGGCGTAATAATAGAGCGCTATGTGCAAAATATAGAAACTATTCAAAAAGAAGGAAAAAGTGAAGTATTCGATGATAATGGGCAATTATTAGAAACTGCTTTTTATAAAAATGGACAATTACATGGGGAACGCATCTTATATCATGAAAACGGTACAATTCAAGCTACTGAGCCTTATGAAAATGGTGTTTTTACAGGTGATTTTCAAGCCTTTTATGAAAATAAACAACTAGAATTAGCAGGTAAATATATTAATGGAAAGATGGATGGCGAATGGAAACGTTATTATGATAGTGGAGAACTCATGGAGATTGTTACTTTTGTAGAAAATGAAGAGAATGGTCCTTTTGTAGAATATTATAAAAATGGCAAAACCAAAGCAACGGGCAGTTATTTAGAAGGAGATAACGAGCATGGAGAATTAAAACTATTTGACGAAAATGGTGAACTTATCAAAAAAATGAATTGTAATAAAGGACTTTGCCAAACGAGTTGGACAAAAGAAGAAAATGAGTTGAAGATATAGATGATTGATTGGTAACCGTACAAATAAAATCGATACCTACTTAATAAATAAACATTATTGATTATTACATCAATATTGTTACGAGTTGCGAGTTGAATAGGAATTAGGGATTAATATTCCAAGAAATGATGCTTAAAACCGCTATTTAAATGTAAATTGGATTTATTTAAAAACTAATAGAATTTGAGTATGAAATAGTCAAAATTCAAGTAAAATTATATATAACTCGCAACCGCAACTCGAATCAAGTCTAATGAATAAATTTTTACTTTTTCTATTTCTATTGATTAATATCACGAATACTTCAATCGCCCAAATCGGAGGTAGTAAAGTATATGAGTTTCTAAACCTTCCAGCCTCTGCTAGAATTACAGCTTTGGGTGGAAAACACATTACCGTTAGAGATGATGATTTGGCCTTTGCGTTAAGTAATCCTGCTGCATTAAATGATACCATGCACAATCAATTGACTTTTAATCACAGTTTTCATTTAGCGGATATAGGGCAGGGTTTTGCGGGATATGGTCGGCATAGCCAAAAACTAAACACGACTTTTTTGTTTGGCATACAATACATCAATTATGGTGATTTCCAATTAGCGGATGAACTAGGAAATATCAATGGCCAATTTGATGCTTCCGAATATGCAATCACTATTGGTGTGGGTCGCGCTGTTTACGAACGCTTAGATGTGGGCGCAAATATAAAAGTGATTACTTCCCAATTTGAAAGTTATAATTCTTTTGGTCTAACCACCGATTTATCAGCCATTTATCATATTGATGAAAAAGGATTTGTAGCATCTATGGTGCTTAGAAATATTGGTGGGCAGCTCGCTACTTATAGAGATGGAAATAAGGAAGACGTACCATTTGAATTATTGTTTGGCGTTTCTAAACGTTTAAAATATTTACCCTTCCGATTCTCTATTACCGCACAGCATTTAGAACGATGGAATTTATTATATGACAATCCTAATTCACAAGAAAATATATCTTTCTTAGGGGAACAGGAGGTCACTAGTAATGAATGGGTGGATAACCTATTTCGTCATTTAATCTTTAGCGGAGAATTTTTGTTTGGTAAAAAAGAAAACTTTCGAGTTCGTTTTGCTTATAATCATTTTAGGAAACAAGATTTGTCGCTTCGTAGCTTTAGAAGCTTGGCAGGTTTTTCAGGAGGAATAGGGATGAAGATTAAAAGATTTCGTTTTTCTTTTGGTTTTGGTGCCTATCACTTAGGGGAAAGTGCTAGTCATTTTAGTATCGCCACCAATCTAAGTGAATTTAAAAAGAAAAAAAGGAAAGCCGACGCAAGTTTAGGAATAGATTGAATTTACGAGTGTATGGGCTTAAACTTATTATACTCATTCCTTGAAAGCTTAAACTAATCTGTTACAAGAACTGTTTTTACAATAATCGGAATAATTCATAGGCGGAATCTTCCTTTTACTTCCTGTATTTTTGTTTCTTTGTAAGAATTAAGATATATTAAGCCAAATCGGGTGAATTTAATCAGGTATAACCAAAACTAAATTCAAACAGTGATTATCGTAGAAAAGGTCTAATTACAAAAAATGACAGCACAGGAAAAAAAAGATAAATTTGTTCAATCGTGGGGTTCTATTGGGTCTAATTGGGGCATCAATCGAACTATGGCGCAGATTCATGCCTTATTATTGGTTTCTCCAAAGCCGCTAAGTGCTATGGAAATTAAGCAGGATTTACAAATTTCTGTAGGGAATGCCAACATGAATATTAGAGCATTGATTGATTGGGGTTTGGTTCATAAAGAATTAATTCCAGGGCAACGAAAAGAATTTTTTATTGCAGAAAAAGATATGTGGGAGGTAGTTAAGCGAATTATTATCCAACGGAAAAAGAAAGAATTAGAACCTATTTTAAGGTTATTGAATGATGTTGGTGATATAGACCCCGCTGATAAAGATGCAGAAGAATTTGCTAAAGTCATCAAAGATTTACAATTATATTCTACTAAAGTAGATTCCACTTTAGATAGATTAATTAATGCAGATTCTAATTGGTTTGTAGGTACTTTTATGAAAATGATAAGGTAATTTAACATCAGCGGTTTAATCACTTGATGGTTGTGCGCTAAAAAAGCAGATATGGATAAGATTCAAGCAAAAGAAGCGATTAATAGTGAATTGGCTGAAAAGCTAACAAGAATTGCCTTTATTTTAAAGACGATTGGTCATCCAACTCGATTAGGAATCGTTCATTTATTAGAACAACATCCTTATTTAACGGTTACCGAGATTTGTGATATGTTGAATAGTGAACAATCTTTGACTTCTCATCATTTACAAAATATGCGTTTTAAAGGACTATTAACTGTAAAAAGAGAAGGTCGAAAAATGTTATATTCTTTGAAAGAACGTGATATTTCTCTGATTATCGAATGCTTAGAAAACTGCCAATGTAATATGTAGGCAAGTCGGATATTTCGAAATTAAAACCTTAATTGATAGATATCATTAGTCATCTAAGGTTTTATCCGTATTTTTTCTCCCTATCCGCTCAAATATTTGGAACTTAATCAACTAGCTTTTAAATTTATGCTTTAAGAACTCATTCCGCTTAATAACTGACGAAAATTATAAAAACCTTTAATTATTGAAGAATAGCTCCTGTCTATTCTCTAATAATGCATAACCTCAAAACAAACATTTTCAGTTATGAAGCAACTACTCCCTTTAACCATTGGGCTTTTCCTATTCATCTTTTCTTTAGCTGCCCAAAATAGTATTCCTGCCGAAAGTATTTTTAGTAGATTACAAGACCAAGAAATTATCAATGTTACGATTGAAACCAATCTTGATCCATTGATTAATTTTCGAAGAAGAGAAACTTATCAGCCCGCAAAATTTACTTATAAAAATAGAAACGGCAAATTAATTACCCGCAAGATGAAAGTCAAGCCAAGGGGAAAATACCGTAGAAGAGTCTGCGATTTCCCAACCATCAAACTCAATTTTTCTAAAAAAGAATTAGAGGCAGATGGCATGGCTAAGTATGATGACTATAAAGTGGTCACGCATTGTCTGAATGATAAAAAAGAGAGTAAAGAAAATGTCTTGCGAGAATATTTGGTCTATAAAATGTATAATCTTTTGTCCCCTAAAAGTTATCAAGTTCAATATTTAAATATTACCTATGTTGATAGTAAAGGCAAAATGAATAGCATAAAACGAACGGGGTTTTTAATCGAAGATACAGGAGAATTAGAAGATAGAATAGGCGTAGAAGTTCATCCAGAGCCCAAATTACCCATTGATAGTTTTAATATTGAGCAGTACAATTATGTCGCTTTATTCCAGTATATGATAGGAAATGTAGATTGGCGCGCTACGCCTTTCGCTAAAAATGCTAAGGCAATGAAAGTACATGGCTCAAATAAGTATGAATTAATTCCTTATGATTTTGATTTTAGTGGCGTAGTAGGCGTTTCTTATATGCGCATAGCAGAACATTTAAATCAAAAAAATAGCAGACAACGTATTTTTTTAGGACATATCATTCGTCAAAAAGAATTAAAAAATAATTTTGAACGCTATGAGGCTAAAAGAGAAGCGTTATTAGAATACATCAGTAATTTTGACTTATTGCCAAAACCTAGTCGGAAAAATATACGAAAATATATTGAGTCTTTTTATGAAGATATAGCGGATGGGATGGTGAGTATGATGTAAGAGGCGGTACATGGTAAAAAATTGATAATCATCCGTTGTCTTCATTCATCCGTTGGTTTATTTTCTACCAACGGATGAATGAAGACAACGGATTTGACGAGCTAGAGGAGATTTTAAATATTATTTTAATATCATTCTTTTAGTTGACGCTCTATTCACGTAAACCGTCTCATTCCATAATCTGCAACTTAGCAAATTTCAACATCAAGCGACGTTTTGGGTTATCAATTTGCGGGAAATTAATCGTTGCCACTTTTTTATCATTCCGCCCATCTACTTGTTCGACTACTCCTTCTCCAAATTTTAAATGCAACACCTTTTGACCTTCCTGGATTGCACTACTAGGACTTGGTTTAAAATCGGCAACATTGATAGATAATTTAGCCTGCGTTCGAGCTTGCTTAAAATTGCCAGCAACACCAGAACGCTGTGGTCGAACAGCCGTTCCAGTTGGTTTCGACAAACTAAAACCACTTTCCATATTATCTAAAGGAATCTCATTTAAAAAACGGCTAGGAGAATTGTTACTATGCTTCCCATGCCGATAACGGCTATTAGCGAAGGATAAAGTCAGTATTTCTTCTGCTCGAGTAATCGCTACATAAAACAACCGCCGTTCTTCTTCGATTCCTTGAGGCGTTTTCATAGCCATAAAGGAAGGGAATAGGTTCTCTTCTAAACCTACAACAAAAACAGATTTAAACTCTAAACCCTTTGCAGAGTGCGTAGACATCAAGGTAATATGATTGCCTTCATCATCTTCATCCTGATTCGTATGTAAAGCAATATTCTGAATATAACTTGCTAGAGATTTATCAGTCGTTAATTCCTGTCCTTCTTCTACTTCATCATTTTCCACAAATTCTTTGATACCATCTAATAAAGAAGTCACATTTTCCAAACGACTTAAACCTTCAACGGAAGTATCTGCTTTTAAGGTCGCAATTAAGCCTGATTGTCGAGCAGCATAAGCCGCTAAATCGTAAGCATCTACGGTTTTTGCTCGTTGGATAAATGCACCAATCATTGCTTTAAAACCCTTTAATTTTTTCATCGTTCCAGCAGGCAATTCCACGTAATCCATTGCCTCCCACATGTTAACCTCATTTTCTCCTGCTTTGGTACTAATCTTTTCAAGGGTCGTATTCCCTATACCTCTTTTCGGATAATTAATTACCCGTTTTAAAGCTTCTTCATCTTGCGGGTTGACCGCTAAGCGCAAATAGCCGATTAAATCTTTGACTTCTTTTCTTTGGTAAAACGAAGTACCACCAAAAACTTTATAAGGAATATTGTAGCGCCGTAAATATTCTTCAAAAATTCTAGATTGGGCATTGGTTCGGTACAATACAGCAATATCGCTGTTGCTTAAATGCCTTCTCGTTTTTTGCTCAATAATACTATCCGCAATCCGCTTACCTTCCTCCGAATCTGATACCGCCTTGATGACCCTTATTTTTGTACCATCTCCTTTATGCGACCAAATCTTTTTCTTAATCTGTTTTTTATTATGCCCAATGACAGAATTGGCTGCTTGCACTATATGCGTCGTAGACCGATAATTTTGTTCTAATTTAAAGGTTTTTAAACCTTTATAATCTTTCTCAAAATCCAAAATATTATCTACTGTCGCCCCTCTAAAGGCGTAGATACTTTGCGCATCATCTCCTACCACACAAATATTATGACTACTCCCCTCATACTTACATAGTTTTTTGATAATTGCATATTGTAAATAATTGGTATCCTGAAACTCATCGACCAATAAATACTTAAATTTATTGCGGTATTTATCTAAAACGTTATCTGGGTTTTTATGCAATAAATAATATAATTGAAATAATAAATCATCAAAATCCATCGCCCCTGCCCGCTTGCAACGTGCCATGTATTTGGTGTACACCTCATGAACTCTAGGTCTTTTATTCATACTATCTTGCGAGATTAATTCCTTCATCTGCCCATATAATTTAGGCGGAATCAAGCTACTTTTCGCAGAAGAAATTCGAGATGCAATGGCATTCACATTATATCTATCTCTACTTAAATTTAATTCTTTGATAATCGAACTAATGACACTTTTAGAGTCTTGCGAATCGTAAATCGTAAAACTAGAAGGATAGCCAATTTTCTCTGCTTCCACCCGCAAAATTCGAGCAAAAATGGAGTGAAAAGTACCTGCCCATACGTTATTCGCTCGACTACCAACTACTTTGGCAATCCGTTCTTTCATCTCTTTAGCCGATTTATTGGTAAAGGTTAAAGCAAGAATTTCCCATGGCGGAACGCCACTTTCTATGATATTGGCAATACGGTAAGTTAATACTCTAGTCTTTCCTGACCCTGGTCCTGCGACCACTAATACTGGACCATTTATAGTAGTGACAGCATCTCGCTGTACGTCGTTTAGCTCGTTTAAATAATCTTGCATGTAGTTTTATTTTGGATGGTAAAAGTACGGAAAAGGTGGACAGGATGACGGAATTTTTAAGATTAAGCAAAAAAATAAAGTTAAAAAAACAACTTTTTGTTTATTCGTTACTATTTTTGAATAAATTTATTGACTTCTTCATTTTATATAAGTTTTATGGATTTAAAAGCAGCCATTCTAAAAGAGCATTCCAAACAACAAGCCCTATTTATCAGAGATTATATAGGGGATAATCAGGCACTTTTCGATGAATTAATGGTTCATTTTTTCAGCAATGAATATCGAGTGACCCAGCGAGCTGCTTGGATTATGACGCATTGCACAGAGAAACGACCACATCTCATCCGTCCGCATCTAGAAAAAATGGTACTCAATTTAAAGAGTGAAAAAATCCATGTAGCAGTCAAACGTAATACGGTAAGATTATTACAAGACGTAGATCTTCCAGAGGAATTAATGGGCACGGTTGCTAATTGCTGTTTTAATTTTTTAGCCAACCCAAATGAGGCAGTAGCGGTTCGGATATTTTCTATGGGTATTCTTTATAATTTTTGTAAAAAAGAACCAGATTTAGCGGATGAGTTACGCATTATTATTGAGGAATTTATGCCGCATGGGACGAGTGGGTTTCGGTCTAGAGGGAAGAAGGTTTTGAAGGAGTTACAAAAGATGCTGAAATAATTAACAGTTTAAGAATGTTTTATTTTCTATATTTGAGATATGAAAAATAGTATATAATCTAAAAAAGCTCCCATGAATCATCATGGAAGCTTTAATTTTTGTGGGTAATGAGAGACTCGAACTCCCGACCCCCTCGGTGTAAACGAGGTGCTCTGAACCAACTGAGCTAATCACCCGAATTTTATGTATTTCGCCATTCTTTCAAAGCGAGTGCAAATATAAAGGCATTTAAAATATAATGCAAGTTTCCTTGTCAAAAAATTAATAAAAAATAAAATCTTTCTAACACACCAAACCAATATCAGAATTACGTTATTTTTACAAGTGAAAAAGAAATACCTAAAACTACTTTTAAAAATAGACCCATTTCTTAAAAAAGATAACGCACCCATCCATGAAATTTGTTAAAAGAATAGCCTTATGGTTTGGCTTGGCCTTTTTAATCCTATTTGTTGCTTCCATAGTAGTTGCGGTCGTATTTGAAGATGAAATAGGACAAACATTAGTTGCAGAAATTAATAAAGGCTTAGTTGATGATTTAGAAGTAGAGAATTTTCGCCTGTCCCTAATTAAAGGATTTCCTTATGTCAATGCCGATTTACAAAATGTCATTTTACCAGACAATCGAAAAGGGGTGTTATTGGAAGCTCAAAGCATGTCCTTTAAAATTGGTTTATTAGGCTTATTGACCTCTAATTTAAAAATAGAATCCGTTGTTGTAGAGAATGGCGCCTTATTTATACAAGTCAATGGAAAAGGAAAAGCCAATTACCTCATTAAAAAGCCTTCCAATCAAGATGTGGCTACCTCAGAACTAAACTTTGCACTTTCTTTGGACAAAGCAACCTTAAAAGATATTGAATTAATTTATGTCGATGAACGGTCTAAACAAGAAATGAAATTACAACTGGAAAACGCTTCTTTTTCTGGTAAATTTAATAATGACCAATTTTCTTTAATTAGCGACGCAAAAATATATTCCAATTTCGTAGAGCTAGATGGTCGCCGCTATTTCGTGGGTAAAGATTTGGGCTATGATGCCAAAATGTATGTAGACCTAGAAAATAATTTCTATGAGTTTCAAGAAATGGAATTAGCCGTTGCTAAAAATATCTTTAGCGTTTTTGGTAATATTGAACCACATAGCTCGTCCACAGAATTTGACTTAGAAATAACATCCAAGACAGGGAATATAGAATCTGTTATTCAATTATTACCAGAAGAATATCAGTATTTAGAAGGCTTTGCCAGTCGAGGTAATTTTACTTTTGATGCTACGATTAAAGGTATTTCTAATGCCACAGAAAAACCAACGTTTGATGTCAATTTTGGTTTAGTGGATGGTGAAATTAGCCACACTGTTTTGGAAAGCAATGTAAAAGATGTCTCTTTTGCCGCTCACTTTAAAAGTGGCAAATCACATGCTGGCAGGGATGCACTTTTTGAAATCAATAATTTCAAAGGCTATTTTAATCGAGAATTACTTGAATCTCAACTTAAACTAACTAATCTAGAAAACCCAACCATCAATTTTCAAATGGATGGGACCTTACCATTAGAATCTATTTATACCCTTTTTGATTCTCCATTTATTACGGATGGCGACGGAGAAGTGGAGATTCGTAATTTAGAATTGGAAGGTCAATATGAAGACATGATTAATCCTTCAAGAATCCATCGAGTTAAATCAAGTGGAACGCTTGAGTTTGACGATGCAGAACTAACGATTAATGGAGAAGCACTAATTTTGGATAGAGGTATTTTAGTGTTAAAAGATAATGAACTAAAGATTGAGCGATTAAAATTAGAAGGCGCTGGTAGCGAAATTGTTTTTGGAGGATATGCTAATAATTTTTTACCTGTTTTATTAGCCGATTCTATTAATAGTAAAGATGCCAAACTTAGATTTAAAGCAACACTCGAATCAAAAAATTTGGACCTTGACCGTTTGGTTGGCTTAACGGAAGTAAAAGTGGAAGAAAGCCTCTTCACTTCAAAAGGAATAGAGGTCGTACCAGATTCTATCAAGCAAGAAAATATTCATCGAAGAGAAGTCATTACCAATTTCTTAGAAGGTACTTTTGAAGCAAGAGTAGCATCGTTTAATTATGATTTAATAGAAGGAGAAAGCTTTAATGGAAACCTTGAATTCAAAAATAAACAAATGAGTGTTATTGGGGAAGCCCTCGCAATGGGTGGTTCTTTTGATATTGACGGAACAGGTTATTTTGAAAAGTTACCAAAATTCAGGGCTAAATTTGTTTGTAAGGACATCAATGCCAAAGAGTTTTTCAGACAAGGAAAAAATTTTGGTCAAGATGTCTTAGCTTCTCGACATATTGAAGGTACGCTTAATGCTAACATGGTTGTAAGTGCCACTTTTGATACAGAGGGCAATTTATTATATGATGAATTAAGAGTCATTGCAGGCGTAGGCATTACAGACGGAGAGTTAAATGATTTTGAACTATTAGAAGATTTTTCTGCTTATGCCAATTCAGATGATTTACGAAAAATTCGATTTGTTGACATGCAAAACTGGTTTGAGATTAAGAACGAACGTATTTACATTCCCGTTATGTTTATTCAAACCAATGCAATGAATATGCTATTGAGCGGCGAGCATACCTTTAATAATGAAATTGATTATAATATAAAAGTCAACGCTGGGCAAATTTTGATGTCAAAATTGACAAATAAATCAGGCATTCAACCACAACCTGCCAAGAAAAAAGGTTTATTTAACTTATACTTTAATGTCTCTGGTGATATTGAGGATTATACCATTGAAACTAACCGAAAGAAAGTCAAAAAAGAATTTACCTTTAGCGAGTATAAAAAAGAAGCAATACAAAAAGCTTTAGCCAATGCTTTTGGTAAAACAGAAGTTACTAGAGAACTAAAGAAACGAGCAACTAAAATTCCAGACTTTAAAGATACCGAAGGAAAAGAGGAATATTTAGATGAACTTGAAGGAGGGAATAATGACGACTAACTAAATGTGTGGTGACAAATTTTGTCGCATCAATCTCCTAATTTATAAAGGGTTTTTAAAAGGTAGTCTGCCTTTTAAAAACCCTTTTTGATTTCATGGAACTTGATATTCAGCGAAATAAAGAATACTTTTAAAAAAAAGACTTCATTTTAAAGTAAAACCAAAAATAGTTCGTCTTCCCTGTTAATAACTGAATGATTATTACAGTTCATCTCTTATATTTTACATTTCAAAATAATTAATAAAAAATTTCCAGCTTCTCCAAAACATCTTTATTACTTTTGTGTTTCGTTGCAAACACAACTATTACTATATGTCAAAAAAGTCAAAAATAGTGACTAATACGGCAATGCGCCTAGGCTTTCTAACCAATCGAATAGGAAGACTAATGGGCAATCATTTAAAAAATCAACTCGGCAAAGAGGAGTTTGATATGCCGACTCATTGTATTGGTATCTTGGCGGACTTATGGGAACAAGATGGGGTAATTCAACAAGATTTAGCAATCTCAATTGTTAAAGATAAAGCAACGATTGCCAGAGCTTTAGAGTTAATGGAAAAAAAGAATATTATTGTTAGAATTAAAGATGAAAAAGATAAGCGCAACAAGAAAATTTTCTTAACCTATAAGGGAAACCAATTACAAAATCAGGTCATGTTTCATGGGCATGCTGTTGTGAAAGAAGCAAAAAAAGGCATTTCCAAAGAAGAAATGAATCATTGTTTAAGCACCCTAGAAAAAATATATCATAATTTAAAAGATAAGTTGTAAACGCAACTAGCTCTTTAAGAATAGAGAGTAGGGATGCAAGAATAGAGACTCACAAATTACTAATTTTTGTAATTCTCCTATTTTTTCAGATAATTTAAGTCTCTAGTCTCTCAATGAAATGGTCTCTAATCTCTTTTCTACTTTGATAGTTCGCTAGGTTCGCCCAAAATTAGTTAATAAAATAAAATATTATCAAAATAATATTTTGATTTATGTTTAAAATGCAGAATTTTATTTATTTTAAATAAACTCTTTTCAGGTTATTATTTTAGGGTTAAAAATAATATTTTAATTATATTTATTTAATAAAAATAAATACGAACAAAATACTGTTTTAAAGATAAAAATACTTTTAATACAGAATATTATTTCGTGTAATTTATGTATTAATCAAAAATTTGAGCGAACCTAGCGATAGTTACATTCAATTATAATATTAATTAATATGAGTTCCACATTCCGAAAAATCAGTATTGTTTTGGGCGCTTTAATTTTATTTTGGTCTATTGTCGTACTAGCTCCCAAATTATCAAAAAAGGACGCACCTCCTAAAAAAGAAATCACCGAAACAGTTGTCGCAAGAGAAGTAAAAGTGATGACAGTAAAGAATGGTGATGTCAATTCAAAACTAGCTATTCAAGGCAGTTTAGAAGCATTTAATAAAGTAGATATTTTTGCCGAAGTAACAGGTACTTTATCCAATGCTAATAAAACGGTAAAGGTTGGTAATTACTTTAAAAAAGGAGCGGTATTATTGGATATAGACAGAGAAGAAGCGCAACTGAACATCCTTTCTCAAAAAAGTAGTTTATTGAATGCGATTACTACTTTAATGCCCGACTTAAAAATTGATTACCCAGAAAGTTTTCAACAATGGAAAACCTATATTGATAATTTCAATGTAGAACATCCAATCACAGCCTTTCCGAAACCATTAAATGACCAAGAAAAATATTTCATCGCTTCCAAAAACTTGTTGAGTCAATATTATTCTATTAAGAGTGTGGAAAAACGCTTGCAAAAATATACCGTTTATGCGCCGTTTTCTGGTGTCATTACCCAATCTAATATTCAACCTGGTTCTTTAGTCAGAGCTGGTCAAAAAATGGGCGAATTAATGGGGACTAGCTTGTATGAAATGAAAGCTGCCTTGAATTTAGAAGACTTACAATTCATTAAAACGGGAAGTAAAGTGAGTTTGTACTCCGATGCAATTCCTGGTTCTTGGACAGGCACGGTCAAAAGAATTAGCGACCAAATTGACCCCAACACGCAATCGGTTATTGCTTATATCGGCGCAAGTGGAAAAGGATTAAGAGAAGGCATGTATTTGAGAGGAAATCTGAATTCTCAAACTATTAAATCTGCTATTCAAATCCCTATTGATTTATTGGTCAATCAGGATCAAGTATATGCCGTCAAGGATGGAAAGTTAACTTTGCAAACTATCGAAATCATAAATACGAATGCAGATTATGCAGTAGTAAAAGGTTTGACGGATAAGACCTTAATATTAAAAGAAAAAATTATTGGTGCTTATGAGGGTTTAACAGTAAAGCCAATTGAGTTAACTGCTAGTGTAGAGTAAATCGGTTACCAGTTACCAGTTACCAGTTGTCGTACTTAACTGACAACCGACAACTCACAACCATTTTAATCCTTCTCACCTTCAATTCTTTTAACATGAGGTCAATTATAAAATATTTTATAGATAATACGCTTGCCGCAAATATGTTGATGGTGGCGATTCTTATCATGGGCTTTTTTGGCCTGTCAAATACTAAAAAGTCATTTTTTCCAGAAGTAAAGGATAAATTTATTGTCGTTCAAGCAGCTTACATTGGTGCATCTCCCGAAGAAGTGGAAGAAGGGGTCGTTAGTAAAGTAGAAGAAGCCATTAAAGGGGTGTCTAATGTGGAACGAATCACCTCTAAGTCTTCCGAAAATATAGGTATTATTACGATAGAAGCAACTGAAAAGGCGGATGTTGATATTGTATTGACAGATGTAAAAAATGCAGTAGATGCTATTTCTTCTTTCCCTGTAAATGTAGAATCTATTCAAGTATTTAAGCAAGAATTATTACTAACGGCTGTTTTTTATGCGATTAGTGGAGATGTTGACTTGAAATCTTTAAAGCAATATGCTAGACAAATAGAAGAGGATTTATTAACGATTGATGGTATTTCTAAAGTATCTCTCCAAGGTATTCCTGATGAAGAAATTGAGATTGCTTTTCGAGAGGCAGATTTGAGGACTTATAAATTATCTTTTGCAGCAGCTACTCGTGCCGTTCAAGGCGCAAATTTAAATGTAACAAGTGGTACGATAAAAGGAGAAAAAGAAGATTTATTACTGAGAGCTAAAAACAAAGGATATACTGCTAATGAATTTAGAGACATTGTCGTTAAAACTTCGCCCAATGGGAGTTTGGTCAAATTACATCAAGTTGCAGATATAACAGATAAATGGGTGGATAATCCTGACAGGTCGTATATTAATGGGAAAACAGCGATTCGAGTTACCGTAAAATATACGAAGAACGAAGATATTGTACATGTTGCGGAGAACACCAAAGCCTATATGGCTGATTTTGCGGCAAAAAACCCAGGCATCACCGCTACGATGTTAGCGGATGAATCTGACGTTATCACAAAGAGAATTGACCTATTAATTGAAAATGGTTTAGTCGGCTTTTTATTAGTAATCGTTCTTTTAGCGATGTTCCTTAATTGGCGATTGGCCTTCTGGGTGGCTTTAGCGATACCTATCTCCTTTGCAGGTATGTTTATTTTTGTCCCTCTTTTTGGCGAAAGTATCAATGTAGTTTCTTCTTTTGGGATGATTATGGTGCTCGGAATTCTTGTCGATGATGGAATTGTCATCTGCGAAAGTATCTATAGTAAATATGAAGAAGGTAATTTAACTCGTACAGAAGCAGCAATAGAAGGAACAATGGAAGTATTGCCTGCCGTAACTGGAGCGATATTAACCACCATGTTAGCCTTCGGTAGCTTCTTTTTTGTAGCGGGACAGATTGGGGAATATTTCTCTTCTTTAGCAGTTTTTGTTTTATTCGCCCTAGCCTTTTCTTTAATTGAAGGCGCCTTGATTTTGCCTTCCCACGTCGCACATTCTCACGCCTTAGACCCTGACAAAAAGCCTTTATGGTTGGTCACAAAATTTGATGGATTTATGCGCTGGTTACGGGATAGTGTTTATGCCCCCGTTTTGCGTTTTTCGATGCACAACAAGTTTTTAGTCTTTGCCTCTATTTTAAGTGTCTTTATTTTAACTATTTCAGCAATACAAGGAGGGATTATTAAGCAAACTTTTTTCCCTAATGTTGAATTAAATAATTTGAATGTTGATTTACAGATGCCTTCTGGAACATCTGTAGACATTACCGAAAAATGGTTGGCACATATTGAACAAGCAGCATGGGAAGTGAACGAGGAATTGACCAAAGAGTATATGCCAAACGGAGAATCAATTATTGAAAATATTCAGAAAACAGTTGGCCCGACTAGTAATATTGGAGGGCTTAATTTATTATTTATTGATGTTGAAAAAAGAAGAGCGGTTACAGGAAGAATCATATCCGAAGCTATTCGTAAGCGTGCAGGAGAAATCGCAGGTGCGGAACAACTGACTTATGGTGCCCAACTAAATTTTGGTAAACCCGTCTCTATTTCTTTGGTGGGTACCAATAGCGAAGAACTCAAATTAGCAACCAATATGGTCAAAGCCGAATTAAATGATTTGGCAGAATTACGAGATATTACCGACACTAATAAGGATGGATTAAAAGAAATAAAAATAAATTTAAAGGAGAAAGCGAAATATTTAGGCTTGAATTTACAAGATATTGCAGGTCAAGTTCGACAAGGATATTTTGGGAATGAAGTACAAAGGCTACAAAGAGGAAAGGATGAAGTAAGGGTTTGGGTACGTTATGCTAAAGCAGATAGAAAAAATGTGGCACAATTAGAAGAAATGCGCATTAGATTAGCAGATGGTAGAGCGTTTCCACTAAAAGAATTAGCTACGCTGGAAGAAGAGGTTGGTATTTTAGCTATTGATAGACTAGACGGTAAAAGACAAGTTACGATTGAAGCGGATATTGCCAATAATGATGTTTCTGTAACAGACCAAAATAATAATATTAAAGAAAATATTGGTCCTAAAGTAGAAGCTAAATTTCCATCGGTAACGGCTCTTATGGAAGGTCAAGAACGAGAAACAGCTAAAACCAATGAATCTTTTGCCTTAGTTGGTCCAATTGTCTTAATCTTAATGTTCTTCATCATTGCGCTAACTTTCAAATCTATTAGTCAGACCTTGGTTGTTTTTATGCTCATTCCATTCTGTTACATCGGTGTGGGTTGGGGGCATTGGTTTATGGATAAACCAATTAGTCTTTTATCTAACCAAGGGGTCTTAGCATTGATTGGGATTTTGGTCAATGATGCATTAGTGTTCATTTCTACCTATAACCAAAATCTAAAGAAGGATATGCCACAGATGGACGCTTTGTATCACGCTGGTTTGTCTCGTTTTAGACCAATCGTTTTGACTTCAGTTACGACCGTTGCTGGTTTAGCGCCACTTTTAATGGACCCTAGTTTAGGTGCGCAATTTGTGATACCGATGGCGATTTCTGTTGCCTTTGGACTGATATTTATTACCGTCATTATTTTGGTTTTATTACCCGTTTTCATTATCGCTACTAATCGGATTAAAGTCTATGCTACATGGCTGTGGGAAGGCAAGAAGCCTTCTTTTGAATCGGTAGAAAGTGCGGTTAAGAATCAACAGACCTTTGCATAAAAATCGTGGGATTTTAAAAATCACCACGATTTAAAATATAAACATGAAAAGAATTGCAATAGATATGGACGAAGTCTTGGCAAATCCAAATCTTCGTTTTCTAGAATGGTATGAAAGAGATTATGGCGTAAAAATTACGGAAGCGCAATTATATGGAATGGGGCAGAAATTTTATGAATATGTCGATAATCACGATTTACGGAATTATCTCCATATCAAAGGATTTTTTAAAGATTTGCCGCTGATGCCTAATAGTCAAGAGGTGGTCAAATGGTTAGCAGAACATTATGAAATTTTCATTGTGACTTCAGCTATGGAATTTAGAAATTCCATGGAGGATAAATACGATTGGTTACAAAAATATTTTCCTTTTTTACCCTGGAAAAATTTCGTGTTTTGTGGTCGAAAAGATATGATTATTGCTGATTATTTAATTGATGACCATGTACGAAATTTAAGCACTTTTACAGGAAAAGGTATTTTATACCATGCACCTCATAATTTAGGGGACACCGAATTTACTAGGGTTAAAAATTGGAAAGACATCAAAACGTTTTTTGAAAAAGAGTTAGCATTGGAAACCAGTCTAAATAAAACATCAAATTAGGCGATGGAGGAAATACCCAATAAAAATATTTTTATGATGTGCGAATCCTTAAATGAAAGCGCATTGTCTACTTTACCCAAAGCATTCCATGTAAGAAGCTGTAAAAGAACAGAATTAGATATTTGGAAAGCCATGCCTTTTGATAACTTCAATGAAGCAAAAGAATATGACCAGTTTATGGTTGATTTTTTTGAGAAAACTTATGGTGGACAAGAGGATTTATTTTTTAAGAATACCCTTTTTGTCTGCAATAGTAAAGATGAACCAATTGCTACTTGTCTATTATGGAAAGCTTATAGAGCATTTAATACCATTCATTGGTTGAAAGTACTAAAAGGTTATGAAGGATTAGGAATTGGTCGAGCTTTATTATCTATTATTATGAAAGATTTACCAAAGACGGCTTATCCAATTTATCTCCATACGCAGCCTGGTAGTTATCGAGCTATCAAATTATATTCAGATTTCGGTTTTCACTTATTATCTGACAAAAAAATAGGGAAAAGAGTCAATGACTTAGAAGTGTGTTTACCAATTCTTAAAAAATATATGCCCGACAAAGATTACCTGCAACTAAAAATTAATAAAGCACCTATTCATTTTTTGAATAAATTAAAAACGTTTGATACAGTAGAATTTTAAATTTAAAATTTTGCTTTTTCACAAAAAGTATTGCTAAAGAATTGATATTTTAATATGAAAAAAATCACTCTACTACTAATAAATATTTTGTGCTGTTTAATCCTTTTCGCACAAGAAAAACTAAGTCTAGCACAAGCGATAGAAATTGGCATTCAAAATAATTACCAAATAGAAATTGCTAGGCAAAATTTGCAGGTCGCTTCTAATAACAACGATTGGGGTGCAGCAGGTCGTTATCCTAGAGTTGATATAAATCTCAACTCTAGTAATGGTTATCGCAATGCCAAAAGCCCTGGTTTTCTATTAGAACAATCCGCTTTAAGTGGAGGTATTACCCCTTCCATTGATGCGGCTTGGACGATTTATGATGGAAAAAAAGTAAAAATCACGAAGCAACAATTAGAACAGGTAGAAAATCAAACGAATTTGGGTATTTCTGTAGCGACAGAGAATACGATTCAGTCGATTATCTTAGCCTATAATCGAGCACTCATACAAGAAGAACAATTAACGACCTTAAGAGAAGTCCTTACTTTATCAAGAGATAGAATTGACTACCAAAATGTTAGAAAGGAATTTGGGCAGGCAGGAAAGTTTGATTTATTACAAACTCAAGACGCTTATTTAAATGACTCTACGAATATTTTGATTCAAGAAAATAATGTAGCAACAGCTTACCGAGATTTGAATTTGGCGATGGGACAAGATGATTTAAGTAAAATCTATCAGTTAACAGACGGATTAAATTATGAACCTAAAAGGTATCAATTAGCGGATTTAGAACAGTCTCTTTTTGCCAATAATCGAAATTTGCAAAGTTTAATGGTCAATCGAGAATTGGCGAATATTAATACCCAATTTCAAGAAAGTTTTAAGAAACCGACTATTAGTTTAGGAAGTGGATTAGTTTATGATTTGACAGGTACAGATGGGACTCAATTAATCGCTTTTGGAGACCAACCACCTGTCGAAACGGATAATAAAGGAACAAATAAAACCTTTAATTTCTACTTTAATATTCAAGCGAATTACAACCTTTTTGATGGGGGTAATAAAAAGCGAAATATCGAAAATGCGAAGGTAGATGAATTGATTGCTCAATTAAATATCAATGAATTGAAAAGAACCCTTTCCAATCAGCTACAAAATGCTTTAGCGAATTATAATAATCAATTGCGTTTAGTGAATCTAACAGCCAATTTAATTAATAATGCGAAGGAAAATCTGACTATTGGAGAAGAACGATTTAAAGGCGGACTGATCACTTCCTTTGATTATAGAAATATTCAATTGTCTTTTGTCAATGCCTCACAAGCTAGATTAAATGCCATTTTTAATTTAAAAAATACAGAAGTGGAATTGATGCGTTTGACGGGGGATTTGATTAAATAGTAAAAATATTGATAGCAAACCAAACTAGAGCGTTTCATCAACTCCCTAGTTTGGTTCGTTACCAAAATATTAAGCATAGTTTTTCACAAAATCTAAATATCCATTTTCACCATTTCTCTTATTCCACCGAATAGCAGATTTTTTAATTTTTCTTAGACATGCTAAGTAAATTTCTTCTTTCGTAGTCGTTCTTAATGCTCTACTAAAACTTTTTCTTTTAGGTGCTGGATTTTCTCCAATAAGTTCTTCTCTTAAACCAAGAAAACCAGTAACTCTATCAAAAATAGATTTTTCTTTAGCTGAAATCTCCTCAGACATTTTAAATTCCTTTCTAGTATCAATTGCTCTATAATAGGCAATAATGACATCTAATGCCTTGATGACATCTTGGTCTCTTAAACTTGAATTTTCTCTATATACACCTACAATTCCGCCTTCAATACTTTGTAAAATATCTACATGTTTATCTTCTAAAGCCATATCAATTTAATTTTTTGAATAATTCTTTGCTAAAATTATAAAATGATAAACAAAAAAGAATGTTTGTTTAAAAAAAATTGATGTTTTTTGTCTCCTGACCTGCATGAAGTATTTACGTTCTTATTTTATAAAAGAAATTGCTTGAAATAATTCAGTCTCCTCTTTTTGATTAACAACATAACTAAATCCTGGTTGAACGCTATACCCACCATATTGTCCAGCTTTATTAACCGCACAGTAGCCCACTTGAATATCTTTATAATGCTGGTTCTTCGCAATTCGTTGAACGGCTTCTTCACAAGCTTCTTGAGGTGTTTTTCCCTGTCGCATTAATTCGACCACTAGAAAAGAGCCTAAGGTTTTGAGTACCGCTTCGCCAACGCCTGTAGCGGCCGCTCCACCAACTTCATTATCGACAAATAAACCTGCCCCAATAATAGGGGAGTCTCCTACTCTTCCATGCATTTTATAAGCCATTCCACTAGTCGTACAAGCACCAGAAATATTTCCTGCTTGGTCAATAGCGACCATGCCTATCGTATCGTGATTTTCAATATTGATAACTGGTTTGTATTCCGTATTAACTAACCATGCCTCATATTCTTTTTTAGACTTTTCCGTTAATAAATTTTCTACTTTAAAACCTTGTGCTAAGGCAAATTTCAAAGCGCCTTCCCCTGCTAATATAACGTGAGGTGTTTCTTCCATTACTTTTCGAGCAACAGAAATAGGATGTTTGATACCTTGCAAAAAGCAAACAGAACCACAATCTCCTTTTTCATCCATAATACAAGCATCCAAAGTTACTTTTCCCTCTCTGTCTGGTCGGCCACCATAGCCTACAGATTGGTCGTTTTCGTCTGCTTCTAATACCCTAACGCCTGCTTCTACGGCGTCTAAAGCCCTTCCTCCATTTTGAATAACTTGCCAAGCTGTTTGATTGGCGACTTGTCGTTCCCAAGTCGCAATAACTGTTGGTTTAGTAACTATATTTGTTCCGTTTACTGGGGTAGCTTTTTCTTCTGATGCGCAGGCAGTACTACCTAAACCAATTGCAGCTAATAAAGAACTGAGTGCGGAACGGTGAATAAATTTTCGTCGATTTAACATTGATTTTAAGTTTTGAATAGGAGAAAATGGGGGAATGAGTTGATAGGTTAAAGAAGTTAGGAGATACTACTCTTCACCTCATTAACGCACGACCTTATAACCTTACCAATTAATTCTTCGTAATATCTGTATATATTCGTCGTTTTCGTCATTTGAACAGCATAATTAATCGAATATATCCCAATAAATTAAAAATAATATGCAATTTCGCAAATTATGACAGCCGCCAAGATACTAAATTTAGAGACTTCATTAGTAGGCGACTTTAATTTTATAACACAAATTCTCAACTCAATTAAATCCTTATTTTTTATGAAACAAAAAGGAATCTCTTGTTTACTTTTCCTCTTTGGGCTATTCACGCTTAATGCTCAGATGAATAAAATTGATTTTGTAGAATACGACTTGGATAATGGCTTACATGTCATCTTACACCAAGATAATTCTACGCCAATCGTTGCGGTTTCCATTATGTACCATGTTGGTTCAAAAAATGAGAATCCTGAAAAAACTGGTTTTGCTCACTTTTTTGAACATTTATTATTTGAAGGGTCGGAAAATATTCCAAGGGGGCAATTTGATAAATATGTCCAAAATGCAGGAGGTGTTTTAAATGCGAATACTTCTGCTGACCGAACTTTTTATTTTGAGTTATTACCGTCTAATCAATTAGAATTAGGGCTTTGGTTAGAATCGGAACGACTACTACATGCAAGAGTAGATGAAAAAGGGATAGAAACGCAGCGGGAAGTTGTCAAAGAAGAAAGAAGACAACGATACGAAAATTCCCCTTATGGAAGTCTTTACCCTGAATCTATGGCAAGAGCATTTACCAAACATCCGTATCGGTGGACACCAATTGGGTCGATGGCGCATTTGGATGCTGCGGAAGAAGCAGACTATAAGAATTTTTACAAAGATTTTTATGTACCAAATAATGCCGTATTGTCTATTGCTGGAGATTTAGATATAGCGACAACCAAAATGTTAATTGATAAATATTTTAGTGGTATTCCAAAAAGTACAAAGCCCATTTATCGTCCCGATATAGTAGATGACCCAATTGCAGGAGAAATAAGAGATACTATTTTTGATAACATTCAATTACCTGGGGTTATTCAATCTTATAGAGCGCCTGCCCAAGGTACAGATGACCATTATGCAGTAAGTATGTTGGCGCAATTATTATCAAAAGGACAAAGTTCTAGATTACATCGTGCTTTAGTTGACGAAAAGCAAAAAGCCGTTCAAGCAGGAAATTTCTCTGTTGAAGGAGAAGACCCTGGAGTTAATATCATTTTGGCGATTGCAAATATGGGCGTGGATGCGGAAGATTTAGTAATTGCAATAGATGAAGAAATTGCTAAAGCTCAAAATGAACTCATTTCTGATAAAGAATTTCAGAAATTAAAAAACCAAATCGAAAACGATTTTATCTCAGCTAATGGTCGAATATTTGGGATCGCAGAAAGTTTGGCGAATTATTATACTTTTTATGGCGATACGAATTTGATTAACACAGAGATTGACCGTTACTTGGCAGTTACAAAACAGGATATTCAACGAGTTGCTAGAGAATATTTCAATAAAAATAGTAGAGTCAATTTAATCTATTTGCCAAAGCAAGCACAGCCGTAATAGCAATTGAAAATCTAAAATCTAAAATTCAAAATTTAAAAGTGAAGGAAAATAGATAAACAAGTGTTTGACTGCTGAATTATTCATATATGATGGTAACCATCAACAATATAGCAATTTAACAATTATTTTTTCCCTTACTGTTTAACATATAACACGATGAAAAAAATATTATTTTTATTTTTAATGAGCGGGTTGTTTTTTGCTCAATGTACACCCAAGATAGCAGAGACTGCTGCGGGTACCGAAGATAAAATGGACAAGGCGGCTGATAAAGCAGCAACCATGAAGGATAAGATAGCAGCTGTCAATGATTTTCGAAAGACTGCACCTAAACCAGGGCCCGCACCAAAAATAGAGATTGGTTCAGCGGATAATTTTAGTTTAGCGAATGGACTAAAAGTTTTCGTAGTAGAAAACCATAAATTACCAAGGGTTTCCTTTCAAATATTCGTTGATGTTCCACCATTAATGGAAAAGGAATTTGCGGGCGCTGCGAGTATTGCTGGGCAACTATTAAAGGCAGGAACGATTACCAAGTCAAAGTCAGAAATTGATGAAGCTGTTGATTTTATGGGTGCTTCTTTAAATAGTAATAGTAGTGGAATCTCAGGGGCTTCTTTAAAAAAGCACACAGAGGAGTTGATGAAAATTGCGTCTGATGTTTTATTAAAACCATCTTTCCCTCAAGCAGAGTTTGATAAAATAAAAAAGCAAACTTTATCAGGATTAGCACAAGTAAAAGAAGACCCTAATAGTATTGCGCAAAATGTATCAAATGTGTTGACTTACGGAAAAGCGCATCCTTATGGGGAAATTCAAACAGAAGAGACGGTAGGAAAAATCACCTTGGCAGAAACTAAAAAATATTACAATACTTATCTCAAGCCTAATCTTGGTTACATGGTCGTGGTAGGAGATATTACGGTGGCAGAAGCTAAGCCAATGGTAGAAAAGTATTTTGGTAAATGGATGAGTCGCCCTGTCCAAAAATCAGATTTCTCAACACCTCAGAAGCCAAGTCAACCTACTGTGAATTTTGTTAGCAAAAGTGGCGCAGCGCAATCTGTCATCACCGTAACGTACCCAGTAGATATTAAACCTGATGCAGCAGATTGGATTGCAGCTAGAGTTATGAATGCTATTTTAGGAGGAAGTGGATTGAGTAGTAGAATCAACCAAAATCTTCGAGAAGATAAAGCCTATACTTATGGAGGCGGTTCTAGTCTAGATAATGACCGCTATATTGGTTCTTTTTCTGCGAATGTTAGTGTTAGAAATGAAGTGACGGCTCCTGCTGTTAAGGAGTTATTGAAAGAATTGAATCGAATACGTACAGAAAAAGTAACGGAGGAAGAATTAACGCAGATTAAAAATTACTTGACAGGAATTTTTGCGATACAATTAGAAAGTCCACAAACAGTAGCTCGTTTTGCCTTAAATTCAGCAAGGCATAATTTACCAGCAGATTATTATGCGACTTATCTAGAAAAATTGAATGCGGTAACAACGGATGATATTCTGGCAATGGCGCAGAAATATATTACGCCAGCGAATGCGCATATTTTAGTGGTGGGTAATAAGAGTGAAGTTGCGGAAAGCTTAAAAGAGTTTACTACAGATGGAACCATCAATTATTATGATGCCTTCGGGACTCCACTAGAAATGGAAACAAGCACGGCTACCTCCAATATGACTGTGGAGCAAGTATTAGATAAATACATTACAGCGATTGGTGGAAAGGATAAATTGATGAAGGTGAAAGATTTGACCATGAATATGGCAGCAGATGCTATGGGGCAAACCATTGAAATGAAGATTATTCAAAAATCGCCAGGTAAAACTTACCAAGCATTCATCATGGGCGGTGTTGCTCAGCAAGAAACTATTCTAAATGGGGATAAAGGTAAAATTACAGCAGGCGGCCAATCTCAGGCTATGCCAGCAGAGCAAGTAGCTAGTTCTAAAGAACAATCTGTTCTGTTTACTGAAATGCAATTTAAAGCGTTAGGTTACGAAGCTAAATTAGTTGGTACAGAAAATTTGGATGGCAAAAATGTTTTTGTGGTAGAAACAACATCTCCACTTGGTAAAAAACAAACTTTATTCTTTGATACAAAAACTTACTTAAAAGTTAAAGAATCTAGTAATATACCTGGCCCTAACGGTCAATTGCAAACGGTTTCTACTGACTTGTCCGATTATAAAGAAGTCGATGGAATTTTATTCCCTTTTAGTCGAAAATTGGTTGGTGCAGCACCAATACCTTTAGACTTAAAAATTACGGAAATTAAAGTGAATAGCGCCGTAAGTGATGATTTGTTTAAGGTAGAATAAATTGCTTTATTGTTGAATTGTTTTATTGTTATGTCACAAGGACATAACAATAAAACAATTCAGCTATTTAATCATTTTTTACAGCTTTCGATAAAAAATATAAGCATCGACATAGCCTTGCTCGATGTGGAAAAACCCTTCTGGCACTGTTCCGATAATTTCAAATCCATTATCTAGCCAAGTTTTTATAGCCCCTTTATTCGTGCTAACTACCAAGTTAAATTGCATACCTCGATACCCCGCTTCCTTCGCCATTTTAATAGAATGGGCACATAGTAGATGGCCAATTCCATGTCCTCTCTTTTCAGTATCTACCATGTAAGCAGCATTAGCAATATGTCCGCCATAGCCCGGTTGATTGGCCTTAAAAATATAAGCACCAACTATTTCAGTTCCTTGTTCTGCTACATAAGTATGATTGCTTAGATTGACCCAACTTTTTTCAATGTCTGCTTTGGTAAAACTATCATCATAAGGATAATAAATTTTCTGTTCCATAATGGTTTTCCACATTTGCCAGATGGTTGTTAAATCTTTCGTTTCGGCAGGGCGGATGTTGATATTCATGTTTACGCTTTTCTGATTTTAGGATAAAGGAAATAGGTATTAAATGACAAAAGTATATTTTTTTGGAATCCTGTTTTATCAATTGAGCACCTACAGGGTATCTATATTGTAAAAGTGTCTGACAATCATCGAACGACTGCAAAAAAAATAACGATACAATAGCATTGTAAATGCTAACTTTTATTTTTCTAAAAAGTGTCCTACCATAAACGTGGTAGGACACTTTTTTATTGACACGCCTATTATTTAGAATACCCTTACCTGTTTAAACTATTTTCACCCAAAGTGAAACATTTCTGCACGTAAACTCTTATTCCCGACAGTATTCGTTGATTTTATTGTTAAAAAAGGTAGAAAACTCTAAGGAAGTGGTATCTTGCGCTTTTTTTTAAATCACTAGTTAATTTTCAAACCATAAGTCAACGTTTATGAAAAACAGATGCTACAATTTGAGCATAATGACTGTACTATTACTTCTAGTAGTGCAGTTTGCCTGGGGGCAAGGTTCAACTTCTTCCAGAATTACTGGGCAAATTACAGATGGCACGGAAACCTTAATCGGCGCTAATGTAATAGCTATTCACGAACCTACTGGGTTCCAATACGGAACGGCAACTAATATTGAAGGACTATTCACTTTGAATAATGTCAATGTTGGAGGTCCGTACACGATTACTGTATCTTATACAGGTTACGAAGAGTATGTGATCAAAGACATTTACTTGAATCTTGGACAAACAGAATCTTTTAACATCAAAATGAATGAAGCAGCATTACAATTATCAGAAGTAATTGTAACCGCAGGTGGTCTTTTTGATGGTAATCGAACGGGTTCTGAAACGAGAGTTTCTGAAGAAACTATTGCAGCTTTACCTTCTGCCGATAGAGGCTTGAATGATTATTTACGTTTGACGCCACAAGCTGATGTTGCGAATAATGGAGCAACAAATGGCGGTGGTATTTCTTTTTCTGGTGTGAACAACCGTTTCAACGCTATCTTTATTGATGGTGCGGTGAATAACGATGTTTTCGGTTTGGCCAATTCTGGAACAAATGGTGGACAAGCAGGTATCTCTCCTATTTCTCCTGATGCCTTAGAGCAAATTCAGGTAGTTTTAGCACCTTATGATGTAACCCTTGGTGGTTTCGCTGGTGGTGGTATCAATGCAGTAACTAGAAGTGGTACTAACACTTTGACTGGTTCTGCTTACTATTTTAATAGAAACGAGAATTTATCAGGTAAAACACCTACAGATATAGATGGTGCTACTAGAACAAAATTAGCGCCTTTTACAGCTAGAACTTTTGGTGGTCGTTTAGGCGGTGCACTAATTGAGAATAAACTATTTTTCTTTGCGAATGTAGAAATTCAGCGGGACGAAATACCTAGACCGTTTATTCAAAGTGAATATAACGGAGATTCTGATGCTAATCAGTTAAACGCAGTTCGTCAAAAATTAATTGATGATTTTGGGTATAATCCAGGAGGATTCGAAGATAATCCTCAGACCGTTAATGGAGAAAAAATATTAGTCAAATTAGACTATAACATTAACCAAAAGCATAAATTATCTGCTAGACATAGTTATGTGAAAGGAACGACGGAAATTCATCCTTCACCAAGTGCAAATAGGGTAGTTTTTGGAAATACAGGATATCTTTTTCCTTCAACGACTAACTCTACGGCTATTGAATTGAAGAGTATTCTTAGTCCAAATACAGCTAATAATTTAATTATTGGTTATACAAAGGTAACAGATGATAGAGCGCTTTTAGGAGACCCTTTCCCTCAGATTATCATGCCTGACGGAAACGGTACAGTAGTTGTTGGTACAGATAACTTCTCTTATTCTAATATTGTAAATCAAGATGTTTTTACAATTACGAATAACTTCAACTTATACAAAGGAAAGCACTCTTTCACTTTTGGTACCCATAATGAGTTTTTTAAAATTGAAAACTTATTTACCATCTTCTCTACACCACGATACGAATACTTCTTTAATGGGGTGAATAGATTTTTGGATGGAGAAAATGCTGATTTATCTTTATTTGGGCATGAGCAAGCGTTCGGTAGTGATAATATCAGATTAGGAGATGCTGGAACAAACTTAGGACCATCTTTCAATGCAATGCAACTGGCGTTTTATGGACAAGATGAAATTCAGATAAACAAAGACTTTAAAGTAACACTTGGATTAAGATTTGATGTACCTATTTTCACGGATGACCCACCATTAGATAATACCGCTTTTAATACGACAACGGTACCACTTATTGAGCAATTTTATGATTTACAAGGGGCGAGAGCAAGTAAAGCTCCAAGCACTTCTGTTTATATTAGTCCAAGAATAGGTTTCAATTATGATGTGAATGGAGATAAATCAACTCAACTAAGAGGTGGTATTGGTGTATTTACCAGTAGAGTACCTTGGGTATGGCCAGGTGGTATGTTTATTAGAAATGGCTTGAATAGTGCCTTTAATGTACGGGTAGGTGTAGGACAGCAAGAAATTTTAGCGACTCCTCAAGAATGGTTAGCTAATTTGACGAGTGATGTCAGTCCAGCTGGAGATGTGGATTTATTCACAGAGAACTTCAAGTATCCTCAAATCATGCGAGCTAGTTTGGCAATGGATAAAAAATTACCTGGAGGAATTGATGGTACAGCAGAGGTCACTTTCACGAAGACCTTGAATAACATGGATGTAAAGCATGTCAATATCAAGCCAAGTACGGAAACTTTAGGCGGTGCGGACAATCGCCCTGTCTTTAATTTTAATGATAAGATTGACCCAACTTATACCAACATTACCTTAGTTGATAACACAAGTAAAGGATATACTTTTAACTTTACTGCTCAAGCGTCTAAGCAATTTGCTAAAAATTCCTCTTTTAGCTTAGCTTATTCTTTTACTAGAGCAGATGCACTAGTAGATGGTAGAGGATTCATCAATAATACTAACTGGCAAAACATCTTGAGTGTACAGGGGAATAATAATGCTCAAGTAACCCGTTCTACTTTTGATGCAGGTTCTAGAATTACTGCTTTTGTTTCTCATAAGTTTGATTATTCTGACTTTATGAATACAACGCTATCTATTTTCTATACAGGTAAATCTGGTTCTCCTTATTCTTTTGTTTATAATAATGAGGCGACTTCTGATTTATCTACTTCTGTTGGTAACAACGATTTAATCTTTGTTCCTACCAATCAAAGTGATATCAACTTGGTAGACATTGATGGTGGTGCAACTGCTGCACAGCAATGGTCAGACTTAAATAGTTTCATTGAAAATAATGATTACTTAAGTAGTCGAAGAGGAGACTATGCAGAAGCGAATGAGGTTAGAACACCATTTGAAGGAGTAATGGATTTAAAAATCATTCAAGATTTTTATTTTGGTGGCAAAGACGGAGGAAGGAGACAAAATATCCAAGTTACCTTTGATGTTTTCAACTTTACTAATTTGATTAATAAAAATTGGGGTAGAAGATACTTCGTAGGAGGTAATACTTTCTCTTTACTTCAATCAAGTAGAAATGATGATGGGGTGTTAGAATACAACTTTACAGTTCCTAATGGCAATACATTCAACATCGTACAGTCTGGTACTTATAGTGCTAGATGGAATGCGCAATTAGGCTTAAGATATAGTTTCTAATTTTTAGAACTAAACCAACTTTAAAATTTCTTCCCGAATATTCTTTATTGAATGTTCGGGATTTTTTATGCCTCAATGTACCGACGAATTCATTCGTCGCTACCAGATACGCAATCGACGAATGAATTCGTCGGTACACTTATTCGATATGAAAAGGAACTTCATAATACTTTATCTCCGTTACTAAGTGCCTACGATAAGTTTCGTTGGTCAATAAATAGAAATAATCGTTTTGTAAATTACAACCAGCTGCTTTAAGTTGCGCTATTACTTTGGCAGACCAAGCTTTTAGTTCCGTTTCTGATACATGATTTAAATTCACATCATAAGGTTCAATTTCAGTATCTAAATCAAGTAAGTGATATTTACCAGAAAGGATAAACACTTTAGCTGGATTTTTAGCTTCCGCAAAAGCCATTAACTCTTGGAAGAGGTCACCTTGATATAAATCTTTGGCGGCGCATTTATGGTTTCTTTTGGGAGCTACGCAGGTTACTAGGACTATTTTTTGCATAAGATAGTTGTATGATTTAGCTCAAAAATAAGTAATTAGAGCCACAATTCTAATTCGGATAAATTCCAGTTCCGACCTTCCCACCAAAACCCTTTCTATGCTCATCTTATTAGCAAGTCGAAAAACACCAAGGTTTAGATTCATCAACCAGATTATTCGCAAATCACCGAAAGATCACTAAACCTTAATTTATGAAAAAGAAAAAAAATCGTTTAAGTAGCGAAGTAAATGCAGGATCTATGGCAGACATTGCCTTCTTATTACTCATCTTTTTTTTGGTCACCACCCAGATAGATTCTGACAAAGGGATATTGGTTAAATTGCCTATGTGGGAAAAAACGCCACCTATCATTGATATTACACCAAGGAATGTATTCTCCATCAAAGTCAATCGAAGTAATCAATTATTAGTAGAAGGGGAACTTGGCAATATGGATGCTATTCGAGGTCAAGTCAAAGAATTTGTACTAAACCCTAGAAAAAAAGCGAATTTATCGAGTTCCCCTAATAAAGCAGTCGTTTCGCTACAAAATGACCGAGGTACTTCTTATGCTACTTACTTGAGTGTGTATAATGAAATTAAGGCCGCTTATAATGAATTGTGGGAAGAGGAATCTAATCGGCGCTACGGAGAGTTATTTGCAGATTTACCAAAAGCTGCGCAGAAAGAGATACGGCGAAAAATTCCATCGGTCATTTCTGAGTCTGAGCCTACGGAGTTTTAAATTTCTGAAAAGTATAGCTTAGTTTTTACCACATAGTCACATAGTATACATAGTTTTTTAAATCTAGTTCGTAAAACTATGTATACTATGTGTTTTTTACTATGTGACTATGTGATAAAACTAATTTGTACTCATTAATTTTTTTATGCGCTTGCAGTCTTTGTGATAAAAGAAACTTCCCAATAAAACCGACTACCTTGCTACCGCCTTATGAATCTTCTCTAGAATCTGTTTCACTTGTTTCAAACTCTTAACATCTTCTTTAATCAAAATCAAATAACGAGAAGATTGCTTTAAGGTTAAACCAGCTTTCTCCCCATGCATGGTAATTAATTTTATAAAATTCTTAAACAGTTTGGTTTCATAAAAAGGAGACTGGGCATTCCCTATAAAATAACAGCGTAGTTTTCGTTGTTTCAAACTCAGGCGTTCAAAGCCCATTTTTTGACAAATCCAACGCACTTTTAAACCATCAAATAGTTCTTGTATTTCCTTCGGCACTTTACCAAAACGGTCTTTTAACCCCGCTGCAAATTTATCTAAAGCCTCCTCTGTTTTAATTTTATCCAATTCAGTATACAAATTCAATCGCTCTTGAATATTATTCACATACTCATCAGGAATCAACATTTCTGTGTCCGTCTCAATTTGTACATCTCGCACAAATTCGGTCCGCTTTTCTAAATCTGCCTTGAATAAATCTTTGAAATGGGATTCTTTTAATTCTATAATGGCTTCTTCTAGGATTTTTTGATATGTCTCATAACCAATTTCAGAAATAAAACCACTTTGTTCTCCGCCTAATAAATTACCTGCGCCTCGAATATCTAAATCTCGCATAGCGATATTAAAACCGCTTCCTAGGTCGGAAAATTCTTCAATCGTCTTTAATCGTTTCCTAGCGTCCGTCGATAAGGTAGACATAGGCGGTGCGAATAAATAACAAAAAGCCTTTCGATTCGACCGACCAACTCGACCTCTCAATTGGTGCAAATCGCTTAAACCAAATCTATTGGCGTCGTTAATAATGATGGTATTCGCATTGGTGATATCCAAGCCTGTTTCAATAATATTCGTAGAAACTAAAACATCATATTTATAATCAATAAAATCAATTAATGCTTTTTCTAGTTTATTAGAATCCATTTGTCCATGTGCCATAATTACATCTACGTCAGGGCATAATCGCTGAATCATCGCTGTAATATCAGGCAGCGTTTTTACTCGGTTATGCACAAAAAAGACTTGCCCACCTCTATCCGTTTCATATAAAATGGAATCTCTGATTACCTCGTCATTAAATATCCGAATTTCCGTGTGAATGGGCTGTCGATTGGGTGGAGGCGTGCGAATAATGGATAAATCTCTTGCCGCCATCAAAGAAAACTGCAGTGTTCTTGGAATAGGTGTTGCTGTCAAAGTTAAAGTATCCACATTGACTTTTATATTCCTTAATTTCTCCTTGGCTGCTACCCCAAATTTTTGTTCTTCATCAACTATCAATAAACCTAAATCCTTAAATCCTATTTGTTTATTAAGCAGACCATGCGTACCAATCACCAAGTCTATTTCTCCACTTTTTAATTTTTCACCAATGATTCGTTTGTCCTTGGCAGACCGAAAACGATTGATATAATCTACTGTCACACCAAAATTATCTAATCGCTCTTTAAAGGTTCGATAATGTTGTAAGGCTAAAATAGTGGTTGGTACTAGAATAGCCACCTGTTTCCCGCCAACAACTGCCTTAAATGCTGCTCGCATGGCTACTTCCGTTTTACCAAAACCAACATCTCCACAAATCAACCTATCCATCGGATTATCACTCGTCATGTCTGCCTTTACATCATTGGTTGCTTTTAATTGGTCGGGGGTATCTTCATAAATAAAAGAGGCTTCTAATTCATTTTGTAAATAACCATCTGGAGGAAAAGCAAAACCTGGCGCTGCTTTTCGTTTTGCATATAATTTTATCAATTCCTTGGCAATGTCTTTGACCTTGCTCTTCGTTTTTCGTTTTAAATTCTTCCAGGCATCCGAGCCTAATTTACTTAATTTAGGTGGTGTACCATCCTTTCCTCTAAATTTTGCAATCTTATGAAGAGAATTAATACTGACATATAAGAGATCATTATTTTTAAAAATAACCCTGACCGATTCTTGATTATGCCCGTTGATATTAATCTTCTCCAAACCAGAAAAGCGACCAATACCGTGGTCAATATGCGTAATATGGTCGCCAGGCTTTAGTTCTCTTAATAATTTTAGATTTAACGCTTGGTCTTTGGTAAATCCCTTTTTGAGTTTATACCGATGGAAACGCTCAAAAATCTGGTGATCAGTATAACAGGAAACTTTTAAGTCCATATCCACAAAGCCTTCATGGATGGCTTTTTGAATCGGATGGAATTGTACATTGGCTTCTAAATCTTCAAAAATAGAGTAGAAGCGTTCTATTTGTTTGGCATTCCCTGTAAAAAGATAGTTTTCTAAGCCCTTCTTTTCGTTATCATTAAGATTGTCTATTAATAACTTGAAATTTTTATTAAAACTCGGTTGTGGTCGAGTGGCAAAAACAATCTTTTTATCAATCTTAAAAGGATGCTTCGATTTAGCCAAACTAATAATCGAGTAATCCGAAATTTCTTCAATGACTTGATTCGGTCGAATGAAAGCTCGGTCTCTAAATATTTCTTTTAAGGACTCATCTTCAATTAAGGAAAGAGACTTCGCAAACTCGGCTGCTTTATCAAAGCATTGTTGCAATTTCTCTATCACCATTTGATAATCTTTAATCCAAATCGCAGTATTTTCAGGCAATACCTTAAACAAAGACACCTTTTGACTATGGTCAAACTTGGTATTGATATTTGGAATTATCGTCACTTTGGAAATTTTCCGTTGCGACAATTGGGTAGTCGGGTCAAATAACCGAATACTCTCCACTTCTATGTCAAATAACTCTATTCGATAAGGATACTCGTTCCCGTAAGAAAAAATATCTATAATGCCTCCTCTAATAGAAAATTGACCAGGTTCATAGACAAAATCAACTCGCTCAAAACCATAAGTGACCAATTGTCCTATTATGTTATTGACGATTATTTCTTCTCCTACTATAATGTCAATTTTTTGCGCATGTAGTACTTCGGGCGATACCACTTTCTCAAAAAGTGCTTCTGGATAAGTCACCACTATTTCCCCCTCTGCTTTAGAAGAAGCAATTTTATTGACCGTTTCTGTTCTCGATAATACATTGGTATTATTCAAGACTTCAAAATATTGCGGTCTTCTAAAAGAGTCAGGAAAAAATTGAATGGGCTTTTTATCGAATAAACTTTCGATAGAATTGTAGAGGTAAGCGGCCTCTTCTTTATCTGCTGCTATGAATAAATGACTGCGTGGCGAAGCTAAATAACTTCCCGTAAGGACAAAGGCTTCCTGCGCACCCATCATTCCAACCAATTGTAGTCGAGCAGGTGTGTCTGATTGTAGGGCTGAAATCAGTTGCTTTACCCGTTCATCTTCGGCGTAAAGCTGTATTAATCGTTGTAGATTCTTCACGGCGGCAAAGATAAGGAACTTGATACTAGATTCTTGATTTTGGACACTTGATTTTGAATCCAACATCAAGTATCCAATATCCAGCATCTAACATCTAGTATCACTCAAAGGGATTTTGATAAGCTGGATTATTCACAAAAGAAGTATCCGTTAAGGCATGTAAAAAGGCAATTAATTCTTTTTTATTTTGTTCGGAAAGCCCTAATCCTCTAGTCTTGATTAAGGGGTCAATATTATCGGCGAAATGAGCGCCTTCATTATAATGGTCAATCACTTCTTCTAAAGTTTGGAAGCGACCATCGTGCATATAAGGGGCAGTTAGCGCAATATTTCTAAGGCTAGGCGCTCTAAATTTCCCATTATCAAAAGGATTATTCGTAATCGCCCCCAATCCTTTATCTTTAAAATCTTCCAAACTCCCAACGGAATCAATACCATTATTAAAATATTGGTTGACCGTAAATAAAGGAGCATTATGGCAATGTCCACATTCGGCATCTGGTAAACCATTCGGTTCATCAAAAAATAATTCAAAACCAGTTAATTCGTCTTCTTCAAAAAAAGCCTCATTTCGCACGACTCTATCATATTTAGAATTAAAACTTATCAAACTTCTTTCAAATTGAGCAATGGCTTTAACGGCTAATTCTTTGGTAATTTCATTGGTTGTATTAATCCCAAAAGCCTTTCTAAATCGAGTTGGGTAGTCGTTATGTACTTGCATTTTTTCGACTACACTTTCCCAATCATTGTGCAATTCAATCACATCTTCTACTGGTAGTAAAGCTTGTTCCTCTAAAGTTTTGATCCGGCCATCCCAAAATAAACCTTTAGTAAAATAACCTGCATTGATTAAAGACATGGAACTTCGCAATCCTGCAATGCCATCTGTTCCTTTACTAACGGCTAAATTATCGGTAAATCCACCTTTAGGCAAATGACAGTCTGCACAAGCCATCCTTTCATTACCTGATAGTAAAGGATCATAAAATAGAAATCGGCCTAATTCAACTCCTGCTTCTGTTAAAGGATTATCCACAGGAATATCCATTACTGGTAAAGGGAAGGCATTGGGTATTTCAACGGCTACTGGATTATAGGAAATATCGCTTAAATCTTTAGCATCCGTTATTGGTGGATTGGTTATTACAGTAGGTCTACTTTCTTTTTTGCAAGCAAAAAGAACCAGTATTAATAACAGGAGCGAGTAATTATTTCTAAACAAACAAGACATTTTATCAATTTTAAAAACAGGATATATTTTAAAACGAATCGTCTCTGCAAATTAGTTTATTTAAGGGAAGTAAATGTCTTAACTATGCAAGAAAGTGGTGGGAATGTGTTAAGTGGCTGACAAGGCAACGTTTTATTTTAATTGGAATGCCCCTTGCTCAAAATTATTCATAATAATTTGTCTTTCTTCATTTATATCAGTTGGATCATAATCTATGATGCGAATTAAACTACCAGCAGGACGAGTAAATAACTGTTTAATATCTAATTCAAAGTCTAAGTTAACAGTTTCTCCAGCACTAAAAATAAGCGTACTTTCAAATTCAACCGATCTATACAGATTCTCCCGACCGCCTACTTGATAAGAAAAAGCTATGTCATTACTACCAAAACCATCTCCATCTTTATCATATTCCCCTTCTATCCTTACAAAAATATAACCGTTCCAATCTTCTAGATACTCGCTACTATTATTTGCACCTAAAGGATGACTTGTAGCGTAATCCGAAGGATTCGTTTTGTTTAAATCATTCGGTACACCTACCCCTAATCCGAAATACTTATACTCACCAATAGGTACTTTACTAAAACTCCTTACCGTTCCTATTTCGGCTTCAGTCGAGGTATTATGAGTTAGCGTCAAATCTATAAATTGAACTTCCGATAACTCTGTTTCCCCATCATCATTGATTGCTACTAGATTCGCTAAGTAAAAATTTACTTTAGAGAATCGTACTGCTTTTCCTTCATAATCATATTCTTTTTGATTATCTAACACTAATGTTTCCTCACCATAAGTTGCACGAAATGATAAATTAAGGGAGGCGGTATCAATAGGTTCTACGGTCTGTTTACCACAAGTAATAAAAACTAGGCAATAAACAAAAGGTAGTATTTTAATAAGGTGCTTCATCTTAGCTCTTTTTCGATTGAATGATAATGTTCAAATGCTCGCTAAGTTTTAGGTGTTTATTTTAATTGGAGTGCTCTTTTAAAATTTTCCATAATAATAATCATTTCTCCAATCTGGTCATTCGGGTCATGGGGTTCTAAAGGAATTAAACTGCCTGCAGGTCGAGTAAATAATTGCCTAATATCTAATTCAAAATCTAGATTGGTAGTCTCGCCAGCAACTAGATTAAGATTATTATCTAGTTCTATTTCTTGATAAACTCGATCTATCCCTGTATGGTAAGCAAAACTAATGTCATTTCCATCAAAATCACCACTACCGTCTTCATCATATTGCCCTTCTATCTTCGCAAAAATATAACTATTCCACGCTTCCCAATACTCCCCACTATTATCTGCACCTAAAGGATGGCTAGTAGAATAATCAGATGGATTGGTTTTATTCAAATCAGCAGGTACGCCAATACCAAATTTCAGAAATTTATAAGTGCCTACAGGTACTCTAGAAAAACTGATGACTGTTCCTTTTGCTGCATCAATTGCTGTATTATGCGTTAGGGTTAAATCTATAAATCGAATTTCTGATAACTCTGTTTCGCCATCATCATTTACGGCTGCGAGGTTAGCTAAATAAAAATTTACTTTAGAGAATCGTACTGCTTTTCCTTCATAATCATAGTTTTGTTGATTTAGAACTAGCGTTTCGTCACCATAAGTTGCTCGGAAAGATAAATTAATAGCAGCAGTATCAATAGGAGGAGGAGGTTCTTTACCACAAGATGCAGCCATCAGAAGTCCAGAAATGATTATGAGCGATAGAATGTTCTTCATCTTTGTTCGGTTTCGTTTGAATTTCGCTTTCAAAATATAGCGAATAACCCTTACCAAATAAGGTAGATTCTACTATAAAAGTATTCTTAGAATACAACTCGCATAAATAAATATGCTAAGAAACAAAGCCATTAATTGAGATTTATTGATACAATAGACTCAATTATATTATAATAAGAAGAAAACTTTGACAGTAAAACCGTAAAATGATTCTCATATAAAACGTAAAAATATATAATTTAGTTGTTTTATAAAGGAACAAAGGGGGGAATCAATTGGAGACTGAAAAGATTTTGGACGTGTTTGCGACAATTTTTTCAATCATAATTGCTTCTGTATCAACAACAAAATTGATGCCATCAAACCATTTTGCCTGATCAACTTGCAAAGTTCCAAGTGAAAAATCCTTTCCAATGGGTGTTTCGTAAAAAAATGGCATTTTAAGTTCCATTAAATTAGTTTGTTGGGTAAAATCAGCGGCAGTAATATTTAACGTTATTGACGCTGTTTCGGAGAAGGTATCTCTATGGAAAATAAGTCGATTAAAAATATAACCAGTTTCTTGATTCCCTGTATGCATCTCTGATTCAGCTAAAGGATGACTCGTATTAGTAATAGAATCCGGGGCAGTAGAATTGGCTGGTGCTTCTATCCCTAACACAAAACGCAAACTATCAAAAGTACCATGTTGTTTAATCGCTCCTATATCAATGCTGTTTTGTTGATTGATTAATAAAAAATCATCTGTTAGTAACTGTGTCTCTAGTTGATTTTCCTCATTAAGCACAACCAAACTAATCGTATCTTCTACACCAATCCATTCGCCCGAAGTTCTTCTAAATTGGAATCCACTTAGGTAAAACTGAATGCTTTGAATACGAATGTATTGGGTGTCTATTCGATAAAAAGCATCGGGCTGGTAGTCTAACTTCTCCACTACATAATTCATGGTACCGAAAGATAACACAGGGTAAGTACAAGGACAACTAGTCGCTGAATTATCGCTATCGCAAGGTTCATCAGCGGTTAACTCAAAATTTTTAGCTTCTACATCTAAACAGCCACTTTCAGGTTGAAAACAGGCAGTAAAAAATAGACAAACGACCATTAATGCTGCCAATTGTTGGCTGAGCACTAATGATTTAGCAAATTTCCCATTTCCAGTCAACTTGAACTGGTAATTGGCAACTAGTAATTGGCAACTGCTAACTATTTCACCCATTCCGTTGTTCTTTACCATACTCTTTCACCAATCGTTTAACAATTTGCTTGACCTGCGAAGAAAATTCTTTATTCAAAATCCAATTATAATATTGTCGATCTTTATATAAAGTTTCTGCTACTGGTTTACCTTGATATTTACCAAAATTGAAAACCACCACCTTATTTTGATCATATTTTAAACGCTGGGTCGCATCTATCGTTTTTAAGTCGCTTGTAAAATCGTGAATGACTTGCATGTCATTTTTAATCGGCGCTTCAATTACATTTCCATCCGCATCTACTAAATCTACGCCTTCGTATCTTTCCAATTGTCCTTTAAAAACATCTATCGTTGCTTCTACATCCGCCAAAGCATCGTGAGCATTCACCATTTCCTTACCACAATAAAACTTAAGCGCTGCTTTCAATGTCCGAGGTTCCATTTTATAAAAAAGTCGTTGGACATCAATTAATCGCCGTTTAGATACATCAAATTCAATCCCTACTCTCGCAAATTCTTCCATCAACATCGGGATATCAAAACGATTTGAATTATATCCTGCCAAATCTGAATTTCCAATAAAATCAAAGATCTTTTGTCCTACTTGTTGAAAAGTCGGCTTATTCGATAACATCTTTGGCGTAATTCCGTGTACTTCCATGGCTTCTTCAGAAATGGGAATACCAGGATTAATCATCATGGTTAATTGCTCAGGGTCTTTGTCTTTTTTAGAATATTTGATGATGGCAATTTGTACAATTCGGTCTCGAATTACATTTAATCCAGTAGCTTCCAAATCAAAAAAGCACAAATCTCGGTCGAGATTTAATTTCATTACGTTTATTTTAGATGTGTAGAGCATTTAAAGTAATTCGATAATCCTATTATCAAGTAACTTCCCTATCCTGAGTCGTTAAGTTGAGATTTATAAATCATCAATTACCCCTTCTAAACCCGCTGTATATTTAGTTTGAACCGTTCCTTTTTCGTCGAAATATACTAAGTATGTCTCAATTTTTGGTGATTTTTGCGCTAAGTTAAACGCTTTTTCCATACCCATTGTCATAAATGCAGTTGCATAACTATCCGCTATACTACAATCGGCTGCAAAAGCAGTCGCACTTAACAAGTTATTCAACTCAGGAAAACCAGTTTTGGGATTCATGGTATGTCCTATTTTTTTGCCATCAACAATTCGAAAACTTTCGTAATTTCCAGAAGTTGCCATCGACAAATTCTCCATATTCGCTACGGCAATGGGCGTATTTCTAGGGCCACGGGGGTCTTGGATACCAATTCGCCACCAGCGCCCGCTTGGGCTTTTACCTCTAGTTCTCGATTCGCCACCTATATCTATCCAATAATTATGAATTCCTTGCTGCTCAAAAAAATGACCGACTTCATCAAGGGCATATCCTTTAGCAATGGCACTAAAATCTAATTGTGTTCGAGGATTTGTTTTTTGAATAAGAAATTGATTCCCTTTTTTTTGAATACTTATTTTATCAAAACCAAGGGTAGCCATAATTTCCATAACCTTAGTTGTATCTATTGTAGTAACGCCTTTTATTTCTTTTTTTCTAAAACCATAATACTTCATTAAAGGTGCAACGGTAGGGTCAAAATAACCATTTGTTTCTTTGACAACTTTTTGAGCTAATAGTACATTTTTAATAAAATGTTGATCAAAACCACGCTGCTCAATAGTGATTCCTTTTTCAGATTGATTAAATTTAGAAATGGTCGAAGTAGACTCATAATGAGAATTTCCTTGATTGAATGCGGCTAATAAAGAATCAACTGTAGCATGTGATACTAAATTCTTGTCATCTTGATAAGTCATTTGATAGGCAACCACACCCATGGTAATCCCTTTTATTTTTTTGTAAGGGATTACTCCTTTACCAGCTACTTTGGGCTTTGGTTGTTCTTGACAGGCAGGCAAAAAAATAAATAAGCAAAGCAGAAAGAGTCGATACATGGTCGCATTAATTTTTCTACAAAATAAATACTTTGCTTAGTAAGAAACGGTTATCTAGTCACTTATTTTAAAATTTGGACAATAAAAAATTATTAGCAATTATGCGATTATACTGACGGTCTTCTAAATATTTTGAGTAGCTTAGGAAGAGTAATATAGATTTGTTAAATTTACAGGTTCATTTTATAGCCTACTGTCACACCGATTCCTCTATTTTTTAAATTTAAGTCAACGACAGGCGCATTATATAAATCGGAAAAACCGTGAACATATCGAGCATCCACAAAGAATTCACCGCCGCTAGTTTCATAAGCCATGCCTGCACCAATACTCGCACTTACTTCTAATCTTTCGTAATTCAAAGCATCTAAATCAATATTCGTTTTGAGCGGATTAATATCCAATAAAAGGTTGGCACGAGTCACTAATTGTGCATTAGCCGCATAGCTTAAAACTGGCCCTGCGGTAATATTAAATCTTAGGCCTTCGCTACCAAATTTATATTTTGCCAATAAAGGCATTTCTAAGTAATTAATTTTAGTACTAGCTGTTACGCCTGCTGGAATTGGGAAGCCGCCCAAATTGATATTAATACCTTGGTTTACACTAAAACCTTTGGTTGTGTAAAGCAATTCTGGTTGAAAAGCAAAATTTTCGTTGATGCCTATTTCGGAAACGATACCGAACGTAGGCGTTGTTAATCCTTCAACATTTTGGGTCAGTCCTTCCGCAGCTTGAGTTACATCAATAAAAGAGGTATAAACACCTGCTTTAACGCCTACAAATACTTGAGCAAAAGAAAAGCTCGCACTAAATAATACCGCAACTATGGTTAATACATTTTGAATCTTCTTCATGGTGGTTCATTTTTTTCGTTACACAATCACAGCAAAATTTTATAATATTAATTCGCTGTTGTTCCAAATAATCATGCAGCAAAAATGAAGGATTCTAATGTTAAGAGCGGTTAAGTGGAGGTTATTGGTTTACTAAAGTAAGGTGGCTAATTGGGCGAAATGCTTGTATTTATCAAAATAAATGTTAAAAATGTTAATTTGATTAACGCTTAAAAGAACCATGAACTATAAATGAGGAAGGATAAAATGTTAATTCGACAAAGTCAATTCGCAAAAAATCAATCATTAATGAATTAACTTTATCAAGTTGAACATTTATTCTTCATCTTTTCTAAGAATAAAAAAATCCTTGGGAAATGATAGAGCGTCAGCTAAAAAAAGATAAATATCCGTGTCCCTTTATTAATCTGTGTTATAAAATCACTACCGCAGATTAATAAAGGGACACAGATATTAGACGTTATAATAGTAAATTTCACAATATCAATTTTTTAGTTGATTATCTAGAGATACCAATTATTCGACTTGTTTTTTATCTGCTACGAGTGTTTATAGTCCAGGAAAAAAAGCATCTTCAAAATGGTTAATCTCAATATGTTTAGGACTCGGCATTAGGATACCAATAATATCAAAGCGAATTTCCCAAGTATGGTTAATTTCATGCATATAGGCAGCAGCGGCATCTTGCAATAACACCTTTTTTCGAGCAGAAACAAAAGATTCGGGCTTCCCAAAATAATCATAGCTGCGAGTTTTCACTTCTACAAAAACGAGAATAAGCCCATCTTTTGCGATGATGTCTACTTCTGACCGACGGAATCGCCAATTGGTTTCCAATATTTCATATCCTTTATCTTTTAAAAATTGAACGGCTAAATCTTCTCCTTTTTTTCCTGTTTCCAAATGTTTTGCCATGGCTACTACTTAATTTAGGTTATTTTTAACGCTTTTTCGCATAGTTTTTGTTATAATATATAAGGCGCAGGTGTTATAGATTAACTCCTTTCGCAAGTTAAGCATTTCTGTTGATGCTCTAAATTAATTGCCATGCGTTTAATTATTATACCTATTCTTCTATTACTATTTCAAGTCAATATTCTTGGTCAAAGTAAGGACTTAAAAAAAGCCAACCAGCTTTTTAAAGAAGATAAATATGCTTTAGCTATACCACATTATCAAAAAGCCTTAGTCACGAAAAAGAATTTAAGTATTAAGAGCAAATTAGCTTTTTGCTATAAGATTACCAACCAAATGGCAAAAGCTGCCGATTTATACGAAGAAATAGTTGCCAATGATAGAGCCAAAACAAAATCCTATTTTTATTACGCAGAAACGCTAATGAGTAGCGGCCAATATGATAAAGCTAAAGCATGGTTTAGTAAGTATGCAGCTATTGAGATAGAAGATGAAACGGTAGATAGAATGATTGCCGCTTGCGATTTTGCTAAAACAGTACAGCCCTATTTTGGACATGCTACGGCAACTGCTTTTCCGCAAAACTCTGAAGAAGATGATAATGCGCCCGTTTTTTGGGACAATGGAATTGTCTTTACTTCTGACAGAAAAGGGAAGCTAAAATTTTTAGATACCAAATCAGGTGCTACGGATAGAAGTTATTTACGGTTATACCATAGCGAAGCATTACCAGATGGTACTTTTGGCGAACCGAAAGAATACATTTCTAAAATCAACGATGCCCGAAAAAATACAGGTATGGCAACTTTTCAACCCAATGGTTCATCCATGTTTTTTACTAGAAATGGAACTTCTTTAAACAAACAAAATGCCTATTGTTTACAACTTTTTGAAGCCAAATCTAATGATGGGAATAATTGGCAAAAAGCGGAGGTTATTCCGTTTTGCAGAAAAGCTTCTAATTATATGCATCCAGCAATTTCGCCAGATGGAAAATCTTTATTTTTTGTTTCTGACAAAGCAGGCGGTCAAGGAGGCACAGATATCTATGTTTCTAGAAAACAAAAAAACAGATGGGGGCGGCCAGAAAATTTAGGCGAACAAATTAATACAGATGGGCATGAAGGTTTTCCTTTTATGCATCCAACTGGAAAACTCTATTTCTGTTCTAAAGGGCATTTGGGTTTAGGCGGCTTTGATGTTTTTGTAACGGAAATCAAAGAAGATGGAACATGGGCAAGCCCCATTAATTTAGGTGCACCGATTAATAGCCCTGCTGATGATATTTCTATTTTTATTGATGAAGCGGAAGAAAAAGGCGTATTTACTTCTTCTAGAGCAGGTGGCGATGATGATATATTTTTATTGTCTTTTGTTCCGCAAGCAATTGCCATTAATGTTAATGAAGTGCACGAAACAACGACTATTATAGAAAAGGAAGCACAACATTTAGAAATGATGTCTTCTACCATAAATTCAACACCTATTGAAACGGTAGTAACTAAAGAGACCGAAGTGGCTATTATAGAAGAAAAAATACCAGTAGAAAAAGTGCCTGAATTCCAGGAAAAAGAAATAATAATAGCTAAAGAAGAAATTAGTCAACCAACCGATTTTTTACAACTAACAAATGTAGCCGAAATAAACAAAGGGTCAAAAAAACTATATGGCTTACCTACTATAGCATTTTTGGATGGCGAATACTTTGTCACTTATAAAATTGCTAAAGAATTAGATAAGGCAGCCATTATTTTAAATAAAAATCCTACGCTAACTATCGAAGTAGCGGCACATACTGCCAACCTCAATAGTTACGAAGAAAAAATGAGCTTGACTCAGAAACGAGCAGAGGAGATTATTGATTATCTACAAAGAAAAGGAATTGATAAAAATAGATTGGTCGCCAAGGGTTATGGCGGACAACAACCACTTAATAATTGTTTGATGGATATAGATTGTACGATTGAAGAACATGCGATTAATGACCGAATTGAAATTAAAGTACTTTCAAAGTAAACCCCACCATCAAAAACAAATTATCAATGCCAATATTAGGTGATAAAAAACCTGCATTAGAAATATGCCTAAATCTTGATTTTAGGCTCCCGCCAAACCGTTTTCCAAGCTGCTGATAATAGCCCATTTCTATATTATCCGAAAAAATAAAGCCTTTCGCTTGGATGCTTGTTTCTAGCGACAAATAATGCGGCCCTGCACTTAGCGCGAATGCAAGACCATTTTTTTCAGTAAAAGGTATAAAATATTTAAAACCTAAATTTACGCCAAATTCAAAGGTGGCTGGAAAAGGGTTTGGTGGATTATTTAAAATAAATTGTGGTTCTGCAAAGGCAGTAAAAAAGCTTTTTCGTTTGGCTTTAAATTGATGAAGCGGAAATCTTGCAGTAAAGAATAATGGGGTATAATTATAGCCTTCGGGTAGTTTTTCGTGGATAATAGAATAACCAATGGCTATTTCTTTTATTTTTTCTTGAGCTATTAACAAATTTGGCAATAGATAAAATAAAGCCAATAGAAAAGAAAAGAGCAGTCGACGAATTGCCGATTGCTCTTTTTTATAGGAGTTAGATATTGTCATTTTTTCGAGATTTGACTGCAAACCTGCTTACTGTTTACTGCCAACTGAATTAGCTCGCTACTTGTCTGCCGTGGCATCGCTTAAATTTCTTTCCGCTACCACAAGGACAAGGTTCGTTTCGACCAACTTTCTTTTCTTCTCTTTTGAAAGTTTCTGGTTTTCTTCGACGACTGACACCTTCTGCTGCTCTACGGGCAGCAACGTCTTCGCTTCTAGTATCACTATTGGTATTGGTTTTACTAAAATCTGTTTGTCGTTGTTTAGCTTCCGCTAAAGTCGTTCCACCAGAGAAAATCAACGTTCCTTTAGATAAATAAGAAGTAACTTCTTCGTTGACCCTATTCACTAAAGTTTCAAACAAGTTATACGCTTCCATTTTATAAACCACCAACGGATCCTTTTGCTCAAAAGAAGCGGATTGTACTGAATCTTTTAATTCATCCATTGACCGCAAATGCTCTTTCCAAGTATCATCAATCAAGGCTAAACTAACCGCTTTTTCAATATCACTTACAATCGTTTTACCATTCGACTCCACCGCATTTTTAATATTAGCAGCAATGGGTAGTGGATTTTTTCGACCATCTGTAAATGGCGTTAGAATATCCTTATAGCGAGGTTGGTTTTCGTGAACATCTTTGATAATCGGTAATAAAACGGTTGCTATATCCTCACTTTTTGCATCATAATATTGAACAAATTCGTTTTGATACATTTCTACTATTTCCTCTGTGCTACTTTCTTCGAATTGTTCCTTACTAATCTTTGGATCAAAGCCAATTAATCCGACAGAATCCATTTTGAAAGTATCATAGGTTCCTCCCTCTTTATGACTTGCTGCCACATTTTCTGTCAAAGACAAAAACATATTATTTAAGTCAACCGATAAACGTTCTCCAGAAAGTGCATTTTTACGTTTTTTGTATATTGCCTCTCTTTGAATATTCATTACATCATCGTATTCCAATAATCGCTTTCGGATACCGAAGTTGTTTTCCTCTACTTTCTTTTGCGCTCGTTCAATCGACTTAGAAACAATAGAGTGTTGGATAACTTCTCCTTCCTCATGTCCCATTTTATCCATCAGTTTCGCAATTCTTTCTGACTGGAATAAACGCATTAATTTATCCTCTAAAGAAATATAAAATTGCGAACTACCTGGATCACCTTGACGACCTGCCCGACCTCTCAACTGTCTATCCACTCGACGAGAATCATGTCTTTCTGTACCAATAATTGCTAAACCACCTGCTCTTTTAACTTCCTCAGAGATCTTAATATCCGTTCCCCGACCTGCCATATTCGTTGCAATCGTCACTTTTCCTGGCTTACCTGCTTCTCCGACAATATCCGCTTCTCGTTGGTGCTGTTTTGCGTTCAAGACATTATGATCAATGCCTTTCGCTTTTAGTACTCGACTTAAATTTTCAGAAATATCTACCGAAGTAGTACCTACCAAAACAGGACGACCTTGCGAAGTCAACACCCCAATATCATTAACTACCGCATCGAATTTTTCTCGCTCTGTTTTATAGACTAAATCTTGTCGGTCATCTCTAACAATTGGTCGATTGGTAGGAATCACCACTACATCCAATTTATAAATTTCCCAAAGTTCACTTGCTTCCGTCTCTGCTGTACCCGTCATACCACCTAATTTGTGGTACATTCGGAAATAGTTTTGCAAAGTTACCGTTGCATACGTTTGGGTAATATCTCCAATTTTTACATTTTCTTTTGCTTCTAAAGCTTGGTGCAATCCATCAGAATATCGACGACCTTCCATCATCCGACCTGTCTGCTCATCGACAATTTTTACTTCATTGTCCATCACCACATATTCGTCATCTTTTTCAAAAAGCGTATATGCTTTTAATAATTGATTGACGGCGTGTAATCGACGAGATTTAACGGCAAAATCTTGAGATAATTTCTGTTTTGCTTCTACTTTTTGAGGGGCTTCTAAATCCTCTGCATCTTCGATTTCCATCATCTCCAAGGTAATGTCAGGCATTACGAAGAAAGAATTGTCAGATTCTCCTTTAGATAAATATTCAACACCACGTTCTGTTAATTCAACGTTTCTGTTCTTTTCGTCAATCGTAAATAATAAAGGCTCATCTGCTATATGCATATTTTTGGATTGCTCCTGCATATAAAAATTATCTGCATTTTGTAATTCAACTTTTACGCCTTCTTCACTTAAAAATTTAATTAAGGGTTTATGCTTAGGTAAGGCTCTAAAAGAACGCAATAATGCCAATCCTACTTCGCCTTCCCCATTACCAAAATTCCCTGCGTTGAATGCTTTTCTTGCTTCTGATAAATAATCTGCTGCTATTTTTCGCTGTGCATTTATCAATCGCTCCACCTTTGGCTTTAGCTCTAAATATTCTTGGTCTTCTGCCCCTTTAGGCACTGGGCCAGAAATAATTAAAGGTGTTCGAGCATCATCAATCAAAACAGAATCCACCTCATCAATCATACAGAAATGGTGTTTTCCCTGTACCATTTCCTCTTCAGATTTCACCATATTATCTCTCAAATAATCGAAACCAAATTCGTTATTTGTTCCATAAGTAATATCACAATTATAAGCCGCTACCCTTTGTGGAGAGTGGGGTTTATATTTATCAATACAATCCACCGTCAAATACAAAAATTCAAAAATAGGGCCGACCCATTCACAATCTCGACGAGCTAAATAATCATTCACCGTAATAACGTGAACGCCTTGACCAGACAAACCATTTAGATAGGCTGGTAAAGTAGCTACTAAAGTCTTTCCTTCCCCAGTTGCCATCTCCGCAATCTTTCCATCATGCAATACCATTCCACCAATCAACTGCACATCATAATGCACCATATTCCAAGTAATCTCCCCACCAGCAGCTAACCAACTATTTTTCCAAGTAGCTTGATTTCCATCAATGGTGATATAATTTTTCTTGGTATTTCCAGCTAAGTTTCTATCGTGGTCTGTTACAGTAACCATGATGTTCTGATTAGCAGAAAAACGACGAGCCGTTTCTTTAACCACCGCAAAAGCTTCTGGTAATAACTCTTTCAGAATATCTTCTAAATGCTTATCTCTCTCCTTCGTAATTTCATCCATTTGTTTAAAAAGAGATTCCTTTTCATACAAATTTTCTTCTGTCTTAGCTTGATTTTTTAAAGACTGAATATCTTCATCAATACCAGATAAATGTTCTTTGATTCTTGCTCTAAATTCAAGGGTCTTATTCCTCAATTCATCGTGGCTAAGATTTTGCAATTTGGCAAATTCCTCATTGGTTTGGTCCACAAAAGGCATATAATGTGCCTCATCTCTATCATATTTAGTACCAAACAATTTCTTTATAAATCCAAACATGGGTCGTTTATATTATTTCGTTTAAATGTCTATTATTGAATTGAAAACGCAAAGATAACAAGTATTGGTATCTATCGTTCTATAGGGAAGCTTAATATCTGATAAATGGGTACATAATTTATACCAATGCTAGATTTTGGTCTTTTTTATGACAGAATGGCGGAGAATTGAAAAAGTAAAGGTAAGGTTGGCAGGAGATTAATAATTAGCTGTCGTCAAATTGAATATTGACATGCAATTCAGACAAAGGCATTGCTATATTAATAAAGATAAGAAAATACTAAAACGAAATTAGGTTTTATCCGTTTCCTTTAAGTATTTGTCTTTGAAAATCACCCAATTGTTAAAAAATAATCCACTGCATAATGAAAAACTTGTTTGTTTTTTTCTTTCTAATTTCTATTTCTCCAGCCTTTGGGCAAATTCCCCAACAACCAACAACGGGCCCAGGCAGTGCGACTTACCAACATGATTCTGTCCTATTTCATAATTATGCGGAAGCAGAAGATGGTTTTTGGTTATTTGAACCCGCTTCTCCAAAACCTAAAACGACTAATTTAATCGTTTTTATTCACGGCTATGGCGGCTATAATCCGATGATTTATGGGCAGTGGATAAAACATTTAGTACGAAAAGGAAATACAATTATTTATCCTCGATACCAGAAAAATGTATTTTCGCCCAAACCTCAGCAATTTTCGCCCAATGTAATTACAGGCATTCAAACTGCTTTAAAAATAATTGAAGAAAGTGGTAAACATATTCCAACTAAAAAGGAAGAATTATGTATTGTCGGTCACTCCTATGGTGGTATTTTGGGTGCAGAAATTACGGTAAATTGGGAAAAATATAGTATTCCAAAACCTAAAGGTATCTTTCTTTGTGCACCAGGAACAGGCCCTTTTAAAGCCGGAAAGTTAGCCACTTATGAAGCAATGCCAGCAGACATAAAATTATTAGTGATAGTCAACGAAAAGGATTATACTGTAGGCGATGAAATGGGAGTTAAAATATTTGAAACCGCTACGAATACGCCTCATAGAAATCTAATTCGACAACAGCTAGATAGTGATAATAATATCTCTGCTGGGCATAATGAATCGTACTGCGTAGATAAAGCTTTTGATTCTGGACACCTTAATTATACTGCTAAAAAAGCCTTGCGTATCACTAAAACGAATGCGGTGGATTATTATGGTTATTGGAAATTATTTGATGCAGTAATTGATTGTAGTCGGAATGGACAAAACTGCGAATATGCTTTCGGGAATACAACGCAACAAAGAAGTTTAGGAATGATAGCAGGAGGAACATTAAAAGAATTAGAGGTGATTACAGCTCAACCAAAACAATTATCAACAGTAGTACGAAACTGAGCTTTATCGATTTCCAACCATAATATTGCTAATAGCTGTTTCTGGAGATAAACTCATATTTTCCAAATCTATTAAGTTCCCATTAAAAACATTTAAATCCACAAATCCGTCAATACCTTTGACAGTACCTTTATTGCCATATTGCCAAAAAGACCAGTCTTTTTCAGATAGCATATTTGGTTCTATCGTATTATAGCGAGCCATCCAAATAGGATAGTCTTTAAAATTATTTAATAAATATTTGAAATATAATTTTTGGTTGGTATAAATGATGGGTCGGATTTTGTAATGTGTTTCTATTAAATCTAACCATGTTTGAAGTTGCTCCAAGATTTCCGCTTTTGCTATATTATTGGTCACTTCAAAATCTAAAACAGGCGGTAAGTCACCAAAGTCCATTTCCACCGTTCTAATAAAATTATCCGCTTGTTGTTGTGCAGATAAATTAGGGTGAAAGAAGTGATAAGCCCCTCTTTTGATATTGACTCTTTTTAATTCCTGCCAATTTTGAGTAAAACAGTTATCCTTAAAATCCCTACCTTCCGTAGCTTTGACAAAAGCAAAATCTATTTTTTGCGTCGCTATCGTATCCCAATCAACTTCTACTTGGTGATGAGAAATATCAATTCCATGAACTGCAAAGCCATCCAATCGCTCTGTCAATTGATTACAACTGCATAAAAGCAGGCAAAGTAATGATATTGGAATACAATATTTCATGGGTAATTATAACCGCAAACTATCTTATTAGTTTAATTCAGTCAGGTAATATATCCTTAGGTAAACGAAATTAGTATATCAAATAATGCCAAAGAGGTAACAAATTTTAATCCAGTTAATAAAATTAACGATTAAATTGCTAATTAATAGGGGAGTATTCATTATTTAGTAACTTTGTTCCGCTTTCTCATAGACGAGCAAATTAAGGGAATCCCCTATCTTGTGCTCTAAAAATATTTTATAAAAATAACGATATGTTTTGATGGAGTCAATTTTTAGCACCTTTTTAACATTAGGTTTTGAGCATATTTCGGACATCAAGGCCTATGACCATATTCTTTTTCTGGTAGCATTATGCGCTATTTATCGAATTTCCGAATGGAAAAAGGTATTGATTTTAGTTACGGCTTTTACGCTTGGGCACTCAATTACCTTGGCACTAGCCGCTTTAAATATTATTTCTTTTTCTACTAAGGTTGTGGAGTTTTTAATTCCAGTCACCATTCTAATAACAAGTCTTTTTAATGTGTGGAAAAGAGATACAAGAGAAGCCACTCAAACAATTTCTACTAAAAAAATAAATATCACTTATTTATTAGCATTATTTTTTGGTACGATTCACGGCATGGGTTTTTCTAATTTTTTGCGTTCTGCTTTAATGCCAGGAGAAGAGGATTCCCTAATTACTCAATTATTCGCTTTTAATATTGGTGTAGAATTGGGGCAATTAATGATTGTCGCTATCATTTTAGGTGGTACTTTTTTAGCCTTAAATATTTTTAAAGTGAAACAACGAGAATGGAATTTATTCGTCTCAGGTGCAGCGGCAGGAGTTGCCTTAATTTTGATGATGGATACTTATCCTTTTTAAAATTTAAATACCAAATAAGAAAGGCGCATCCAAACAGTGGTTTAGATGCGCCTTTTTATCAGTACCTTTTATAAAAAAATCTATTACAAAGCAGCAGCCAAATAACTAGCCTCTTTAATAGCCTTCTTAGCATCCAATTGAGCAGCGATATTCGCCCCACCAATTAAATGCACACTTTGACCAGCAGCATCTAATTCTTCATACATTGCACGTAAAGGTTCTTGGCCAGCGCAAATTACTACATGGTCCACAGGAATGACTCTAGACTCATCGCCAACAGTAATATGCAAACCTGCATCATCCACTTTATCATACTGGGCCTCCCCAATCATATTGACTTTTTTCATAGCCAAGCTAGAACGGTGAATCCAACCAGTCGTTTTACCTAGCCCTTTACCGTGTTTGCCTTTTGAGCGCTTCAATAAAAATATTTCTCTTGGAGAAGGTAATGGTTGCGCACCGCCTTCCATTAAAGAACCACCTTTTTTGTAAGTCATATCTACGCCCCACTCTTTCATATAATTGGCGACATCCAAACTAACGGATTCGTGTGCCATGTCATGCGCTAAATATTCTGCCATATCAAAACCAATTCCTCCCGCACCTACAATTGCTACACTTTTACCAACTGGTTTCTTTTTGTATAAAACATCAGCATAATTCAATACTTTTTTATGGTCAACGCCTTCAAAATCTAGTTTTCTTGGTGTAACACCTGTAGCTAAGATGATTTCATCATAGCCACCAGTCGTCAATCCTTCAACAGTTGCTCTTAAATTCAGATTTAGCTTTACGCCATATTTACGAATCATCGTATTATAATAACGAATCGTTTGTCCATATTCTTCTTTTCCAGGAATGACTTTAGCCATGTTAAATTGACCGCCAATTTCGCTTTCTGCTTCAAATAAATAAACATCATGTCCTCTTCTCGCAGCAATGGTTGCGGCTTCTAATCCTGCTGGCCCTGCACCTACTACCGCAATTTTTTTCTTTGTCTTGGCTGGTAAATAGTTTAATTCTGTTTCGTGACAAGCTCTTGGATTAACGATACAAGAACAAACTTGCATGGTAAAGGTGTGATCCAAACAAGCTTGATTACAGGCAATACAAGTATTAATTTCTTCAGGTCTGCCTTCGATGGCTTTCAAAACCAATTCAGGGTCTGCTAAAAATGGTCGAGCCATAGAAACCATATCTGCACAACCTTCTGCCAAGATATTTTCTGCGATATCCGGCATATTAATTCTATTCGTCGCAATTAATGGAATCTTAACTTCGCCCATCATTCGCTTTGTGACCCATGCAAAACCACCTTTTGGTACAACCGTTCCAATAGTTGGCACTCTTGCCTCGTGCCATCCGATACCTGTATTAATAATCGTTGCACCTGCTTCTTCCACTAATTTGGCTAATTGCACCACTTCTTCCCAAGTACTACCACCTTCCACTAAATCTAGCATAGACAATCGGTAGATAATAATAAAGTTCTCCCCAACTGCTTCCCTAGTTCTACGAATAATTTCTAGTGGAAAACGAATTCTATTTTCGTAAGAACCACCCCACTCATCCGTTCTTTTATTGACCTTACTAACAATAAATTGGTTAATCAAATACCCTTCTGAACCCATGATTTCTACGCCATCATAATTTGCATGCTGCGCCATTTTAGCACAATGGACAAAATCTGCTATTGTTTTTTCCACTTCTTCGCCTGTTAGTCCTCGAGCAGGAAATGGCGAAATAGGCGCTTTAGTATCACTAGAAGATACATTTTTAGGCGTATATCCATAACGCCCAACGTGCAAAATCTGCATACATATTTTTCCTCCTTCCTTATGAACGGCCTCTGTCACAACTCGGTGATTTACCGCCTCTTCTTCATTATCAAAAGCATGACCTGACAAAGCGCCACCTTCTATATTCGGAGCTATTCCTCCTGTAACAATTAAACCTACTTGACCTCTAGCACGTTCGCCATAAAAGGCAGCCATCCGTGCATAACTATTTTCTGATTCCTCTAGCATGGTGTGCATGGAGCCCATCAAGACTCTATTTTTTAAAGTAGTGAATCCTAAATCTAAAGGTTCTAATAACTTTGGGTACTTCGTTGAATTTGACATAATCTAATTTTGTTATTTAGCCATATAATCGCACAATAATATTTACCTAATTCCTATAATCCTTTTTGTAAGACTATGTTATCTATGTTTTTAAACTATGTGACTATGTGGTAAAAGAAAAGCTAATTTTTACTTAATAATCTAAAATTGATGGCTAAAAAGTCCTCTAGTGGTTTAGCTGATTGTTGGTATTTCATGGTGACCATTGCCCCGTGAAAATTAGTATATAAAAAATCCGCTATATCAGTCGGAGTATAAACCTCAATTAAGATGTTTTGTTCTTGCGCTTCAGTTAACCATTGTACAAATCGTTCTTTGATAATGCTCATTTGGTTCTGAATGGCTTGCGATACTTTTTCATTTTGCCCTGCTACTTCGGTAGACATATTGCCCCAGAAACAAGAATATTTAAACTGCTGTGCTTTATTTTTTTGAATTAAATGATTGAAATAAGCTTTTACTTTTTCCAATGGATTTAATTCGTTCATTTGCTCTATTCGGTCAATTAATTTTAAGTTAGCCGAACCATAAAATTCAATCGCTTCTATAATAAAAGCTTCTTTGCTATCAAAAAAATTATAAAAAGAGCCTTTGGGAATACCCATACTTTTTAGAATTTCCATCACACCGATATTGTGATAGCCCGATTGACTCATCAAATCTATGCCTTGCTTCAGGATGTCTTTTCTATTGTATTTATAGCCCATGTTGAGTGAAATCGAAATCCCGAAAACATTCGGGAAAAAATCTAAAATTGAAAAGTTGAAACTAAAAATCTAAAAGTATTTCAAATTAGACCGTTCTACTTTTTTGACAAATGTAGTATTTAGCTTAGTTTTATCAAAATATATGGACTTGCAGAAGGATAAAATTAGTTAATCAAGTAAAATGGTTAGTAGGATACACCTTAATGTGGATTTAAAGAATCTTATACAAAGTTGGCCTTAGTCCTCCATTTTACAGAAAGGAATAAATTAGACAAAATCATTAAAACTATAATTATGATAAGCAGCATGACTAATAAAATAAGCCTATTACTAGTATTTTTATTAAGCCCATTTTTAAATTTTGCCCAATCTAATAATGAGTTGGTAAAAGGCATTCAGGAATTGATGTTAACACATTATGTATTCCTTGATAAAGCAGAAGAAACCAATGCGCATTTAGATAAACTAATGGCCAATAAACACTTCGATGCTTTTATCACAGGGGAAGCACTAGCAAAGGAAGTAACGCAACAGATGCGAAAAATTACCGCAGACAAACATTTGAGTATGGTACCACCGAGAGCACCACAAAAAGAAGAAGTGAATAAGAAAGTACCTTTTGCTCAAAACTTTTCCCGTTACTATAAGCCAATGTTGAATGAATTTAAATATTATGAAAATAATGTAGGCTATTTTGATATGCGATATTTTGGTGGCGGCGAAAAAAGCTTTGCCGAAATAGATGTTATTATGAAGCAATTAGCCCAAGCAGATGCTTTAATTATTGATATGCGGCAAAACGGTGGAGGTAGCCCACGAATGGTGCAATATATCTGTAGCTATTTTTTTGATACGCATTTTCTATTGAATTCCATTTATAATAGAGCAACTGACCATACGGAAGAATTATGGACGGTGCCCGTAAAAGGCAAAAAGCGACCTAAGGTTCCTGTTTATATTCTAACCAGTAAAAAAACATTCTCCGCAGCAGAAGATTTTTCTTATACCATGCAAAGCAAAAAGCGAGCTACGATTGTTGGAGAAACTACTTGGGGAGGCGCACATCCTACCCGTTATTTTCGGTTGACTGACGGGTTTGGGGTGCGGATACCATTTGCTAGATCTATCAATCCTGTTACCAACACGAATTGGGAAGGAGTAGGCGTAATTCCAGATGAAAAAGTAGCAGCAGATGAAGCTCTAGAGAAAGCAAAAGTATTGGCTATCGAAGGAGCAAAAAACTATAAAAACAATTTTTTCAATCCTTTAGAAACGACTTTAAATGCATTGACGGACAAAAAAATAACAAAGGCAGGAGAAGCAACTGTTCTCAAAGCATTAGAAAATATCCTTAAAGCAAACATGCTAACTGAAAGAGATATAAACCTTTTAGGGTATGATTATTTATTAAGTAAAAGAACAACAGCGGCTTTAGCAATTTTTAAATCCAATACGGAACTATTTCCGAACTCGGCTAATGTATTTGATAGCTACGGAGAAGCTTTAGCTGGTATTGGTCAGAAGGAGTTAGCGCTTATAAATTATGAAAAAGCAGTAAAGATAGCTGCTGAACAAAAAGATGAAGATTTGGAAGCTTTTCAGCAAAATTTGAAGCGATTTCAAACAAAGAATAAGTAGATTTATACCATATAATATGTAGTAATCCATTGCCTTAAATCCGTTACCAATTAATTTACAGTTGGCAACGGATTTAAGGCAACGGATAATTATCAATTTTCTATCTAATACACTAGTCTATCCTAATACTCAATAAAATATAGTTACCTCGGTGAGATTCGAACTCACGACCCCTCCGTTAAAAGCGGAGTGCTCTAACCAACTAAGCTACGAGGCAAATTAGAAGTAATTACTTCGAGTTATTAGAGATTATTTTGGATTTGAGTGACCTTAATAATTGCTAATAATCTTCCATTAGTTGCGCAGACGAGATTCGAACTCGTAGCGCTGGCTTATGAGACCAGCATGTTGCCAATTACAACACCGCGCAATTTTTTAAATTAATAGATGGACTACAATTGCTTACTGCAAACTGCTACTACCTATTGCATGGTGGCAATACGGGAATCGAACCCTGCCCTCTGATTTTTCAGACCAACGCTCTCACCTAGTGAGCTATATTGCCTTATCGTCCTAAAGGATGGACTCGAACCATCAACCTCCTGCTTATCAGGCAAGTGCGCTAACCATTGCGCCACTTCAGGAAATTTGAGCGAATAATCGGAATCGAACCGATTGCTCCTGATTGGAAGTCAGGCACTTTACCTATTAAGCGATATTCGCATGTGGAAGAATAGAGGAATCGAACCCCGAGTGCTGTCCCTATGTGCTCACGTTGCTCGTGAAGGCAACAGCTAACCAATATTTTTTTCTTCTTCCTTTTTCTTTAAAGTCCGCTAAGCGGTAGGATTTGAACCTACACCTTCTGCTATTAAACAACAGCTGCTCTCTGTTAAGCTACGCTTAGGTTTTTATCATCTGGTTTTAAGTATTAATGATGTTGTTATTAGCGGAAAGCTAGCCGGCTCGAACCCCATTCCAATTACTTAGAAACCTAGTTTTCAAGACTAGTCGCCAATCCAATATAGCTGCTTTACTTTCCAAAACAATTGCGGAGAACAAGGGAATCGAACCCTCCTTTCAGCTTTCACCGAAAACTCGCTTAGCAGGCGAGCGCAACCAACCAATAGTTGCCTATTCTCCTTATAGTACGCTTGGTGAGACTCGAACTCACAACATTCTGGGTCTAAGCCAGACGCCTCTGCCAATTGGGCTACAAGCGCATTTTTTTGTACCTTCTTCCAGATTCAAACTCACGCTTATCCTGATTAGTCGAAATCTTTTTCCGCTTGGATTACGAAAGTATAAGGCAAAAAAAGACTATGTCTTTTTCTGTGCATTCATCAGAAAAATGACCAAATTGAATCATTGAAATTGCTTTATAAATCGAAATGTATAAATTATTCGATTTCTAAAGCTGCTCCAAACAGCATGATTTAGCAATAATTAATTGACGCTAATGGCGGCCAATTAAAACAAAAGATACAGCCTTGAAATATTAAAAAAGAAATTTTGTTTCGTAGCTGCATTTTCTAACAGCTACTCTACTTTAAAGGAAGAGAACTATTAGAAGAGGGAACTGTCGAAACCAACTGGCTTAATCATTCCAAGACTACTATTGCCTTGTTTACTTAGCTGAATACTCTTTAAAAGAATAGTATCGCAGTTGTTGAATGTAATATGTTGATTGAATAAAAACATCTTAATTTTTTGATGTGTTTAATTTAAAAATATAGACTTTTTTGAATCCTTCATAAGAACCACAAATAGGATATTAAAAGTTCCAAGATTATTAAAAAAATGTTGATTATTTTTTAATTGCATTTTATATTACTGATAATCAATATTTTACATCAAAAAAAAATTCAAAAAAAATTAATTAATTTTACTTTTTCAAATTTAAAACCTAAATCTTTGACAAATAAACTTTCTTCAACACTTAATCCAATCGGTATTATTATTCTCGCAGCAGGCGCTTCTCGAAGAATGGGAACACCTAAGCAGTTATTAAAAATTGACAATCAAACTTTAATAGAAAGAGCAATTGACCTCACACAAGCATTGGATAACCAGCAAACCGTCGTTGTCCTAGGCGCAAATGCAGAAAAGATAAGTCCTTATATTACACAACAAGCAACTGTGGAGGTCATCATTAACGAAAATTGGGAACAAGGAATGGGAACTACCTTAAAAAAGGGAGTAGAGTTTTTCTTAGCAAAACCTATAACTTATGACGCTATTATTATTATGGTATGCGACCAACCTTATTTAACGACTAAAAAATTACGGGAATTAATTGCTGCTTATCGAGACAATAATGTGGCTATCATTGCTACAATATACAACAATATTAAAGGCGTTCCCGCTTTATTTGCCAATAGTCTTTTTGGTAAATTAAAAACCTTAAATAAAGATGAAGGAGCTAGAAAAATCATTAAAAATTATAAAGGAGAGATTATAACGATAGATTTTCCTGAAGGAATTTTTGATTTAGACACGCCAGCTACTTATCAGGAATTTTTAAAGCAACAATTATAAATAAAACACAAGTTACCAACATTATTATGTGGATAACCCGTAGTTATTCACATTATATTAATTTAAAATTATCTCTATCTGCTAGAAAACGGAGCTTTTGCCTAAAGTCTTGTTGTTTTTGATAATCCAATTCTATCGTATTGATATTTTCAACGTAGGCAGTGTGAACTAAGACACTTCCATTATAATCAATAACCGAAGTATCTCCAGAATGATAACTTTTGTTCCCATCTGTTCCAACTCTATTAACTCCGATTGTATAAACTTGATTCTCAATAGCTCTCGCCGTTAATAAAGACCGCCAATGATGGGCTCTTTTTTCAGGCCAGTTCGCTACATAAATTAATAAGTCATAATTTTCTGTATTTCTACTCCAAACAGGGAAGCGCAAATCGAAGCAAATTAAGGGACAAATTTTCCAGCCTTTATATTCCACTATTAACCGTTCTTGTCCAGCCGTATAATGGTTTGGCTCTGCGGATAAAGAAAAAAGATGCTTTTTATCATACGTCTGAAAATGACCATCTGGTTGCATCCAAATTAAACGATTATAATAATGTCCATTTTCATTAACAATATAGCTACCAGTAATGACAGCCTTTGTTTTTTGCGCCTGTTCTTTTAACCATGCTAAAGTTATTCCGTTGGGCAATTCTGCCAATTTAGTTGGATTCATACTAAAGCCGGTGGTAAACATTTCTGGTAGAACAATTACATCAGATACACCAATTAAAGCAGCTAATTTATTTTCTAGTTGAGTTAAATTTGCGGTTATATCTTCCCAGAAAAGGTTTGTTTGGATGGTCGTTATTTTTAAAGGAGTCATGATAGAAGTAGTTTATGAAATGATGACAATCAAACTCATCCCAAAATACAAAAAGGCTTAGACAATATGATTTGTCTAAGCCCTTTTTATATAGAAATAAGTTCAAAAAACTTACTTGGTTATGCTGCTGCTTCTTCTGCTTCTTCTCCTTCTTCTGCATCTTTTCCTCTCAATGCTCTTGGTACAATTACCATTGCAACAGGAATTGCTGGAGCGTTAGTCACGACTACACCTTCTGGCAATTCTAAATCTCTTACTCTAATAGATTCACCTAATCCTAATGGAGTAATATCGCCAATTAATTCATCAACCATATTTTCAGGAGTTGTCTTAATCTTTACTCGTCTTAAAGACTGTTGTAAAGCACCACCTAATTTAACACCAGGAGAACTTCCTTTAAATCTTACAGGTACTTCTAAAATAACTGGTTTCCCATCTTCTAACTTCAAAAAGTCAAGGTGAAGAATTGATTCTTTTACAGGATGAAACTGTGCATCTTTTAGGATACATCTGTGTGTTACACCATCTACATCAATTTCTGCTACTTTAAAGTCAGGTGTGTAGATTAAGTTCTTTACAGCCTTATGAGTTGTTGAAAAGTGGATGTTTTCTGCATCGCCATAAATTACACATGGAATGCCACCTTCGTTTCTTACAGCTTTAGTAGCTTTTTTTCCTAATGCTGGTCTTACATTTCCAGCTACTTTTATCGTTTGCATATCTTTAGATTTATATCTTTTTCAAAAAGGACTGCAAAGATATGACTTTTATTAAAAAAATACCGAAAAGAGCTACTTTCTTAATTAAAATAATTAAATTTTGCTACTTTTCAGGGGTTAAATCTGCATTAATGATTTTCATAACCATAATTGTGGTTGGTTCTGCCATAAATGCCGCCCTAATTTCTGGGGTTAAAGCGCCCATCACGGCCTCATACTTTCCAAAAATCTGCGTACTCATCGTATTCGTACTTATTTTAAGATTTGGATGTTGATGTAATTGCTCAATAAATTTAAGAATCGGTGATTCATAATCTTTAGTTAAAGGATACATGCTAATTTCTACAGATATATTCATACTTATTACTATTTTTATAATTTATTAGGAATAGTTAATTATTTAGCAAAGGGCATTGGGCTTAGGGCAAAGGGTTAACCGACTAATATTTGAAATAATTTCTGATAAATCTTAAAATTTCAATTGCCCACTATTTTGAATTCCTCCGCCCCAAGCTCCTTACTAAATAGATACGAAAATAGTTTATTTTTATTAATAAGTGTCAAAAATACACTAAGTCAATTATTCATTTCATACCTTTGTATTACACAATATTTTAAACGCCTTTTTAGTTTACCAAATTTATGTCAAAAGTAATCAATCATAGTTTATTAACCGATTTGGATATTCGTCTTTTCAGAGAAGGGAAGCATTATAAATTATATGAGAAACTAGGCAGTCATGTCATTGAAGTAGCTGGGCAATGGGGGACTTATTTCGCAGTTTGGGCACCTAGTGCTAAATCTGTTTCAGTTATTGGTAATTTCAATTTTTGGAATAAACAAACGCATTATTTATCTGCTCGGTGGGATAGTTCTGGTATCTGGGAAGGATTTATTCCTTTTGTTGGAAAAGGCGAGTTATATAAATATTGTGTGGAAGCACAAGATGGTCAATTATTAGAAAAAGGAGATCCTTTCTCCCTATTCTGGGAAGTACCGCCTAATACTTCTTCGATTACTTGGCAATTAGAATATGAATGGAAAGACGAAAAATGGTTAGCAAATAGACAAGCTTTAGCAGGTAAGCCACAACCTTATTCTGTATATGAGGTACATATCGGTTCTTGGAAAAAAGTAGCTGCGGATAAATCGCTAAGCTATCAAGAGATGGCCCTTGAAATGGTGGACTATGTACAAAAAATGGGCTTTACCCACGTGGAATTTATGCCTGTCATGGAGCATCCCTATTTTCCAAGTTGGGGGTATCAAATAACTGGATACTTTGCACCATCCAGTCGTTTTGGAACACCACAGGATTTTATGGCTTTAGTGGACGCCTTTCATCAAGCAGGGGTTGGCGTAATCCTAGATTGGGTACCGTCGCATTTTCCAGAAGATGCGCATGGTTTGGGTAAATTTGATGGTTCTTGTTTATATGAACATGAAGACCCAAGATTAGGTTTTCACCCTGATTGGAAAAGTTTAATCTTTAATTACGGAAGACATGAAGTTAGATCCTTTCTAATTTCTAATGCTTTATTTTGGTTGGATAAATACCATATTGATGGCCTAAGAGTCGATGCCGTAGCTTCTATGCTTTATCTCGATTACTCTAGAAATGACGGGGAATGGATTCCTAATAAATATGGTGGTAATGAAAATTTAGAAGCGGTTTCTTTTCTAAAAGAATTTAATGAAACGGTTTATCGAGAGTTTCCTGATACTGTTACTATTGCAGAAGAATCCACTTCTTGGACAGGGGTTTCTAAACCGACTTATACAGGTGGCTTAGGTTTTGGGCAAAAATGGATGATGGGCTGGATGCACGATACGTTAAATTATTTTAATCAAGAACCTGTTCATAGGAAATACCATCATAATGAAATCACTTTCAGTTTAGCTTACGGTTTTTCTGAAAACTTTATGCTACCCTTGTCGCACGATGAAGTAGTTTATGGAAAAGGCGCAATTATAGACAGAATGCCTGGGGATGAATGGCAAAAATTTGCCAATCTTCGTTTGCTGTATACTTATATGTTTACCCACCCAGGCACGAACCTATTATTTATGGGAGACGAAATAGCACAAAGAACAGAATGGAGTATTGAAAGAGGCGTAGAATGGGCATTAACAAAACATCCTGCTAATCAAGGGATTCAGACCTTGATTCAAGACCTAAATAAATACTATAAAAATACCCCTGCCATTTATCAAAAACAATTCTCCCAAGAAGGCTTTGAATGGGTTTCTCATGATGATGGAGAAAATAGTATGATTGCTTATCTCCGAAAAGGAGATTCGGAACATAAAGACCAATTGGTTGTTTGTAATTTCACGCCAGTCGTTCGGGAAGCATTTAAGATAGGAGTAACCAAAAAAGGGAAATGGAAAGAGGTTTTCAATAGTGATGCTCCGAAATATGGAGGTAGTGGAATTAGTAATAAAAAGACTTTATCAGCTAAAGATACGCCTTGGCATGGGAAGTCCTATTCTCTAGAAATGACAATCCCTCCGCTGGCGACGATTATTTTTGAACCAGCTTAATATACTCATGGAGCCAATCGTTGACTTTTCAGATATTACTGCAGTTGTTGCTTTTATTATTTCTTTGAGTCTAGTTGTATTTTTACGCTATGTTCTAGTGTCTGGACTTTTTGTCGTTTTATTTCACGTGACTTTTAAAGATAAATTTCTATCGAGAAAAATTAGTACTATGCTGCGCCCCAAAGGGCAATCTTGGCAAGAAATAAAATGGTCGGCGTTGACTTCTTTTATTTTCGCCTTATCTGGAGTCGGTATAGTTTGGATGTGGCAAGCAGGCTATAGCACAATTTATATTGACCCTCACCAATACTCAATTTTCTATTTACCATTCAGTTTATTTATCGCACTTTTCATTCATGAGACCTATTATTATTGGTTGCATCGCTGGATGCATCGCCCCAAAGTTTATCGCCTAGTGCATAAAATTCACCACGATAGTATTGTCACTTCCCCTTGGACAGCTTTTTCTTTTGATCCGCTAGAATCTATATTACAAGCTTTCGTCGTTCCTTTTATTATTTTGTTTTTGCCGATGCACTTTAGTATGGTGATGCTGATGCTCATTATTATGACCGTTTCCGCCACGATTAATCATTTAGATATAGAAATTTATCCTAAAGGTTTTGAAAAGCATTGGCTGGGTAAATGGTTAATTGGTGCAACACATCATAGTCAACATCATGCTAAATTTTTAGTTAATTATGGTTTGTATTTTACTTTTTGGGATAAATGGATGAATACAGAAAGTCCTGATTTTGAGGCGTTGTTTCGGGAGAAAACACAAGAATCCTGATTTGCTAAATAGAAAATACAAATCCGTTGTCCTTTAATTATCAGTTGTAGAAATTATACAGCGGATAATTAAAGGACAACGGATTTATATCTATTTTGTATCTAACGCTTTATTAATAAAAGATTAACTGGTAATGTGCTACTAGCCTAAAAAAAAAGCCCCTACCATTTTACAGATAGGAGCTTTTCAACTAACATAACTATGAGAAATCGATTATCTATTTGCTTTTTTCCTTATCCTCATATTCTATCCATTTGCTATTAAGCAATCTCAATTGTTCTAGCTGGAACTGGCTTTGCCTCTTCTTTCTTAGGAATACTAATATTTAGAATTCCATTGTCGTAATTAGCCCCAATCTTAGTCGCATCTACAGTATCTGGTAAAGTAAACGTTCTTTTGAAGGCAGCATACTTAAATTCTCTTCGGGTAACTTTTTCGCCTTCTTTAGCAGTTGTATCGTCCTTCTTTTCTGAAGAGATGGTTAAGACATTTTCCTCAATCTTAATTTCAATATCTTCTTTACCATAACCTGGCGCAGCCAAAGCTAAGGAATAGCCATCTGCATCTTCTTTTACATTAACGGCTGGTTGGCTACCGTTCCACACGCTTAAATTTTCATCTAAATTTTTTACAAAATCTTCGTTAAAAATATCATTAACTACTTTTGCAAAAGTTGGGAATCCGTGATTTCTTCTTCTTACTAACTGTCTCATTTTAAATAATTTTTATGGTTTTGAAATTTAACAAGCTTTCTTCTATTCATTTTAGAATGCTTGCAATTTTTTTAATTAATTTACACCTTACCTACATCAAGTCGTGTGCCATGCCATTTTTTAAGTCATTCTTGCTGAAAAACAGAAAACACAACTGACTTATTGTCATTAAAAATTAAAATAAGCTGACTTTTTGTCGCAATCATAAAAAACAACTATTCTCAATCATTAAATATTCGTCATGAAACAAATTATTTGCTATTGTTTATTTTTTCTAATTACGCCTTCTTATATCTATGCTCAAACTATTACAGGTCAACAGTTATTGGAAAAGAGTATTCAATACCACGACCCAAAAGATAAATGGGATACGTTTAAAGGTACTTTACCCTTGAAAGAAACCCGCCCTAATGGAGCGGACAGACAAAGCACTTTAAAATTGGATAATAAAAAAGCTTACTTTTATTTAGACCAAAATAGGGAAGGATATAGAATCGAGAAGATGGTTAAAGGAGATGTTTGTAGCTATAAAGTAAATGGTTCCGCAACTGTTGCTGACAGTTTAGTACAAAAGTTCAGATTAACCTGTCCACAATTACAAAGAATTAGAAATTATTACGTTTACCTATGGGGCATGCCAATGAAGCTAAAAGACCCAGGCACCCAAATTGACAAAAAAGTAAGCACCACTACTTTTCAAGGGGATGAAGTTTTGTCTATGAAAGTGACGTATGATAAAGCGGTAGGCGAAGATATTTGGTATTTTTATTTTAATCCAACCAACTATGCTTTAATCGGTTATCGGTTTTATCATGACGAAGCAGTTAATGATGGAGAATACATTCCTTTAGTAGGCGAAGAAATAATTAATGGTATTCGATTTCCAAAGGCTCGGACTTGGTATGTCAATAAAGATAATCGGTTATTGGGTGCGGATATTTTGGAAGGGAATAAATAATTTAAGTAAGCTATGAAATTAACGGTAAAAGAAATTGCTACTTATTTAAACGGGACAGTTATTGGTGATGACCAAGCAGTCATTACCCATCCTGGAAAAATAGAACAAGCATCGGAAGGAGCGATTACTTTTTTGTCTAATCTAAAATATGAGTCTTATATATATGAGACAAAAGCAGCCGCAGTATTAGTCAACGAAGATTTTAAGGCAACTAAAGCAATTCATACAACCTTAATTAAGGTCAAAGATGTCTATAGTTCCATTACTAAATTCTTACAATTTTATGAACAATCTGTTCATCCTGCACAAGGTATTTCTACTGTCTCTGTCATTCATCCTTCCGTTCAATTAGGAAAACAAATAACCATAGGCGATTTTACGTCTATTAATAAAGAGGTGAGTATTGATGATAATTGTCGAATATATCCACAAGTTTTTATTGGTGTTGGCGTGACTATTGGGAAAAATGTAACGATTCATCCCGGTGTTAAAATATATCATAATTGCAAAATTGGAGATAATTGCATCATTCAAGCAAATGCCGTTATTGGTAGCGACGGATTTGGTTTTGCCCCACAACCAGATGGTTCTTATAAAAAAATACCGCAAGTTGGCATTGTCGTACTAGAAGATAATGTAGAAATTGGCGCAAATACGGTGATTGATAGAGCAACCATGGGACAAACAATTATAAAAAAAGGAACAAAACTGGACAACCTTATTCAAATTGCGCATAATGTAACTATTGGAGAAAACACCGTCATTGCTGCACAAACAGGTATTGCAGGTAGTACCAGAATTGGCAATCAATGTCAAATCGGTGGACAAGCAGGCTTTGCTGGACATATTGAAGTAGCCGATAAAGTAAAAGTCCAAGCACAAAGTGGAGTAGCTGCCTCTATTGAAGAAGCTGGTAGTAAGGTATACGGTTATCCCGCAATCTCTTACCAAGATTATTTACGAGCTTATGCTTTATTTCGGCAATTGCCTAAATTGGAAAAACGAATTAGGCAATTAGAAAAAAATAAAAAATAAAAATTTAAGTACTCCTTATTTTATCTAATAAAAACTTATAAATTAATCCCCTTTCTTTTTTGGTCTTTTAATGATTTTTACTAATTTAGGTGCATATTTGACCATAATCCTAAGTTGATTATACCAAAATGAGTCTACAACGATACATCAATCAATTATTAACAGACATTAAGGTCGCCACCAAAAACGTCCCAGAACCTTGGTATCCCCTAGAGGAAGAAGCTGATGAAGAATTCGGGGTATTACCTTGGATGGAAGATCCAGAAAATGCACCAACCAAATCGCTCGAGGAATGGACAAATTTAAAAAAAGAGCAATTCCCTCCAGAAAGTAGATTAACAGATAGCCAAGTTAGTATCTTATTGAACGCCATCAAACAGATGTTGGATGTTTATAACTGTTCCGCCGTCTTTCAAATAGAAGTACCCGATAGAATTCAATACAAGGTCATTCGAGAGCGATTTAGGCAAGAAGTACCAATGCTTAAAGCCAATTATTTTTTCTTTGAATTTTGTGATAGAAAAGAGCAACCAGACCGTTCTCAATGTTTATTAGGAGAAAAATATTGTCATTGTGCTTTCTTTGAAGCTTTTTTTGAAAAATTTGAAGACGAGCAAGAGGATACAGATTACCCTATTGATCCGTATGAAGAATATATGTTAAAGAGAAGATATGGAGATAATTGGCGTAAATATATTGCCTATGAAGAAGAAATAGACTTTAATAATTATTCAGAGGAAGATGACATTGATGAAGATTTAGATTCCGACGACCTTGACGAGAATCTTCCCTTTTAATAACAGGTAAATATCGAGACTATTCAAATAACTGTATTTTTGCAAAAATTTGGTATTGAAAATCAGAGTTCACTGCCTAAGTCTTCTTATCTATTTTAATAACCTTTCCAAACCAATACCTCTAGAACCTTTCAATAAGAAGAAAGTGTCTTCAAAAGATTGTTGCCAGAACCATTCTTTTAAGACCTCCGTATTGGCAAATTGCTTAATACCTTTAGCTTTCAATTGACTAAATTCTTTTCCAACCGTCCATATTTCTATGCCCAAATTTTGCGCTAATTCAATAATTTTTGCATGCGCATCTTTACTATAAACCCCTAACTCTAGCATATCTCCTAAAATGGCAATTTTATTTTCGTCATCATAACTAGCAAAACTTTCGAGCGCTTTCGTCATACTGGTCACATTTGCATTATAGGCATCTAATAAAAATTTATTCGTCCTTTTTTCTACAATTTGCGAACGGTTATTGGTCGGTGTATAGTTTTCTATCGCCTGCTTAATTTTCTCGTACGGTACTTTAAAATATCGACCTAAAGTAATAGCGGTCATGATATTATTAAAATTGTATAAACCAATTAATTGACTTTTTATGGATTGAGTAACACCTTCTTTTGATAAATAGGCAACTTCGATAAAAGGATTAGCTGCAACTAATTTAGTTTCAAAAATAGGCACTTTCAAATTGGGTTCAGCGCTTTTAGTATAAAGGACTCTATATAAATTAGTGCCCGCCATTTCTTGCAAATGGGCTTCGTTTTTATTGATAAAAGCCAGTTTTTTATTTTCTTCTAAATATCTATAAAGCTCTCCTTTAGCCTTTTTTACTCCCTCAAAACTACCAAAACCTTCCAAATGAGCTTCTCCTACATTGGTAATTAAACCATGTGTTGGTTCCACAATTCGGCATAAAAAATCAATTTCTCCTACATGATTAGCCCCCATTTCTATGACAGCCACTTCCGTATTTGCTGGCATTGATAAAAGCGTCAACGGTACACCAATATGATTATTAAAATTTCCTTTGGTAAAATGAATAGTATAGTTGCTTGCCAAAACAGTACTTATTAATTCTTTAGTGGTCGTTTTCCCATTCGTTCCAGTTATCCCTATTACAGGAATTTCAAACTGTTTTCTATGGTAATTCGCCAATGCTTGCAAAGTAGTCAATACATCTTCTACTAGAATTAATCGCTCTTGTTTTGCTATCGTTTTATCATCTATAATCGCGTATGCTGCTCCTTCTTCAATAGCTTGTTGAGCAAATTTATTTCCATCAAAATTTGCTCCTTTTAAAGCAAAAAAAAGGCAGCCATCCTCAATTTTCCTAGTGTCTGTACAAACAACGGGATGGTCTAAAAATATATTATAAAGTGCCGTTATAGTCATATCTAAAGTACGTGTAAGAATGAAAGTTATATATTAAAATATAAGTCTCAAAAAATCTACATTTTTGAAAAGCGCCAAAATAAAAAAGCCTTTGCGTAATTACTACACAAAGGCTTTTTATTTTTAAAATAAGCACAGATTATTAATTATTTAAATCTTCTCTTACTTTTCTTTTTCTTAGATTTAAAGCTCTTTCCAGCATTGTCTTCATTCCCTGTTGGTCCACCATTTCTAGTCATCGCACAACGGAATCCAATCGTTCTATCTCCTCTATCTTCTTCCTTAAATCTTCTAGCACCTGGAGACAACCAATATGCTCTATCTGCCCAAGAGCCGCCTTTTACAACTCTAGCCTTATCACTAATTAAAGTTGTTTTTCCGTAAGAATAGAATACTTCTGATTCTTTATCACCATCTAAGTAGTTGAAAACTTGGCCTCTTTTATAGTTTTCTCTATTAGCTACTTCATCATCTTCTTCTGCTCTATATCTCAATCGACCTAAACTATCTTTTTCAACAGCCGCACCATCTTGATCTAATTCCAGTGTCTTAAAAGAATTTCCTCTAAATGGGTTCAAATCGTGATTGTCTCCATCTCTAAGGTCTTTAGAAGTCATTGGTCTGTATAAATCTAATACCCATTCACTTACATTACCAGCCATATTATATAAACCAAAATCGTTTGGTAAATACTGTCTTACTGGAGCAGGGAAAGCAGATTCATCATTTAAGTTACCCGCAACACCCATGTAATCACCACCGCCTCTTTTAAAGTTAGCTAAAATCTCCCCTTGGTATTTATCTCTTTTTTGGTAACGAACGGTATTACCATCCCATGGGTAAATTCTAAAAGTGGTAATTCTTTCATCTTTTTCAGATGCCATATTTCCTTTTAAAGCCAAAGCAGCATATTCCCATTCGGCTTCTGTTGGTAGACGGTAAGAAGGTAATAAAATACCATCTTCATATCTAACCGCTCTTTCTCCACCTGTTTTTAAATCTTTTTTGTTTTTACGAACATCTCCTTGATATTGTCCAGCAAGGTAAGAACCCGTATCAAAACTATCTTCATCCTTTTGTTCTGGGTTTTGGTTTAAAATTCCTTTGGCTGTTAAAATCATTTCATTCACACGATTGGTTCTCCAGTAACAAAACTCATTCGCTTGTTCCCAAGTTACCCCAACTACTGGATAATCATCATAAGAAGGGTGACGGAAATAATTTTCCACCATTGGTTCGTTAAAAGACAATTCATCTCTCCAAACTAATTGGTCTGGTTCTGCCTTCTTCAATACTTCTGGGTAAGATTCACCATAAACACGATCTAACCAATATAAATATTCTCGGTAGTCAATATTTCTAACTTCCGTTTCATCCATGTAAAAAGAATTAACCGTAACTCTTCTTGGTACGTTATTCCATTCAAAAGTGACATCTTGGTCGGTTTGTCCCATCGTGAAAGTTCCTCCTTCCACTAATACCAAATTGGGACCAGTTACCTGTCCTTCATAATTTAGTTTCTCAAATCCACCTGATTTTTGGTCATTATAATTCCAACCAGTTGTAGCTGACTTTTCTTTTTTGCCACAGGCAGTAAGTAAGGCAGTGAAGACCAAAAGTGATACGCTTAGTTTTAGCAGCCTATTCATTGACGTTCTATTTGATGATATATTGACGAATAATCTAAATGCTAAGTAGTTGATTCTTTCGTCAAAAGATAAAAAATTCAATTTAAAATAAAGTCGATTTCTTATAAATCAACTTGTCACAAAAATACTAACGGAAAAGATTTGATTTTCTTATGCATTCCATCAGCTATTTTGTAAAGCAGTTTGCAAAAGTATTGATAAAATTCAATTTGGAGAATATCTCTTTTAGATATGAATGGTATTTTGCAAAATTTATTGGGGGAAGTTTAGCATTTAGATAACTAGTTAATAGGTTCTCTTGCTATCCTTATTACCTAAATATTTCAAAACAATCGTTATAATCTTTTTTACGAGGTCGATTGTGATCTAAATTGATAATAAAAGAAAATTCATGGGTACCTCCTGTTGTTCCTGCCGTTAATCCAGAAACAGTAAAATCATAACTATACCCAAATTTCATCGCTCCTTTCTGAAATCCAACTAAACCAATCATTGCATCTGGATTAGTGAATGCATGCCTATACCAACCTCCTGCAAAAAACGAACCAAAGCCGAAATAAGCCCCAGCATTTATTTGTCCAAAATCTCCTTGTCTGACATACATAATATTAGGCGCAATAAAAGAGGTTGATTGACCTCTATTATCTGCAAATAATGGAAATTGCGCTCCACCATGTACAGACAACCTAACGGGCAATCCACTATTGATGTTGCTATTAATAGCTAATAAGCTTTCATCAGGGGTATTCAAATGTTTAATTGTCACGCCTCCATAAAATAATTTGCTATAAGCTAAAAAACCTGTTGATAAGTCTACATAGTTTTTGTTCAAATTATTAGGCGCAACTTCATTGCTTGGAAAATTAATTTCACCAGTTGGATCTATTTGGTCTGGAAAAACTAACTTGTTCCAATCTAATCTATTCTGTACTGCGGTTCCTTCTATCCCAAATTTAATAGCAAAGTCTCGATTCACTTGTACTTTATAACTATAAATAGCACTAACTCTCGTATTTTTATAAATACCATCACCCGCGTTATCTGATTGAATCATCAATCCAATACCACTATTTAAGCCTTCCACAAATTGACTAAATGAAGCGGCATAGGTGGTATAAGTCTTAAAATTATTAAACCCAGACCATTGATTCCTGTAATTTACTGCAATGAATGGGGCATAAGTATTCCCCGCAAAAGCAGGATTTAACTGTAATGGTGCCGCATAAAATTGAGAAAAAATAGGGTCTTGTCCTCTTACCTCATTTATCGAAAGTAAAAAAGTAATGCCTAAAAAAAGAAGTATCTGTCTTAGCATTGACTGATGATTAAAGTTATTACCAAAAAAAATTGAGTTAACTTTGTCTACTCACTATTAGACCTTAAATAATCGTTACAAGCTACAAAATAAACATTCAAATGCAAAATGCAATTATTTTATTTTAAAATGAAACGATTATGCTAACTACCAGACGCTAAAAAGAAACAATTTTAACTTTTATCGAACTTTTTATTAACAATAGCTTGATTCAATTAGCGTTTCTTATACGTATCAAGTTTGTTTTAAACATTGACCAATTTAGTGACTTCAAAATTGTCTTTATGAGAATTTTTACTATATCCCTCTGCTTAATTTTTTCCATTACTCTTTGGGCACAGCGTCCTATAACTATCCAAAAACAGTTGAACTGGGAAACGGAGCCAATTATCCATAATCCAACAGGAAATTTTGAAAAACAAATTTGGACTTTCGAGGATAGTTATTCCAATCCGAAACATCCAACATTGCCTGTTTTTTCTGAAAGATTTCAATTAGGAAATAATAGCGACATAAAGGTAACTGTCGTCAATGCACAATTTGAGCCATTCGATAAATTAGCCGTACCAGAAGATAAATATCTACAAGAAACCATTCAAATCGGGACAGCCGTAGAATTGGATCGCAACCAATATTATGGCAAAGTATTTTTTATTCCGATTATCAAAAAAGGAAATCGCTACGAAAAATTAGTTTCTTTTGAGTTAAAGATTGATTTTTCGCCCGCCCCATTACAAGCGACGGCAAGAAATACCGAACATGCTTTTAATTCAATTTTAAAAGATGGAACGATTTATAAAATAGCAGTCTCTAAAACAGGTATCCAAAAAATAGATTATAATTTTTTAAAAGAAACGTTAAAAATTGATATTGATAATATTGATCCTACTACAATAAAAATATATGGAAATGGTGGAGGTATTCTACCAAGAACGATTGCCGATTTCAGATACGACGATTTACAAGAGAATGCCATAGAAGTGATTGGAGAAGGAGATGGTCAATTTGATAGTGGAGATTATATTTTATTTTATGGAGAAGGTGCTAATAAATGGAGATATAGCGCAACCGAAGCCTTATTTAACCAAGAGACCAATATTTATGATGTTAATAATTATTATTTTATAAAAATTAGCGCAGGTCAAGGAAAGCGAATTAGCAATCAAAATTCTTTAACTACTACCGATTATACGACCAATGCTTTTACGGATTATGCTCGGGTAGAAGAAGAATTAATTAACTTATTGGATAATTTTTCTCAAGGTCAAGGAACAGGGAAAGATTGGTACGGAGATTTATTTGAAACCATCCGAGAAAGAACTTACTCTGATTTTTCCTTTCCAAATATTATTACAACTGAGCCTGGCAATATAAAAGCTACTTTCGCAGGCAGAAGTAGTTCTGCCACTTCTTTTAGTGCTACCGTTAGTGGCAATCCATTTTCTGCTACGATTCGCCGAACCAATACTGGAGATGTGGAAGATGACTATGCACATATTGGCAATATTAATGAAGATTTCATACCAACATCAGAAAATCTACCAGTAACCATTGAATATCCACAATCCGCAAGCAGTACGGGTTGGTTAGATTTTATTCAATTAAATGTACGCAGGAGTCTAGTTTTTTCTGGTAATCAAATGGCTTTTAGAGATCCCAAAACTTTAAATTTCCCAACAAGTACTTTTGAGTTGTCCAACTTTTCTAATAATGTGACTATCTGGGATATTTCTGACCCAATCATTCCTACCAATCAGCAATTTGATTTAAGTGGCAGTACTGCTTCTTTTGGTATAAACACGAGTTCTTTAAGAGCATTTATTGCCTTCGAAACAAACAGTACTTTTGAAACGCCTACTGCTATTGGTCTTATAGCCAATCAAAATATTCACGAAATTCAATCTGCAGATTTATTAATTATTTATCACGCTGAATTTGAAAGTGCAGCCTTGCAATTAGCAGAACATCGTCGAAATTATAATGGTTTTGAAGTTAGTACTGTTTTGGTAGACGATATTTATAATGAATTCTCTAGCGGACGAGTAGACCCTTCAGCTATTCGAGACTTTGTAAAAATGGTGGCGGACCGTTCCCCAAAATTTAATTATTTATTACTCCTAGGAGATGGCTCTTTCGATTATAAAAATATTAAGCGATTAGATAACCCTTCTAGTTTTATTCCTGCTTATGAAACGGATGAATCGTTACAACCCATTGAAGGATTTCCAACGGATGATTTCTATGCCTTATTAAGTAATAACGAAGGCGCTACGTTAAGAGGTGCATTGGATATAGCCGTTGGTCGAATCCCCGCGAAAACTAGTGGAGAAGCTCAAGCGGTTATTCGGAAAATAATTAATTATGAAACGAATCCCAAGACATTAGGCAATTGGCGCTTGAATCAAACTTTCATGGCGGATGATGAAGATAGCAGTATTCACCAACGACAAGCCAATGGAGTTGCTACTAAAGTAGATACTTTATATGATGTCTATAATGTCAATAAAATATTTTTAGATGCTTTTCAGCAAATAACGACACCTGGAGGAGAACGGTATCCTGCCGCTAACGAAGCTTTAAATAATGAAATTTTTAAAGGAATACTCGTTTTAAATTACTTAGGGCATGGCGGTTCAAAAGGTTGGACGCAAGAAAGAGTCTTACAAATCAATGATATTTTAAGTTGGACCAACTTTGACAAATTACCTTTATTAGTGACCGCTACTTGTTCCTTTACTGGTTATGATGATGCCAAATTTGTTACGGCTGGCGAAGAAGCGCTTTTAAATCCCAATGGAGGCGCAATTGGATTATTTACAACGGTTCGAGCCGTTTATTCTTCGCAAAATGAACGGTTAACCAGAGCTGTTTTTGACCAAATTTATGAGAAAGTTGATGGTGTACATCCACCAATCGGTGAAATTATGCGATTGGGAAAAAATAGTAATTCTGCTGATACAACAAATATTAACGCTAGGAAATTTACTTTGATAGGAGACCCATCTATGCAGTTAGCCATACCAAAGTTCGATATTATAACCACTAAAATTAATGCGAAACCAATTAATCCAACGGTAGCAGATACATTACAAGCTTTAGAAAAAGTAACCGTTGAAGGGTTTGTAGCAGATGCTACAGGCAATCCAATGACTTCTTTTAATGGAAAAATATTTCCAACTGTTTTTGACAAAAAAGTGACGGTTTCTAATTTAGGAAATGATAGCGGTAGCCGAATTTTACCTTTTGATATTCAAAAAAATGTATTGTTCAAAGGAACAGCTAGTGTGACAAATGGGCAATTTAAATTCACTTTTGTAATACCCAAAGATATTAATTACGAATACGGTTTTGGAAAAATCAGTTACTACGCTGAAAATGGAACAGTAGACGCTGCTGGTTTTTATAATAATGTAATTATTGGCGGGACAAAAGCAGATGCAGTAGTCGATAATGAAGGCCCACAAGTAGAAGTCTTTATGAATGACTCAACTTTTGTTTTTGGAGGTACAACTAATCCTAGTCCAACACTACTCGTTTTATTATCTGATGAAAATGGTATTAATGTTTCTGGTACGAGTATTGGACATGATTTGACTGCGGTTGTAGATAATAATACCCAAAATACTTTATTATTAAACGAATTTTACGAAGCGGCACAAGATGACCATACTAGTGGAATCGTTCGATTTCCATTGAGTGATTTAGAGCTAGGCCTACATCAAATAAAAGTAAAAGCATGGGATGTTTTTAATAATTCTTCCGAAGGAATCACAGAATTTTTAGTAGCAGAGTCAGAAGATGCAGCTTTGGAACGAGTTTTGAACTACCCTAACCCTTTTACCACCTCAACTCAATTCCAATTTTTACATAATCTCAGTCCAGGGCAAGCGATGGAAGTACAAGTACGTATTTTTACCATTTCTGGTCGTTTAGTAAAAACACTTGATGCCCAAGCTATTAGTGATGGCAATCGAGTAAGCGACATCAATTGGGATGGAAAAGATGAGTATGGTGGAAATTTAGCCAGAGGCACTTATGTATATAAAGTAAGTGTTCGTCCTTCTACTAATAATGGGATAGGAAAAACGATTAATAGCGATTTTCAAAAATTGGTTATTTTGAAATAGGTTACGATAAATTATTAATCGTTATGCTATATATACAACCTTTAATAACTCAATCTAATAACTTTCTATTCTTTTTGCTAGTTTTACACTTTTGATTAATATCTACTTTAAGTTTTTCTTAACATTGGCAATATTTCCTCAAATTTGTAGTTTTAAAATAATCGAATTGGAAGTTAGGGCATCCCGTCCGTAAACGGTTCACAAAAAATAAAGATTTACCAAATCTTCGGCTATTGTTCCTCTATAATTTTTAAGGAGACGCAGCAACTAAATTAGTGCAACAACATATTTTAATCAACATGAATTATTCAGACCACAAAAATTCTTACATTCGGGCTTTTTTTCGCCCTTTACGCAATGAAGCTATGAAAAAATCATTACTCAGTTCTTTATTTATAGTAATGCTGTTGGGAATGACTCAACAAGCCAAGGCACAATGTTTTTTTAATTCTAATACGAATATGTACGAAACGGTATTAGGAGAACCTTGTGTTAATACCATTATTACTGCCGTTCCTTTTTTAAGAATTGTACCAGATGCTCGTTCTGCTGCAATGGGAGATGTTGGAATCGCAACTTCAACAGATGCCAATTCCATGCATTTTAACGGATCAAAAATGGTTTTTGGCGAAGATAAAGGAGGAGTCGCCGTTACTTATACGCCTTGGCTAAGGGCCTTAAATGTAAATGATGTTTATTTAGCTTATCTATCCGGTTATTATCAATTTGGTGAAAATAGAGATCAGGCAGCAGGTTTTAGTTTACGATATTTTTCTTTAGGAGATATTGCTTTTACAGATGAAAACGGCATGCCGCTAGGTAATGGCCGTCCTAATGAATTTGAATTAAATGGTTCTTATGCTAGAAAATTAGGGGATAAACTTGCCGCTGGTTTAGGCGCTAAATTCATTTACTCTAACTTAGCCGCAGGGCAAGAAGTAGGAGGAGAGCAAATTTCTGCAGGAACTGCTTTTGCAGCAGATATTTCTATGACTTATACAACGCCTGTAGAATTAAGTAATAGCACTTCTAATCTTACATTAGGCGTTGCATTAACTAACCTAGGGTCAAAAATTACTTATACGAACTCTATTAATAAGGATTTTATTCCTGCTAATTTTGGCGTTGGTGCTGCTTGGGATTTGGATTTTGATGAATTCAATCGCTTAACCATCGCCATGGACATTAATAAATTGATGGCTCCTACTCCTGATCCAGCAGGCACAGATGATAATGCTAATAGCGTACCCGATTATAAGGAAGTATCTAATTTTTCAGGTATTTTTGGTTCTTTTGGTGATGCACAAGGTGGTTTCTCAGAAGAGTTAAGAGAGTTAATGTATTCCGTTGGTTTGGAATACTGGTATGACAAGCAATTTGCTATTAGAGCAGGTTATTTTTATGAGCATGCTACTAAAGGAAATAGAAAATACTTCACCGTTGGTTTAGGTTTAAAATATAATGTTTTTGGATTGAATATTTCTTATTTAGTACCAACTACGAATCAAAGAAATCCATTAGATAATACTTTACGATTCTCTATGTTATTTGATTTCTCTGCTTTCCGTGGAGATGCGGATTTATAAAGAGCAGTCAGATGTCAGACCATAAATTAAAATTTATTGTCAGATGTCAGATTTAATCAATTAAAAGCCCTTAGTAGCGAATATAAAATGTCGTTGCTAAGGGCTTTTTTAGTTTAAATAGGCATTTATCTCTAAAAGGGTATTTTTCCTAGCTCAATCTTCTATTAAGTCTTTTAATTTCTCGTAGCTTTGTCGCTTATTTTTAAATAAATCTAGGTTAATTTTCCTAACTTTTTTCTATGAGTGATTCTATTAAACATGAGTGTGGTTTAGCAGTAGTTCGTTTACTTAAACCATTATCGTTTTATCATAAAAAATACGGAACTGCATTTTACGGATTGAACAAGCTTCAATTACTTTTGCAGAAACAAAGAAATAGAGGTCAAGACGGTGCAGGATTAGCTACAATTAAATTAGATCCAAAACCGGGGAAACGATACATTAGTCGCAAGCGATGTGTAACCACTAATTACTTAGCCGACCTTTTCAAGGATGTTAGCCTACATTTTAAAGATTTAACGCCACAGCAATTAAATGACCCCAAATGGTTAAAAGAAAATAAACCTTATATGGGGGAATTACTAATGGGACATTTACGCTATGGCACACATGGCGATAATTCTATAGAAACTTGCCATCCTTTCCTTCGCCAGAATAATTGGATTAGTAGAAATCTCGTTTTAGCAGGTAATTTCAACATGACCAATGTTGATGAATTATTTGAAGAATTAGTGCAATTAGGACAGTACCCAAAGCGAAAAGCAGATACGGTAACGGTCATGGAAAAAATCGGGCATTTTCTAGATGATGAAGTACAACGTTTATTTAATTGGCACAAACCAGATGGCTATACCAATGAAGAAATCAATCAGTTAATTTTTGATAATCTTGATGTGAAGCGAATGCTTCGTAGAGCCAGCAAAAAATTTGATGGCGGCTATGTCATTGCAGGAATGATTGGACATGGAGATGCTTTTGTGATTCGAGATCCAAGTGGTATTCGTCCCGCTTTTTATTATGCGGATGAGGAGATTGTCGTTGTTGCTTCCGAGCGCCCAGCGATTCAAACTGCCATGAATGTTCATTTTACGAAAGTACAAGAATTAGGTCGAGGAAATGCGTTAATTATTAAAAAGAATGGAACGGTTAAAGAGAAAAAATATATAGAGAAAAAGAAAAGAACGCCTTGCTCTTTTGAACGCATTTATTTCTCTAGAGGAACAGACAGAGATATTTACCTAGAACGAAAAAAATTAGGCGAACAGTTAACTAAATCAGTTTTAAAAGCAATTGACCAAGATATTGAACATACGGTATTTTCTTTTGTCCCGAACACCGCAGAATCTGCTTTTTATGGGCTAGTAGAAGGTGCCGAAAAGTGTTTAAATCAACGCAAGCAAGCACAAATTTTAAACTTAGGCACAGATTTAAAACCAAAGAAGCTAGAAAAGATTCTTTCCCAAAAAATAAGAATTGAAAAAACTGTTGTCAAAGATGCCAAACTGCGAACGTTTATTGCAGATGATGCTACTAGAGGAGAAATGGTTTCGCATATCTATGATGTAACTTACGGCATCGTTAATAATGAAAAAGACAATTTAGTTTTATTAGACGATTCTATCGTTCGAGGAACAACGTTACGAGATAGTATTATTAAAATAGTTTCTCGACTTCGACCAAAGAAAATTATTGTGGTTTCCTCCGCTCCCCAAATTCGCTATCCTGATTGTTATGGTATAGATATGTCAAAATTGGGGAATTTTATCGCTTTTAATGCTTTAATTACCTTATTAAGGGATCACGGAAAAACACATTTAATCAAAGAAACCTACAAAAAGTGTAAGGCACAATTAAAATTACCTTTAGCCGAGATGGGCAATCCTTTAATTGATTTGTATAATGAGTTCAGCTACGAAACGGTTTCTGATAAAATTGCAGAAATGATTACGCCTCCGAATATCAAACCAGAAGTAAAAGTAATTTATCAGAAAATTGATGGTTTACATAAAGCTTGTCCGAATAATAATGGAGATTGGTATTTTTCAGGAAATTATCCTACGCCAGGTGGGTTTAGAGTAGTAAATAAGGCCTTTATTAATTTTGTGGAGCAGCGAAATGAACGGGCTTATTAGAGTAGCTTAGACGGTTGGTCTGAGTAGCTATCTAATAATCTACTCAGACCAGCCGTCTAAGCTACATTTATGCAACTAACTCCTTCGCAGCCTTCATCGGCACACTAATACATTTCTTTTCCATATAGGTCATCATTTTTTCAAATAATGCTTTCGTATTATCATCTAAAGCATCCATGTCCTTTTTGAAGACTTCGTTGAGTGCTTTTTGTTTAATGGCTTTGATTTCAGAAGGAATATTTTGTAAGGCTTTAGTGATTTGTCTCTGTTGGAAAACTTTCTGAAATTCATTGATTTGCTGTCGCAATAAAATTTTAGCCTTACCTACTTCTTGCTTTCTAAAATCTAAATTTTGTGCTGCTAGCTGCTTTAAATCTTCTATTTCTATATAATTAATATTAAAAACATCAACTACTTCCTTGCTTACATTATTAGGAATAGATAAATCTACGATTAATTTTTCCGTAGTGTCTTCGCCAATAAGTTGCTGGTAGGATGGTCGTTTGACAATTGCTTCTGTCGCTCCCGTACAAACAATCATACAATCAAAACCTGCTTTATAATTAGGTAATTCTGCTAATAAAAAAGCAGAGTCATTAAATCGTTCTGCTAATTTTGCTGCCTTTTCAATACTTCGATTAAATACAGTTACATTACTAAATTCATATTTTACCAAAAATTTAGCGACTAACTGATTAGTCTGTCCTGCGCCTACCAATAAAATTTTAGCATCTCTAGAAATATTACTTTCTAATAATTTTTTTATAGCTAAAGAAACAACAGAAATTTGCTTCTCTCCAATTCTTGTTTGTGAATAAACTTCTTTAGAAGCTTCTACTAAATGCTTCATCAATAATCGAATACCATCTCCAATTAATCCCCATTTTTCACATTTATAAAATCCTTCTCTAATCTGACGCAAAATCTCTCGCTCTCCGACTACCAAAGAATCAATAGAAGCGGATACTTCATAAATATGATTAATGGCTTCTTTACCTTCGTAGGCAGTAATAATACGCTGGATATAATCTGGAGAAAGGGTAGGATTAACAGTTTGAAAGAAATCTTGAAGAAAGGGTAAATTAAGTTCTTTAGCGGACTTATATAAATAGATTACTCGGTTGCAAGTCGCAACATATAAAAGTTCTTCTAAATTAAATTTATCTTTGAGCTCGACTAATTTTGCTTGCAGAACTTCTTCATTAGCATGGGGAATTAAAAAATCACCAATCCTTTCCAAACGGACATGTTTGTGTGTTACAGTAAGTATTTTATATTCGTTCAGCATATATTTTTTTTGTCCGCGCCAGGAATGAATCATATATGGATTTTTAATAATGATTTGTAATGTAGGTTATTACATTCCTTCTGACGACAAAATTAGCGCTCTAATTGTGGATGTTTGTCATTTTTCTGTAAACAACGTTAAACAAAAAAAAATGACATGCTTATGATTTTTCTTTTTGAGACTTTTTTTAAAGAAAGTTCCGCAAAATTAGGCAGTTTTAACCATTTATAAGCAATTATCGACTAAATTTTATGGTACAGAAGAAATTTTGTTTAAGCACGTTTTTTGACTACTTTTTATTTCCTTTGACGCTAATGTTATTTTCTACAGGGCTAAATGCACAAAATAAGCTGTGGACACCTGTAGAAAAACATTTAGTGGCCAAGGAAAAAGTAGCAAATTTGAAAACGTATCAGTTATTTCAGTTAAATAAATCGCTATTTTTAGAAAAAGCAATACCTGCTTTTTCTACATCTAGACAATCTAGACTTCCAATAACTATTGCTTTTCCTATCCATACGTTATCAACTATAGACTTGGTTGCCTCTCCTATAATAGCAGATGAATTAAATTCAAAATACCCATCCATTCAATCCTATCAAATTAGTTCAAAAGAAAATGCAACGCTCTACGGACGTATTAGTTGGACGGCAAAAGGATTCTATGGGCATTTAGTAGACGATACGGAATCTTTTTTTATTGAAAATGCAGAGTTTGCCGGAGAAGAAGCTGTTTATTTAGTCTATCGTGCATCAGATATTATTGCTAATACTGACCAACGATTAAGTTGTGGTAATCCTGCTTTAAAAACTATTGAACAAGCAAACAATCAAATACAACTAGATACTATTTCAAATACAGACTTAAAAACATTTCGCATCGCCATTACTGCCACAGAGCAATTTACGAATGCCACAGGAGGTACTGTCGAATCTTCTTTATCAGCTATCGTCAATTCTTTAACTAGTTTAAATGTAATTTATGAGCGAGATGCAGGGATTCGTTTTCTTTTACATGAAAATAACGACCAATTAATTTTTACAGATAGCCTGCCTTCCCCATTTGAAGATGCTAGAAGCGCTTTTGAACTATTAACCAGCAATACTGGCTTACTAGATAGCATACTTGGGCAGGATTCCTACGATATAGGACATGTTTTTGCAGCAGAATGTACAGGTGGTGTATCTGGTGTTGCTTTTTTAGCAAGTGTATGTTCCATGGAGACTAAAGCACGTGGTGTCTCTTGTATTTTTGATGAAAGTATTCCCGATTTTAGGAGAACACTTTATCATGAGGTTGGTCACCAATTAGGCGCCAATCATACTTGGAGTAATTGCGGGCAACCCGTCAATGAAAGTCAAAGAAATGCAGCAACTGCGGTAGAACCTGGAGGAGGAAGCACCATTATGTCTTATGGAGGCGTATGTGGCCCATTTAATGTAGTCGGTGTGCCACAAGATAATTTACACGGGATAAGTATTCAAGAAATTCAACGTGCCTTTGCAAGTGATACGATTACTTGTTTTCAACAAATCCCTACTGAAAATACCCAACCAATAGTTTCCGTTAGAAAAAGTGGATTTTCAATTCCTATCGCTACCCCATTTGAATTAAGTGTGGATGCCTTTGATGCGGAAAACACTTCACTCACTTATAGTTGGGAACAATTTGATACGGGAGCTGTAAGTGAAATAGGTTTTCCTATTGAAAGCGCACCTAGTTTTGTAGCTTTCCGACCATCACGAGAACCAACTAGAATATTTCCTAGAGCAACGACTATTATTTTAAATAAAGTGACTTCGGGAGAAGTCTTACCAGATACCACTCGGCAGTTAACTTTTGGAGTAACTGTCAGAGATAATCAAGCAGGAGGTGGAGGAACAGCCTTTGCAGAAGTTGCTTTTATGGCTACAGCAGAAGCAGGTCCTTTTTTAGTATTACAACCTGATTCTGCTAATATTGAATATGAAATGGGAGATTCTATTTTAGTGCAATGGGATGTCGCCAATACAACCGCTGAACCTGTTAATTGTACTAATGTAGATATTTATTTATCTTTTAACAATGGACAAGACTTTCCAAAATTATTAGCAGCAGGTGTCCCTAATAATGGCGAAATAATGGTTGTTTTACCTGATACGACAACAAATAGAGCTAGGATAAAAATAAAATGCGCTGATAATATCTTCTTTGATATGTCTAATAATCGATTTAGGATTGTCGAACAACTCACTTCTTCAACTATCAATTTTTATGATAAACCTATCCAGTTATATCCAAATCCAGCAAGTGACAAAATTATCCTGAAATTTTCAGAAGTTATTATAAAAGCAGTAAATTTAAGCGTCTATGATGCTTTGGGTAGAAGTGTATTATATGAAAAACGAATACCCAATAATCATATCCTGCAACTCAATACTAGCCATTTACAAAATGGCGTTTATTTATTAAAAGGGAAAATTGGTGAACAAATTTTCTCCAAAAGATTTATTGTCAATGAGTAAAAATAGTAATTACTTTGAGCAAGTTTTTGAAGTTACTCGCTTGATTCCACACGGACGAATTACCAATTACGGCGCTATTGCCGATTATTTATCGCTAGGTTCTGCCAGAATGGTCGGTTGGGCACTCAATAAATGCAACTGGCAGGCAGAAGACCCTGTACCCGCACATCGAGTCGTCAATCGCAAAGGAGAATTGAGTGGTCGAGGGCATTTCCCTCATCCAACAATGATGCAAGAACTCTTAGAAAGCGAAGGGGTCAAAGTAGTCGATGATAAAGTACAGGATTTTAAAAAATTGCTGTGGGTTCCAGCAGAAGAACTAGGTGAGTGACGAAGTTGGATTTCATAAAAAATCATAAAAACCAGCGAAACTACCGTCAAAATACCTGTTTCGTTCACCAATAAATTAATCACTTAAAAATCAATTAAATATGTTCGGAGATTTATTCGGAAACGTAGAACAACAACAACAAGAATTACAAAAAAAATTAGCCACTATTGAAGTGACAGGAGATGCGGGTGATGGTGCAATAAAAGTAATCGCAAATGCCAACCAAAAAATCTTAAATATCTCCATTGATAAAACCAAGTTAGATTGGGAAGATACAGAGGAAGTAGAAGATTTATTATTGGTAGCCATTAATCGAACCTTGGAAAAAGCAGCAGCTAAACAAGGAGAAGAAAGTCAAAAATTAATGCAAAGTATGATGCCTCCTGGTATGGGCGGGCTTGCAGATATGTTTGGAAAATAATCCTAGTTTCGGGTTGAATGGCAGTAATTTTATTCAAGAATTAAACAAATATCGTTATTCAACCCGGAACTCGTAACCATTAAAACATTTCTTCAAAAGAGCAGCTAAAATTCGACTATTCCAGCCCAACTCCTTTCCTCAAACAATACTTTTGACTAATTGGCAACTTTAGTTTCGGCAAAGAAGTAAAATATTGCGAATAGATTAACGTTTACATTCCCGTAGTTTCCTTTTAAGTAATGGTTTAAGAAATAACGCTGCCAATTTCTTGGCAGACCTCCAAGTGTCTTCAATACCTTGGAGTGTCTAAATGAGAAGCTTATGACTTTGATCTTACTCAGGAAGCAACCAATCTTATTATTTCAAAATCAAACAGTACTAAATAGTACAGTTAATTCCAATTGAATGAGGTTCTTTTTTTGTTGTATAGCTTTATGTTTAGCGGGTTTAACCTATGGTCAAGATATTACAGATGGGCTAATTGCCCATTATTCTTTTGATGATTGCCAAGATTTAGGAAAGGAAGAAAGCGGAAATAATCAAGCAGCAGTTATTGTTGGCGACCCTCAATGTATATGTGGCGTCTCAGGCAATGCCTTATTATTAGACGGTATTGACGATTATTTACTTTTTTTAGGAACGATTAGTAATACCTTTAATACGATTGATTTTTCCCTGAGTATTTATATCAAGCCAACCAATGGAGTAGGTGTCCAAGATATTATTTCTAAAAGAGATGCTTGTGGCATTGACCGATCTTTTGGCATTAATTATGCTTCTGGTTCAAATTTCATCAATGTGCAATTGAGCCAAGATGCGATGAGGGAAGCGCCTGTAAGTGCCCAATTAGATTTTGGTGCTTGCTGGTCGCATCTTGTATTTGTGAGAAAGGGAAATAGAAGCCTATTATATATTGATGGGGAATTAATACAAGAAAGAGCGGCCGATTCAAGGGTACAAATTGATAATAATGCAGAACTAAATATCGCCAACGGAGAATGTGTAGGCATCACCGAAAATCGTTTTGCTGGCTTAGTCGATGAATTACGAGTATATAATCGAGCCTTACGTTTGGAAGAAATTAAAGCACTCTACTTAGCACCTGACCGTATTCAAAATGACGATGCTATTTTATTTTTAGGTAATTCCGTTGATATTGAAGTTGGACAAACTTGTGCAGACGGTTTTGCATGGCATCCCACTAATGGTGTAAGTGACCCTAATGCAGCAGAACCTAGTATCGCTCCAACTTCCGCAGGCACTTTTACTTACCAATTAGATTTAGCTGACCAATTTTGTAATGCCAACGATACGATTCGAATCACCGTCATTGACCCAGAAGATTTACCATGTGTCGCTCAATTACCAAAAGCTTTTACGCCCAATAATGATGGAAGAAATGATACGTATGGTATTAGTAACTCTATTGTCTTAGAAGGTAAGTTAGTAGAATTTGAAATCTTCGACCGCTGGGGTGGTCGTATTTTTAATACAACTAGCCCTTTTGATAAATGGGATGGAACTTTTAATGGGCAAGAATTAAACCCTGGCGTTTTATTATATCGAGTCCGATACAACTGTGGGGAAGAAGAAAAGACAGACATGGGAAGTTTGACCTTAATTCGGTAGATTTTGAAGTAGAAACAAAAATATTTTAATATTTTTTCAGTTAGGACTTTACTTAAATAGAAAAATGTTATAACTTTGCATTCGCTTCTGAAAAGAGGTGTGGCATTGACCTATGGTGTAATTGGCAACACACCAGTTTTTGGTTCTGGCATTCCAGGTTCGAGTCCTGGTAGGTCAACAGGCACAAAATATAAACCCTTGTAAATGAGTAATTTGCAAGGGTTTTGTCATTTTAAGTGGTCGATTATGAATTATTTAGTTTTAATTCTAGTAGGTTTTGTACCAGTTTTTGTATCACTCTGCCAATACCAACCTAAAAAATTTCACCAACCGTTTCTCCGAAGTCTTCGTAATTTTCTCTCTTTTCTTAATAATGTGTTTATAATAATTCAAGTTACTAACAAAAGCGGCAAAAAATTCATCTTTAATCTTACTAAAGTCTTTCACGCGAAGCTCAAAGGCTAAGGGTGCAAAAATGACGATAAATTCGCCCGTTTCCACTTCTTGTCTAATCGTGAAATCTATTTTTTCTTTTAGTTTGATTTTTTCTTCCCCCTCTTCAATCGTATCTACTATTATTTTATATTCTTCGATAGATTGCGAGAATAAATCATTTTCAATTTCTTTGGTCGGAATAGTAATTTTTGACTTTGTTTTATCGACAGGAACAAGAATTTGCATCATTTTTATATTTGGTGCAAGCTGTTCTTTTACTTTTGAAGGGACAATTATTTTAATGGTGCTTTGAGGAATTTTGTGATAAGCTATTTGCGGGGTAAAGTTAGAATTAGTTAAAATAATAGAGTGGGCTTCCTCATTAATACTTTTTATGAATGGCTCATAAATCGCTTTTCGTTCAGCAATAGAAAAATTCTGTACCAACTCATTAATGGTTGTTTCGGATATAAAATCTACTTCAATTACCTCTTTTCTATAGGAAGATAATAACCCCTTTCTAAATCCCTTCATCTCTTTGGTCAATTGCTCATTCCCCATTTGTTTATCTATAGAAACACCAAAACTAAAACTTTCAAATACTAAATCTACTAGCCTTAATTTAGAAAACGCTAGTAGCTTATTCGCCGCTTTATTTATTCGAAAAGGGTCATTATTGTAAAGTAAACCAAATGTATGCTGGAATTTTATTTTTACATAGTTTTCATAAGAAGTGGATAGATTTTTTAAGAATTGCGTAATATGATTTAATTCTAAGGTGTGGCTAAAAAGTACTTCGTCAGATTTTAAAGTAAAAAATAAGGCATCACCTTTTAAAACTTCTAAATAATTACCCACTTCGTAAAATAATTTTTCGGGCGTTACTTCATATATTTCAGCTAAAAAATTGATCGCTTCATTCAATCGTCTTGGAAAATCTTCCTCATTGGTAGCCGTTAATATTGGAATAGGTAAAGTATAATCATCCGATAATCCGATATGCGTAGGTGATTTGTAAAAAACAAATTCTCCATTCGTTTTTACTTTTTCCCAGCCTTCCTTCTGTAGAAATTTGACAACTTTTTCCAATTCCATAGTGCTTAACTTTTACAACAGTTAGAGTAAAGTCCAAATATATGTAAAAAAACACAATATATTAATCACCCAACCATTTAATCTACAATCCTTCTAGCAAACAAAATCTTAGGTTTCCAATAAGAAGAGTGGGTAATATTATCTTTCCTAACACCTTTAGAGCTCGTGCTGTGTATCACAATTATTCCTTTTGCGTCATTAGAAATCACCATCGCTACATGCGAGATTTTATTTCTACCAGTTCCCGTAAAAAAGATTAAATCACCTTTCCGAGTATCTTTGACTTTTATTTGAATCCCCTTCTTGGCTTGTGTTTGAGAACTTCTAGAAATATCAATTTTATTTTTATCGTACACATAACCTGTAAAACCTGAGCAGTCAAAACCTTTTGGCGTCGTACCACCATATTTATATTTACTCCCAATTAATTTTTCTGCTTCTACTTGAAGTTGATTGCGTACTTTTTTATCACCAATTTTAGGTTTATAATTTTCAGGAATAGCTACCACCTGAGGGGTTTGCTGTTTGTCTACATATATGGTAGAACAGGCATGAAAAAAAGCCAAGAATATAATAAAGGTTAATAGTTTTCGCATAAGCTAGGGAGTCAAGTTTAAGGGCAAATAGAAAACGAATCTGTTTTTATATTATTATTAAATGTTATTTCAAGATATATTTTTAACAAAATACCCATAAAATGTTACTGCAAACTTAATAAGTTTACTATAAATTCCGTTGATAAAGCAGGTTATAAATATAATGCGTAATTTTCAACTCATTAACAAATCACCTAACATCACTAAGTTTCACTGTAAACAAAGGTTATTGACTCGTGCGTAAACAAATCATACCAACTCCAATCAAAGAAGCTTTTCTTCGACAAAAAGAAGGACTGAAAACAAGATTTCGACCATTTTATCATAAATGGTTAGCTGCAAAAGAGCAATATCCCAAAGGTGCTTGGTTTGCTTTAATTGGCAGCAGCTTAGGCATTTTCGGTTTTTTATTTGTCAGTATTTTCTACATTTCCATTCGCTTTGAATTTTTTGACACCTTACCGACTACCCAAGAATTAAAAGAAATAGAAAATAGCAACGCTTCTCAGGTTTATTCTGAAGATGGGCAATTATTGGGTAAATATTATCGCCAAAACAGAATCAACGCCAGTTTAGATGAAATTTCCCCTTATTTATTAGATGCCTTAGTAGCTAACGAGGATGTCCGTTTTTTTGACCACGATGGTATAGATATTCAAGCCTGGTTTCGAGTCTTCTTTAAGTCCATTCTAATGCAAGATGAATCTTCAGGAGGCGGAAGTACTTTAAGTCAACAGCTCGCCAAAAATTTATTTAAACGAAAAAGATACTGGACCTTATCTCTTCCTGTGAATAAGGTGCGCGAAATGATAATTGCCAAACGGTTAGAGCATATTTATGAAAAAGAAGAATTATTAACCCTTTATTTAAATACCGTTTCCTTTAGTGAGAATACTTTCGGTGTAAAAGTCGCTTCCAAGCGATTTTTTAATACCAATCCTAATGATATAAAACTGGAAGAAGCTGCGGTTTTGGTAGGGATGCTTAAAGGAACGGCTTATTATAATCCACTAAATCATCCTGAACGAGCGCAAAATCGGCGCAATACTGTTTTAAAGCAAATGGTCAAATATGGTTATTTAGCTAAAAGTACCGTCGATTCCATTGAGGGAAAACCCTTGAAATTAAGGTATTCCATGGAAGGAACAACCGAGGGCATCGGCACTTATTTTAGAGAACATCTTAGGGGAGAATTAAAAAATTTATTAAAAGATACTAAAAAGGAAGATGGTAGTCCTTATAGCATTTATACCGATGGTCTAAAAGTTTACACAACGATTGATGCTCGTATGCAAGTCTACGCAGAAGAAGCAGTAGCCGAACACATGCGGAAACTACAAGCAGATTTTTTTAAGCATTGGAAAAAAGGGCCGTCCAAAGAAGTACGTCGTGAAATACAGAAAATTATTGAGCGAACGCCTTATTATAAACGCCTAAAAAAAGCAGATAAACCACAAGGGGTGATAGATAGCCTCTTTAGAATCAAACGCCCAATGACCATTTTTACTTGGGATGGGGAGGTCGAAAAGGAAATGAGTAAACTGGACTCCATTCAATATTATTTTATGTTATTAAATACAGGTTTTTTAGCAATGGATCCTAAGAATGGACATATCAAAGCTTGGGTGGGTGGCATTGACAATAAATATTTCCAGTACGACCATGTTAAATCAAAACGGCAAGTAGGGTCTACTTTTAAACCTTTGGTTTACGCTACGGCTTTGGAAAATGGCATTCCACCTTGCGAGTATACCCATAATCGGTTGACGATTTATACGGAGTATGATGATTGGAAACCTGAAAATTCAGATGGCAAATATGGTGGTGTTTATTCCATGGAAGGTGGATTAAGTAATTCGGTCAATGCTGTGACAGTGGATTTAATTATGCGAGCAGGTATTGATTCTGTAAAATACTTGGCAGAGCAAATGGGCGTCACTTCAACCATTCCTAATGTACCTTCTATTGCTTTGGGTACGCCCGATATTTCTTTGTATGACATGGTCAAGGTTTATGGAACGTTTGCCAATAAAGGCTTGCGACCAACACCTACTTATATTCGTCGAATAGAAACTAAAACAGGGGACGTTTTATTCAATTTTGACGAAGATCAACCAGAAATGGAGCGAGTGATAAAAGAAGAAACGGCTATTATGTTGACCAATATGCTCCAATCCGTAGTCGATAGTGGAACCGCTCGAAGATTGCGCTATCAATATCATTTAAACGGAGATATTGCGGGAAAGACAGGCACTACTCAAAATCATTCTGATGGCTGGTTCATGGGTTATACCCCTAATTTAGTAGCTGGTGTTTGGGTAGGGGCGGAGTCGCCTAAAGTACATTTTCGCACCATTGGCTTAGGGCAGGGCGCTAATATGGCTTTACCAATTTGGGGTCGGTTTATGAATAAAGTATACAAAGACCCTCAATTTAGACATTGGGAAAATACGACTTTCGACCCACTACCCGATTCTCTCTATTGGGAAATGGACTGCGCGCCTTATTTAGAAGAAATGCCTATTTATGTCAATTGGGATAGTTTAGACAATGCGCCGTCTAATTTATTTGAAATCATTTTTGGGAAAGAAGAACCAGAAGAGATTATCCAAGAAGAACAAAATAAAACTCGAACTAATCGGAATGATAGAGGGCGTAAAAATCGGAAACCTAAGAAGAAGAAAAAGAAAAAGCTCTTTGAGCGGATTTTTGGCAAGAAGAATTAATCTTCTTATGATAAGATTAAAGCATAGGAAGTATTTCTACCACCTCCTAACTCTTTTTGAAGGATTCCCTTCTGTTGTAAATCTTGAATATCTCTTAGAGCTGTATCTTTAGAACATTTACACATTTTCGCCCATTTAGCCGTAAATAACTTCCCCTCGAATCCATCAAAAAGTTTATTAATCATTTTTTGTTGACGAGGATTCAATTGAGTATGGCGATGTATTTCCCAGAAATTAGCCTTAATTAAAGTGTTTTTAAGAATATGTTCAGATGCTAATATCGCATTTTTAAGACAGGTCAAAAACCAAAGTATCCAATCCGTAATATCTAAAAATCCTTTTTGTGTTTTTTCTAGGGAACGCAAAAAAAATAACTTTACATTCTTTTAAGTATATTTGCATCAAAAAAAATGACAAAATATAATCAGGAAACAGAAGCAAAAATGCAATTGTATTTTTTGGGCCTCAATCAAAAAGGAAAACGACATTATTCAGCAATAGAAGCAACAAAATTAGGCTATGGCGGCAAAAAGTATATTGGTGAATTATTGAATATAAGTCAATATACAATACGGATGGGTATTAAGGAATTAAATGACCCCATTCTATATGCACAAATACCAGTAGGTAAACAGCGTAGACTAGGAGGAGGCAGAAAAAAAAAGAATTGACTGACCCAGAACTAGTTGACTTATTGACCAATTTTATAGAACAGCATAAAGCAGGAAGCCCAACAGATCCTACTATATATTGGATACATTTTAAACCAAAAGAGATAGCTAAAATTTTTCAAGAACAGTACGGTTATAAAGTTAGCAATGGTTTTATCAAGAGACTATTAAGAACTTTAGGGTTCAGATATCGAAAACAAAGTAAAACACTTGCTACGGGTGATAGCCCTTATAGAACAGCACAATTTAAAGTAATCTTTGAATTAATAACTCTAATGAGCCTTAATTGCCCTATAATTAGTATAGATTGTAAAAAAAAGGAGCATTTAGGTCATTTATACAGAGCGGGTAAAGTATATTCAACTGCTCCTCTGCCTGCTTATGACCATGATTATTATCGACTTTCCAAAGGGAAGGTTATTCCTCATGGAATTTATGATTTATTCCGTAATGAAGGATATATCTCTATTGGTTGTTATCATGAAACGGCAGATTTTATCGCAGATAATTTACTGTGGTGGTGGGATAATTTTGGCATTCATCAATATCCTGATGCTAAATCTATACTTATTTTATGTGACTCAGGAGGAGGTAATAGCTATAGGAATCATGTATTTAAAAAACACATGTTACTTTTCGCTGAAAAAATAGGGATAGATATTATTATTTGCCATTATCCACCTTATACTTCAAAATGGAATCCAATTGAACACCGCCTATTTTGCCATGTTCATCATGCCATTCAAGGTGCTGTATTTTCTGATTATGATTTTGTCAAGGAACTTTTTGCTAAAACCAAAACGGATACTGGATTAAAAGTAACTGTTAGGTTAAACTTAAAGGAATACAAAACTGGTATTATAACAGATAAAAAAGAAGTCGATTTTGATAGAATTAAATTCAATCAATTCGTCCCTCATTTATCTTATCATATCGCTGCCTAAGAATGTAAAGTTATTTCTTTAGCGTTCCTTAGAGGGTTAAGGCTTGATGAAAAGTATTTTAGAGAAAACCTTTATAATTCTTATGAAATTGATGAAGTAATAGGACCTGATAGAAGTAATGATTGGCTAATTAAATTATTAATTTGGAGTCCTATTCTTTTACCATTAGTCGCGATATTAGACTTATTTATTGAAAATGTTGTACAAAATGGTAAAGCTATAATTGCAGTATTTGCCATTATTTTTTCCTTTTTGATTAATATTACGAATGAAATCTTAAAAAAAGAAAAGAAACGTAAAAAAACATATCCTATAAATTCTTCGGAACAATACGAGAAGTTATTTAATGAAATTTTTGAAAAATGTGTTATATATGATAGGTTAAACGCACGAGTGCATTGTTAGATTTCGGACAAGATTTGAAACAAGAATTTTTCATTCCAACCAACCCTTTTTCGAACTTTTTTTAGTGAACTTTTTCCCTTGTGCTTCAGTAGGGT
>Ga0208544_10000024_pt1 | contig 109241 bp, 94 predicted proteins | sample DEB08_DNA_9_FD_184526 | JGI IMG/M metagenome (GOLD analysis project Ga0208544, IMG submission 184526) | Aqueous microbial communities from the Delaware River and Bay under freshwater to marine salinity gradient to study organic matter... | ecosystem: Environmental > Aquatic > Marine > Coastal ...
AACCTCCAACGGGTGGAAATCACCCCCAAGGGAATGGTTCGAGGCAAAAACCCAATTCGCCGTCATGTTCGGTGAAAGGTTCGTCATCTAATGACGAGAAAATGCCTCAAACACAAAATTACTGACTGTGCCCAAAGCGGTTTGAATAATCATCAGTAAAGCCGGCTGTCTTCGTCATCCGTATGGATGACCTGAACCTCTTCGATGGTCTGTTCTCGATCAACCGTGCCGACCACCCATTGCGCAAGAGTTGGCGCGGTCCCTCGTTGCAACCATTGATCAGGATGCCAAAGTCGCGAGCGGATGAACGACTTTGAACAGTGCATAAACACTTCCTCCACATCCACGACCATGGCAAGCAGCGGCGGCTTGTTGTTCACGGAAAGGCGTTCGCTGATCTTCCGATCTTTCACAATGCGGGCTTTGCCAGCTACTCGCAGGGTATCGCCGTGTCCGGGAACAACAAAAAGGAGACTAACATTTGGGTCGGTCAAAAGGTTTACAAACCCATCTACTCGATGGTTGCCGAGCCGATCCGGAACAATCAGAGTTTTGTCGTTAAATACCTCTACAAAACCGGCCGGATCCCCCTTGGGAGATACGTCTATCAATCCCTGTGATGCCTTGGTCGCGACAACCACAAATGGCGCCAATGTGATGAATTTTTTGGCAACCGCATTTATTCGATCCGTGACTTTCAGATCAGTGTTTGAGCCTTTGTACTCGGGAAGCAGTTCCCGAAGCCGTTCGATATTCGTGATTTCTTCATCGACCTGCAACATGCTGTGTTCCTCAAGACTAATTGTTAGCTTATCTCATGCTTGATCAATAATTTTTTTGATAGAGTTTTTAGCGATACCCTTACAATCCGCAGTTTAAAACAAATGGCAAGAATGTTTAATTCTATGCCTGTGTCGTAAAAAAGGAATCAGCTCGCGCGGGCAAGTCCGCTGCACAGGAGAGATGGAGGCCCCCGGGGCCTTTTAGTAGTTCAGCGTTTCTTTCAAGCGCTTCATGATTGCCTGACGTTGCGCATCGCTTTTTGCTTCCTCCAACGCATTCGAAAGTTCAATCGAGAAGGATGCGTATTCAGTGTACCAGTCGCGACTCAATTCCATTTCATCAAAGCCCGCTCGCAAGCTGCCTGGTTCGTCCTTGGCACGTCCTTTTGATTGCGGCGTGCCAGCGCTTAAATCGAAGCTCTCGTCGAAATGCGGCAGCCAAATTCTATCCTTGTCCATGCCACGTTCGACAAGCAGACGCTTGAGTTCCTCGCGCGCGCCGTCATCGCCGTGGTTAAGAAACAATCCGCCGACAACAGGCCCGCGTTCTAGGATCCAATCGATCAATTCGCCCTGGTCGGCATGGGCGGAATAGTTGCCGATGCGTCTGATGTTGGCACGGATCTTGAATTCCTTACCATGAATACGCACATCGGTGGCCCCCGATAGAATGTGCGCGCCGGTCGTGCCCTGCGCCTGGTATCCGACGAACAGCACTGTCGCATTGCGCTTCCAAATATTGTTTTTCAAGTGATGCTGGATGCGGCCGGCGTCAGCCATACCACTCGCCGAGATAATGATGGCTCCACCGTTAATACGGTTGATTGCCTTACTCTCATCCACGCTCTCGATAATATTGAAATTCGGATTTAGGAACAATTCGTCCTCAGGAATCTCAACATCATCCAGCGTGTGCGCATAATCCACAAAAACGTTGGTCACCTTGCGCGCCAACGGACTGTCTAGGAATAACGTCGCACCGGGAATATCACCCTTCGTCATCAATACGCCAATGTCGTGCAGTAATTCTTGGGTACGTTCGACCGCGAAGCATGGAATGATGACATTGCCGCCGCGCTTCAGCCCCTGATTGAGTTCGCGCTTGAGCACCTCGCGCCGCTCTTTCAACGTGTAGGCATCGCGATCGCGATCGCCATATGTGCTTTCGCAAACCACATAGTCGAATCCCGCATCGCCGCCGGGTTCCGGGTGGAAACTCTTTTCATCTGGTCCCAGATCGCCCGAAAAAAGCAATCGCATCGTTTGTTTCGTTTTTGGCTCTTGGTATCGAACTTCCACCGAGGTCGAACCGAGAATGTGGCCGGCATTTTGAAAGCGGGCATGAAATCCCTTGAATGGTTCGAGCCATGTGTCCAGGGAAATCGTTTTCAACCGCTTTAGCGTTTCCTCGGAATCCTCCATTGTGAAAAGCGGTTCAATTTCATCGCGGCCGCGTCGCTGGTGCCTGCGGTTTCGCCGTCCCGCCTCCGATTCCTGTATCTTAGCTGAATCGCGCATCATGAATTCGAGCAGGGCCGCAGTTGGTTCTGTACAATAAATCGGCCCGGAAAATCCTGCTTTCACCAGTTTGGGCAGGAGGCCTGCATGGTCGGTATGTGCATGCGTAAGTAATACGAAATCGATGCTACCCGCTTCAAAAGGAAACGGCTCGTAGTTGAGCGCTCGCGTCGCCTTGTTGCCCTGAAAAAGGCCGCAGTCGACAAGCGCGTTGACACCATTTGCCTCGATCATGGAACAGGAGCCGGTGACAGTTCCAGCGGCGCCAAAAAATGAAAGTGTACTCATGCACCATACCTCAGATAGGATTGTTTGATGCGGTGAAGTTCGCATATCGGACTCAACTTTCCAAGTCCGTACAAACATGGATGAGTATTGGGCGAGCGTTTCGGAATTTTCGCCATTCTGGCGGCCACTGAGAGATCGCTTGACGAACTTTGAACAATCTGGTGTTTGCTTGTGGTACAAGGTAACGATGCGGGTGGTGTCGTAGGCGGAACACTTGACACGACCAAGCTTGGTAAATTTGTCCGCTTAGCAGTCGTTCACAATAGATTTATAAAGCTATTCATTTCACTTTGATTTGTGCTTGCCACAAATCTAATGCGACGCGTTTCTCATCGAGGTAACTATATCTGTTGTATGTGCCTGCTACCCCTGAAATCACATGGCCAAGCACGCGTTCAATATGTTCTTGGAGCACACCCGATCTCGCCATATGCGTTGCAACTGATCGTCAAATATCGTGAAAAGTCCAGTTTTCAACTTCAGAAATTCTATCAAGTTGTTTCTTTGCTTTACTAAACCCGCTTGAAGATGTTCGACCATTTGTTGCTGAGAATATATATTTGCCACCATTCCAACGAGGCTGCATCTCTAAAATTCGTATCATATTATCGGTTATTGGGATGATCTGCGAATTGCCGGTTTTATATTCTGAAGCTGGGATTTCTATATAATCCTTGTAAATCCATGAATGCTTCAATCCAGCAATCTCTGACCTGCGTTGACCTGATAAGATCAAGAGCTGCACGATTGGGCCAAATGGATAGCCAGTCTTGTCACCTGCGTTCCAAATTGCAGATATCTCATCTAATTCAAGAACACGCTCTCTAGGATTATATTTCAAGTCTCGACGCTTCATGCCTGCAATTGGATTGAATTGGCAAATTCCTCGATCAACACACCAATTGAATAAGATGGATAAATGCTTCCTGATTTCTCTGGCGTAGGAAGCGCCTTTTTGCTTCGAAAGATCGTCCAGCATTGCGTGAACTTCCATTCGGTCAATAGTCTGAATGTCTTTCATACCCCAAATTGGAAACAAGGCTCGCTGAAACAGTCCTTCTGTATCACGCCAGTTCTTGGTGAGGTTTGGCGTGGAGTTCTATGAAGCTGTCTACCGCCTTTGAAAATTGCCGATCCCGCTTCGCTGTGATTGATACTCGACGCTCGTCCTTTGGGTTATTACCTTGATCTGCTAATTCCTTCGCGTCGTTGGCCAACTCGCGAGCGTTCTTCAACGATATGAGAGGATATTCCCCTATCGTCAATCTGATGTTCGGACCTCTTCCACCATCAGCAGTGACACCTGCTACCTTGAACATCAAAGACCAGGACTTCTTTCCTTTGGGTGTCACTCGAAGTCTCAATCCAGGTACAACTGTGTCGTGAATCTCCAGCCTTTTATCGGGATCATGCTTCAGCTTGGCTACGGTCGCTTCTGTAAGGAGTTTTTGCATTGGGGTTTCTCTAGGGTTTCAAATTGATCGATTATCACGGATATTCCACGACACTCATTGACCCTAGTTAATCCTGTAACCCTTTAAAAGAAAAGTTCTTTTTTAACCTTGGTGATACGTCAAGAAACTAGTTGATTTCACAGGCCTCGCCCTTGGTAATGATGAGGTCGGGAGTTCAATCCTCCCTCGCAGCACCATTTCTCTTCAATATCATAATTGAATTAGAACTGTATTCATCAATCATGATTGGCATTGGATTCTAACTTCTGTGGCCAATCGACTACAAGCGTGAAATTCCGGTGACTTTCGTCGTGCTTAATTCCGTAATAAATTTTACGCCTATGTTCTCCCCGTCCTGCCAAATCTTGCTACAGTTTACGGGCTGTTCTTTTAAACCCAGCAATTGAAACTCTTCGGGAATATAAGTGCTAGGCGTAACAATCATCATCAAGCCGTCCAGGGAGAGATTGGTTACATAGACCGTGTCTTTTGGAATGCCGTGATATTGCACCACTGCCTCGAAGGCACAATCTTCGCGGTTAAAGGTTCTGCGTTCTTTTGATAGGTTCGCCAGATGCTCTTCAAACCTGTTTTGATCTGCTAAGGAATTGCTCATCTTGTTCAGCCCTTTTTCCCACAATACCAAACCATCGTGAAACGAACCTGAATTGCTTCAATAAGAGTTTATGGAAAACAGCAAGACATTCTTAAAGTGGAAACCTACGCAACTGACTATTTTGAAGCTGCCCGTTCGAAAAACGAGGTGATTACTTCGGTGATTTCGTACCTATCGGCAATAGTGCTCAAGGATGCTGCGGCTGGATTAATCACATCTTCGCTGATCTCTTTGCGCATTTCTTCCAAGAGCGCTTCAATAAAGTCTGGCGTCATTTCAGGATGATATTGTGAGGTCAAAACAGTATTGCCAATCATAAAACCTGCAATGGGGCAGCCCTGCGTTTTGGCCGCTATTTTCGCGCCCTTTGGCAATATGGTCACTTGTTCTTTATGAGCCGCATATAAATTGAGCTTTCTTGGCTTCCCGTCGGAAACCAATTCGGTTTCGACAGTGCCGAGAACCCAGCCATCGGGGTTAAAGTCGACCTTTCCGCCCAAAGCGGTGGCAATGACCTGATGACCAAAACAAGCACCATAAATAGGTATCTGTTGTTCAACCATTTCGCATATCAACGCTTCTAAGCGTGATATCCATGGCGCTCTGTCCCGCGCAGATGCAGGGCTGCCAGTGATGATAACACCATCAAATCGTGAAGTGTCTTGTGGGAATTCGTCATCTTTGACCGAGAAAACTTCGAAGCGCCAATCGGGCCGAGCAGCGCTGATCAATTGCTGAAATTTTTCACCGTCCTTGGAATGGTGAGAGGCAAATTCTGACTCATCCGTGTTTGTCATTAATATTGCAATCAGCATTTCTTGCCCTTTACATATGTTTATACCTGCGTAATATATTTTTATAAAAATGACAAATGGGCGGGAGTAAACGGTGACAGTTTGGGAACCAACCGATGACGGCTATGCTGATTTGTCGAGCCACGACTCATTTGCATCCGGCGCACCCTATAATACCTTTGCTCGCTTGCGCAGCGAAGACCCGCTCCATTGGACCGATTGGGATGGCGGCAAAGGATTTTGGTCAGTCACACGGTATCAAGATATATTGGATCTGAACGGTCAACCGGATTTGTTATCCTCAGCTCAAGGCATTCGTATGGAGGATCAAAGCGAGGAGGAATATCTTGCCCGCCGCACGTTTCAGGAAACCGATGCACCAGAACACATGCAAACCCGCATGAAGGTGGCGCGCGCTTTCTCAAGCAAAGTCATGAGTGAATTTGAAGATGTGATCAGAGAGTTGTGTGCTGGTATTCTTGATCAGGCGTTTCAAAAAGAAACCTTTGACGCCACCAAAGAAATTGCTCGTGAATTACCAATGCGTATGCTTGGGCGAATTTTAGGAACGCCAGAAGAGGACTTGCCTTGGCTTGTCGAAAAAGGTGATGCCCTAATGGCCAACACCGACGAGGATTTTACCGATCACGTGATGGACAAATTGGAAACCGATGAGTTTCGATTGATGCCATTTAATTCTCCTGCTGGCGCGGAACTCTATGAATATGCCGATACGCTGATGAAGCGTAAAGCCGCAGCGGGAGACACCGATGGTATCCTGCATATGATCCAGCAACCCGGCAAAGATGGAAGCGCGATTTCTGGCAATGAATTTCGAAATTTCTTTTGTCTTCTGGTTGCTGCTGGAAATGACACGACACGCTATTCAATTGCCGCAGGCATGCATGCAATGTGTCATCAGCCAGAATTGCTTGGTCAAATGAAGCAAGGGCCAATGGCTCAAATCGCCGCCGATGAAATCATTCGCTGGGCCTCGCCAGCCTCCAATTTCAGACGAACGGCAACGCGCGATTTTGAAATGCATGGTAAAAAAGTGCGCGAGGGAGACAAAGTCCTTTATTGGTTTATCTCCGGCAATCGCGACGAAAATGAATTTGAAAATCCATACAAGGTTATTCTCGACCGCCAGCAAAATCGTCATATGGCGTTTGGGCGGGGTGGTCCCCATGTCTGTCTGGGCATGTGGCTTGCACGCCTAGAGGTTCGTGTGCTTTTTGAAGAATTGGCAAAGCGTATCAGCTCAATACAGCAAGCGGGCGAGCATAAATTTGTTCGCTCCAATTTCGTCAACGGCATCAAAACTCTGCCGGTTTCCATCAAACTTTCATAAGGATTTAATCATGTCAGACCGTTTGCGCGCAGTTTTTTGCGATCATTTGAGCCTTATCCGGGGAAAATATTTACCAGCATCGAAAATTAAGAATGATGAAACTCGTTTTTGTCGCTCGACCTTCGGCGTGCATTTTGATCGTGACCTTTTACCTTCCCCCGGCTCCATGATGATGGAGGGGCTGCCCGATATGGAACTGCGCTGGAAGGAAGATGATATTCGCGACAGCTGGGAAGAAAACACCAAGATCGTCATTGGAGATCTTTACGATACGACTGGTGCGCCTTTGAAGGTTTGCCCACGTGGCGCTTTACATCGCGCTGTCGCTGCTTGGGAAGCCAAGGGCCTTACACCCAAAATTGGCATAGAGCTGGAAGCATTTGCGTTCCAAAAAGATGAAGATGGCAAATTAGTGCCTTATGATGCGCCCGGTGCCATTGTATATGGTACAGGCCCTATAACCGATCCCGCAGGTTTCAATGAAGCAATTTGGCAGGCAGCAAGCGAACTGGGCTTTAGCCTTGATATGATCACCGCTGAATATGATGCGCCACAATTTGAATATACGTTGACTTTCGACAACGCTCTAAAGGCTGTCGATGATATTGTGTTGTTTCGCCAGATGGCCCGTGAAATAGCCTTCCTGCATGGCATCTATCTGACCTTTTTGCCCAAGCCTTTTGAAGACAAAGGCGGCTCTGGCATGCATATCAATTTTTCATTCAATGATGCAAAGGGCAAAAACGCTCTTCCAAAAAATGATAAAAGTGGACCAGACCATCTCAATGATCTAGCCAAAGGCTGTATTGCGGGTCTCCTCCATCACCATAAAGGGCTTGCTGGATTGTTGGCTCCCAGTGCGATGTCCTACAAACGGCTTCAGCCTGCCAGCTTGTCAGGCTATTGGCAAAACTGGGGCGGCGATCATCGCAATGTAACCACCAGGGTAACGGAAGAGGGTGGTAACAAAACTCGGCTAGAGCATCGCATGGCCGATGCAACCGCGAACCCGTATACTGCCGTTGCGGCAGTGCTTCAGGCATCTCTATTGGGGGTCGAAAACAAATATGATCTGCCGCCAAAAGAGACGGGTGATGGCTTCGAGCAGACAGATGCAAAGCACGGCGTTGCCGAAAACCTCACTGAGGCAATGAATGATCTTGAGGCAGATAAAGCGCTAACGGTGGCAGTTGGGCAAACCCTGTGTGACAATCAGATATTTATGCGCCGCGTAGAAGCGGAAAAGACAGCAGAAATGGATGCCGATGCTCTGCGTGACTTTTACATCAATTTCATCTGATGGAATGTGAGGCTTATCAAAATAGGTCTGGATCAAAAATGAGCGGTCAGACAGACACAGTTATCAATACCATATTGGAAAACATCGATCGTGGTTTATTAAATCCGGGCGACGTCGTTCAAGAGGAAGAACTGATAGCCGAACTTGGCATCTCGCGCACGCCCATGCGCGAGGCGCTGTTGAAGTTAGAGTCGACTGGATTGGTGCAACGCCAGCCCCGCAAGGGCGCTTTGATCTTCAAGCCAACGCTGGAAGAGTTTTTAGGGATTTTGGAAGTGCATGCCCATCTGGAAGGGCAGGCGGCAGGTCTAGCCGCAAGACGACTATCAGCAGAGCGCGGCAAATTACTGGAAAAAGCTGTTGTCGATTGCGAAGTTCATCAACGAAAGTTTGGTGATGAAAACTCGGACAAATATTACCAACTCAATTTGGAGTTTCACAAAACCATTGCAGAGGCTGCGGGTAATCATTTCTTGCTCGAACTGATTAAATCCAACGCAAGGAAGCTGATGGCTTATTATCGCGCGCGTTACAAATTTTCTGGCGCCATTGCCGACTCGGCTTTAGACCACCGCAAAATCGCAGAATTGATAGTATCGCGCAAAAGCGATGAGGCACAAAAAGCTATGACAAAGCATGTGCAATTTGATCAACTTACCGCCATGGATTTGCTTGCTGCTCTTGGCTAACAAAACTCAAATTCAATGAAACAGATATTGCTGATCTAATCGTCAAAGCCCATAAATTGCGTGATGTTCTCAACAGGCCGCCGCCGCGAGACAACGGAGTTGGCAACAAACTCGTCGTCGGGCCAGCCAAGGGCAACACATGTCAAGATAACCTGATCATCAGGAATATTGGCGACTTCACGCACCACAGGACTTTGCATAATGCCTTGGCCGTTTATGACAGCGCCAAGCCCTTTGCTCCACGCAGCTAGAACCAGACCATAGGTCATCGCGCCAGTGTCGAAATGAGCAATTGTATTGTTCAACAGGGATCTATCAAAGCAGACAACAATAGAAACTGGCGCATCGAACTGGCGAAATCCGCGCATCACCCAGTCCTGACGGCGCTCCGCGTCATTGCGCTCGATGCCCATGGCTTCAAACAATTGAACGGCGATTTCGATCTGTCGCTTGCGATGCTCGCCTTCATACGATGCGTAGTCTTCAATCTCGCGGCTAGGGGTCACGCCGCCCAACATACGCTCTGTATTGCCTTTGCGAACCTTCTCCAGCGGCTCTCCGGTCAAAACATGTAAGTGCCAAGGCTGGGTATTCATCGACGAGGGGGCCCGATTTGCCAAAGTAATGATTTCTGCAAGCAGTTCGCGCTCCACTGGCTTGTCTTTGAAACCGCGAGTAGATCGGCGTTCCTGCATTGCTTGTTCAAGTTTCATAAAGTGCCTCTTCTTGTCGATCTTAAATTGCAGTTTCCGTTGTAAGCGCGCCAGCCACAAGGTCAATTCTAAATTTCAAAACCTGTCTGTACACTAGTGTCTAGACAGGTTTTGAAAACCGTATTAGACTTTTGAAAAAATCGGGAGAGAACAGATATGAAGTCGCATTATCGGGTGGTTGTTATTGGTGGCGGTGTTGTTGGCGCATCGGTGTTGTATCACCTTGCAAAACTAGGTTGGAAAGATGCCTGTCTTCTCGAGCGAAACGTTCTGACAGCCGGATCATCCTGGCATGCAGCAGGCGGGTTCCACGCTCTCAATGCTGATCCCAATATGGCAGCCCTCCAAGCCTACACAATCGATCTTCTATCCGAAATTCAGGAAGAAAGCGGTCAGGATATTGGTCTGCATATGACAGGTGGATTGACCATGGCAGGTACGCCAGATCGATGGGAATGGTTGCAATCAGCCTATCGCGTATTTCAATCCATCGGCATTGAAGACTGTCGTCTGGTTTCGCCAAAAGAAGCTGGTGAACTTTGCCCCATCATGTCAACCGAAGGGTTTTTGGGAGGTATGTGGGCGGACCGTGAAGGCTATCTTGATACAACAGGTACCGTCCACGCCTATGCCAAGGCAGCGCGGAAACGCGGCTCTGAATATTTCGAATACACTAAAGTTGAAGCGCTCAATCAAACAGCTGATGGCTGGCAGGTAATCACCGACAAAGGCACAATCACTTGTGAGCATGTGGTCAACGCTGCTGGCCTTTGGGCAAAACAGGTGGGTCGTATGGCTGGGATCGAACTTCCCGTCAGCCCGATGAAGCATCACTATCTTATTTCGGACACCATACCTGAATTGGAAAAAATCGACTTTGAAGTTCCCATGACCGTGGACCTTGAAGGCTTCACCTATATGCGTCAGGACCAAAAGGGCATCCTGCTTGGAATCTATGAAACCAACACTGAGCACTGGGCGATGGATGGCGCGCCGTGGGACTATGGTATGGAATTGTTTCAGGAGCAGACAGATCGTATTGAGCATGAACTGACATGCGGGTTTAACCGCTATCCTGTTTTGCAGGATGTTGGCGTAAAAACATGGGTAAATGGTGCATTCACCTTCAGCCCTGACGGCAATCCACTGGTTGGGCCAGTTCCAGGGAAACGGGGCTATTGGAGCGCCTGTGCCGTGATGGCTGGGTTCTTGCAAGGCGGCGGGGTCGGCAAATCACTCGCGGAATGGATGATCCATGGCGAGCCGGAAACCGATGTCTATGCAATGGATGTGGCACGCTACGGTTCATTTGCGGAAAACAAGGAATATATTCGACAAACAACAGGCCAGTTTTATTCCCGCCGCTTTGTAATGACCTATCCCAATGAGCAATTACCAGCTGGCCGCCCTTTGAAAATGTCCCCGGCGCACTCGGAAATGACTGCAGCAGGATGTCGTTGGGGTGTTTCCTTCGGCCTTGAAGTGCCGATCTATTTTGCACCCTCAACCGATTTCAAAGAGAACCCTACTTTAAAGCGCTCTAATGCTTTTGAGTTAGTAGCCAAGGAATGCAAAGCTGTACGCGAAAATGTTGGATTATTGGATATTTCCGGTTTCTCAAGGTTTGAGGTGAAAGGCCCAAAGGCCAAAGAATGGCTGGATCATGTAATGGCCTCAAAATTGCCTAGACCCGGACGCGCCAAACTTGCGCCAATGCTATCTGAAAACGGAAAGATGAAAGGCGATCTGACCGTCTTCAACTGGGGCGATGGAACTTGGTGGATTATGGGCAGCTATTATCTTCGTGACTGGCATATGCGTTGGTTCAATGATCACATGATGGCTGATGTGGATGTAAAAGACATTTCAGATGCCGTTGTTGGGTTCAGCCTATCAGGGCCAAACAGCAAAAAGGTAATCGAGAAGGTCACAAAAGGGCCAATTGTTGACCTACCGTTCATGGGCTGTGGCACCTTCGATATTGGTCTTATCAAAGCCAAAGTTGGCCGCCTGTCGGTAACGGGCGAGCTGGGCTATGAAATCCATTGCAACGCTGGCGAACACATCGCTCTACGCCGCCTATTGCTTGAGGCAGGGGCTGATCTTGGCATAACCGAATATGGTTTTAACACCCTCCTGAGCCTTCGTCTTGAAAAAAGCTTTGGCATCTGGTCCGCCGAATTCACTCAAGGCTACACGCCTGCAGAAACGGGTATGGACCGTTGGATTGCTTGGGACAAAGGCGACTTTGTTGGACGTGCAAGGGCACTCAAAGAGCGTGATGGCAATGGGTCTGAAAAGGTATTGGTAACGCTTGAAGTCGAAGCTGAAGATGCCGATGCCAGTGGTTATGAACCCGTATGGCATGACGGTAAAATGGTCGGCTTTGTTACCTCTGGCGGCTATGGTCACACCTTGGATAAGTCACTGGCAATGGCGCTGATTGATCGCACAGCCGCCTCCGAAGGAACAGAACTGAATGTTCATGTGGTTGGCGTTGAAAGACATGCACGGGTCATTTCAGCATCTCCTTATGATCCGTCCGGCAAAGCCATGAGAGCATAATGGCCGAAACAAGCGAAAGTCCGAAAAGAAAGGGCAGGTCGCGTACAATAGGTTCAACCGCGTCGTTGCGCAAAACAAATTATGGGCATTTGAAAAACCCTTTTCCGCCCATGAATGTGTTTTCTGATGACCAGATTACAGACATGCACAATTCATCATTGCGCATTCTTGAAGAACTGGGCATGCGGGTGCTTCTTCGTGAGGCTCGTAAGCGCTTCAAGCTTGGCGGCGCGCGCGTCGATGAAGCATCTCAGATGGTCTATATTGGTCGAGATATGGTGGCAGATGCGATTAGCTCTGCGCCAAAATCAATTTATTGCCAAGCGGGCGCGCGGGACGGTGATATCGTTTTGGAATTGGGTAGTCTTGTCTTTCAGCCAGGCGCAGGCGCTCCCCACGCAACGGATCTTGAGCGAGGTCGCCGCCCCGGTTCAGGCAAAGATTATCGCGAATTGGTTCAACTAACCCATCACTTTGATGTGTTTCAAATGTTGCCGCCACTTGTGGAACCTCAGGATGTTCCAACAAACATCCGGCATTACTTTACCATGGAAGCGCAGCTTACCTTGAGCGATAAGTTTCCATTTATTTTTTCCCGCGGAACGCCTCAAGTACTGGAGAGTTTCGAAATGCTTCGCGATTTTAGGGGGCTTAGTGAGGAAGCTTTTCTAGCTGTTCCTCATTGCTATACAATCATTAACACTAATAGCCCCCGCACACTGGATATTCCTATGGCACGGGGCCTGATAGACTTCGCACTAATTGGGCAGCTATCAATTGTCACTCCTTTTACGCGCATGGGAGCGATGGCCCCCATTACAGTAGCTGGTGCCATTACACTGAGCCATGCTGAAGCGCTGGCGGCCATTGTATTGACACAGTTATGCCGACCCGGAGCGCCTGTGTGCTATGGAACTTTTACAACCAATGTAGACATGAAATCCGGCGCGCCTGCGTTCGGTACACCCACCCATTTTCAAGCTTCTTTGGCAGCTGGACAATTGGCAAGATTGATTGGGTTGCCTTGGCGTTCAGCGGCAGGTTCTGCATCCAACTTAAATGATGTGCAGGCTGCAAACGAAAACCAGTTCGGGCTGTGGGGTTGCCTGATGGCAGGAGCCACGGTCATTATCCATACTGGTGGCTGGTTAGAGGGAGGGCTAACCGTCTCCTATGAAAAACTGGTAACTGACGCTGAGGTTCTAAACATGGTAGCCGAGCTTTGCGCGGGGGCAATAGCTGGAGAAGATGAAATCGGTTTTGAGGCCATTAAAGAAGTCGCTCCCAGCGGGCATTTTTTTGCAACGACCCAAACTATGGCTCGTTATAATACTGAATTCTATGAGCCTATTGTGCATGACTACGCGAATTTTGGAACTTGGACTGAACTTGGTGAAATAGACGCTAACGTCCGTGCGACCAGTGTTTGGAAGAAAATTCTTGAGGCCAACAATCGGCCTGATTTGGACATTGAGCGGATAAATGCTCTTCACGCATATATCAAAAAACGGACTGATGCAGGTGGGGCATTACCAGTTAGTTAGATGGAACCAGATTCGCTCAAAATTATTAAAACCGGAAGTTCGCTAAAGGAGCCTTTGCCAGCACATATAAAAGCAACGCGCGAAGACTGGCTAAATGTTGCAAGGGAAATTTTGGTCAGCGATGGGGTAGGCGAAGTCAAAGTGCTTACCATCAGTGAGAGGCTCGATGTCTCGCGGTCCAGTTTTTATTGGTATTTCAAAAGCCGAAAAGATCTTCTCAACGCTTTGCTTGTGCTGTGGGAAGAGCAAAACACGCGAACAATTATTGAGCATTGTTCAATGCCGGCCGGCACAATTACCGGAGCGCTTTGTAATTTTTTCAAATGTTTCATTGATCCCAATTTGTTTGATCAAGGGTTGGATTTTGCCGTTCGCGAATGGTCGAGGCGCGAGGGAAGTGTGCGAACACGCATAGACAAAGCGGACAAGGCCCGCGTGATAGCGGTCACAGCCATGTACCAAAAATTTGAATTTGAGCAGGCCGATGCGGATGCTAGAGCGCGTATCTTATATTTCATGCAGCTTGGCTATCATGCACTGGACCAGAGTGAACCGATGGATGAAAGAATGTCTCGTTTAGACGCTTATCTTTATGGCTTCACCGGGGTGCAGCCGCAGCTAGAGGAAGTCGAGGCATTTATCGCCTACACCAAGCGCGTCCAGACCCTAAATACATGAGATACGACAAACAAAATTAGGTCACGCGATTGGTTTTTTGATATTTAGGGTTATCCCACAATTTGCTGTCCATGATTGTCTTAAGAATTTCAACCGCGGCCTCTATGTCTGCTTCGTCTAGATATAGTGGCGTGAAACCAAAGCGCATGATGTTTGGTGCGCGAAAGTCGCCAATCACGCCCCGCTCAATCAAGGCCTGCATGGCCGCATATCCATGTTCGAAAGCAAAAGAAACTTGGCTACCTCGCTCTTCTGGTTTTCTTGGGCTGGCTAGTGTGAGTTGTGGGCAATGGGCTTCAACTAACGCGATAAACCGTTCTGACAGTGAAATGGATGCCTCCCGGATATCAATTATGGAAACATCTTCCCAGACTATCAGCGCAGCTTCCAAAGCTGCCATTTGAATGACGGGCGGCGTTCCAACACGCATGCGTTCAATGCTATTTGCTGGTCTATAACCTTGCTCAAAGGCAAAAGGGGCGTCGTGCCCAAGCCAGCCGGATAGAGCAGGTTTAATGGCACCAGACAGATCAGGCCTCACATAAATAAAGGCAGGCGCTCCCGGCCCTCCATTGAGATATTTGTAAGTACACCCAACGGCAAATTCGCAATTGGAAGCAGCAAGATCAACCGGTATAGCACCAGCGCTGTGGGCAAGGTCCCAGATCATCACCGCACCCTTGGCATGAGCCATTTCCGTGATCGTTTGCATGTCGTGCTTGCGACCAGAACGATAATCGACCTCTGTCAGCATCACCGCAGCCACGTTTTCATCTATGTGATCATGAACACACAAAGGATCAACAACGCGCAATTCATGTCCTTGTTTGAGCGAATGGATTAATCCCTGCGCCATATATAAATCTGTTGGGAAATTACCACTATCAGAAAGGATAATCTTTCTTGTCGGCCGCAGTTCCAAGGCAGCGGCAAGTGCCTGATAAACCTTGATCGAAAGCGTATCGCCCACAACAATGCTGCCCTTTGGCGCGCCAATAAGCTGACCAATTATGTCCCCAAGGGCTGAGGGCTGGTTCATCCACCCAGCATCGTTCCAGCCTTTGATAAGGCTCTTTCCCCATTCGTTCTGGATCATATTTGCAACCCGGGCACTGGCACCTTTGGGGAGTGGGCCAAGGGAGTTACCATCCAGATAAAGTATGTCGCTTGGAATTTCGAACAAATCCTTGCGCGGTAAATTTGTTGGACTATTTATGGGCATGATAAAGTTCCCTGTTTTTGACTACTAAGGTTAGATCAAATTGCCAAATTAGCATCTACCAACCAGAATTTTCACTGTTTAGAACCTTCTTAAGGGCGTATGGCAATTCGCAAAGCGGGCTTATTGCTGAAATCAGGGTAAACGAACGAAAAACTCTTTAAATTTGCAAATCTGACCTGTGATATCAAAACCTCATCAATTCAATTTGTAACTTAAAAACAAAGTTTTACTGGATTCCCGAGTGCAAGCATGCCAGATTTGGGCATTGTTAAAAGATAATTTTGTCAACGGCTGTAAATATTCAATCATATGCGAATTCTTCTCTACAGCCATGACACTTTCGGACTCGGCCATTTGCGCCGTTCCAGAACCATTGCCCATGCTTTGGCAACCCGTTTTGAAAATGCGGAAATCGCTATTATTACAGGATCGCCATTTGCGGGTACGTTCAATTTTCTTGACCAGATTATCTATCTTCAGATTCCGCCGGTTACTAAACGTTCCGATGGCACCTATACCTCTCTGGAAGATGGGGCTGGCCTTGATTTCACAGTGAACGCCCGTGCTTCTGCAATTGAAGATTTTATGGAGGAATGGAATCCGGACATGTTAATTGTGGACAAAGAGCCACTTGGATTCCGTAAAGAACTCTTAAATGCACTTTTGTCTGCAAAAGCACGCGGCACAAAAACCGTTCTCGGGCTAAGGGATGTATTGGATGCACCTGACATTCTGAAGGTGGAATGGGACCGCAAAGGCATCTACGATCATATCGATACTTTGTATGATGAGATATGGGTCTACGGTCCTGAAAACTTCTACGATCCGTTACAAGAATTAGACTTGCCGGAATCTGTAACGAATAAAGTTCACTACACAGGCTTTCTAAATAGAACCAATGGTAGTGGGGTTGAGTTGGAAATCCCAAAGCTTCCGTTTGACAAATATATTCTGGTGACAGCAGGCGGCGGTGGCGATGGATACGAATTGATGCGCTCGACGATAAAAATGGCGCGACAAAATCCTGATAGCGGTGATAATTTTGTTATGGTCCTTGGCCCGTTTATGGGAACAAAAGAGGGCGAGAAAATTCGGGCAGAGGCTGCGGGAATTCCAAATATATTGCTGATCGGCTTTGATCCTGAATTGGAAAAATATATTGCTGATGCTGAATTTCTTATCGGCATGTGTGGCTATAATACCTTCTGCGAAGTTCTCACATTCGACAAGCATGCTGTCTATGTTCCCCGTTCAGTACCCCGTTTGGAGCAACGCATTAGGGCCTATCGCTCGGCTTCACTGGGTTGGTCATCAGTGCTCGAGATTTCAGAAGCGATAAATCCGCAGATTTTCCACCAAGCTGTTAAGTCAATCCGTCGGCGCAGATTACCATCTGAGGCGCCAGTAAAGCCAGATATGAAAGGTCTAAGCCGGATTTGCGAACGGGTACACGCTATCATTGGTGAAACGGCTACCGCCAAAAAAACCATTCGCTTGGTCTGATTCATGACAATATCCAAAAGAATAGTTTTGGTTCTAAAGGGTTATCCGCGCCTTTCGGAAACCTTTATTGCCCAAGAAATATATTCCCTTGAGCAAATGGGTTTCAGCGTAACGATTGTGTCACTGCGCCATCCTACAAGTGCAAAACTACATCCTGTTCATGAAGCCATAAAAGCACCGCTGTTATATTTGCCTGAATATTTATATCAAGAACCCAAGCGTATTTTGAAAGCCTGGTGGAAAGCACGAAAGCACAAGGGATACAAGAAAGCGTTCAAAGATTGGATAGCTGATCTTCGCCGCGACTTTACGCCAAATCGGTTTCGTCGTTTCGGTCAGGCATTGGTGCTAACGGCAGAATTTCCTGACGATGGCGCATTGATCTATAGCCATTTTATTCATACGCCTTCCTCTGTTGCCAAATATGCCGCGGATATTCTAGGCAAGCCTTGGTCTGCGTCCGCTCATGCAAAAGATATTTGGACATCTCCTGATTGGGAACTCAAAGATAAATTGGCTAGCATGGAATGGTTGGTTACCTGCACCAGCAATGGCCATGCGCACCTCCAGGGGCTGGCAGATCAACCTGACAAAGTCAGGCTGGTATATCACGGGTTAGACCTGTCAAAGTTCTCAAAACGTAGAAGCATTGCTTTAGGTGGGGACGGTAAAGATGAAAAGAATACCGTTCGTCTTTTAACGGTTGCCCGTCCGGTTGATAAAAAAGGGCTGGATACTTTGGTTGCGGCCTTGGCCCAATTGCCAACTGATCTTCATTGGCATTGGACCCAAGTGGGCACAGGAGAAGATTCTGAAAAAATCAAAGCTCTTGTTGAAGAATTAGGCATCACAAAAAAAGTCACCTTTGCCGGATCCATGGGGCAAGCAGATGTTATCAAACAATATCAAGATAGCGATCTATTTGTGCTTCCCTGCAGAATTGCAAAATCTGGTGATCGCGATGGCTTGCCAAATGTTTTGGTAGAAGCGCAAAGCCAAGGCGTAATGGTTATTTCCACACCCATATCAGGTGTTCCAGAATTGGTTCGAGATGATCAGAATGGGCTGTTGGTTCCGCCCGATGATGTTTCTGCCTTGGCCAAGGCTCTGGAAACGGCCATTCGTGATCCCAAATTGCGCAAGCAAATGGGTGAGATGGGCGCAAAAATCGTGCATGAACATTTTGAGCATCATGCCTCCATGGAACCTCTTGCGAAATATTTGCGCGAAAGTTTATCAAAAGTCTGATGTGACTATCCCATTGATGAACTGATCAATGGGATTGAGTTAGACCCTAGGCGTATGGATCGGCCGCATCACGCAGGCCGTCACCAAGGAAGTTAAAAGCCAGAATTACCAGCACGACCGGAACCACTGGCAAAATCAGCCAAGGATACAATACCACTACATTAATGTTCTGCGCTTCGTTGAGCAGTACGCCCCAACTGGTTACCGGAGGCCGCAAGCCAAGTCCTAAGAAACTGAGTGCAGTCTCGCCAAGTATCATACTTGGTATGGTCAAAGTTGCCGAAGCGATGAGATGGCTCATAAAACCGGGAACCAGATGGCGTAAAATAATACGGCGCGGTTTTGCACCCATCAACTCAGCAGCCAAAACATAGTCTTCTTCACGGAGCGATAATAGTTTTGAGCGCACCGCTCGCGCAAGGCCCGTCCAATCTAGAAGCGCGAGCACAACAGAAATCGCGAAGTAAACAAGAATAGGGCTCCAACTGACCGGAATAATAGCCGCGATCGCCAACCAGAGAGGGATGCTTGGAATACTTTGAATAACCTCGATAATACGCTGAACAATATTGTCGACCCAGCCACCGTAATAGCCAGCCATTCCGCCAATTGAGATACCAAGAATAAAGCTGATCGCAATGCCGATAAGGCCGATGGTCATGGAAATACGCGTACCATAGATGATGCGCGAAAGCATATCGCGGCCAAGTCTATCGGTCCCTAACAGAAACAATGTTCCGCCTTTTTCGACACAAACCAGGTGGTTATCTGCAGGGATAACGCCCCAGAATTTGTATTTATCACCGGAACAGAAAAAGCTGAGTTTGTATATTTTCTTAGAATCGGGCGCATAAGTTCGCGCCAACGTCTCCAAATTTAATTCATATTTAGTGCCATAGACAAATGGCCCAACAAATTGGCCTTCATGAAAGAGGTGAACTGACTGAGGGGGTTGATAGATGTTTTTGACATGGCGATGATTTAGATCATAGGGAGCCAAAAACTCAGAAAATAAAATTGAGATATAAACAAGCGCGAGAAAAATCCCCGATACCACTGCCAGCTTGTGCAGCTTGAACTTCCACCACATCAACTTCTTTTGAGAGGCAAGGTAATATGCTTTTTGCTCGTCGTTTAATTGCTCAATAGAATGGGGATCAAATGCGGCGTCGGAAACAAAATGCCCCATCGGCTCGCCGTTTTTTGGGATAGAAGTCTTCATTTCTGTCTCCCGCCCTTCAACCGAATGCGAGGATCGAGGAAGGCCAGTGCAATGTCAGAAATCAAAACACCAATCACCGTCAGTACTGCGAGCATCATCAGGAACGATCCAGCAAGATACATATCCTGACTTTTGAGCGCGCTAATCAGAAGGGGGCCTGTTGTCTCAAGCGAAAGAACAATCGCAACAACCTCGGCACCTGAAATCACGGAAGGCAAAATGCTGCCAATGTCCGAAATGAAAAAGTTGAGAGACATGCGAAGCGGGTATTTTACCAGCGCTTTGAATGGCGGGACACCTTTGGCTTTCGCTGTGGTTACATATTGCTTTTGCAACTCGTCTAAAAGGTTCGCGCGTAGACGGCGGATCATAGCCGCTGTTCCCGCCGTTCCAATCACGATCACTGGTATCACGAGGTGTTCAACCACCGAAACAAACTTTGCCCAACTCATGGGTTGGTCAATAAACTCGGCATCCATCAAATGTCCAATGGAAGTTCCAAACCAGACATTGGCAAAATACATCAAGATTAGGGCCAGCAGAAAGTTTGGTGTTGCAAGGCCGAGAAGACCAATAAATGTCAGGCCGTAATCGCCCCAAGAGTATTTGTGCGTTGCAGAATAAATCCCGATTGGGAAAGCGATCAACCAGGTGAAAATGATGGTGATGAAAGATACCAACATGGTCATCCATACGCGGCTGCCAATAACGTCGTTTACCGGAAGTTCGTATTCAAACGAATAGCCTAGATCGCCATGCAACAAGCCCCAGACCCAACTCGCATAGCGAATGGGCATGGGTTGATCAAAACCATAGGTCTCCTTCAAATATTCAATCTTCTTTGGATCGACCGTTTCTCCAAGCGCTTCTTGTTCAGCAAGAAACGTTTCGAAATAATCTCCGGGCGGAAGTTCGATCACTGCAAAAATCAACAGCGAAATCAGAAACAATGTCGGAACTGCTGCAGCGAGCCTATATAGTAGATAATTAACCATCGGTATTCCTACTTTTGGTCAAAATAGAACGTATCCATATGATACGTGCCAAAGTAAGCAGAAGGGGAGAAGGTGAATATTCCTGTTTCTGGAATATTCTTCAATGTGTCCCGCGAAACAATTGGCTGCATGACGCCATTCACAGTTCCGATTGAAAACACCTGATCTGAATAAATATCAAGCATCTCAGCCCATATTCCTTCACGCTCTTCCGTTGTGCCTGAAACAGACCAAGCTTTAAACAACTCGTTCAACCGAACCACTTCGGGAAGATCAGGCGCCTCGCCAGCGACTTTATTGCTATCATAATAATTGCCCCATTTGGGCCAGTTGGTCTGCGATTGAGAAGTAGGCGAAAGTTCATTCGGTGTCAGATCAGGAACAGCCAATCCAAGATCCAATCCAAGATCCATCGACATGAGTGTTTCACCAGCCAGCGCTCTACGGCGAAGATTGTCTCGCGGAATGTTACGCGGGAAAATCTTTATCCCTATTTTTGACCAATAAAATTTCAGCAATTCTGCAATATCAGTTTCTTCACTGCTGCCCGCTCCTTCAAGAACGATCTCCGCTGGTCGCCCATCTGAAAGAATACGCACACCGTCAGGACTTTTTTCCAAACCCATCTCATCCAGCAGACTATTCGCTTGATCAACGTCAAGCTCAGTCCAAGCGGACGCATATTTCTCGTCGTACAATGGAGACTCTTCCATCACCGTATTGCCGCTTGGGCGACCAAGGCCAAAAAAGAATTGCTGGTTCAGCTCTTCACGATCAACGGCGAGCGAAAGGGCACGGCGGAAACGGACATCGCGAAACACCGTGCGCCATGTTTCGTCATTGGTGTTCATGTTGGGAAAGATAGCAAGCTGAGATCCTTTTCCTTCCTGCCATAGACCAACATTGTATTTTTGATCTTTCGACGCAGACTTCAAAAATGTGTAGTCGGAGAAGCGTAAATATCTAGCTTGCAGATCCACTTCGCCACTACCTGTCTTCGCAGGAATAATTTCTGCTGAGCTGATACCAACAATGATCTCATCAATGTAAGGCAATTGCATGCCACGGTCATCGACCCTGTGGAAATACGGGTTGCGAATAAAGGTGAACTGCTCTGCTGGCGGTGCAGTTTGGTTTAGCCAGGGGTCAAGGCGCGGTAATTCCGGATTTTCCGGACGATAGTATCTGCCTTTATTGATATGCAAGGAAACCCAGCTGCGCTCACCTGCGTCTGTCACTATTTTGTCCAGCGTTGCTTTGTCTGCATGGTTTACATGAAATTGTTTCATATAGTGGGCAGGCAGAAAAATCACATTAGGCCGAGGTCCGGCAAGAGATCCAAGAAATAATGGGTTCGGTTTTTCCCAAGTGTAACGAACAGTAAGATCATCGATCACTTCAAAGGTTGGAAGGTTCCCTTCCACCAGCATCTCAGTGCTGTCTTCGCTGCGCGAAAGCTCTTCATTTAGACGAACATCTTCCCAGTAATATTTAAAATCTTCCGACGTAAAAGGATGTCCGTCGGACCATTTATGCCCGGCGCGAATTTTAAATGTGAAAATTCGCCCTTCTTCAACATCGTAGCTTTCGAGGATATCAGCAGATAAATTCAATTCATTGTCGAAGCCCACAAGCCGAGCATATCCGTAGACAGTCAGCATACGAATATCCTTTGAACTCGCCATCAAGGTTCGAATGGAGCCGCCATATGTTCCGTATTCTCTGCCCAATGCCGGAATATCAATCACTAACGGGTTATCCGGTAAGCGTTTGGCCATTTCCGGTAATTCGCCTGATGCAATTCTCGATGCAAGATATGACGGTTCTTCAACTGTTTGCGCTTGGGCAATAGCCCCGAAAAAGCACAACCAAAGGCCAGCTGTCATAGCTGCAGCAATTTTAGATACTCGGTTCATAGTTCCCCCCGCGCTGTGGCGAATTAAATTTATCTCATTTATAGTATGACGGTCCAAATTCCCCATTAGCCAGCACAAAATGGTTCCTCCCAATATTGTGCAGTTTTGATCCGTCTTTTTGTTCGCCCCAACATCTATACACCGGATCCCACTGGTCTTCCACATTTTCAGTTTCAGAAACCAACGCCTGGAAATCCAACTTAACAGATGGATCAATATCAGGCACCGCCGCCAACAAGGTTTTGGTGTAGGGGTGTATCGGATTTTTAAATAATTCATCGCAGGAAGCAATTTCCACGATCTTGCCTTTCCGCATAACCGCAATTCTGTCTGCAATATATTTTATCACTGCCAGATTATGGGAGATAAATAACATTGTCAGCCCAAGTTCAGATTGTAGTTTGCGAAGTAAATTTAGAATTTGTGCTTGCACAGACACGTCAAGCGCGGATACCGGTTCGTCACAAATCAACAGCTCAGGGGATAAAGCCAAAGCGCGCGCGATACCGATGCGCTGGCGTTGCCCGCCAGAAAAACTATGAGGATATCGGTTTAGAAATGTTGGCTTCAATCCAACCATCGACATCAACTCGGTTGCATATTCTTTGCGTTCTGCAAAATTGCCCATCCCATGAATTTCCATGGGCTCCATCAAAGTATTGAGAACTGTTGAGCGGGGCGTGAGGGAGCTAAACGGATCTTGAAAGACAATCTGAGCATGGCGTCGATAATCTTTGAGGCGCTTGCCTTGGAGGGAACTTACATCAAATGTTTCTTGCGGCGTAACAAAATCAATTTTGCCGCTGTCAACGGTCAAGGCGCGCATGATCAGTTTGCTGAGGGTGGATTTGCCGCAACCGCTTTCACCCACCACGCCAAAGCATTCCCCTTGGTGAATGTCAAAACTGACATCATCAACAGCAACGAACCGATTGGTGTTTTTCGCAAACCAACTGCTTTCGCGTTCCCCAAAACTCTTCGTGACATTCTTGACCGAAAGCAGCGCTTTTGTTGGATCGGTAGCGTGGTTTTTAGCCAGCATTTTTGGGATTGTATGATCCGCCTCACGTAAGGCTTGTAATACATCCCCCTTTTTCATGCGTAAGCTTGGAACAGCACGCATCAATGCTTTCGTGTAATCATGTCCCGGGTTTTCAAAAATTTCTTCAATCGGCCCAGACTCTAAAATCTCGCCATGATAGATGATGACCACTTCATCCGCCATATTCGCAACCACACCCAAATCATGAGTGATGAGCAAAAGCGACATATTCAGCTTTTTCTGCATCTCTTTCAAAAGACCAAGCACCTGCGCCTGAACCGTAACATCTAGCGCGGTAGTCGGTTCATCTGCGATAAGCAGGGCAGGGTTGCAGATAAGAGCCATGGCTATCATCGCCCTTTGGCGAAGGCCACCTGACAGTTCCATTGAATACATATCATAAGCACGTTCAGGATCAGGAAAGCCAACCAGTTTAAGCATATCCAAAGTTACCGATTTGGCTTCTTCTTTGCTTATATCCCTGTGCAAAACCAAAGCCTCTTCGACCTGATCCCCAACTTTATGGATTGGGGACAACGACGTCATAGGCTCCTGAAATATGATGGAAATTCTACCACCACGCATCGACTGCATATACTCGTTGTCTGGATCTTCAGAAGCGTGATCGCGCGGAGGCGATTGAAGGGCCGGATCTTTAAAGTAAATATTACCGCCGGTAATTTTGGCAACTTGCGGCAGGATGCCTAATATAGCCTGCGCGATGATTGATTTGCCAGATCCAGACTCGCCAACCAATGCAACAGTTTTACCAACTGGAACCCTGAAGCTCACACCCTTTAAAACTTCAAGGGATAAGCGATGTGTCTGAATAGAAAGAGTTAAATTTTCAATGCGAAGAAGGTCTTCCGCCGTTTCAGGCCCAAGAGAGGGTTGCGTAATATCTTTTTCTTTACTCAATACTGACATCAGCGATTACCTGAAAGGGCTCCCTTGGTTCGGTCTAACATAAAAACCTAGGCTTTTATCAAAGAGTAAAGTAACGAGGACCCAGCAAAATGCAAACACAATTTTCCAAATACACTGGGAACTCATTGTTTATAGAGGATAAACACGAAACTCCGCTCACTCAGAATTGAATATTGCTGATTGGCACCGCTGATTACAAAGACTATCTTAGGTAATACAAACTTATTTTGGTTGTGAAGTTAATCATACTCAACGGAATTAATAGGCACTTAACATGAAATTGCTTCGCCTTACCCTGCTCTCATTTGTCCTTGTATTTGTGACGGTACTGTCTCTTTTTCAGACAACCCATGCGCAATTATTGCCGTCGATTGTTAGTGGAGAAAAGACGCCATCTGAAGCCACGCCAGAAAACAGTGCAGCTGCAAATGAGCAGGCACTCCAACAAATGATTGAAAGCGCAAAATCAGCTGGTTCCAGGATTATCATTATAGATCCAACAGATGAGGCAAAGCCCGTCGAACCCGAAATGTCGATGACCTCCATATTTTCTGGCTCCAATCTGTTGCGTGCTCGAAATCGGTTTGTGTTCATGTGGAACCACACAATCGAGATATACGAAAGCCTGCCGCAAATCCTGGCCGGAATGCATCCAAATCGTGATTTGTGGTGGATTGTCCGAGCCTTGGCGACTGCAATCGGTGGATTGATCGTCGGTCATATGGCGTTTCGTACGATAACCGGTTGGGGCAAAGACCATCTTCGCGAAACTTTCTATAAGGCAAACGAAAAACGATTAGCTGGAAAGCTTGGATTTATCCTGTTTCGTGCCTCATGGATGACCTTTGGTATTGTTGTTGCCTTTGTAACAGCAATTTTGATTGCCGTTATCTTCGACAGTGGCCACGCTCAATCCCAGAAAATGATATTCGATGTTTTATCAACCTATGCCGTCTATCGCATTGTGCGCAGCGTTGTGTTCTGGAATTTCTATATGCCGGACACACCGAGCCACAGACTTGTAAATTTGTCCGACGACAGGGCCAAACTCTTATTTCGTGACTGGGCGCGAATTTTAACAGCCAGTGCCCTCATCATTTTATTCTGCCGTTTGGTAGAAGATCTGGAAATTTCCAATGATGTTTTCCGCGTAACTTTCATATTAGGAATGCTTCTGATCGCCATCATGCTGATCTCGCTGACCCTTTTGCACCGCCAAGACACGAAGTCTCTGGTTTTGGGAACGGACTCGCCTAACAGTGCATCGCGGCTTAGATCCATGATTGCCAGCATCGCAACGCCGGTAATGCTGATTTATATCATAGCTGCTTGGGTCGCCAGCTCCTTGCGCCTTGTGCTGGGTTCGCCAGGCGGGTTTTTGCTACTGGCTGCCCCGATCATCGTCTTTGTGGTTGCCATCTTCATCTATGGCCTCGCCATTTTTATTCTAGAAGCAATTTATCAACACCGCGAATTGAAATTTTACAAAACACGCCGCGACAGATCTTTGAGAGAAATGCGCGAGTGGCAAAGTAATCGGTCAACCCAATCTCTAGCAAGTCGTCTTGACGATGATCGCGATGACGATTTGCGCGATGGTGAGGAGATGACCATTTATGAGGATGATCGCCCTAAAAATCCTCATTGCAAATATCTGCCTGTCTTCAAACCATTCTTTGCTGGTTTCATTCAAGCAACAGTAATTACTGTTTCACTTGGCGAACTATCCAGACTTTGGGGTGTGGACATTGGTCGCGATGGTGGTCATCCACTGGCGGCATTTCTAGATACAATATTGGTACTGGTAATTGCCCTTGGTGCTTATCGCGCTTTCAACCAGTATATTGATTACAAGATCGTCGAAGAGGGCGGCACCCTCGATAAAGATGCAGGGAAACCAGGAGAAGGAGACGGTGAGGGCGGAAAAGGCCAATCTCGGCTTGCAACGCTTCTTCCTATTTTCAGAAACATTCTTGTTTCAATCATTGTAGCAATTTGTATTGTTGTGGTTCTTTCCAATCTTGGTGTCGATGTTGGTCCGCTCTTTGCAGGTGCTGGTGTTGTGGGCATCGCCATTGGTTTCGGTGCCCAAACCTTGATACGCGATATTTTCTCTGGAACTTTCTTCCTGATCGATGATGCTTTTCGAAAAGGCGAGTATATCGAGATTGAAGATATTAGGGGCATCGTTGAAAAAATTTCCATGCGCTCTTTCCAATTGCGCCATCATTTGGGCGCAGTACACACAATTCCATTTGGTGAAATCAAACGCATCACCAACTTTTCCCGTGACTGGGTGATGATGAAGTTGCCCCTGCGTCTGCCCTATGACACCGATGTTGAAAGAGTGCGTAAGCTCGTCAAGAAATTGGGACAGGAATTGTTGGAAGATGAAACCATTGGCGAATTGTTTCTGCAGCCGTTGAAATCCCAAGGCGTTTATAAAATGGAAGATTCGGCAATGATCGTTCGGGTCAAATTCATGACGCGCCCGGGCGATCAGTTTATTACACGCAAAGCGATTTATGCGGCTATTCGTGAATTATTCGAAAAAGAAGGCATCAAATTTGCTCACCGGGAGGTGACGGTGCGAATGGCTGAAGATCAAAAACCGAAACGTCTAACAGCCGTTCAAAAGAAGGCAGTAACAGGCGCAGTGCGGAACGTGATTGAAGACGAAGTGCCGCTAGATGCCAAGGGTAACAAAAAAGCTTCCGGTTATGATGATATGTGATGAGCTGGTAATTGGCTTAATGTGTCAGGCTTAGAAGGTCAGCCTGCGTTAGCGTTTTGATACAGGGCTGCTTGGCAAAATAAGACATCAGGAATTCAGTCGCCTCCCAAGCATTTTCATCATGCACAAGATGGTGACTTAAGATGCCGATAGGCTGCTTGGGATAGTCCGAGATGCGTCGATCTTGTAGGCAGATGAGGAGTTCATCAGTAACCTCACGAATTGTTTTCGCCAATCGATCTGGACGCCAATGCATCAGATCAATATGGCAATTGATTTGATGAATATCTGTAGACAGTTTCTGGTCGGTAAAGGTCGAAAGCAACTTAAACCCAATGGACGGCAAAGTTTGTAAGGCCGATGTAGATATACGGTTCCATGGCGGCACCAGAATTTGACTTGCAGCAAGTCCAAACATGTCTTCCATATTTTTTCTGGAAGTTATCAACTCTTGGGCAACATCTTGAACCGAGCGGCCAAGGGAGTTCTCAGTCAGTTCAGTTTTCTTCGTATCTTGGTCACCATGATTTGTATGGGAAAACCCGTGTGTTGCAGCATCAAGCCATGGATTACTAGAAACGAAGGCTGAGAGTTCTTGTTTGGCGAGTGATGGAATGACAGCAAGTAACACAGGCACTTTAAATTGAGCGGCCAAATCCGACAGCTTAGATAAAGGCACGGATAGTTCTGTAGTATCATCGTCCCGCCACCAAAGCCGTGGTGTCAATCCGCTCTCTTCCCAGAGCGCAATTTCAGCATCCAACATTTGTATAGGATCGAAACTCACAGCTGCTCCAATGCTGCCGAAATCAATTTTGCCGCAGCTTCTATTCCATGAGACGCATGAATATGGCGCGCACCTTGCGCGCCAAGACGTTCTCGCAATTGCGGATCTGTCAGCAGCTTTTGAAGATTGTCTGCATAAGCTATTTCGTCACCTTCCTTGGAAAGCAGCCCTGTTTTTCCATCTAGAACCACTGTTGGCACACCAAGAGAATGCATGGCTGCAACGGGCAGGCCCAAAGCCTGCGCCTCGAGATAAACCATGCCGATCGGTTCCTGATAGCCTGGCCATGCAAAAATATCGGAGCTTTCCATCAGCTCGTGAACTTTTTCAGGCGAGACCAAACCAGCCCATTGGAAACGCTCTTTAGAGTGTTCTGAAAACATCGCCTCGATATTTTCGCGCTCTGGTCCGTCACCCACGACCACAAGATTCCATTTTTCATTTTTCAAATGCGCTAATGCTTTCGCAAGATAGTCATAGCAAATTCGTTTCTTGCCAGGTCGCATCATACCTACCGTGATAATGGTGGGAAAGTCGTTGTCAAAAGACATAGCTTCGGCTTGCTTGCTGTTTCCAAGAATAATCTCTTCATCCACGAAAGGCGGCAATTCCAAAACGCTCTTCATGTCAGGCAGCACTGTTTTGAGGTAATCCATGTCCGATGGCTTTAGGCAAAAATTGATTGCAGCGCGATGAATGCCAGATTGAACAATATCTCGTCCCGCCTTCCAGTCAGCGTCAGTGTTTTGACGGGTGCGGCATGCCTCTGCCGTTACATAGGGTATATTGAGCGCATCACTAACAAGTTGCCCGAGGATATCGGGCGCCTTGCAATAGGTGTGGTAGGTGAACCAGATATCGGGCCGCTCTGTGAAAGCCATAGCTTGGTAGTGAGCGATCAATCTATTGGCTTCAACCCTTGCCCCACTTGCGCGTGTTTCAAACAACTCTGTGCCGGGCCGTTTTTGATAGTTGATGTATTTGGAAGCTACCGTCACATCATGCCCGGCAAATTGCAACGCTTTGATCAACAAACGCGATATCTCTCGATCTCCGGACGGGATTGGATGATCTGGCGGTTTAACCGGAGCGTAAAAAGCAATCTTTTTCATCGAGCTAAAGCTGTTTCTGGCAATGGCTTGCCTTCAGCGATTAATCCAATCATGCGGGCTGACTGTTCAGCGCCATCCAAATTAATATTGCCTCTGTCAGGGATAGGAAGAGCCATTACCCGATCAATTTCCTTAGCAAGCGTTTCGGCGCTCAGATGATCTGGATGAACCACACCGGACAATCGTTTTTCACGCAATACTTCGCCTCTTACCAATTGCTCCGTTTCAATGCCGTCTGACAATGGAACGACAATGGATCTGGTGCCTGATCGGAAAATATCAGCAACGGTATTGTAGCCACCTCGTGAAATAGAAAGTTTCGCGCCTGAAATGACACCCCTCAGATTTTTGACAAAAGGAACCAAACGGGTTTTCTCATCAACGCTTTGTTGTAGATGGTCGATGGTCGCCTGATCCATATTGACACCATGGGCGACCAACCAATTTGCATCTTTGAGACTACTTTTGGCTTTTGCATCAACAGCCGCCATCAGAAGTTCTTTGCCCATAACACCACCGCCGACTGACACAATCACATCACATTTTTCGGGAGTGACTTCATCAGCTTGCGCTGCATCAGGTGCAACAATCCCTGTATAAACAAGTTTGTTTTTGATCCTGTCATAAGGCGGGAAGGAAGTTTCCAGTCCAATGAAATCTCGATCCCCATGAACCAAAACGGCAGTGTACTGATCTTGGATAAGCTCGCAGGCTTCATCATAGCGTGATGGCTTCCAATTCTCCTGAAGAATATCACGAATAGAAGAAATCACTTTAACAGACCGCGCTTCTGCTTTGATGGCGTCGAGCAGAGGGATCAGTTCAAACCGCATTTGTCTGCGTCCAAGGGGAAAGGTTTCCGTCAAAACAAGATCCGGTTTTGTCGTCTTGAAAACTTCCAATATCTTTGCAGTCCTTTTGGCGCGATAGCCATCATCCGCCACTTTACCATTTGGCATTTCCATATCTTTGAATGTGAAAGACCCACCGCGCAACGGAGGCAAATAATGGATAGTAGCACCGGGGACTTCGAAATTAGGAATAGGCTCACCGCCATAGATGAAATCTACCTGATGGCCTTGGCGAACCAACGCTTGAGCAATTCGCATGGAACGAAAGACATGCCCTACGCCCATAAGATGCTGCATATAGTAGAAAATTTTGGCCATGTATTCGCTTTCTTTGCAGCGCAAATCGGTTTGAAGAAGCAAACAGGTAACATTGCAAATGGCTTAATTAAAGGAATTTATTCCAATCTGACGTAATTGTAATCTGTTCTTGTCTTCTAACGGTTGCTTCAGGCGTCTAATTTCCCTATCCATTTCTCTAAGTGACAATCAACAGCAGACGGAATTTAGACATGGGTAAGCCAGCAGACTGGGTGCGCATTGTAATGCATCAGGAAACGGAACAATGGATCCGCGATCTTGAACCCGAAACTCTCGATGCCTTTGAAATATCAGGACATAAATGGAAACGCTTTCCGTTCAAGACCTATTCCAATTCAAGTTATCCAGAATTGGATATTTGTGAGGCCGCGCCAGATGGAAAATATGATGTAATTTTTGCCGAGCAGGTTTGGGAACATTTGAAATATCCTTATCGCGCTTCAAAAAACGTTTTGAAAGCCTTGCGTCCGGGAGGTTATTTTCTGGTCACGGTTCCAGTCCTTATTCGCTATCACCCGCATCCGCTCGATTGCAGCAGGTGGACAGCCACTGGCCTGCATTACTTTTTGGAGGACTGCGGCTTTGATGCGTCGACCATCAAGACAGGTCAATGGGGCAATCGCGATGCGATGATCGCCAATCTGGATAAATGGGTCCGGTTTGAAGCAGGTGTACATAGCTTGGAAAACGAGGAAAACATCCCCGTTTCCGCCTGGGCATTAGCGCGCAAGCCGCTTTAAAACACTACATTTCAAGGATGATTTTGGGTGGCGCTTTGCCATTATGGATGTCCTCGAAAGACACTATACCTTGGTCAAGATTGCGAATTTCAGCCCAGCCGGCTCCTGATATTTTTCCTTCGGCCAACAGATCCAATGCTTCCTGAAAATCTGCTCTTGTGTAGCAATAAGTACCGATAAAAGCGATTTCCTGCAGCGTTATGCGACGCGTATCCAAACCCTCTGAGTTATCCTGTAAGCCGATATGGACAATCGTTCCGCCTGGCTTAACTTTCCCTGATGCGGTTTTGCGGGTAGGCCCAATTCCAACAGCATCGAGAACCAATTCAACAGAACTGTCTTTCGGGCCAGCCTCTGCAGCACTTGGATCATAAGTCGAAAACCCTCCAAGCTTTTCAAGCGTGGCACGACGACCTGCATTGGTCTCGCCAATCCATATTTTTCCGAACCCTGCATTTTTCAAAACCAGTCCGGTCAAGAGCCCAATTGCACCACCGCCCAAGACAAGTGCTTCAGCCTTTGCGGCAGGTTTTTCCAAACGCTTCATACCAATTTTTACCGCGTGAACACAGACGGCAAGTGGCTCAGCAAGAGCTGCTTCTTGAAATGATAAATGATCCGGTATCGGGTAGATATTTTTTTCAGCGATTGCGATTTTTTCAGCAAAAGCACCCGGCACGCGCATGCCGATGAGTTCACGATCAAGACAAAGATGCTCGTTGCCACTGGAACAAGCTTCGCAGGTCCCACATTCCATCAGTGGATTGATAGCAATCCGCTGGTCTTTATATTTTCCTTCCAGCGCAATCCCAACCGCTTCATGGCCGAGAATGAGCGGCGGAACGCGCCGCGCATCATGTCCGTGCCACGCATGCATATCTGAACCGCATATGCCGCAATGGCTAATCGCCACAACAACATTGTGTGTGTCACCAACCGGATCAGAAACGGTACGTAACTCGGATTGCTGCGTACCAGTATAATAAAGTGCTTTCATAATATTTCCCTAAGGGGTCAAGAACCCAGAATAAGAGAAGAATGGCTGCGCACCATTGGCTGAAAGATAGTCAGGCAACCACAATACGAACCCAGGGAATGCAAATATAAAGATCAACCCAATCACCTGAATAACCATGAATTGCATCATGCCCAGATAGATATCTTTCAAATCCCATTCAGGCACAACGCCTTTCAGGAAATAAGCTGAAAGCGCTACTGGCGGCGACAACCACGCAGTTTGCAAATTCACTGCAACCAGAATCGCGAACCATGTCAGATTGACATCGAGTGAGATAAGCAGCGGCACAAGAATTGGGATGATAATCAGAACGATAGGTACCCACTCTAATGGCCAACCCAACAAGAACACCAATGCCATTACCAAGATCAGCATCGCCGTAGTTGAAAGGTCAAACGAAAGCAGCAGCTCTGTTAAATATTGCGGTGTTCCAAGGTTTGAAAATACGGCGCCAAAGAAGTTTGATGCTGCAACCAGGAACATGATCAATACTGATATTTCCAGTGTCTTGATCAACGCATCATAAAACTTGGCAACGGTCAGCTTGCGATAGGCAAGCGACAACAGAATGGAACCGAACGCACCACATGCAGCCGCTTCGGCCGGAGTTGCCCAACCCGCGAGAATTGAACCCAAAGCAAAAGCGATAAGCACCGTTGGCGGTACGAGCCCCATAAAGAATTCGTACCACAGGTCTGAGAAATAAAATCCGCCCGGTTTGTTGGCACGTGCCCATTTATAGACCATGAACATGAGACCTAACCAAGCAATCGGGATAATTAATCCCCCCAGTGGGAAGAAGGCGAGTGAGCCTGTTGCGCCTAATGTGATCAACCAGAAGAAAGCAACAAGAGCAGCCATGACGAAAATAACTTCGAGTAGATAGTATGGTGAAGTTTCCGGCTGTTCTTCAGGCGACAGGATTGGCCCAAGGCTAGGATTTAGCCAACAGCGTCCAAGTGCATAGACCATGTAAAGAGTAGCAAGAAGAACGCCTGGGATGATTGCTGCGCGAAAAAGATCGGTTACCGGAATCTCCAGCACCGGGCCCATGACAATCAACATGATAGAGGGTGGAATGAGGATACCCAGTGTTCCACCTGCTGTGATTGTGCCCGCCGCAAGGCGCACATCATAGCCAGACTTGTTCATAGTTTTGGCAGCCATGATCCCCAGAATGGTAACCGATGCCCCTACAATACCGGTTGCGGCCGCAAAGATGGTGGAAACAAACAGGACCGCAATATAAAGCGCGCCTCTTGTGCGCGACATCATCATTTGTACAGCTTGGAATAAACGCTCCATCAATCCCGCTTGCTCCATCACAATGCCCATCAAGATAAACAATGGAACAGCAACAAGTTGATCATCCAGCATGGTTGAGTTGACCTGAAGCGTCATCAGGAAGAAAGTGACTGCACCACCAGCGCCCCATGATCCAAAGGTGAAGGCCAAGAAAATCAACGTGAAGGAAATCGGGAAGCCTATGAAAATGGCAAACAACATCGCAGCCAGCATCAATAAGCCGATGGTAGATTTTTCATAACCAAAACCGCCACCAAAAGCGGCCATAAACCAGTCATCAAATGGCACATAATCTGGAAAAAATACGCTGATAAAGATGATAGCTAATCCGACAATATAAATTGGCAAGATTCGCAAAAATTTCTTTTCACGCTCTTTGCCCATTTGGTGGAAAGCACGAAAGAGTTCAGGTAGGCCTTGGAGGAGCAAAAAGAAAGCGCCGAACGCCATAGCTGAACGTGCTGGTCCTAGAATCGGTGCCCAGGTTGAATCGCCAGCTCGCTCCCAGCCGGTATAAACAAAACCGTTTCTAATATTGAACGCGTCGAGAGTGTAGTCCAATGCCGTCCAGAAAAAGAACAACATGGCTGGAAAATACAACAATAGGTAAAGCGAAGCATCCACTGTTGCTTGTGTCTTTGGCGTCCAGGAACGGAACAGAAAGTCAGCTCTAATATGAACGCCACGCATCAGCGCATAACCAGCTGTCGCCATGAAAATGACGCCGCCCAACATGCGGCTAACATCATAATTCCACAGTGTCGGCCCAAGCCCCCAGGCAACTGCAAGGTCATTGTATCCGTAGTCGGTGAGAATGCCGAATGCCTGACGGGAAAGAACTTCAAACACTGTACCGGCAATCATCGGTATCAAAAGGAGGCAAATAATTCTACCGACCCATAAGTTCATGACATCAATAAACGCTGTTATCGGACGTTGCCAAGGGGTCATATCTTCTGGCGTTTGGCCTGGCTCTTCAGCCCTGCGCTCTGCAATCAGCTCATCTGTGATATCTAAATTGTCAGGAATAACTTCTTCAGCCATGATGTCCCCTCCCTGGGATAGCAATCCTTATATCAAAATATCTTCACCACGATAAGTGTCCGCTGGGTAAGCCAATTAGAAGATATTTTGGTATAAGAGGTGCGGATGGAGACGAGCCCCATCCGCCTATTCAATTTACTTCTTCATCAATTCGTCAGCATAGGCTTTGCCCAATGCTGCGTTTGAAGCCTGTGATCCAGCCCAATAAGGAACTGCAATCGCAGCGAATTCTTTTTGGCTGTCATAAACAGTCTTAAAGAATGCGTTTTCAGAAGCGTTTTTCTCCAGAAGTGCTTTTGCTGCATTCATATATGCAGGGAAGTAATCTGCAGGAGTGTCGTGCAAGATCACGCCATCTTCTTCAACCAGCTTCTTAAGCGCTTTACCGTTTTCGTAGATGCGGTAGGACATAGCTTTCATCAAAGATGCGTTAGCAGCAACTTCAATAGCTTTTTGCTGGTGAGGGGTCATTGAGTTGTAAACATCGCCATTGATATACATGTCGGCGTTAACAACTACTTGGTGAAGACCCTGAAGATAATAGTGCTTCAGAACTTTCTGGAAGCCAAATACCGAGTCAGGCTTCGGGCAGCACCATTCAGCCGCATCGATTGTGCCTTTTTCAAGCGCAGGAAGAATATCACCACCGCCCATAGCAACAGAAGCAACACCGATATCAGTATATGCCTGACCAGGAATACCTGGAGGCGTGCGGAACTTATACTTACGGAAGTCAGCCATTGAAGTGATAGGCTCTTTGAACCAACCCAAAGCTTCTGGGCCAACTGGCTGCAACATAAAGCCTTTTACGTTGACGCCCATTTCTGTCCAAAGCTGGTCATAAAGTTCTTTACCACCACCAAACTGGAACCAAGACATCCAAGCAATGTTGTCCATGCCGATGCCGCCGCCTGCTGGCGGAGAGCCAAACAATGCTGCTGCAGGGTGTTTACCGGACCAATAGTGAGTCCAAGCAAAGCCGCCTTCTACAAGGCCTTTGTCGACCGCATCAAGCACTTCGCGAACACCAACAACAGCACCTGCAGGCAGCACTTCGATTTTCACTGGATCATCAGCAGTTAATGCCAACACGTCAGCAGCAAAATTTTGCAGCATAACAACTTCATCCGCTGCTGCATTGATCACAGACTGAACACGGATGGTCACTTCTTTCGCATTCGCCATCAGCGGAGCTGCAACGATTGCACAACCAAGGGCAGCAGTTGCTGCGCCTTTAGTCAGTTTTTTGAGAATGGACATTAAAATCCTCCCTTTCTCTGTTTCAAGCCTTCACTTATCTGCTCCCAATATCCGGCACTGAAGGCTTCTTGCCGGATGGTTGTAAGGGAAACAGTGTTTGCGCCACTTGATCCCGATATCTCCGGGGTTTGGCGCAAATTTGAATGTCTGGGTTCAATTATTATCAAGTGGTCCCCCCTATGATAGCAATCATTCCTGTGGCTGGATCTGTGATGCCGCGATAGAACATTTCGCTCGCAACATATAACAATACGATCAAACCTAACCATGATATCCATGGATAGCGTGTGAGTAGCTTCATGATCATGGTAGCAGCAAAGGCCATCAGAACAATTGCCAGGCCAAGGCCAAAGACCAACATATTGGTGTCGCCATCGGCAATAGCAGCAACAGCCAGCACATTATCCAGTGACATGGAAACATCTGCAATGGTTATAGAAATCAATGCAGATCCCATAGAGCGTCTTGGAGGACCAGTATATCCAGCTTCTGGGTTTTCTGCTTCCTCCAAAGCTTGCTCAGCTTTTGCATCAAGATTTTCGCGAATTTCTTGGTAGAGGCGCCAGCAAACCCAAAACAGTAACAAAGAGCCGACAAACAACAAGCCCGGAAAGCCCAGCAATTTTGTGGCTACAACGGCAAAAACAATGCGTAATACGGCTGCGATGACCATGCCATACAATATTGCTTTTTTGCGCAATTCTGGCGCAAGGCTAGCGGCAACCATTCCGATGATCAAAGCATTATCGCCTGATAAGATCAGGTCAGCGATGATGATCTGGCCGAAGCCAAAAACTTGGTCTAACATTTATTTTTCCCCATGGAAGCACTCATCTCGCATCCTCCAAAACCATATCTGATAATTTTTCACCGATCATGATGGCCGGTGCATTTGTATTGCCTGAGACGATTATCGGCATGATCGAACAATCTGCCACGCGTAATCCCTCAAATCCGTGAACCTTCAACCGCGCATCAACCACGGCATTTTTATCGCTGCCCATTTTGCAGGTGCCAGTCGGATGATAAATTGTGGTTGCCGTATTTCGAGCCCATTCCAACAATCCTTCATAATCATCGTCGGCGATGCTTTCTCCAGGCGAGGCTTCTTCAGTGATGAAATTCATTGCGGATTTTTGTTTGCAAATTTTACGGGCAATCCGAATGCCTTCAACAATAGTATCTTGGTCCGGGGTCGTAGAAAGATAATTCGGGTGAATGTGAGGGTGATCCTCTGCCCTAGCAGAACTCAATTCAAGATGTCCGGTGCTTTCAGGACGCAATTGAAGGACTGACGTAGTGAAGGCATCGAAGGCATCCATTTCGCCAGTTCCAGGATTTTGGGAGCTAAAGGGTTGGATGTGAAATTGGATATCTGGTGTTTCCAATTCCGGCCGGGTTTTAAGGTAACCGGTTCCAAGACTAGCAGCCATAGTTAGCGGGCCGGTTTTCTTCAATATATATTCAAGGCCAATTTTTGCCTGATTAATCATCCCAACCGCGCGGGTATTGATAGTAGGTACGTTACACTTAAAAACTGGGCGTGCTTGTAAATGATCTTGAAGATTTTGCCCTACACCAGCTTTTTCGTCCAATACCTCAATACCGTGATCTTTAAGATGTGACCCTGGGCCAATTCCTGAAAGCATCAGAATCTGGGGGGAACCAATAGCACCTGCTGATAAGATAACTTCTTTGCGTGCCTTGATGGTCACCTTCTGACCTTTTTTAGAGCCCTCGATGCCGACTGCCCGTTTGCCATCAAACAGAACTTTGTGAGTCAACACATGGGTTAAAATAGTCAAATTATCTCGTGAGCGCGCTTCGCTTAAATAAGCTTTCGCAGAGCTGCAGCGTAAGCCATTTTTGGCAGTTAGTTGAAAATAGCCGACACCATCCTGTTTTTCACCATTGTAGTCAGGATTGTAAGGAAAGCCTGCTTCTTCCGCCGCCTTCACCCAAGCATCGACAATTTTCCATGACTTGCGCGAGTGGGAAACCGACAACGGACCTTTGCCGCCACGAAGTTCGCTTTCACCATCCTCCCAGTTTTCAGCTCTTTTAAATAAAGGTAGCACGTCATCCCAAGACCAGCCGACATTGCCCATCTGGCGCCAATTATCATAGTCCTGAGCCTGTCCGCGAACATATAAAAGACCGTTGATGGAGCTTGATCCACCAAGCGTTTTGCCGCGAGGCCAGTTTAGCGAACGTCCGTTTAAGCCTGGATCCTTCTCGGTTTTGTACATCCAGTTCAAAGCTGGGTTTTTGATGGTTTTGAAGTAGCCAACAGGAATGTGGATCCACGGGGACAAATCTCGCCCACCTGCCTCAATCAACGCAACTTTATTTCGTGGATCAGCAGAAAGCCGGTTGGCAATTGCACAACCAGCAGACCCGGCGCCGACGATAACAAAGTCGAATTCCACTAATTTCCTCCCAAAAATCAGAAAAAAGTCAAAAAATGAGACTTTTTATCTCGATTATTCATTCAAACATGTTTACTGTGAGTCTACAAGTGAATTTAGCGGGCGGTTTCTCAGCAGTTGAAAACTGGCACCACTGACAAAAGCTTGGCAAATGAAATGAGGTAGGTTTTGGCAGAAGATAGAATTGCAACTAATTTGCGTATGCTCCTGATACTTGAAGTAATTGGGAATGCCGAAGAGGCTATTTCACCAACTGAAATTGCAAGAGAACTGGATCTGCCCAAACAAACGGCGCATCGGCTGTGCACAACTCTGATCGATGAAGGTTTTGTAGTCCGCGATAGTCCAAGCAAAAAACTACGCCCGGCAAGACGTTTACGCCAAATTGCAACGGGCATCTTACAGGCATCGCGATATCATATCGCCCGTCATCAAATTCTGATCGATGTAGCCCGCGAGACCAGCGAAACGGTAAACTACGTCATGCCCGAGGAAAACGGCATGAGCTATAAAGATCGTGTGGAAACCGATTGGGCTTTTAGAGTTCTTCTGCCTGTCGGGTCCCATGTGCCCTTTCACTGCACTGCCAGTGGCAAGTGTTTTTTGGCTAGTCTACCGAAACAGGAAAGGCAAAAACTCGTCGACTCAATTCCGATGGACCGTCTCACTCCCAATACAATTGTTGATCGTGGCCAATTGATGGAGGAGTTGAAACTGATTTCAAGGCAAGGTTTCGCCACGGATAATGAAGAATTCATGGAAGGAATGGTGGCGATTGCCGTTCCTGTACGCGATCAAAAAGGCAGGTTTTTGGCTGCCCTTGCTTTCCATGGCCCATCGGTGCGTCTAAGCCTTGAAAGTGTCATTTCGAAAAAGGAATATATGGCTGCTGCCGCACAGCGCCTAACTGATATCGTCAGCGATCCAAATACCTAAAGCTAAAGCGACTGCTTTAATTTGAGAACCAGTTGGCCATACGCCAAGAGTTCGGGCTTTGGGCGATGATTTCAGCCATGTGAACTTTAAAATCGGTAATGCCCGTTTGTTCGACAAAATGCATAGGCCCACCCCGCCAGCGCGGAAACCCATAACCATGAAGTTTGACGACATCCACATCGCTTCGAGTTTCGGCAATACCTTCTTCAACAATCAATGCGCCTTCATTGGCAAGTGCTGCGATCAAACGGTATTGTATAGTTTCTTTTGAAAATGCCTGGCGTTTGATATTTTGATTCGCAGAGTATTTCATAATTAGTTCTTCAACCGCCTCATCGCGAATTGGCTTTCTGTTGCCATCTTCATAGCGATACCAGCCTTTGCCTGAGCGTTGCCCAAAGCGTTCCATGTCGCATAATTGATCGCCCAAAGTCACATACCGCTCTTTTGGATCGCGGGTCGCCGCTTGGCGTTTGCGTGTTGCCCATGCAATTTGCAATCCAGTTAGGTCCTGTAATTCATAAGGCCCCATGGGCATGCCAAAATCGCGCATGGCCGCATCAATCTCAAAGGGTAGCGCTCCATCAGCAAGCATATAATCTGCCTGTCTGCGATAGGCCGCTAACATACGATTGCCAATGAACCCGTCACAAATTCCTGACAGCGCGGCGACTTTCCGCATCTTTTTGGCAAGATCAAAGCTGGTAGCCAATACGTCTGCAGAAGTTTGCGGCGTCTTAACAATCTCCAGTAATTTCATAATATGGGCAGGAGAGAAAAAATGCAGGCCCAAACAGCGTTCTGGATTGCCGATGTCGGCGAAAATTGCTTGGGGGTCCAAATAAGATGTATTGGTTGCGAGGATAGCCCCAGGCTTCATGGCTTTATCCAATGACTTGAACACATCACACTTCACGATCAAATCTTCGAATACGGCTTCAACAGCCAATTCAGCATCAGCGCAATCTGCGTAATCAGAGCTGGATGAAAATTTTTCCAATTGGACGGCCATGCCCGTTTCGCTTAGTTTCCCTCGCTTCACGGAGCTTTCAAGAATATCCGTAACCCTTTGCATGCCAGCAGCAGCTGCAGCTGCGTCACGCTCAACCATATGAACCTGGTATCCAGCGCCAAGCGCAGCCACTGATATTCCAGCGCCCATCAATCCCCCGCCAATGACAGCCACAATGTTTATGGGCAAAACGGTTCCACCGGCAATAGCTTCAGGCTTTGCGGCTTTTCGTTCAGCAAAAAACGCATGGCGAAGGGCTTTTGACTCGCTTGATCCCTTAAGCTGCATAAACCGTTCGCGCTCGCGCTTCAGTCCCTCAGCAAAATCAGTTTGTGTGGCCCATTCAATGGCGTCCAAAGCATGTAGCGGCGATTGCTGCCCTTTACTCTTCTTTGTCCACATAGTCCGTTGTTCACTAAACCATTCGGAACCCGGCGAAGCACTACTTCGCTGGCTGACTCCAATAGGTCGCTGGGGCAGGTTTTGTACAAAAGCAAAAACACCATCTTCCAGATTTTCAACTACTTGATCCAATGCGCCTAACGCCAACATTTTATCAGCTGAAAACATGGTACCTAAACAAGCAATCTCGACAGCTTTCTCAACGCCGACTAAGCGCGGTAAACGCTGCGTTCCCCCTGCGCCCGGGATCAGTCCAATATTAACTTCGGGCAATCCAAATCGGGTGCTGCCAAGGGCAATCCGCCAGGCACAAGCCAACGCGACTTCGAACCCGCCGCCTAAAACTGTCCCATGCATAGCTGCAATGAAGGGAACCGAACATGCTTCGATCTCATCGCAAACATCCGGTAGTTGCGGCTCCATTGGAGGCTTGTCGAACTCAGTAATATCTCCGCCGGCTACAAAAGTACGCCCTTCGCATTGTATAATGGCGGCTTTTACAGATGAGGCAGCAACCGTTTTTACCGCTTCATGCAATCCAGCGCGCACGGCAGTCGAGGTTGCATTGACCGGAGGATTGTTAATGGTGACGTAAGCCAGATCATTTTTGAACTCCACCCGCACTACATCACTGGACATGCTTAGACTCCCCATTATCAATATTCGTTTTGCTAAACTGTAATCCACCAAAAGAAAAGGGTAGCCCTGAAACAAGGCTGCCCTTTATAATCTCGCTTTAAAAGCTTAAAGCGCTTTGTCTGTAATCATCGATGTCCAAGCGCCTTCAGGTGCTTTGGTGATAACTGGATCAGATCCGCCTTCCAACAATGATTTCACCGTGCGCTCATAATCTGCAGGATTAAGAGCACCATTGGAGCCAGCAGTCAGTTTGGCAATTTCGCCCATCATGCGGCGCTGGTGTTTTTCTGTTTGTGCGCCAGATGCATCATTTTCAAGAACGATATCTGCAGCCTCGTCAGGATTGGCTTCAGCATATTTCCAGCCTTTCATGGACGCTCTAACAAAGCGAACCATCTTGTCCTGGAAAGCTTCGTCTTTGAGGCTCTCCTCAAGAACATAGATACCGTCTTCGAGCGTTGATACGCCTTCATCTTCATATTTGAAGGTGATCAGATCGTCAGGTGTAAGGCCCGCGTCAATGATCTGCCAATATTCGTTATAGGTCATGGTAGAAACGCAATCAGCCTGTTTTTGGATGATTGGATCGACATTGAAGCCTTGTTTCAAAACTGTAACCCCATCAGGGCCGCCATCGGTGGAATAACCCAATTTGCTCATCCATGACAGGAAAGGATATTCGTTACCGCCAAACCAGACGCCAAGGGTTTTGCCTTTGAAATCTGCAGGGGATGCAATGCCTGAATCCTTACGGCAAGTCAGCATCATGCCAGAAGATTTAAACGGCTGTGCGATGTTTACAAGCGCTACACCTTTTTCGCGTGTTGCCAAAGCTGATGGCATCCAGTCAAGAACAACATCCGCGCCGCCACCAGCAATCACCTGTGGAGGAGCAACATCTGGTCCGCCGGGCTTGATCTCAACATCAAGGTTTTCTTCGCCATAGAAACCTTTGTCTTTGGCAACATAATATCCAGCAAACTGAGCTTGTGTTACCCATTTCAATTGCAGGGTCACCTTGTCAGCTGCCATTGCTTGAAATGCGGCCAGCGAAAAGGCGCCAGCCAAGAGAAGTGTGGTGAGTTTCTTCATGTTTATACTCCCTGTTATGTCCTGCTTGAGCGCATGGACGGATGCCAAAAAGTAACCGCGCGTTCTATAAGCGCAACTACTCCATAAAAAGTGGAGCCAGCCAAGGCCGCCACCGCAATTGTGGCCCACACCATATCCGTATTCATTCTGCCCATTTCAGCAGAAATACGAAAGCCCATACCGACAATGGGTGTGCCAAAAAACTCTGCCACAATCGCGCCAATCAGCGCCAAAGTGGAATTAATCTTTAGTGCATTGAATATGAAAGGGGCGGCTGCTGGCAAGCGTAATTTTGTTAAAGTTTGCCACCATGATGACGCATAGGTGCCCATCAAATCGCGCTCCATAGTATTGGACGCGGCCAGCCCTTGCACGGTGTTTACCAACATTGGGAAGAAGGTCATGATCAGTACAACCGCAGCTTTAGATTGCCAGTCGAAACCGAACCACATCACCATAATAGGCGCTATGCCGATAATCGGTAAAGCCGAGACAAAATTGCCGAGGGGCAACAGGCCGCGTTGAAGGAACGGGGAACGGTCGATCAATAGGGCTACTATGAACCCTGAGCCACAACCAAGCACATAGCCAGCAATAACTGCTTTCAGAAAGGTTTGCTGAAAGTCGGCCCATAGGATTGGAAGCGAATTAAGTATCCGCTCCCAAATCGTGGAAGGCGTCGGGAGCAGGATCGAGGGGATATCCAAGCCCCTGCAAACGCTCTCCCAAATGACCAGAAGTGTCACACCAAACATCACGGGAACAGCAAGGTTAATAACCTTGGCGTTGGTTCCACTCGAAGGTTTTTGACGCACAAGCCATTCATTAAACGCCCATGCGGCAATCCAGAAAACGAGGGCGAACAATAACCAACCCATCTTAGTAGATCTCCACTTTTTGGCCCATGCGTTTCAACACATAGGAGTGCGCAAAGCCGACAATCATCACAAGCACTGCAGCAAGAGCCGCCGCCATAAACAGCGCGGACCAGATTTGAATGGTTTGCCCATAATAAGAACCGGCCAACAAACGCGCACCAAGCCCGGCAACAGCTCCAGTCGGCAATTCGCCAACAATCGCTCCAACGAGCGAAATCGCAACCGCGACCTTAAGCGAGGTAAACAGAAATGGCATGGAAGACGGCCAGCGCAATTTCCAGAAAATCTGCGGTTTTGAAGCATACCAGGTATGGAGCAAATCCAGCTGGCTATTATCCGGTGATCGCAATCCTTTGACCATGCCAACAACAACTGGGAAGAAGCTAAGATAGGTTGAGATGAGCGCTTTGGGGATCAGCCCTGTCAGCCCAACGGCGTTCAGCGTCACGATAATCATAGGCGCTACAGCAAGAATAGGGATGGTCTGGGAAGCGATAACCCAAGGCATCACCGAACGGTCCATAGCGCGGTTATGAACAATGCCAACGGCCAGCAAAATGCCAAGCACCGTTCCAATGATGAAGCCAAGCAAAGTAGCTGAAAGCGTGATCCATGAATGATAGATCAGCGAACGTTTTGACGTGATCTTCTTGTTGACTGTCGTATCCCAAATTTCCGCAAACACCTGATGGGCCGCCGGTAGAACAGGTCGCTCTTGCGCCATGGTATTGCTGATCAATTGCGAGAAATTTGGTGGGTCTGTCTTGGCGCGTTCTGCCTTGTCATATTCAAATGGTGCATTCATCCACACAACGCAAGCATACCAAATCGCGACAATAACCGCGATGACGGTAAGGACCGGGATGGTTTTGCCTGAATTTGATCGTAGACCGTTTGAAAAGAAAACTTGCTCAACAATTGGATATCCCAGAGGTTTTTTTGGACTCCCATGTTTGGGAATTAAAACGTTAATTTGATATGCTGCAAGGGCGTGACGAAGAAAAAAATAGGAAGCTGAAATCACAATTGTTGAAATAAAAATTGTCTTTGAAAAAAAGTTTGCTACGTATCCAAGTGCCTCTAAAAATTGCAACGAAAATCCGACAATGATTAAACAAATACCCAAAATCGTATCATTTCTTTGGGTAATTTGCGAAATTGAATGGTCATAATTGTAACCCATATGGGCGGCGGAATTCCTCAAGATGGATTTGGAGGCAGTATTGAGAACAACAAGCGCAATTAACAATGCACCTAAAATGTCTATTAACAAGCCAGTTGCAGAGAGGGAATTTAGCAAATCACTCCTCATAGCTATGCCCAGCGCGCAATCCTTCACGGACCCGGTGAGCGATCTTTAGAAATTCCGCACTTTCGCGGATTTCCAAAGGTCGTTCATTGGGAAGGGTAGAGTCTATGACATCTGTCACACGACCCGGTCGCGGGCTCATGACGACAATTTTGGTGGAAAGATAAACCGCTTCAGGAATGGAGTGTGTAACAAAACAGATTGTCTTATTGGTCCGCTTCCACAGTTTAATCAATTGCTCGTTTAAGTGATCGCGCACGATTTCATCCAATGCGCCAAACGGCTCGTCCATCAAAAGCAAATCAGCATCAAAGGCGAGAGCGCGGGCAATAGAGGCTCGCTGCTGCATGCCGCCGGAAAGCTGCCAAGGATATTTCTTGCCAAAATTGGAAAGCTCTACCAGTTCCAGAGTGCGATTTACCCGTTCGGCTTGTTCCGATCTTGAGTAGCCCATGATCTCCAAGGGCAGCGAGATGTTCTTTTCAATGGTCCGCCATGGAAACAACGATGCTGCCTGAAACACATAGCCATAAGCGCGTTTCATTCTGGCTTCTTCAGGCGTCATGCCATTGACGGAAATTGTCCCGCCTGTAGGCTTTTCCAGATCAGCAATCACACGCAGAAATGTCGTCTTCCCGCAGCCTGACGGCCCGATGAAAGAAACGAACTCACCCTTTTTGATATCGAGGTCTACCTCGGACAGCGCGTGGACTGGGCCATCATTGGTCTCGAAAGTGAGGGAGAGTTTATTGGCGGAGATAACTGTCATGGGGTAAAATTTCTGTTTGCCGTGAACCGGAGATAGCAATACCCCCCTCTGTCACTTTGTGACATCCCCCCCCAAGGGTGGAGATTAATTGACGCGAGATATTGCCACCAGTTATCTCCACCCTTGGGGGGAGATGCCCGATAAGACAGAGAGGGGTTAATCTTTGGCAATTTCATCATCCCAGATAGTAATGTCATTTTCAGTAAGCAATTTGTTTAATTTAAATTCTATCGTGTGCAGCAGATAGACAATTGCACCACAAATTATTGCAACATAGCTGGCTGCTAAATCTTTCGCGGCAACTGCAATCACCAAAGTTATAATTACCGCAATTCCTAAAATCCAACGGGGGCTCATTCTTCTTAAACTCCACTTGCCGGAATACCTGTACGCTTGATCGGCTGGGGATTGGTTAGTTCTTTCCAAGTCGATAGCGCCTTGTTTACTGAACCATTAGCCTCACGTTTGACAAATTTGCCATGGCCTTCCTCGGTTTTCACTTCGCCGTCCACAACGGAAACATGACCCCGCGATAGCGTATAGCGCGGCAGGCCTTTTACATGTTTGCCTTCAAACACGTTGTAGTCGATAGCCGATTGCTGGTTTTTGGCAGCGATGGTTTTTTCTTTAGCAGGATCCCAGACAACGATATCCGCATCTGCTCCAACCAGAATAGCGCCCTTTTTCGGATACATATTCATGATCTTGGCGATGTTTGTCGACGTGACAGCCACAAATTCGTTCATGGTAATCCGGCCAGTAGCAACGCCATAGGTCCATAACATCGGCATGCGATCTTCAAGTCCGCCCGTACCATTTGGAATTTTGGTAAAGTCACCAACGCCGTAACGTTTTTGTTCCGTGGTAAAAGCACAGTGATCGGTCGCCACCACTGACAATGAACCCGACTGAAGCCCTGCCCACAGCGAATCCTGATGTTGTTTATTGCGGAAAGGCGGGCTCATCACGCGCCGCGCAGCATGATCCCAATCCTTGTCGAAATACTCGCTTTCATCCAGCGTCAAATGTTGAATGAGCGGCTCACCCCAGACCCGCTTTCCTTGAGCGCGGGCGCGGCGGATTGCTTCGTGGGAATCCTCGCAAGAGGTATGCACCACATAGAGAGGTGCGCCTGTCATATCCGCAATCATGATCGCACGATTAGTTGCTTCGCCTTCCACTTGCGGCGGGCGGGAATAGGCGTGGGCTTCAGGTCCGTTGTTTCCAGCGGCTAAAAGCTTGGCAGACAATTCGGCAACCACATCGCCGTTTTCCGCATGTACCATGGGGATAGCGCCGAGTTCGGCACAACGTGAGAACGAAGCGTATAATTCATCATCATTGACCATCAGCGCGCCTTTATAGGCGAGGAAATGTTTGAACGTATTGATACCGCGCTCTTGCACGACGGTTTGCATTTCGTTGAAAACCTGCTCGCTCCACCAGGTAATCGCCATATGGAAGGAGTAGTCACAATTCGCACGGGTCGATTTATTGTCCCACATTTGCAGCGCTTCTAGCAGCGATTGGCCGGGGGCAGGCAAGGCGAAGTCGACAACCATGGTTGTGCCACCGGAAAGGGCGGCGCGGGTTCCACTTTCAAAATCATCGCTGGAATAGGTCCCCATAAACGGCATTTCCAAATGCGTATGGGGGTCGATCCCTCCGGGCATCACATAGCAGCCTGTTGCATCCAGTTCCTTGTCACCTTTTAGGTTCGGTCCGATTTCGACAATCACACCTTTGTCGACTTTAACGTCAGCTTTGTAGGTCAAGTCAGCGGTGACGATGGTTCCGTTTTTAATGACTGTGGTCATAGGTTTCTCCAATAAGTTTATCCTACCTAAGCTTTGCTAGGTCGATCTTACCCTCTATAATGATGCCAGTATTAACATGTCCGTCTTGTTTTCCAGGCGTTTTCACAACAGGCTTCCAAATCGGATTGCGTTGCAAAAAGTAAGCTAGCTCTTCTTCGGTTTCAAAGGCTTCTTCTTCAGGTTGAAGGCTAGTGGCTGGCGGAAACGCACGAAATTTTGGCGGTCGACCATCTTTGTAGGGGCGCTTATATGCGCGACGTGATGGTTCAGATTTAAGAAATACTTTCACCCAACAATCTCCGCTGTCTCAACTACCGCATGGAACAGCACTTCCGCGCCAGCCGTTGACCATTCCTTGGATATTTCTTCCGCCTCATTGTGTGATAACCCATCAACGCATGGACACATGACCATCGCCGTTGGTGCAACGCGGTTGACCCAGCAGGCATCATGACCCGCGCCGGAAATGATATCCACATGGGAGTATCCCAACCGTTCAGCCGCATCGCGGATTGCCTTGACGCAGTTCTTGTCAAATTCGGGTGGATCAAACTGGCCGACAATCTCTGCGGAAAATTCAACGCCAAGATTAGCGCAGAGTTTCGGCGCTTCTGCCATTAGCCTCTCGACCATGCCTGTCAGCGTATCAATCTCATGGCTGCGGAAATCAACGGTGAAGACAACCTTGCCCGGAATAATGTTTCGCGAATTCGGATAGACATCCACATGGCCGATAGCGCCAACCGCGTTCGGTGCGTTGTCCATGGCGATAGTGTGAACCAGTTCGGTAATCTGCGCCAATCCGCGTCCTGCATTTTTGCGCATAGGCATCGGCGTTGAACCTGTATGGCTTTCTTTGCCAGTTACGGTAACTTCAATCCAGCGCAGCCCTTGTCCGTGGGTGACGACACCGATATCTTTTCCTTCAGCCTCCAGAATTGGGCCTTGCTCGATATGCAATTCGAAGAAGGCATGCATTTTGCGAGCACCAACTTCTTCCTTGCCCATCCAGCCAATGCGCTTTAGCTCGTCACCAAAGGAGAGACCCTTCGCGTCTTTTTTATCATAGGCCCATTCCTGCGTGAAAATTCCTGCAAACACGCCAGACGCCATCATGGCCGGGGCGAACCGGGTGCCTTCTTCATTGGTCCAGTTGGTTACCACAATCGGGTGTTTCGTCTTGATATTGAGATCGTTTAGCGTCCGAACAATTTCCAATCCGGCCAACACACCAAGCACACCATCATAGCGCCCGCCCGTTGGTTGCGTATCAAGATGTGAGCCAACATAGACGGGCAGGGCATCTGGGTCAGTGCCGGCCCGTGTCATGAACATGGTGCCCATCTGATCAACGCCCATAACGCATCCCGCTTCATCACACCATTGTTTAAACAGCGCACGCCCTTCGGCATCTTCGTCGGTGACCGTTTGACGATTGGATCCGCCAGCAATGCCAGGACCTATCTTGGCAATTTCATGGATCGAATCCCAAAGCCGATCACCATTGATTTTCAAATTCTCACCACCTCGAGCCAAACTTTGCGCTGCCATTAATCGTCTCCCTACTTCAATTCAACTTCTACAAAAGACATAGGTTTGTCCCCGCCATTGATGACATTATGCTCAACGCCCACAGCTCTGCGATAGGCTTCTCCGGGCGCCATAGAGACTTTTCTGGTCTCGCCTCCCGGCTCTTCCAACAGAAAATCACAATGGGTAATGGGGGTAACCACATAGTCATGGCCGTGAATGTGCCATCCGGTTTCAGCCCCTGGCTCAAAATCGAAACGTGTTACACAAACTTTATCGTCATCAACGAGTACTGTCGCTATGGCGGATAGGCGCTTTGACAAACTGGTCTCCAAAAAATTTGACCGCTTGGTAAAGATTACAGGTTCCTGAAAGAGTCTCAAGGATAAAAATCAAATTTAGCACTACTTTTCTGATGCCATTTCGGTTTATCTTATTGGGCAGATTTACTATTACATGTTTGATTTCTACCTGATGGAGAAAAGGCAAAGAGCATTGACCCTTCCACGCGCTGCCCAAACCAAACGCCGCACCCGCATTCAGCTGGAAAAAGAAGAAGTTATTCTCGAAGCGGCTCTCGAAGTGTTTGCCAATCACGGGTTTCGGGGCGCAACCATTGATCAAATTGCCGAACAGGCAGGCATGTCAAAACCCAATCTGCTTTATTATTTTCCCACCAAGGAAGCGATCCATCGCTTGCTGATCGATCAAATCTTGGACACATGGCTTGATCCATTGCGTGAAATCGATGAAACCGGAGAGCCACTTGTGGAGATAAAAAGCTATATTCGGCGCAAGTTGGAAATGGCAAGGGACTATCCGCGCGAGTCGCGTCTGTTTGCTAACGAAATTTTACAAGGCGCACCGCGTATACAGGATGAGTTGAACGATCTTAAAAATCTGGTTGATGAAAAAGCCAAGGTTTTCAAAAAATGGATGGACCAGGGAAGGATGAGAAAAATCGATCCCTATCATATGATCTTTTCCATCTGGTCAACCACCCAACATTACGCCGATTTTGATGTTCAGGTGCAGGCAGTTCTTGGGAAAAAAGCCAATGGCGACGGTCGCTTTGAAGATGCTGCCCGCTATCTTGACCAGCTATTCGTGCACGGCCTGAAAGCTGATTAACTGTCGGGGGACAAGGCAACCACAGCTAGCGCCAATGCAGTAACCAGCGCCCCAGCCATAACGGACAAGCTAACCCAACCATGGCCGATCAGCCCTTCGATCAGGATGATAAAGCTTGGGGTGAGATAGCCATAAGAAAGTACTTTCGATGCAGGCAGTCTGACGGCCGCATAGCGTAGTAAAAAGAAGGTTGTCGCCGTTGTGAAAATCACCAGATAGGCGATGCCAATCCAGACGATTGATGGAAGTGCGGTCCAATCAGTACCAAAAATATCTGGAATAGCTACTAAGGTGATCCAGAACCATGTGGCGGACAGGGAATAGAAAGCAAACAGACTTGCTGGTTCACCGCGAGAAAATTTCTTCACCAAGGGTGCATAGGCAGCATGGCCAGCACAACCGATGAAAAACAGGGCTTCGCCTTTTCCGATTTCGAAATTCAAGATCGCGTTGATATCTCCTTTGAAGATAACCCACACGGCCCCAGCCGCGGCGATAAGCAAGCTCAACAATACAATGGGCCGTGTTGTTTGACCGATAAACCACCAGCCAAAAGCAGCGCTCATCATTGGGATCAATGTGAAAACAGCGCCAGTCGAAACAGGGCTTGATATCTTGAGCGCCACAAACATCAGGACAAAATAGAGCCCCATCAATCCGCCAAGAATGAAAAACCGGCCGGGTGCTTCAGGAAATTTCGGAAAAGCACCTGTAACAGCAAACACCACAACCGCCATCAAGATACAGGCCAGAAAGAAGCGGAGCGAGTTAAGCGCTGCGGGCGCCAGAAAAGGGACAGCAAGATCACCGATAGAAAACGAGCCTGCAATCAAAGCGGCAAAAAGCAACATGGCCAAATGGCCAAGCAGTTTTTCACGGCCAACAGCTAGGTTTTGAGCGTTTTGCGGTTTTGAGACGGCCAATCTGATACCTTAATAAAAAGGGGCGGGATACGATGCACTTGCACCATTGTCCCGCCCCATCCGAGAGGAAACCTAATTCACCTAAGCACTCGGCTCATTCGGCCGCAACCTTTGATGGGTTGTTTGGATGCTCAGTCCAATTTGAATATTTCTTCAACACTTTTTTACCAGTGCGTTTGTCCAGAACTCCCGCCGACAAGGGTTCCATCGTGATGCAGTCTTGGACTGGGCAAACATTCACGCATAAATTACAGCCAACACATTCTTCCTCGATAACTTCGAAATGACGTTTGTCGTCCAGCATGTTGGTAATTGCCTGATGGGAGGTGTCCTCGCAGGCGATATGACAGCGACCACATTGGATGCAAGAGTCCTGATTGATTTTGGCTTTGGCAATATAATTAAGGTTGAGATATTGCCAGTCGGTCACATTAGGCACTGCGCGGCTGATCACATCATCCAGCGTTTTGTGGCCTTTTTCGTCCATCCAATTGGAAAGACCGGCGGCCATTTCTTCCACAATCTTGAACCCATAGGTCATAGCGGCAGTGCAAACCTGCACATTGCCTGCCCCAAGCGCCAGAAATTCGGCAGCATCGCGCCAAGTAGTGATGCCACCAATGCCTGATATTGGCATGCCGCGGGTTTCGGCGTCGCGTGCGATTTCAGCGACCATGTTGAGCGCAATCGGTTTCACCGCAGGACCACAATAGCCACCATGTGAGCCCTTGCCATCGATGGATGGTTCTGGCGAGAAATTGTCCAAATCCACGGATATGATGGAGGAAATCGTGTTGATTAATGAGACCGCATCAGCGCCGCCTGTTTTCGCCGCGCGGGCAGGGTAGCGGATATCAGTGATATTGGGCGTAAGCTTCACGATTACTGGCATGCGCGTTGTCGCTTTGCACCAGCGCGATACCATTTCTATATACTCAGGAACCTGACCCACAGCAGCGCCCATGCCGCGCTCGCTCATCCCATGGGGGCAACCAAAATTCAGCTCAATCCCGTCTGCGCCAGTCTCTTCGACAAGCGGAAGAATGGCTTTCCATGATGCCTCCTCACAAGGAACCATGATCGAAACGATCATCGCCCGATCAGGCCAGTTTTTCTTAACCTGCTTGATCTCGCGCAGATTGGTTTGTAAGTCGCGGTCAGTGATCAACTCGATATTATTAAGGCCGAGAAGACGTCTGTCCGCACCCCAAATCGCTCCGTATCGCGGACCGTTTACGTTTACAACGGGAGGGCCTGCTTCACCAAGCGTTTTCCAAACAACACCGCCCCATCCGGCCTTGAACGCGCGCTCCACATTATAGGCTTTGTCTGTAGGCGGAGCCGAGGCTAGCCAGAACGGGTTTGGCGATTTGATGCCGACGAAATTATTACGAATGTCTGCCATGGTCTCGCTCCTGTCCTATTTTGCTTTGCCGGAAGAAAGGCTGCGGTGAATACTCTCCGCCGCATCACGGCCTTGGGCAACGGCGGTAACGGTCAGGTCTTCGCCCCGATCCGTGCAATCACCTCCAGCCCAAACGCCTTTTTGCGACGTTTTTCCTTCATCATCAATCATGATGCGTCCACCCGATAGTTTGATATTCTTATCCGAGCCAATATCGCTCTCAGTCAATTTCTGGCCTATAGCACTGAATATCTGATCAGCTTCAAGCTTCAGTTTCTTGCCTGTTCTGACCAATTTGCCGCTTTGCAACTGCGTGTATTCAAAGTGGATGCCTGTAACTTTGCCTTTTGAAGATTTGATTTTCACTGGTTGTAGCCAATGGCGAATGGTCACGCCTTTGGCGGCGGCAAGGTCCTGTTCAAAGAGAGATGCGTTCATCTGATCCTGACCACGGCGATAACAAATCGTTACTTCTTCTGCTCCCAGCAATTTTGCTTGAACAGCGCAATCCACAGCGGTCATACCCCCGCCGATAACAACAACTTTTCGCCCGATGGGTAGCTTCGTCTTGTTTTTTGCCTGACGAAGCTTGGCGATGAAATCAACCGCATCATCCAATCCTTCTGGGTCTTTTTCACTCAAATTCAAATCATTTACGGAAGAAAGACCGATACCCAGAAAGACTGCGTCGAACTCGCTTTTCAAACCCTTGAGAGCTATATCCGACCCAAATTTCTTCCCGTGCACAAATTCAATGCCTCCAATTGAAGCGATATAGTTGACTTCTTTTTTCGCAAAATCATCGACGGTTTTATAAGCAGCAATCCCGTATTCATTTAGGCCGCCAGCTTTTTTTCTGGTCTCAAACACCGTAACTGAATGGCCGTGCATGGCAAGGCGATGGGCGCAAGCAAGGCCCGCAGGGCCAGAGCCAACAACAGCGATTTTTTTACCGCTCTCTTTGGCCCGTTCATAAAATTGCTTGCCTTGATCCATGGCTTCGTCTGTAGCGAAGCGTTGCAATTGACCGATTTTAACGGGCTTGCCTTCCGCCAATTCCCGCACGCAGGCTTGTTCGCAAAGGGTTTCCGTTGGACAGACACGGGCACACATGCCGCCGAGAATATTCTGGTCAAAAATCGTTTTGGCAGCGCCAATCGTGTTTCCGGTAGAAATTTGACGGATAAACATTGGGATATCAATGTCTGTCGGGCAAGCAGTGACACAAGGCGCATCATAACAAAAATAGCATCGGTCAGAGGCTACCAGCGCTTCATGATTATCAAGTAACGGGTGGAGGTCTGAAAAGTTCTCGTCCAAGGCTTTCGTGTTCAAGCGCCCTGAAACAATACCATCGTCCAACTGCTTTCCAGCCATCCAACTTCTCCCTTGAAAAGCAAAAACGCCGAACAGCGCCAAGCTTCAAACCTCTCCATTAAAGGTGAGTATAGGCAAGTCAGAAAATTTATCAATTGGTAAATTTTTGAAAATGACGTCTTTTCATTTCATTACCATTTAGCGTCTAATTGAGCTTATTTGCTATTTTCCAGCTAAGATCCAAGTCATGTGTTTGCGTTCTGGATCACTTAGGAAATCGGATAATTGTTTTGTCGCATATTCAAGGCTCATATGTGCCTTGTGCCAGTTGTTGATTGATGTTGATTGATGGACGGATGCACTATGGTTTTCGGCACTAAGGGCTTTAGCTAAAAGTTTTTCGATTTCATTTATTTCTCGAAAAGCCAAACAGTTCTCGCCGTTGATGAGACCGGGTTTGTAGAAATCCAGATATTGCAAAATAGGGACGGCGCCACATGCGGCGGCCTCATTATGGTTTTGGCAATATGGATAATGAACGCCGGGTGTGCAGAAAAAGTAGCGTGATTTCGCCAGCAGTTCGAACCATTCATTTTGTGGGATTCTGAAGGCTTCCGTATCAATCCACACGAACTTATTCTTCAAAGAACCACTTTCTAAAGCTTCGGTAAATGCCTCTTTGGTTTTAGGGATGAATACCAGTTCAGGAGGAAGCGACTTCACATATTCAAACAGCTCGTGACGATTGGCTAAATTGTATAGGCTACCAATACGGCTATTGTCATAGGTCTTTGGGTCGCAATTTCCCGCAAATAAAACACCGATAGGACGATCCATGTTTTTGGAAAGTTGCTCCGCTTTCAAGTAATTGGCTCGATTTAGAAGACTGGGATGAAACAAAATCGGGAGAAACAGCGTGTCAGGCTGCGTTTCCTCTTTCAAAGCCGCCATAAAGTCATAGGATATCTGAATGGTTTTGCCGTTTTCGTTTTTGATGTTTTGATCTGTAATCAACACATCCGACCGCTTTGGATTGCGCCAGGCCAAGTTGCAAAATGTCGAGCTAACGGCCTTTGCTTCCAGCCCTTTCAGTTTCAAACGCCTCAAAGGCGGAAAGACAGCCGTATGAGCGTATTTCATCTCGGACAATAAAGTTGAAACGAGCGCAAACCGACGACCATTTCGGGAAGAAGGCATTATGACAGTTATGTTTTGGCCAGCAGGTTGGGGCGGATGAGCAGAAGTTTCATTCATATTTTATCAGCCCTGGATTTTTTTCTTTAATTTACGTCTCACGCGCGCTAATGCCAAGAAACAAGTAGGTAAGGGAAACAGGTTTAATGGCAAATAGCCATCGCTACAAGGATGAGATGCTGGTTCGGCCAACGCCAAGTGTGTTAGTCGACATGCCGAATTTCGCTAAACTATCAAAATGAAGATTTCAGTTATCATCTCAACTTACAACTCACCTAAATGGCTTGAAAAAGTTTTGTGGGGCTATGCGTGCCAGTCTTTAAAAGGCTTTGAGATTGTAATTGCCGATGATGGTTCGGGTGATAAAACCAAGAAATTGATCAACCAATTCCGCAATGAAGCTGGTTTTTTAATACGTCACGTTTGGCATGAAGATAAAGGTTTTCGGAAGTGGAACATCGTCAACAAGGCAATCGCTGAAGCAACGGGTTCTTACTTGATCTTCACCGACGGTGACTGCGTTCCGCATTCTCGCCTGCTTGAAACCCACCTGCAATTCGCTGAAAAAGGCCGCTTTCTGTCGGGCGGCTATTGTAAGCTACCCATGAAAACCAGCCTAGCGATATCGAAAGAAAACATCTTCTCGGGTGATATTTTCAGCGTGAATTGGTTGCGTAAAAACGGGTTCAGCTTCACCCCAAAATGGCTCAAAATTCTTGCGCTCAAATGGGGTATAAATGGATTTCTTGATAAAGTTACACCAGCCGCAAAGACTTTCAATGGCAACAATTCATCTTGCTTTCGCGAAGATGCGATTGCGATAAACGGCTTTGACAATCGGATCTTATATGGTGGTGGCGATAGAGAGTTTGGCTATCGGCTCGAGCACTTAGGTATTCTTCCTAAGGTAATCCGATACTCTACAATCTGTCTTCATCTTGACCATGCCAGAGGTTACAAGAGCAAAGAAATACGTGAGAAAAATATGGCGATGATTGAAGCAACCAGAGTCAATAAAACTGTAAAAACTGATTTCGGCATTGAACAAATAATTGAAAGCTGATCCATTCAGCGATGAAAATGGTTAGGGGAGAATGGGCGATGAAAATACCTAAAAATAAATTGAAAGCAGCCTTGAAAAAAGGCCAGTTGCAATTGGGTCTGTGGTCAAATTTCGTAAGCCCGATGGTCTCAGAAGCATTGAGCAATACCAAATTCGATTGGCTTTTGTTTGATATGGAGCATGGGCCGAATGATGTTCTGGATGTCGTTCGTCAGCTTCAAGCCAACAACGGCTATGATGTTTCTCCAATCGTTCGACCGCCTTGGAATGATACTGTGATCATGAAACGGCTTTTGGATGCAGGCGTGCAATCATTGGTTATCCCCTATATTCAAAATGGTGATGAGGCGCGGGCGGCCTTGGCCGCAACGCGATATCCGCCAGAAGGCGTTCGTGGCGTTGCAGGTGGAAATCGTGCCATGAAATTTGGTGCTATCACCGATTATCACAAGAATGCTCACAAGGAACTTTGTGTAATTCTTCAGGTGGAGACATGTGCCGCGATAGATCAAATTGAGGAAATTGCTAAAGTCGATGGCGTGGACGCAATCTTTGTTGGGCCAGCAGATTTAGCTGCTTCCATGGGGCATTTGGGCAATTTTGATCATCCCGATGTCCAAGCGAAAATCGCCGAGGCTGCAAAACGCATCAAGAAAGCCGGAAAACCTGCAGGCATTTTATCGTTCAATCCAGAGCGTGCAAAAGACTATATCAAAATGGGATACACATTTGTGGCCGTTGGATCAGATCAATCCCTGCTAATGTCTGCGGCCAATGGGCTTAGCGCCAATTTTGAAAAAATTCGCTCAAAAAAGTGAGTGTCAGCCCTTGATGCAAAACTGCTGCATGAATCGGTAGTCGTCAATCACTTCGCTCTCTATTGCCTTTAGATGAGGTGGGAGATCGAAGGGTTTTTCCTTTTCGGGCGGAGCGAACCCAGTGGAATTCCACACCGCGTCATACCAATGGTTTGCCCAAATACCGTCTTCAGGTTTTTTTCCTTTTTCCCATTGAAGCATCTCTTCGGAAAATTCCAGACCGACCTTGTCGCACAGAACTTTTAGAACCTTTTTCGGATTTGCGCGAATGTCATTTGCATCAACTACGGCAGGAGCCTTTCCCTGCTTTTTGGTTGCCAAGTCAAATAATTCTCTTTGTTTGCGAAATCCAATATCCTCACTGGAAAGCAATTCGGTCTTTGCCGAATAGCTGGCGAGTACTTTCTTTGGTTCGCGGATGAGAAAAATATTGGTAACCTCGCCAACCCAGGAAATGTCAAATGCATCTAGCATGTGGTGGGTCATGTGTTTTTGGTACACCAAAGTTTTTGGAAGTTTTGGCGGTTGAATGCATTGTTGAACTACAGAAGCGCTGTCTGTTTCGCCTGCCTGGATGATTTCATCGCGCATAGGATGTTCAAGACCCGTGGCTTTCAAATATGCAGCATAGAATGGTTCGTCCATTGCTGAGCAATCAGTTCTTGCCCCGAAGCTTCTCATCATCGCGGTGGACAAATTTCTCGGCCCGGACCACATTGCAATTATCATTGGGGAATCTCTTTCTAATGTGTAGATGTTTGCGCGTTCGTTCTAATTTCAATAATCAAAAAAGCACCGAATTCAAACATTGGCAATCGCGATAAAACGCTATAGGCCCATAACCGCAATATTCATATGTTGGCGGGTAAAGTCTATGTCTACAATTTCAGAAAAATTCATTGAGTTATCTCATGCTTGGATGCGTGAGGCTTCTGCTATTGCTATGCAACATTATCGTTCTTTCGACAAAGAAACAGGGGTGATGCATAAGGATGATGATAGCCCGTTGACCAAAGCTGATCTTGCTGTTGATGCCTATATTGGAAATGCTCTCAAAACATCTTTTCCTGATATTCCAGTTGTAACGGAAGAGCGTGCTGGCTCCCATGACTTAAACGTCAGCACAGGGTTGTTCTTTCTCGTTGACCCTATTGATGGAACAAAAGAATTTATCAACAAGCGGGATGAATTCACAATCAATATTGCTTTGCTAGAAAATGGCAATCCAATCGCTGGCGTTGTTTGTGCACCAGCAATCGGGCGCAGCTTTGTCGGTATTGTTGGATCAGGTGCATTTGAAATTGACCTCAACAATCATGGATCAAAACCTATCAATGTTTCGATGCCGGATAACCATGCACTAAGGGTGGTTGCCAGTCGTTCTCATTTGTCCACCGAAACGCAGGATTTTATCGATGCACACCCAGTCGTTGATATGAAGAGCGCGGGTTCATCTTTGAAGTTTTGTTTGCTGGCGACAGGAGAAGCTGATCTATACCCACGCTTTGGGCCGACTATGGAATGGGATACGGCGGCAGGACATGCAGTATTGTCAGCCGCTGGTGGCTTTGTGAAAAACCTTGATGGCTCGCCATTTCGCTACGCTAAGAAAGAGTTTCGAAACCCTTGGTTCATCGCCGGTGCAGAAGGCGTCGAATATGAAATGAAGTGAAATTTTCGAGGGTAATTGGTTGGATGGCGACAAGGTGTGAAAAGCATCGGCCCCAACCACATCATACACCATGATACATCGTAAGATCACAATGGATGAGTATGCTTCTCACACCTTTCGCCAGAAGAACTTCAATACCCCAAAGACAGTTCTCCAACTCCATAATTCTGTCAGAGAGAAATGAACAAGTCGTTAAAAATCTTGCATAGGTTTGCAACGGCCTTTTTCTTAGCCAGCATTCATCTGCATTTGGCCTGATGGCGAAAATCGAAAAGAAAATGGCCGTTTATCGATGTCCGTTGAAGGTCAAATGGACTAGGGAACATCGAAACCAAAGAAATCAGGAGAATCTGGATGACCCCGAATGTGATTGACGGTAAATTGGTCGCCGAAGATGTTGTTGCAATTGTTAAAGATGCCACTGCCAAACTGGTAGCAAAAACGGGTGTTGTGCCAGGCATCGCTGTAGTCATCGTTGGGGAAGATCCTGCCAGTCAGGTTTATGTACGTTCCAAAGGCAAGAAGGCCCATGATTGTGGCTTTCACTCTGAAACATATACCATGCCGGCTGATACGGCAGAAGCTGATCTGCTTGCAAAGGTCGCAGACCTAAACGCTGATCCTGCAATTCATGGTATTTTGGTGCAGTTACCTTTGCCTAAACACATCGATGAGGGGAAAATAATTCAGGCAATTGATCCTGGAAAGGATGTTGACGGCTTCCATTTCATTAACGTGGGTATGTTGGGAACAGGCGAAATAGATAAGGCATTTATTCCCTGCACTCCAGCAGGCTCTATGGTGCTTATTCGCCGTGCTCTTGGCAAATCTGATTTGTCAGGCTTAACGGCAGTAGTTGTTGGGCGTTCTAACATCGTTGGAAAACCGATGGCGAATCTTTTGCTTGCCGCAAACGCAACGGTCACCATTGCCCATTCCAGAACACCTGATTTACCAGCTTTGGCAAGAACCGCCGATATTCTGGTTGCTGCAGTGGGGCGTCCTGAAATGATCAAAGGTGATTGGGTCAAGCCGGGCGCTTGCGTAATTGATGTTGGCATCAACCGAATTGATGCACCGGAAAAAGGCGAAGGTAAAACTCGTTTGGTTGGCGATGTTGCCTATGACAGCGCCGCGACAAACGCCGGATCAATCACCCCGGTTCCGGGCGGCGTTGGGCCGATGACGATTGCCATGTTGATGGCAAATACATTGGCTTCTGCTTGTCGTGAAGCTGGCGTTGATGCGCCGAGTTACTAATTGAGCTCGCAACTGTTTTGAAAAGAAAGCCGACTTGCTCTCAAATGATCACAGTCGGTCTTTTCGTTCGATCATCAGATGCACAACCACATTGGATGGACTTACCGGGGCATCCTGAGACAATGCTGCCATCAGGGCAGCACATCATATTGCTTGTTGTCCAAGTTGGGCAAACAAATACTGTTTCGGCACCAAAACACCTTGGGCAGATTTCGCTTTGAAGTTTTAGAAAGTTCAGCGAACTATTACAGCTGGCTTCGTGAGTTGTTTTTTGATTGATTCCCACAATATTTCTCCAAAAATTACATAGGTAGAAACTAAAAACGAACCTACTTGTCCGTCTTATCAAATTTGGCCAAACGGATTTTGGGTTTGGTTGAAACGGAGTGATCGATTTTCAAACTTAGTGAAATGTTAGACTGCAACGAGGATGAGGTCGCGGGTAACTTATCGCAGCTTACAACAACATTTTTGCCATTAAGGGCAATATTCCAACGGATGAAATGAGCGCCATTGTGTTTGTATGTCTAATTATGGTCTGGGGCTTTTTCTAATAATTTACCAAGTGCTTCACAGTTTTGCAAAAAGTCATAAGAGCCGTAAATATCACATTGCGTGGCCAATGTTTGTTGTTGAAAATACCGTCTTTCAACATTCAAAATTTCGAACCCGATCTGTGCAGGACGTGAGAACAAATATTGTTCTTCGCTAAATCTACCGCCGCCGCCCGGTGTTTCCAAAATCATTTTTCGCAATGGCACTAATCCGGAAGTTTGCAGATCGGTTTCTTGCGCAGGTTGCCAACCATTAGCTGAAGCCAAATCAGAAATTTCCATCGGCATCTCTAGGCCTGACAAACAGGATTGTTGAAACGCCACCACTAGCGGGTTTTCTTTCCGGTCAAAAGCTCCGTCCATACTAGCATCTTTGCCAAACCCGGATTGCGAAGCGTCCAATGAAGTGCATCCGCCAACAAACGCGAGTGAAATCACTAAAGCTAAAGGTGTACATATCGAATCAACAGTTCTCATAAGTTGTATTATTATACGATACAACTTAATGCAATATTACCAGTTTTGAAAAAGCCGATCTGCCGCCCTATTTATAGAACACCAACGTTTAACTTAGGGAGCAGACCATGTTCAAATCCAAATTACTTGCGATATTAATGTTGAGTTCCTCTGTTGGTCTCGCCTTTGGGGATAGTTTTCAAGTGACAGGAAGCGCAGGTACGACACTTAAAGTCGAAGAGATTTCTGTTTTTCACGAGCCATGGGCAATGACATTCCTGCCGGATGCGCGGATGTTGGTGACAGAAAAATCAGGCAAAATGCTTTTGGTTTCCGCGAATGGCAAAGACCAGACACAAGTCTGGGGCCTTCCAGAGGTTGATTATGGCGGGCAGGGTGGCATGGGCGATGTTGTCTTGCATCCCGAGTTTTCTGAAAACCGATTGGTCTACTTTTCCTATGTCGAAAAAGGCAAAGGCAAAACGCGTGGTGCTGTTGTTTCGCGAGCCCAACTAATCGAACAAGATGGCAACGCCTCATTGCAAAACATCGAAACAATCTGGGAGCAATTTCCAAAAGTCACGGGGCGAGGCCATTACAGTCACAGAATAGTCTTTGGGCCGGACGGTAAACTGTTCATCACATCAGGTGATCGCCAAAAGCTTGACCCGGCTCAGGATTTTGATTCTGCGCTTGGAAAGTTAATCCGTTTGAATGACGATGGCTCACTACCAGACGACAACCCATTTCAAGACAAAGGCGAGCTTGCGAAGACTTTCTGGTCTATTGGGCACAGGAACTTATTGGGGATCGCTTTTGATCAAGACGGACACCTCTGGCAAACGGAGATGGGACCGCGCAATGGTGACGAACTGAATTTGAATCTAAAGGCAGCCAATTACGGATGGCCTGTGGTTTCAGAGGGAAGCCATTATTCTGGCCTTCCTATTCCAAGCCATGATACCAGACCAGAATTTGAAACACCAAAAGCCTATTGGGTTCCGTCCATCGCCCCATCAGGCTTGGTGATTTACCGAGGGGATGTTTTTCCCGATTGGAATGGGGATGCATTTATCGGCGGTCTTGCATCGCAGGCGCTCATTCGCGTTGACCTCAATGGAGATAGCGCAAGCGAAGCCGAACGCTTTAGCTGGGACGCCAGAATTCGCGAAGTGGAGCAGGGGTCGGATGCGGCGCTTTATGAAGTCGATGATGGCGGCGGTGGAAGACTGCTGCGCCTAACACAGCAATAAAACCAACGCGCTTATATCGCGCTGGCCCCATCAAGCGACGAGGTCACATTACGCCGGAAATTGGCGAATAATTCCCGTCCAAGTCCGGTCTCATTGGCAGATAGATCTGGCTGCGCGTTTTCGCGATTGGTAAATTCAGTTGCATCAATCAATACATCCAGCGTCCCATTGGAAGCATCAAGGCGAATGATGTCGCCATCTTTGATTTTGCCGATTAGTCCGCCTTCACATGCCTCTGGTGATAAATGAATGGCAGAAAGAATTTTGCCTGAGGCTCCAGACATGCGGCCATCCGTGATAAGCGCAACTTTGAAACCTCTGTCCTGAAGAACGCCAAGCGGAGGAACCATCTTGTGCAATTCAGGCATCCCGTTGGCTTTTGGTCCTTGAAAGCGAAGAACGGCCACAAAATCTTTTTCCAATTGTCCGGCTTTAAAGGCATCGAGAATTTCATGTTGATCATGGAACACGATGGCTGGAGCTTCGATCACGCGTCTGTCTTCTTTGACCGCAGAGATTTTTGACACGGCAGTTCCGATATTACCACGGATCATTTTCAGTCCGCCTGTTGCAGCAAAAGGTTTTGAATGTTTCGTAAGGATCTTGTCGTTACCACTCATTTTAGGGCTGTCTTCGAAAACAAGTTCACCATTGTTCAGCTTAGGCTCTTTCGTATGGGAGGCTAGGCCTTCGCCCATCACTGTTTTCACATCCGCATGCAAATAGCCTCCGTCGATCAATTCTCGGATCAAAAATGGCATTCCGCCAGCTGCATGAAAATGGTTCACATCAGCAAGACCATTTGGATAGACCCGCGCCAACAATGGCACCGTGTCTGACAAGTCAGAAAAATCTTCCAGCGTCAGCGTAATCCCTGCAGCTTTTGCCATCGCAACAAGATGCAGGGTGTGGTTGGTAGAACCGCCAGTGGCATGAAGCCCTACAACACCGTTAACAATCGACTTTTCGTCAATAACCCGACCTGCTGGAAGAAACTCGTTTCCAAGCGCTGTAATAGCCAAGGCCCGTTTTGCAGCTTCCGCTGTCAAAGCATCGCGTAAAGGTGTGCCGGGATTAATAAAGCTGGAACCCGGCAGGTGAAGTCCCATTATCTCCATCAGCATCTGGTTCGAATTAGCAGTTCCATAAAATGTGCAGGTTCCAGGTGAATGATAGGATGCAGATTCGGCTGCCAGCAAAGCTGCACGATCAACCTTACCTTCCGCATAGAGTTGGCGCGTTCTGGCTTTTTCATCATTCGGCATACCCGATGGCATTGGTCCGGCGGGAACAAAGATTGCTGGAATATGGCCATAGGTTAGCGCGGCAATAACAAGACCTGGAACGATCTTGTCGCAAATCCCTAAAAACAATGCCGCATCAAACATGTTGTGCGATAAACCAACTGCGGCTGACATGGCTATTACGTCACGGGAAAATAAAGAAAGCTCCATGCTGGTTTGGCCTTGGGTTACCCCGTCACACATAGCTGGAACACCGCCAGCGACTTGAGCAACACCGCCTGCCTGACGGGCCGCCTCTTTGATCTGCTCAGGATAATCTTTGTACGGCTGATGGGCTGAAAGCATATCGTTATAAGCCGTGATAATTCCTATATTGGGAACAATATCACCTGCCAGAGCCGCTTTGTCGCCAGTACCGCAAGCAGCAAAGCCGTGGGCCAGATTGCTGCAGGAAAGCGCTGAGCGATGGGGTCCTTTTCCTGCGTGATAATCCAACTGGGCAAGATAGGCTTCTCTGCCAGGTTTGCTGCGTTCAATAATGCGCTTGGTCACAGCTTCAATTGTCTTTTTGACGTGCATGTTTGTTCCCATCCAATGGTGAACTAGAGTTTGATTTATGGTGCCCAGATGACCCGGAGGTCTGGCCGTTTTTCAAGAATATACCGGATCGGCATTTTTGCCGGATCTCCAGCCTCTGTGGCGTGATCTAGCGTTTCGCGTTTCTTGGCGCCTTCGATATGCAAAACAATATTTCCTGCAGAAGTGAGGGCAGAAGCAGACAAAGTAACGCGAGGTTCTTCAGCTCCTGGAGCGTTTATGGCAACCAAAATATGTTTGTCATTATCCTGTGTTGCCTGACCAAGATTGTCAGCGCCGGGAAAAAGAGACGCTGTATGGCCATCATTTCCCATGCCCAAAATCACCACATCGAAAGGCAAAAGTGATCTGATCTCAGATTCTAAGTCTGATAGTTTTTCAATTCCGCTTTCGTCATCATACAAAGGAACCATATGGGCCTTTGCAGCTTTGTTCTGGAGCAGTTCCAGCGTGATCATCCGGGTATTGGAATGATTGGAACTTTTTGGAACACAGCGTTCATCAGCAAGGCAAATGGAAACATGTTCCCAGGCGATATCCTTGGCGGACAGTGCCTTGAAAAATTTACCCGGTGTCGACCCACCTGAAACGACAAGACTGGCTTTTCCTTTGCTTTCAATGGATTTTGAAAGAGCGTATGCCACATGGTCCGAAAGCCATTTCGCTAGATCATCACTGTCGTCAAATGCCGTAAAATGCATGATCAAGCCTCTCCGTCATGCCAAGTTCGGCCATCACGCTCGATAAGCGCGATCGAAGAAGTCGGCCCCCAAGTGCCAGCCGTGTATTTCGCAGTTTTTTGATTGGTGTCCGCCCATCCTGCAATCAGCGGATCGATCCACTTCCAAGCTGCTTCCACTTCATCACGGCGCATGAACAGTGTCTGGTTTCCGCGTATGACATCCAGCAATAGACGCTCATAAGCATCAGGCGCATGAACATCAAAATTCTCAGCAAAACTCATATCAAGGTCAACCTCGCGCAAACGCATTCCGCCTGGGCCCGGGTCTTTAATCGTAATGCCTTGCTTTACGCCTTCGTCTGGCTGCAAACGGATAATCAATCTGTTTGCTTTGATGGATTTGGCGTCGTCCCCAAAAATATTGTGAGGAACCGGTTTGAACTGGACAATAATTTCAGAAACGCGCGATGAAAGCCGTTTGCCGGTTCGAAGGTAAAACGGCACACCCGCCCAACGCCATGTTTCAATCTCAGCTTTGATAGCAACGAAAGTCTCAGTGTCAGATTGTTTATCATCCACCTCATCAAGATAAGCCGGAACGGGATTGCCTTTTGCAGCGCCAGCTTTGTACTGACCACGAACCGTTTTTGCGTCTACTGATTCTGCATCGATGGGTTTCAAAGATCGAAGAACTTTCAACTTTTCGTCGCGAACGGCATTTGCATCTGTCGAAGCTGGAGGCTCCATAGCAACCAAGCAAAGCAGTTGTAGCAAGTGGTTTTGAACCATATCGCGAATGGCACCTGACGTGTCATAGTAGTTTCCACGGCCCTCGACACCAAGGTCTTCAGCAACCGTTATTTGTACATGGTCAATATAGGATGCATTCCATACAGGTTGGAAAAGTGTATTGGCAAAACGCAGTGCCATCAGATTTTGAACGGTTTCCTTGCCGAGATAATGATCGATCCTGAATATTTGGTCTTCTCGAAAATGTTTGCCAACAACTTCATTAAGCGCATGGGCACTGGCAAGGTCCTTGCCGATCGGCTTTTCAATTACCAAACGTGACCGCTCGCGGATCAGGCCATTGCTGTGTAATCGATCTGCGATGTCTCCGAAAATTGCAGGCCCAACGGCAAGATAATACGCTCTAACACGATCCTCATCGCCCAATATGGACTTTAACTCAGGCCATCCTTTGTCAGATTTCGCATCAATAGAGCAATAAAAGAGCATTTCCATGAAAGCGTTGATCTTGTCGGCGTCGAGTTCGGCCTCTTTGATATGGGTTTTAAGGGCATTTCGTGCAAAAGACCGATATTCCTCGTGATCCATCTCGCCGCGCGCTGCGCCAATAATGCGGGACTGGGCCAAAATTTGTCCATCGGCGTAGCGACGAAACAAAGCAGGGATCAATTTGCGCTCGGCAAGATCGCCTGTGCCACCAAAGACGACATAGTCAAACGCTTCAACAGGTATAATTTGGCTGGTCATAGGCCCACATTTCCCGACTTAGAACTGGATCAATCATGCCATGGCACCAAGTGCATAAAAAAGGCAGGAATGGTCTTAATTACGAGGGAAACGAATAATTCAATCGATTTAAATTAGCAAGACAATTAATATTAGCCCTGATATCAGGGCAGCGCAAAAGTCACGTTTTCATAACCGTCAAAGAAAAAGCCACCTGAAAACTGTTAGGTTTGGTTCAGATGGCCTTTAAATGCTTTGAACTGTTTCGGAAGGGCTTAGCGCCCTTGCTTCACGATAATCGGTGTTAGCATATCACCCCAATTACCATTACCACCGTGGTGGCGGGCAGAGCGGATCAATTCCACAGAAACACCTGCTTCCACAGCCTTCATCACTGATTGGTTCAAACGGTGTAAGTCGTTGGCGACCATGCGAATAGCCGATTGCTCATCTGAGTTCATTGCAGATGCCATTTCTTCGGTGCGCTCTTTTACAGGTGGTTTGGTGCTCATGATTTTCTCCTTAAAGAAGCTGATGGATCGCTACGAGATACAAGGCTTCAAACAAATTTCTACAGTGTTGATAGTCTATTCAAAGGGTTTTGTTTAGCCCCCAAAACAGACATTTTGTCCCTAGATTAAATCTTGTCGGATTTTGTAAAAATCTGTTTCAAGATGTCACTAGGACAACGATCTTGGTCAAATCTCGCACACCCAAACAAATTGGCAACTTTTATCTCACCGCATAGCAAGAATTCATGTCAAACAGTTTGAAATTTTCAGAATTATTCTGTAATTCTGTAAAATCTTGTAAATTTCCGAGTTTGTTGAAATTTTGTAAAAATATTGCAGATTGTAAGGGATAGAAAGTGGCTGAACAGAAAATATTCGCCGGTCCGCGCATTCGCCGAATTCGAAACACCATGTCGTTGACGCAAACGGCGATGGCAGAGGAATTGGGAATATCTCCGAGCTATTTGAATTTGATAGAGCGCAATCAGCGTCCATTAACCGTTCAGTTGCTGCTGAAATTGGCCACCACCTATGATCTTAATCTTGAGGAGTTGAAAAGCGAGGCCACAGGTTCGCAGGCGGCGCTAAAAGAGGTGTTTGCTGATCCGCTTTTGTCTGATGAATTACCGGGCGATCAGGAACTGATCGAAATCGCAGAGGCAGCACCAAATGCTGCCAGCGGTGTGCTGAAACTTTATCGAGCCTATCGCGAATCCCAGCAGCGTCTTTCAGATTTAAATGACCTATTGGCAAAGGATGGCCGCGAAAGGGTCATTGCTTCAAACAAGCGTCCCGTAGACGAGGTTCATGAGAAGTTTGAAGCTAAGCCGAATTATTTTCCGTTGATTGAGGAGTGGGCAGAAGCCTTTGCCAAAATTTTGGAAACGGGCCCAGAATTTGTCGGTAGTTTGAAAAACTGGATGCGTAAAGAACACAATATCAGCGTTCGCCTTTTGCCGGTTCATGCAATGCCCTTGTGGCGCCGCCGTTTTGACAGACACTCAATGCGCTTGTTTCTTTCCGAACGCCTTTCACCATTCGATCAATTACGCGAAATCGCCATGGAAGCCTGCTTGTTGTTCATGTCTGAAGCAATCAAGGAAGAGTTGGCCAAGCTGAAATTTACTAATGATGAGGCAATCAGAATTGCGCGTTTTGAGCTGGCGCGTTACGCAGCCCATGCATTGATGATGCCTTATGAAGCGTTTATTTCAGCAGCGGTTCGAACCCGATATGACATTGATGTGTTGCGTTCGCGGTTTTCGGTTTCCTTTGAGCAGGTTGCCAACCGACTGACGATGCTACAAAAATCGGGCTTGCATGGGATTCCGTTCTTCATGCTTGAGATTGATCATGCTGGAAATCGGTTCCGTCGCGCTGGTGCGCAAGGCTACCCTCAAGCTCAATTTGGCGGCTCGTGCCCAAAACTTCCTATTCATGCAGCATTTTCCCAGCCTGGGAAAATTTTAGTCGAAGATGTGGAAATGCCTGATTCATCTCAGTTTATGGTCATTGCCCGAACGCTTGAAGGTCCACAAGGCGCCTTTGACGAAAGGGTTCGAAGAACGGCGGTCATGCTGGGTTGTTCAGCAAATTATATCGATCAAACGGTATATGGAGATATGCTGCGCGGAAGTGCGATGAAACCAACGCCCATTGGCCCAATTTGCAGATTATGCGAACGCCAAGGCTGCCTTTCCAGATCTGAGCCACCCATTGCGCGACCTGCTGGGCTTGGTGAATTTGTCTCTGGATTAAGCGTGTTTGACTTCAGGTAGTCAGTGAGTTGGTAATGTTTGGTTAGCTGCGGGGCGGGCGAAACAGGTAAACCACAAGCCAAACAGGGACGATCACCATGGAGCCAAGGATGAGATGAGGTACTGCCCACGTCATGCCTTTTTCCATCCATTGGATAACATTTTCAGGAGTCATCCCCAATTCAAGTAAAATCTGTTCAGCAGACAGGTTAAGTTTGGCCAGAACCACGCCAGTCAGAATGGAAGCGATTGCAATTTTCGCAAAGGTCGAAAGCAGTTTCAACATCTATCCCAGCGCCCAATCGATCAAGACAAGCCAGCCTGTCTCCAAGTCTGATTAACTTTACCCAATTCTTCGATTTAACGATAGAGTTCGGGCCCTTTACAACCATTACAGCCAAATTTCTGTTTATTCAAAAACGAACCGAAAACGCTGCAATGATTCGATTTATAGGCTGTTTTTTACTGCCGTACAAATTACGGTCGTCCTTGCTGCGCAGTTTTCCAGTCCACTCGAATCCGGATATGACACTAATTGGTGGTACGCGGCTCGCTGGCCTTATTGGACGGATCAACGGTTGTTATATTTTGCTCTTCGGGCAGGGCAGAGCCGAACTGGGGAACATAAAGTGGCTCAGCCAAAGTTCCACCGAGAAAGAACTGCGAACTTTCCGGGAGTGTTTTCGCATCTTGCTTTGCAATAATACCCCAAAGTGCCAAATTGCCGGATCGCAAGTCTGCCTTTCCCGACATTTTCACATCAAACTCATCAACTTTGAATTGGCTGTCATGTACCCAACCCACGCCGCGATTAATTAAAGTATTCAATGCAAAATCGGATACTTGCGTTTGCTTTGGTGAGTTGCCGATTTGAATGTTACTTTGTGTTTCAGTTGCTTCGTTCAACAAGGATCGAATATCACCAAAATTCAATCCGAGAAGTTGTCCTGACTTCATCCCAATTGAAAAATCGCCATTTGTTTCTTTTGCCAGATCGGCAAATTCTTTACCATTCGAAGTAAGCTGCAATTTAATGTCGGATTTACCGACGGGACGAATACCGCTTATAAATTCGAGAGCCTCCATCGAAGCGATATCAATCGCCGCTGCATCTATCTTGGCGCTGACCTCATAAACATCACCGTTTTGAATAGCCTGAAGATTTCCAACGATGATGCCATCGCCAATACCAGCATTACCAATATCCAGTTTCACATTCTTATCTTTAACCATGAACCCGCCGGCAAAGTTTGAAAGCTTCAATCCGCCGACCTGCATAGTTGAGGCCGATAGCCTCAAATCTGTTTCAGCCTGATTAAGAATGTCAAAGACACCTTTAAGGCCTGCATCTGACATCAGTCCGGTAACATAAGGGGTAAGATCAAGCACCGGACTGGCTAACGTGCCGCTAATTTTATTGGTTTTGTTGAGTTGGTTCGTAAATCGCAACCCGCCGGAATAACTATTGCCATCAAGGGATATCGCGGCGCTTTCAATTTGTAGGTCTTTTAACGTTCCTGACAGATTGCCACTTGCTTTGAAGTCTAAAAGGTTCGAACCAACGCCAGATTGACCTCCAAAGAAACCAATCATTTTTCTCAAAGACGGTGCCGTTGCAGAGGCTTTACCGATAAAAAACAGATCAGAGAATCTGTTGGTTTCACCTTCGAAGTCGACATTGATAGTCTCTGACTTAATTTGCGCATTTAGCTTTGAACTGCCGCCGGCCATTAGCATAACCGGCGTTGCAGCGGTGAGGTTCATGTTCACGATATCACCGCGCCAAATGCCTTCGCCATTAAAAGTCCATCCAGCTTTTATGTTGGGCCAAAGTAACGATCCATTGAAATTGGTTATTGTCTCATTGCGTTCACTCGTGTCATTTTGGTAGTTGATAACGCCAGAGATAACACTGAAGCGCCCAAGGTTAAGATCCGTGAGGTTTTCGATTTTCGGCTGTGTGCCTGTCTCTGTTGTTTCGCGAACTGTCTTTGCTTCCTGCAAACTTCTCCATACTTTGCCATTTGGAAATGCCCAATTGGTTTCGCCATTGGCAAAAATACGGATATTGAATTCAGGCTGGATAAACTGGAATTCGTCGATAGTGACTTGCCCGCGAAGTGCAGCGGTAAAATTAAGCTTTGCTCTAAGTATGGGCATCCGCAAGATTGGATTTTGATCTGATCCAGCGTTGTAAGATGTGAATACCACGTCGCGAATTTCAATTCCTAAAAAAGGGCTGAAAGATACTCGCGGATCTCCATTGAATTGCATTTCGCGACCAGTGATCTCCTGTGCACGGTTCAAAAGGCTGGAGCGCACAGCATCGCTGGAAATCAGAAATGGCAAAGCCAGTGCCAGCAATACCAGCACACCCAATAAGGTCAGTCCTGAAAACAAGAGTTTCTTCATAGATACTTTCAGCTAGCCTTGGTGAATCCATTTGCCGCAAACCATGGAATTCTCGTTTTAAATTTCCATAAAATGCAAAGGGTTACAAACGATTTTGCAAATTATGGTTTCTATAGGTCACTTATCCAGATGAAAATGGATTTTCTCATGTCAAATGTGGGTGTAGTCAAGCTCGGGAGTACATTTCCAGTTTTGCAATGTCTTGTTGTACACAGCATGTTTAGCACGCATGCAAGTAAACTAACGAACATGGTTAACAATGCGTAAAGTCGAAATTAACTGTAAAGCAATAGGTATCAATAAATGTTAAACCTCTCAGACGCGCGTTAAGGATTTGTTAACATCTCGGTGGCATTATGGCGATAACACAAGCAAATTTAGCAGATATTCTGCTCATACGACGTTAAATGCCCCTTTTAAGATTAGTAACTGGCGGATCCTTTGGATCCGCCATTTTTTTTGCCAACCTAACGGGACTTTGCGTTTTGTTCCGAAATGATCATCGTTGTTAACACATACACTGGAACCAGACCGATAAGCACAATCATCAGTGCCGCAACGGAAGCTTCTTCAAACACGGCACGGCTGGCACGGGTATAGACATAGGTAGAAAGTGTGTCGAAATTAAACGGACGCAGTAATAGCGTTGCAGACAGTTCTTTCATGCTCTCAACAAATACCAAAACCCCTGCAATTCCTGCAGCCTTGCTGATCATGGGTAGTTCCACAAACCAAAGGGCGCTAGCGCGACTATGCCCCAAAGTTCTTGCTGCTTCTGATATATTTGGTGTGATTTTCGCATAACCCGCTTCAATATTGCCGATTGCGATTGCCAGAAATCGGACAGAACAAGCAAAAATAACAATCGCCAGCGATCCTGAAATAAGCAGACCAGTGCGAATATCGAAAATTGATTGCATCCATGATGACAGCCAATTGTCGAAACTTGTCATGGCAACAAGGATGCCAAGGCCCAAAATCGTTCCCGGCACAGCATATCCCAAGGTAGAGATCTGGCTGGCATGGATGTAAAGCGGTGAGGATGATCGCCGCGCTGCATAAACTATCACAAATGCCGCCAATATGCAGATCAAAGCACTGGCAACGGCAACATTGATGCTATTGATGGCCGCAGAATAAAGCGCTGTATCACCAAGCTGTGCAGGCGAAGCAAATGTAAAATGCAGCAACTGGAATAAAGGTACCCCAAAGCCCAGCAGCACTGGCAGGAGGCAGGTAATACATGCCGTAAAAGCTTTGGCGCCAGTTAGTGAAATTCTAACCTGCATGGCATTGCTTTGGCTGCGCCCGTGATAGCTTTGTTTGCTTCGCATATGGCGTTCCATTGCCATCAATCCAAATACCAAAACCATCAACAGCAGCGACAACTGCGCAGCGCCTGCCAGGCTGGAGCGATTAAGCCAGGTATCGAACACAGAGAAGGTCAATGTTCGCACTCCCAAATGCTCCACCGCACCAATATCATTCATGGTTTCCATCAGCGCGAGGATAACGCCAATAGCAATGGCCGGACGTGCTGCTGGCAATGCCACCCGAAGGAACAGCCTTATCGGTCCTGCGCCGAGCAGTCTCGCCACATCGAACAGATTTGAACTTTGAACGCTGAAGGACAGCCGCGAAGGCAAATAAACATAGGGAAATAGTACCAATGATATCAACAAAACTGCGCCGGTCGTGGACCTGATATCTGGAAACCAATAATCGCGCGACGTTTCAAAGCCGCCTAAAATCCGTGTCCATTCCTGCAACGGACCAGTATAGCCAGCAAACTCAGTCCAAGTATAAGCCGAAATATAGGTTGGCACGGCGAGTGGCAATATGAGTGCCCATTGCAATATATTTCTAAGAGGAAACTGATATCTGCTGACCAGCCACGCTGTACCTGATCCCACAATGAACGTTCCAAGTCCCACACCAATCAGTAATGTGAAGGTTACTGCCAAAGATTGCGGGAGGACATTGGCGATCAAATGCGCCCAAACACCGTCGGAACTTCCCGTGGCCTGCCATGTCAGTGCCAGCAATGGCAAAAGTGTGAAAGCGACGGTTAAAAATACCAGAATAGTCCAGGGCTTACCCAAATGGCCAGTTGGTCGCAGGGCGCGGCTGGACGGTTTTATTTCACTTGGGTTTTTTACCGTTGTCATTGTTCGTTTTGTGCAGAAACATGTTCACGGGTCAAGCAAAACTGGTGGTGAAACGTCACGACCAGGTTAACCGATAAATATTAGTCTGCGAGTACCCGCTGGGATGGAAATTGAATATGGGCAATTGTACCCTCGCCAGGGGTGCTTTCCAATTCAAAATAGGCCCGGTTTGCTTCAATCAAAGCCTTTGTTAGCGGCAATCCCAATCCTGAACCTGAATGACCGGCCTTATTGCTGCTGCCTACTTGGGTAAATGGCTGCAATGCGCGTTGAATTTCTTTTTCGCTCATGCCTTCTCCGGTGTCACGGATACGCAAGCCAACTTCGCTATTTTCTTCAAATGTGGTCGAGACAATCACCTGACTGTTTTTCGGCGAGTGGTTGATAGCGTTTGAAACCAGATTAAGAATAATCTGTCTGACGCTTCGTGCATCAGCAACCACCTTAGGAACTGCCCGTGAAAGCGATGTTCTGATCAAAATTCTTTTGTTGTTGGCTTGCGGTTGCAGCAAAGCAACGGTTTCAGCAGCGAGCTGGTTCAGGTCAACGGCTTCGTAAGACAGTTCCAGTTTTCCCGCTTCAATCTTGGAAATATCCAGCAAATCATTGACTAAATCCAAAACATGAATGCCAGACCGATTGATGTCTTTTAGATATTCGCGATAGCGCTCATTGTCGATTTTGCCAAACCGCTCTTCGATCATCACATCCGAAAAGCCAATAATGGCTGTTAAAGGCTCGCGTATTTCATGGCTGATCCGCGATAGGAACTCACTTTTTTGCTCACTAGCTGTTTCAGCATTACGCTTGGCTTCAACCAATTCTTCTTCGTTCTTTTTCCATTGGGTAAGATCACGTAGAACCGCGCAATAGCGGTTTGAATTTCCAACCCGCCCAAGTGTAGCGAAAAGCGGAATCAGGCCACCGCCAGCTTCTACCCCAATGACCTGCTGGCCTTGGTTCATGACGCCGGAAACACCTGGTGCGTTTAAATCACGAATATAGGTTTCAAGTGCCTGCCGGCTTTCTGTGGCAAACAGTTTCCCAAATGATTTGCCAATGACATTTTTCTGTTCAAGTCCAAAAAGAGCTTCTCCTGAAGCGTTTAGCGATTCAATTTTGCCATCCTGATCAATAACCAAAATACCATCTGCTGCAGTCTCAAGAATGTTTTCCAGCTCTGAAACTCGGATCATGTCCAATGCGGCTTTTTCCTCGATGGGACCCCCCAGGATTTCAGCAAACGTAAGGCAAAAGGCTTTTTCATCTTCCCATGAAATGATGGTAAGGCGGGAGCGAACATCAATTTTTACCCCATCCTTTTTGATCAGTTTCATACCCTTTGCATCAGATGTGTTTAGGGCATTGCGATCTGACAATAGTGCTTCGATACCGCCGGCATCGGCAATCTCTTGGGTAGAAGCATATCCGGTCAGATTTAACAGGGCTTCATTGGCAAATAGTGTTTTTTCTGCGCGATAAACAAATAGAGGTACAGGCAGAGTTTCTAAAAGTGGCGCTGATGCTAAAGGAGAGTTTTCTTTTGGTGACGCCAGCTTTGTCTCATCTTCAGAAACATCTTCAATTTGGGTTTTTTCACTCAAAGAACGGCTTATCTCGGAAAAAGCTCGCTGCTCTTTTCCAGATAGTTGTTCGTCGCTGCCATCATTAACTGTTGGTTCAATATCGCGGTTTTCGCTAGCAGCAGGTTTGCGACTTGAAGAAAGCTGGAAGACATTATCAGCTTTGGGTTGTTGCCATGAATCTGAGGCTGGAGCTTTTGCTTCGTCCTCGATGGGTTCAGCGGAAAATTTAATGCTATCTTCTACGTCAAGATTAGTTCCCCAAACAGGTCTTGCGAATGTACTGTCGTCGTCTTTGTCGGACTGGGAAGTCTTTGCATCAACGTCTTTTGCAAGCTCGTCGGGAGCAGTTTCTGGAGCGATCTGAAAACCAATACCATTTGGATCGACTATCGCGTCGTCCATCCGGATAACGCCAAATCCTCTAAATCCATCAAAATTACGCTCGCGATCGAAAATAGGAAGCGCTGCCAGATCCACAGGAACAACCATGTCGGTTTCGTCAACTGGCCATAAAACGCTCTTGCCAGACCAGGTGTCCGCCTTCTCCAACACGCTGAGGATGGCATCATTCTCATCAAATCCGCGCTCCTTGGAAATTGCTTTCCAATGCTTACCAAGAATATTGCCGGAATGTTCTCCAACGGCAGCAGCTAGTTCGGGCGAAACAGATTTGATGACCTGAAAACGATCAATAGAAAACGCAAAACGGCGAGGTTGTTGAAAAGGCGTTTCGCTTATGACTGGCGCTTCTTCGCTTGAAGCAGAACCATTCTGTTCAACTATATCATCGTCAGCCTTAGAAGCATTAGTTGCTGCAAGTGCCGGCAGGTCAGACAAAGTAGGATCGAAAATCTGATTTGTTACTTTTTCTTCGGTGTTTGTTTCCCCTTCGAGATTGGCGCTAGTTTCGAAAATATCTGCTTCTTGTTTCTGTTCATTATCAAAAGCAGTATCCTGATTGTCCTTTGGAGGCTTTGCCTTTGGGGAAATACTTTTTTCCGTATTGCCAGAAAAATACCAACGATCCAGCAGCGATCCGCTTTCTTTTGTCTTGGCTTGCTGGCTTACAAATTCACTTTTAGCTGGCGTGGGTGCACTAGCCTCTTCCTTGTCCGAGAGATCAATTGCGGACGCTGGTTCGGTAACTGTTTTGGAAGTTTCCACTTCCGCATTATTTGGGGCATCAATTGAGCTGTCTCCATGGATTACTTCGTCTTCTTCCAACCACGGCGGTAATGGCTCGTCATCAACCTTGTCTTCCAGAAAGTCGTCTTTCTCGCCATCGCTATGGTTATCAAAAAGCAAACCACGCATTTCCGGTTCTTGAGCAGGATCACTACTTACAACGCCCTCATCCCCTTCGTCCAGCTGATCATTGGTGTCCGCAATAACAATCAGGAACCGTCCTGGTGTGTCACGGATACGTCCTAGACCGGCTGCTGCATGATGACCTGAACCGATTTCAATTTTGCGTTTGACCAAACGGTCATCTTCACGGGCAACGACGCCAATCAAAGTTTCAAGCGTGTCAGCGTCGATGTCCAAGGTGTCGAAGCCAGCGGAGGAGGCCAACACCAAACCATATTCATCCACTATGGCTGCTGCATCTGCAAAGTCATCCAGCGCATCAACAGCCATAACGGCCAATTCATGTTCCCGCATTTTTGTGGCTTTGCCATGAGCTCCAAAAACCAACAGAAGAGATTCCTCGCCATTGGGCAGCAAGGTTTTGGTCAGTTCGCCTTGCATCAATTCTGATTTCAGACCACGCGCCACTCTAAACCCGCGCTCAACCGGATCACGGTCATTGATCTGCCTCGCAGCATTTTTCAGCTGACGAACTAGGCTATGCTTTTCTGAAAGTTCTAAGTCCAACAGGCCAAAAATACCGCTTCCGCCAAACAATTCTGTCCCGACCGCATTGGCCCAAAGCACTTTGGTGACGTCTTCATCGAATAAAATAGCTGCATCACTAGAGATCACCTTCCTTTGTAAGAAAGGCATCACTGTGAGGTCTAAATAGGAATATTCTGAACGGTTCATACGCAATACAGACATTGATTGGGGCGGCCAGCCGGCTAAGTTAACGAAAGATTAATATCTGTTTTGCCTATTCCGGTCCAGCTTTTGGGCCATTGGAGAGGGTAAATTCGCTTAAGACAGTTAATGGCAGCGCCGCCAATAGATGGGATTTGATCCAGATTCAGCTCAAATAGTTGGTAAAATCTGATTTTAGAGGGCACTTGGCAGATTCCGTTTCAAAAATTGGAAAAGAGACTTGCAAAACGTCGGACTTCTCCTTATTCCAGCATCGTCCGGCATCATCCTTTGGCCAAAGTCTTTGGCTAACGAAATAGGGTGCTCTGGAATGTGCGGTTGTAGCTCAGTTGGTTAGAGCGCTTGCTTGTGGCGCAAGAGGTCGATGGTTCAATTCCTTCCAACCGTACCATTATTTTCCCTAAACTTGATCGGTGATAATTGTGTCTGCGGTGGGAATTTTTCTCCAATTGGATAAAAATTCTCATACCTGCAGGTGCCTTGTGGATTTTTAACTCCAAACAAGCTATTCGGAACCCAGTTTTTTGGGCCTCGGCAGAAATGCTAAAGCTCAGTAGTTCTAGTTTGGGAAAGTCAGTTTCATGATTTTATGTTGCGGTGAAGCGCTGATCGATATGTTGCCAAGGCAATTGCCCGATGGCAGCAATGTGTTCTTGCCTGTTTCTGGTGGAGCGATTTTTAATACTGCAATTGCTCTTGGACGGTTAGGATTTTCCACAGGCTTTGTTTCAGGTGTCTCTGCAGATATGTTTGGCGACCAGTTGATTGAAAGTCTGGAACAGTCTGGCGTTTCGATAAAATATTGCGTTCGTAAGGACAAACCTTCCACATTGGCATTCGTCAAACTCACCAATGGCCACGCGGAATATTCCTTCTATGATGAAAACAGCGCCGGGCGCTTGCTGGAATACTCTGAAATTCCAGAAATTCCGAGCGATGCAAAGGCCATGCATTTTGGGGCGATCAGTTTGATCCCAGAACCTTGTGGAAGCACTTATGAAACCCTTATGAGTCAGCACTCGCCAAATCTGGTTATCTCTTTTGATCCCAATATCCGCCCGAGTTTTATTACAGATGTTGAGGCTCATCGCGCCCGCATGGAGCGCATGGCTGCCATGTCAGACATCATCAAAGTTTCAGATGAGGATCTTGCTTGGATCGCAAATGGCGCCGATGAAAATGGCCTGCTTCAACACTGGTTGGCTAATGGGTGTTCTGTTGTGATCATGACACGGGGCGCAGAAGGTGCATCGCTTTATACCAAAAACGGTGAGATTTCTGTGCTTCCTGTAAAGGCAGAGGTCGTCGACACGGTGGGCGCTGGAGATACGTTTAACGCAGGTTTTCTTGGCGGACTTGAAGAGCAAGGCATACTTGCCAAGTCTGCACTGGCTTCAGCAAGCAAGGATCAATTGCTGAATGCCGGCAATCTGGCCGCCAAAGTTGCCGCAATGACGGTCGCAAAAGCCGGTTCGAATTCTCCATGGAGAAGCGAGTTGGAAGCCTGATAAATTGAGGCTTCCAACCCAAATTTTATTTAAGCACTGCTGACAATGGGAAAAATAGAATGCCGGATAGCACTGCTGCGGCTGGCACTGTAATGATCCACGCTGAAACGATAGTCATAAAATGTGAACGGCGAACCAGCTTTCTGCGGGTGATTTCCGCTTTGTCTTTTGGCTCTATGCTTTTCGTTTCATGGCGCGATTCATGCGCCTGTACATAGGCCCTGCGGGTTTTTGATTTACCCGTATACCATTCGCGGAAAAAGCCGACACCAAACACAGCGCCCACCGCAATATGCGTTGAGCTAACTGGAAGGCCAAGCCAAGAAGCGATAATCACCGTGATCGCTGCAGAAAGGGCAACACAATAAGCGCGCATCGGGTTTAGCTTGGTAATTTGTTGTCCCACCATGCGAATGAGCTTTGGCCCAAATAGCAGCAGTCCGATCGAAATGCCCACAGCGCCGACAAACATCACCCAAAGTGGAATGCTAACATTGGAGGCTACATCGCCCAGTTCCACCGTGTGGACGATAGCTGCCAATGGACCAACCGCATTGGCAACATCATTTGCACCATGAGCAAATGACAACAAAGCCGCAGAACAAACCAATGGGATGGCAAACAATTTGCGGATTGACTGGTTACGATTTTCTAAACCCTCAGCCTGTTTAGCGATCAATGGCTTCGTAACGACCCAAGTTAATATCCCGATACCGATACCAATCAAGATAGCTGTACTCATATCCAACTTGATGATTTTCTTGATGCCTTTAAGCGCAAGATAGGCAGAGAATGTGCCTGCCATAATGGCTATAAGCACTGGGACCCATTTTTTCGATGCGGCGATTTTGTCGTCCTGATAGATGATTTTCTCTTTGATGAAAAACAAGAAAAGTGCAGCAATCACGCCGCCTAATAACGGAGAAATAACCCAGCTTGCAGCGATGGCTCCCATGGTTGGCCAGATGACAGCTCCAAATCCTGCTGCAGCAATGCCTGCGCCCATCACACCACCAACAATTGAGTGTGTGGTTGAAACGGGTGCACCAACCCAGGTTGCTAAATTGACCCAAAGGGCAGAAGCGACTAAGGCCGACATCATAGCGGCAATGAAAATATTTTTATCAGAAACCGCATCAACATTGATGATACCTTTTGAGATGGTACCCACCACATCGCCGCCTGCGATCAAGGCTCCCGCGCTTTCAAAGACCGCGGCAATTATCAGGGCAGTCCCCATAGTCATGGCATTGGAGCCAACTGCAGGGCCGACATTATTAGCCACATCGTTCGCGCCGATATTCAGCGCCATATAGCCTCCAATAGCAGCCGCCGCGACAATGATCCACGCGCCGGTTTCACCAGCAACGAATGCTGTCGCAACAACCATGACGACTATGATGAAAAGCAGGGCGATGCCGGGCGCAACATAACCACGCGCCAACACGCCGGTCGCCTCTTCCACATAGGCAATCTTGTCTAGATCTTTGTCTAGGGTTGGTTTTTTGGTTTCCATAATAAGTTCCCCGGGAAATGTTTCTGCCGGATGGATAGCAGAGTTTATTTTCCGCGGAAACTTCTAGGCTGGTGTTTTAGGGTCCATCAACAGGGAATTTACTGCCTCAGATTTCAACAAATGGCGCAGTCCCTCTTCCTGACAACTGTCAATCGCCCGATCAAGCGGCATCCAAAGCAGTTCTCTTTGGCCCATTTCTGGAAATTCGTTTATCTGTTCTTCAACAGCAAGTGGGAAAACGATGACATTGGTTTTGACTTTAAAGCCATTGCCTAAACCTTTTGAAGATGGAAACTCGCCTATCGGTTCTTTGGCCACTTTCCCAATGATGCCAGCTTCTTCATAGGCTTCACGCTTGGCCGTTTTCCGCGCAGACAGTTTCGCCATAGGCCAGCCTTTTGGAATAATCAGGCGTTTTGTGTTGCGACTTGTAATGAGCAAGACTTCAGGACCATTGTCTGAAAGACGATAACACAGCGCCGCCAACTGGGTGCGTGGCGGACGGCGAAACATCAAATCAAAAAATTGCCTGATCGCGCGAAACGGGCTGGTTAAACTGGTTTGGGTGATCATATTCGTTTCCGGTTAATCCGGCATTCTCCATATAAAGTAGTTAACAAAGCGTTAATCAAAAAATGCTGAGATTTTTTGTTTTAGGAACAACCTTTGAGCAAATTCGATCATTCCAACTGCCTGATATATATCGCTAAAGTATGGCAAAGCAATTGGTGTGCTTAGTCTAGTCTCTTTGTGGGGAAACTTGTTATCGCTTTAAAACAGGCTGCCTTGTTTTGCAGGCGGCGGGGCTTCATCAGATTTACCGCTGGTTTTCCTCGGGCTTTGTTTGGAAGGCGTCCCACCAACTTTGGCGCTGTCATTACGAATAACGCCGATGCGATCATCAGCAAATTCAATTTCATAGGCAGTATTAGAAGCGGTTTGTTCCGCACTTGTGATGATCTTACCATTTATATCCCGCACCAAAGTGAACCCACGCTCCAAAGTTTTTTCATGGCTGTAGGAATTTAACAGGCGTGAAGCTTGATCCAGCTTCTGGCGAAGCGTTTGACTTCGATTGGTTTGGGCGGCTTCGAGACTCCGGATGGTATAATCAAAACGCCGCTTGGCATCTGTAATCGATGGTTGAATGAGATTTGGCGATAAACGAGCCTTTGCCAAAGCGTTTGATTTGAACTCGATCTGGCTGCGGCTTGCGGTTTTAAGCCTGTTCTCGGCATAACCCAGTTTTTGTCTCTTTTGCTCAACGGGCGCACCGAGTAAAGAGGGTGTCAGCTTGCCAGCTTTTTGTTGATATTCCAATTGTTTGGTTTGTAATGCAGAAACCAGTCCGCGTGACAATCGACTGGCAACGCTGTCAAAGCGTTGGCTTTGCACTGCAAACAGGCTGTCAGGGGTTGGAAGACCGCGCATCGCCGCCCGTAAACTGGTCTTTGCGCTATCCAGCGTTCGCGATAATCCGGCCCTTAGGCGCGCACCTAGAGTTGCCAAATGCGCTTCCAGATCGGCCTTAACGGGCACGATCATTTCAGCAGCACCTGTTGGCGTCGGCGCACGCACATCGGCTGCCATGTCAATCAGTGTCCAGTCGGTTTCATGGCCGACCGCTGAAACAATTGGGATCATCGAATTGGCAGCAGCACGAACCACGGCCTCATCGTTAAAGCCCCATAAATCTTCGACGGATCCGCCGCCGCGCGCAACGATCAGCACATCCGGTTTGGCAACGCTGCCATTTTCATCAAGTGCATTAAACCCGTTGATCGCCCAAGCCACTTCCTTTCCTGCTGTGTCACCTTGAACACGAACAGGCCAAACAATAACATGCAGCGGAAACCGATCTGCAATCCGGTGCAAAATATCGCGGATAACTGCGCCCGTTGGAGAGGTGATTACCCCAACCACAAGCGGCATATAGGGGAGCAATTGTTTGCGCTCTGGGGAAAACAAACCTTCTGCTTCAAGCTTTTTCTTGCGCTCTTCCAGCAAGGCCATCAGCGCACCAGCGCCCGCCGGCTCAATCTGCTCGATCACAATTTGATATTTTGAAGAACCGGGATAGGTGGTCAGTTTGCCAGTGGCAATGACTTCCATGCCCTCTTCAGGGCGATGCTTTAATTTTCCCGCTACCCCGCGCCAGACAACCGCTTCAATCCGGGCTTTTTCATCTTTAAGAGAAAAATACATATGGCCCGAGGAATGCGGTCCGCGATAGCCAGCTATTTCACCACGCACTCTAACCCGGCCAAACGTATCTTCGACCATGCGCTTCAGCTTGCCGGAAATCTCCGTGACGGAAAGTTCCATCACATTTGATGCGGCAGGGGCTGCATCATCGTCTTCGCTGTCAAAAAATTCGCTGGTCAAGAATCTGGCCTGATTGTTAGATCAAGCCAAGCCATACCAGATTTTGTCAAGGGTGGAAGGAAAAATGCCGAAATAGTGTTTTGATCCAGGTCGCCTTGTAGGCTAAGCAAACTTCTTGGAGGGAAGTCAATGAAATCGGATAAGTTGCTGAAGATTGGCCTTATCGGGACGGTTGTCACCGCAATTTGTTGCTTTACTCCCGCGCTGGTTTGGCTATTTGCTCTTTTAGGTTTGTCGGCATTAATTGGTTATCTTGACCTAGTTCTGCTGCCTGCCTTGACAATTTTCATCGTTATTTTGTTGGCAGGTGTTTGGTTTAAATTGAATCGGTCATAGGCATTTGGCTTTGCCGCGCAGGGCTCATCCACCAGGTAAAAGCCAGGATCGCTAAAACCAGAAGGGCGACGATTACCGCTGCCCAAGATCCGACAATCCAGATGGCCGCAGTGCCTGCCCAAAGGATGGACGAGAAAGCTTCTGCCATGGTTGCAACTCGAGATGATGTCTGACGACGACGGAAATTGCTGCGCCGAGCCTGTGCCTTGAACCACAATTGAATGGCCGTTGCAGAAATAACTGAAGCGGCAACACAAACGACGGCGATCAGCGCGCTATGAACGGACAATAAAGCAATCGCGAGAATGAGCGGCGCTGCAACAAACGAAACGCTGATTAGGATCGCTTCGACTTTTGCCCGAACAACTTGACCAGCGGAGACGGGTGCAGTTGTCACCAGTTCCGGCGCATCTTCGCCGGAGATCGCGAGCCAAGATAGACCGCCTGCCAATTGCCCTGCCGCCATGACAATGACGGGTACAATCACCATGGTCATGCTGCTGCCTTGACCAAAACTATGCCAAAGCATGAAGGCTGGCGGGATGAGATATAGCAATTGCATCAGCGTTTGCGACATCAACCATTTGTCACGGCGCAAAAGTTTCCACTCTTTGCGGCGCAACATGGCTGCAGCGCTCATTTTTCTGAACGCAACTTTGCTTTGTTTCTTCGGGCCGGAAGCAAGATCAATTGATGCTGCCTTCAGGACCACTTTGCCATAGCTTCCTGCCGTCATTACCAATGTGGCAGCAAAGACCAATACGCCGATAACAAATAGTGTCATGGCGGAAACACCATCACCCATTGCGCCCATGGCCGGAAGCCACCAGGAACTTGAGATTTCTGGCGCGCGGGCCAACAAAAAATCAGACTGCAATAGCTGCAAACGGGAAATTGAGCCGATGGAAATAATGGCGACTAGTTGAATGCCAATCACAAATCCAGCGCCAACAACAGCGGCAACAATTTGTGCAGCCAATCGTGTTTTTGACGGGCCAATGATGGTGAACAAACCCATGGTCAACAGGATCGCGAAACTTGTTGCCATCATGCCAAATGCAAACACAACAGGATAGGCAAACCACCATCCTGCATTATCTGTTAGCGCCAATACATTGATGGCAGGGGCTGTTACCAGAAGCGTAAGGGTTGCTGTTGTCAAAGCAATTGCTACCATCCGCACAGCAAAAAGCTTTGTCGCAGGGGCAGGGGACGCAAGGATCAATTCAAGGTCAGAGCGCGTATAGAAAGCTCGCGTTATACTTTCCATCGCTTGCGATGCCATAAGCGACACTGGAAGCAGCAGAAAACCGCTAACCATCAAAAGGGTCGGCACATCGCTAGTGATGCCATGGGCAATGGTTGATTTAAGAGCTGCCCATGCAAGAAGATGCAGGCCAAGGCTAATGATCAGCGAGACAATAAAGATACGCTTGCCGCGTCCTGGACGATTGCCAGACATCATTCCATAAAGATCACGCCACGCCAGGCGAAACTCATGTTCTGCAAACCAGCGATAGGATGCGGTGCGGCTCATGCTGCTACTTCCTGATTTTGCTCTTTACTGCGGTCAACCACATCTAAGAAAATTTCTTCAAGACTTTGTTCCCCGGACTTGCCGGTTGTGTTTGCTGCACGCAATTCAGCCAATGTGCCTTCGCAAACCAAACGACCTTCGGCAATAACGCCAATACGTTGGGCCATGCGCTCGGCAACTTCCAAAATATGCGTGGTGAGAATGACCGTACAGCCATCATCCACACGCTTGAGCAACACGTCTTTGACCATACGCGCTGATCCTGCATCAAGACCTGTAAGTGGCTCATCAAGGATAATCAATTTTGGATCGTGAATCAGCGCACCAGCCAAAGCCACCTTTTGGCGCATACCTTTGGAGAATCCTTCGCAGCGTTCATGGGCGTGTGGTTCCAGGCCTAATGTATCGAGAATTTCTTCTGCGCGTTTGGCCGCAAGGTCGCCCGGCACCTCCCACAAACCAGCAACAAATTCCAGATATTCCAGTGGTGTCAAACGATCGTAAATCATCGGTTCATCTGGCACCCAAGCGGTAATCTGTTTAGCGCCCAATGGATCCGTCTTAGCATTATGTCCAAAGATATGAATATCGCCTTTGTCTGCCTGCAAAAGCCCTGCAACCATTTTCAGCGTGGTGGTTTTACCAGCACCATTAGGTCCCAAAAGCGCGTAAAACTCGCCAGCTTTGATTTCAAGATTCAAATCGCTAACAGCAGGCCTTGTATAGGTCTTGCTCAAATTGCGAATGCTTAGTGCCGAATGGGTCAAAGGATAGTCTCCAGATTGTCTGAATGATTTTTAGAATTATTTCTTGAAGCTTGGTGCCATGACGCATAACAACTCAAACACGAGTGTTGCTGCGAGAAATGCTGTGCCGCCGGATGTGTCAAATGGCGGGGAGACCTCAACAAGATCAGCCCCAGCAAAGTTGAGTCCTTTTAGATGACGAACAACTTCGACGGCTTGAAACGAGTTTGGTCCGCCTATTTCAGGCGTTCCAGTTCCCGGCGCAAATGTTGGATCAACAAAATCGATATCGTAGGAAACATAGGTTTTATCATCGCCAGCTATTTCCCGCGCCTCGCCCATAACATCATCAATGCCGCGGGCAAAAAATTCTTCGATAGGGATAACGCGAATACCGACGCTTTCGGCAAAATCGCGGTCTTCCCAATCATAAGCAGAACCTCTGATGCCAATCATGCAAACCCGTTTAGGGTTAAGCAAACCTTCTTCCACAGCGCGGCGGAATGGCGTGCCATGGGTATATTTGAAACCGCCAAAATAGGAGTGAAACAAATCCGTATGGCTGTCGAAATGGATCATGCCCAATGGCTTGTCTTTCGCCAAAGCGCGAAGAATTGGCAAGGAACATAAATGATCGCCCCCAACGGTCATTGGCATGATTTTCGCAGCTTTGACTTTCGAATAAAACGCTTCAAAGCGCACAAGACTGTCATCAACGCTGGCAGGATTGGGCCCAACATCGCCTAAGTCAGCGCAATTGGCCAATTCAAAAGGGCGAATTCTTGTATGTCCGTTTTCGGCGCGGATCATGGTTGAGAAATCACGGATTTGGCGCGGTCCGTGGCGCGGACCGGGGCGGTTGGTCGTCCCCCCATCCCAAGGCGCACCAATCAAACCGATCTCAACATCGGCAAGTTTTGGGTCATCCAACTGGATTTGCGGTAAGCGCATGAAACTAGCAACACCGGCAAAACGCGGAAGGTCCATGCCCGAAACCGGATGAAAATAAGAATTGTCCATGCTTGTTCCCCAAATAGCGCAAGAAAGGCTGATCTCAGCCATATTCATTGGGGAACAATAGTTTAAAGGCGTTTAGGGATAGTAAACGCCTTTGTTTGTTTTTAATCGATCTAGGAAGCGCGTCCGGAGTATAGCAAAATTCACAGAATAGAAGAGATGAATTTCTATTTCCGTGGCTTCATGAATTGATCAAAGATAGATTCGATAGCTTTATCATATTGTGGAGCGCCGGTTTTTGTCGGCTTGAATAAATCACCAAACAAATCCTCGAGACCTGTGCCCTTTGGATAACCTTTTGGCTCCGCCTCTGGTTCTGGCGCGCTTTCACGACGGCCATAGATGTCATTTAGTGTTTCATCTGCTTGCTTCGGCGCGTCATAGGGCGAGGGATCAACAGGTTGGTTGTCTCCTGATGGATTCATTGGGTTCATTTGCCCCATAGGTCCGTTTTTCAACATTTCATTGAATATATCACCTAAACTGCCACCAGAATTGTTGTCAGAGGATTGCGTTCCTCCGGAGCTGCGTCCAGTCATTTGTTCCAGAATTTGCTCAAGTGGATTTTTAGCTTGGGGTTGCTGACGCGTTTGCCCAGTCGACTGGCCAAGTCCGCCTTTCATCATTTCCTGTAAAATTTGGCCCAATATACCGCCGCTACCGCCAAATGCATGTTGCATTTGAGGTGCAGCCGCAGGGGCGCTGGCTTGACCTGTCATTTGTTTAAACAGGCCTCCCATTACCATTGGTGCAAGGACAGGGAGCATTTGTTTTAAGACCGCCTCAGATACACCGCTTGTGGCCTCGGCTTGTTTTGCAACTGCGCGGCTGATTTCTTTATTACCAAACAAATGACCCAAAATAGCATTGCCTTCGCTCAAGCCATTTTGGCTGAACGCTTTCATTGGGTCTTGCATATATTGGGCATGGTTGCCTGATGCCAATGCTTGCATAAACGAAGCCAGTCCCTCAGGAGATGCGGCAGCGTTGCGTTTCAAACCTTGAGTAAAAGCTGGCATTAGCGCTTCTATGGCGCTCTGGGCTTGTTGCTGCTGCAGGCCAAATTGTTTTGCCATTTGCGCAGTAATATCGTTTTGCTTTGCGCCTGTCTGCATATTAGCCAGCATGTCAAACAATGGATTCATAGTAATCTCCTGATATTGCGGCGCCTAATGCCAAAAATTGAATTCTATTTCGATATTTAGATCAGTTTAAGACCGCATTAACCATGCTGGGTTAGCCTGATCAGGTAATTTCTAATACAGGAACAAATAATTGCTCAATTCAGCTATAACAACAAATAATCTTTTAGAAAAAAGACCTGTCGCCCAATCATTGGTGGCACGCCGCCTTAAAAATGATTCGAAGCGGAGCGAATTAAGTCGCGCGAATCGCCTTGCCTGGCTCGTAGTCGATGGCCAAACGCAGGGGTTTCATTGCCAATTGCGCGAGTTTTCAACAGACGGGGCTCAATTAACAGTTTCGGGTTTGATGGGAATTCCTGACCAGTTTCTGCTCTTCATTGAACCTGATAGTGTGCGTTTCACATGCAAGGTAATGCTCAGAAAAGGCAATTCAGTGAAGGTTAGCTTCATCGAACGCGAAGAAAACGTGCGTTATAGAGATTTTGTCAGCTGCCGGTAAGGCTCATTACTCCATAAAAATACTTCGTTAAAGTTTGTTGCCGCTAATCCACACCATGCGGCAAATAGCTTTAGTGACAGAAATTTGTTTTCCTATTCCCGCCCCACCTGCTAGACACAGAAAAATTTAGTCGTGCGAGGGGCATTAGTTTCTATGAATATGCAAATTGGCGGGTCTGCAGTCGATAACTGCGGTACCAACAAGCAAACACTTCGAGCAGAACCAATCAATTGGATAGCACGGATATCTGCATACAAATCTGAAAACGATTTGAGAGGATATTTTGAAACTGCTTTGACTCTCGCTCTTTTTGCAATTGCTTGGTTCGTTGCTTGGTTTGCACTGCAATATTCCGTTATTCTCGGGCTATTATTGACCATACCAGCAGGTGGACTACTGGTTCGCCTATTCGCAATCCAACACGATTGCGGTCATGGCTCATTGTTTGGCAAAAAAGCGATCAACGATTGGATCGGGCGCAGCCTCGGTATTCTTACTTTGACACCTTATGAATATTGGCGACATTCCCATGCTTTGCACCATGCTAGTTCAGGTAATCTGGACCGTCGCGGGTTCGGGGATATCGATACCATTACTGTGGAAGAATATAACGCTCTGACTTTTTGGGGTCGTTTGAGATATCGCGCTTATCGCCATCCCATCGTGTTGTTTGGAGTAGGTCCCGCTTATGTATTCTTTTTGAAACAACGCTTGCCATTTGAAATGCTGGGCAAGGGAGCAAAGCCTTGGCTAAGCACACTTGGAACCAATCTGTTTGTGGCGCTTGTTTCAACGGCGATGATTTATTTCATCGGTTGGAAAGATTTTCTAATCATTCAAATTCCGGTTGTCCTGGTTGCCGCATCTGCTGGTGTTTGGCTATTCTATGTGCAGCACCAGTTTGAAGACACAAGATGGGATCGCCATAAGGACTGGAAACGCGAAAACGCTGCCCTTTATGGCAGTTCGTTTTACGATTTGCCAAAGCCGCTCATGTGGCTATCTGGTTATATAGGCATTCATCACGTACATCATTTGTCTGCGTCAGTTCCATTCCATAGGCTTCCGAAGATTATTCGAGACTATCCTGAATTGCGCCAGATCGGCCGTTTGACACTTTTGGAAAGCATCAAATGTGTGCCGCTTGCATTGTGGGACGAGGCTTCGCGTGAAATGATTTCGTTTAGAAAGCTAAGACGGCGCCAATTGGCAACTGCCTGATATGAGCTAACATTGCAGACAGAGTTTGAGGGCTGGTATCAGCCCTCTTTTTTTGAAACTGTATCTAATTGTCCACGCGTTTTAAAACGCCATCTCTTCATAAACGCGGTTGATGTCTTGTTGCCAAGGACCGTTATACATCCAAAGCAGGTGCTCTGCATTCGTGCGTTTAGCCGCAATGATCTCTTCTAAAGGAACCAAAAACAGCCGCTCGTCAAAGCCTTCTTTGTTCAGCCTTGCTCGCCTATGCAATCCGCCCTTTGAAATTTTCAAAACCTCACGGCCGATGTCCAGCATTGTATGACCGTTGATCTTTGCCTGAAGTCCCTGCGCAGGCACATCGTTTCGCAACAGACCAACCTGTTCTGCCGTCCAGTCTTTCACAAGCGCCTCGGCTTCGTCCAAGGCGGTCTCATCATATATTAAACCAACCCAGAATGCGGGTAGGGCACAAATGCCACGCCACGGGCTGCCATCAGCACCACGCATTTCCAGAAATTGTTTCAATCTCACATCTGGAAAAACCGTGCTGACATGGTTGGACCAGTCACCCATGGTCGCGTGAACGCCTGGAAGTTCCTTAGCTGCTTTCCCGTCCATGAACTGGCGGAAAGTCATATGAGTCATGTCAATATATTTGCTATCACGAATGATGAAATACATTGGCAGATCAAGGCACCATTTGACATAATCTTCAAAACCAAAATTGGGATCAAGCATTTCCGGGTGATACCCGCCGCGTTGATTGTCGACATCTAACCACACACCAGAACGCCAGGACAATTCTCCATTCGGTTTGCCTTCAGTAAACGGAGAGTTTGCAAATAAGGCCGAAGAGAGTGGCTGCAATTTTAGCGATGTTTGCAGTTTTCTCTGCATATCGCGCTCGTCTGAAAAATCGAGATTCACCTGCACCGTTGCAGTTCGATACATCATGTCATGCCCGCGCGTGCCGACTTTCGGCATGTAATTGGTCATAATTTTATATCGGCTTTTTGGCATGACTGGCGTTTCTGCCAAACTCCAAACCGGGCTTGAGCCAGTTCCAAGAAAACTCATGCCAAATTCTTTGGCAACATTTTTTACAGCGGATAGATGTTGGTTCGATTCGCGACATGTCTGATGGATGGTTTCGAGCGGCGCACCGGACAGCTCAAACTGCCCGCCAGGTTCAATAGATATGGCTCCCGCGCCTGCTGGTCCAGCAAGCCCGATGATGCGACCTTCATCGGTAATGGCTTCCCAACCAAGTTCTGTCTGCATACCTTTCAGCAGAGCCTCAATGCCGCGGTCACCTTCATAAGGAACCGGCGAAAAATCATCAGTATAAAAAGCAAATTTTTCGTGCTCTGTGCCAATACGCCAATCGGCCTTGGGCTTATTGCCTTTGGTGAACCACGCAATCATTTGATCAATACCCTCTAACGGGCGCTCGTCCACTGTATCTCTAGCCATTTAAAATATGCTTTCTAACTTTCGTTCATCCTTGGCAAATCTCTAGGAACCATATTCCAACTGCGCAAGAAAAACTTTTCTAATTTAATGCAGTCCTTTGGTTGATGCCGATTTTGTGATCGTCACCAATCGCCATTTGCAGCCTGTAAAACAGCTAAAGCCGCAACTGCCGCTGTGTCTGCCCTCAAGATCCTTGGGCCCAATGAAATCGGAATTACAAACTCTTTTGATAGCAGTAAGTCTCGCTCATCTTGGGAAAAACCGCCTTCTGGGCCAATAAGAACAGCCTTTTTGGTGAGGTCGGGAATGTTTTGAAGTGCAGAAACCGGGTTGCTGTCGCCGACGCTTTCATCAGCAAAGATCAATTTCGTGTCAGATGTCCAATTTTTCAACAATTGCGCCAAGCGAACCGGCTCATTGCAGGTTGGAATAGAAAGAATTCCGCATTGTTCGGCTGCTTCCAGCGCGTTCGCTCGCACCCTATCCAAATTGAGCTTGGTAACTTGCGTGTGGTGGGTAATTACTGGCTGAAGAATGCCAGCACCCATCTCAACTGCTTTTTGTACCATATAATCCAAACGGCCCTGCTTTAACGGCGCAAAGCAATAGATTAGTGAATATGGTTTCGGTTGAGCCCGTGTTTGTTGCCTCAATTTCAATTGGCAGGATTTGCGCCCTGTAGGCTCAAGCTCTGCCAGCCATTCGCCATCCTTACCGTTAAAAACAAGCACACTGGCTCTAGCTTTCAATCGCAATACGTTCAGGAGGTAATTGGCTTGTGTTCTATCGACCTCAAGCGCTTTTCCTGCGTTTAGAGCTTGGTCGACAAAAAGTCGTTGGGTCTTAAAATCATAGCGTTCCATGGTTCAGCTTTGGCGCAATCATCTGTTGATTTCAAGAGGCAGTGGAATGCCACAAAGGAAGATAACCTTGCTCCAGAGTTGCAACCATGGCCTTTGGCGTGACGCAATATACCGTGCTGTCATTTAGTCGATCAAATCCAATAGGCTTTTCATACCCAGTAAATGTCCAGTTTAGAAGCGTGTGATTTTTGATGGCATAAAATGCATCTTCACTTTGTATAATGGTGCCATCGGGTAAGGCGTCAATCTCATTTTTTGCAAGAGGTTCTGGGGTCTGCTTTGCAGAATACCAACGCTGTGCATGGAGTTGTTTGTTTTTTGTTGAAGCGTTCGCAATGCCATTGCCTGCACAATAGGCCTCATGAAACCGCTTCGCATCCTTGTTGCGGCAGGTATGGCAAGGCCTATGACCTGCTGCCAAGGCACTTACTTCATCGAGAAAAAATAGCTCGGACTATCCTGCAACTTTCTCTCCGGTCTTTTTCTGATAATTCCGTCCCCATACATCTCGTCTGCGCCCCTTCCATTCAAGGGAGCAGCAAATCCATGCTGAGGTCGACCACCGTCGTCCAAGCAGTTGTTTGGTGTCAGGATCATGAATGATGCCGCGGTTACCCGTAAACATTCCGCGGGCATCATTGCTATGAAGCGAATCATCAGGACTAACTCGGTTTTGTAAACCCATCGCCCTAATCGCGTGTCAACAATACATGCAACCGGATGGGGCCATGGGCACCCAGAAGCAATGTCTGTTCGATATCTGCTGATCGTGATGGACCCGTAATAAAGTTTAGGGTACGGGGCATTTGTCCCTCGCCATAGCGCGAACGCACAACTTTCCAAACATCTTCGTAATGGGGAACAATGTCATTCTCACTGATCATCACGATATGATTTTCAGGTAGAAAATTCAATGTCGTTGGATTGTCCGGGCCTGAAAAAAGCGCCAACGTTCCTGTTTCTACGACACCTGCCTCTGCATGGCTGAAACTTGCAAGATCCTGCCCGTCACTGCGACCGTCTTTGATTAACAAGCCTTTTGCATCGTCACGAATAATTTTAAGTCGTTCGTCTTTTCCCATGCGAATTTCGCCTGGAAGATTGTGCGAGCGCAAATACTCACTGATTGCTTGCGAAGCATTGCGCCTGGAAATCTGTTCTATCGTTGCTTGCGATGCAATGACTTTCTCAATGAATTTGTTGACCCGTTTTATCCGCGTTGCAGGCATAGCAGGCAAGACACCCGTTGCATGTTTTGAAAGTCTGTCTGCAACAGCCATGCGCCGCGTTTCGTCCGAAAGGCTCGGATTAATTTGGGCTTTGAGTTTTTCAAGAATAAAGCTCTTGGTCATTTCACGCGCCTCCAAGTCTCGATACTGCGAGGTGGACGCTTTCCAAGATTCCATTGAACAACAAATGTTCCGCCTTGGGGGGTTGGCATATCGCGGTGTTTTGTCCAAGCGCCAGCAAAGGGCAAGAAACTCGTGCGGCGTTTAAAACCGCCCAACAACCAAAGCCCGCGCGCAACAAGCGCCGTTGAAATCCGATATAGTTTCGGACGTTTGGCCAACCATGCCCAAAGAGAAAGGTTTCTGCGATGGCTGGGGGGAGAAAGATGTTTCTCAAATTCCTGTTCCCGCCAATGGCGCATCATGCGTGGTAATGGAATTTTCATGGGGCATACAGCTTCGCATCTCCCGCAAAAGGTTGAGGCATTGGGCAAATGTCCTGCTTGATCAACGCCGATGAATTGTGGCGTAAGGACCGATCCCATGGGGCCGGGATATACCCATCCATAGGCATGACCACCAACAGCATGATAGACAGGGCAATGGTTCATGCAGGCACCGCATCGAATGCAGCGCAACATATCTTGGAACTCCGTGCCAATCATACCAGAGCGGCCATTATCCAACAAAATAACGTGGAATTCTTCCGGTCCGTCTGGATCGCCCTTGCGTTTCGGACCTGTGGACAGCGTCGTATAAACCGACATTTCCTGCCCTGTTGCAGAACGCGCAAGAATACGAACGAACTGGCTCATGTCTTCCAAAGTAGGCACGATCTTTTCGATCGATGCGATAACGATATGAACCTTTGGCAGCGACTGAGTCAGATCACCATTGCCTTCATTGGTCACAATGATAGTGGAGCCCGTTTCAGCAATCAGGAAATTCGCTCCCGTTATCCCAACATCGGCTTGTTGGAATTTATCGCGTAGGATACCGCGTGCTTCTTTAAGCAGGCTCTCCGGTTCGCTCAATTCGCGGTCAGCTGGCAAATGGGTATGTTTTTTCTGAAACTCTTCGCGCACCTGATCCATATTCAGATGAACCGCTGGCGCGATGATATGACTTGGATGTTCGCCACGAAGTTGAATAATATATTCGCCGAGGTCCGTTTCAATCGGCGGTATACTGCTGGCTTCAAGGAACTCGTTTAGTCCGATCTCTTCTGAGATCATGGATTTGCCTTTGGTGACGGATTTAGCGCCAACCCGTCGACAGATATCAAGAATTTGCCCGCGTGCATCACTAGCTGTTGCTGCCCAGTGAACATGGCCGCCATTCTTGGTGACATTCTTTTCGAAGGTCTCCAGATAAATGTCCAAATTTTCCAGAACATGATTTTTAATGCTGACAGCTGAATCGCGTAACGCATCAAACTCTGGAAGTGCTTCCACAGCACTAGCGCGTTTTTCAATGAAGTTACTTTTTACGTGCTTCAACGCTTTTTGAAGCTGTGGATCCTTGAGCGCTCCGCTGGAATTTGCTTTGAAGGTTGGGCTGGTGATCTGCATGGCTTATGCTTTCCCCCCAATCGGCGGCGTGTCCGTCATGCCAGCAAGAACCTCTGCCACATGCCGCACTTCGGTTTTCGCGCCTGTTCTGCGAAGTTTTCCTGCCATATTCAAAAGGCAACCGAGATCACCAGCAAGCAAAAGATCTGCCTCTGCATTTTCCACATTCTCAATTTTTTCGGTTACGATGGAGTTGGAAATATCGCTATATTTTACGGCAAAAGTTCCGCCAAATCCGCAACACACATCCGGGTTCTTCATTTCGCTCAATGTGACACCTTCTATAGAATTCAATAATTTCCGTGGTTGGTTTTTGATGTTCAATTCGCGAAGGCCAGAGCAAGAGTCGTGATAGGTGATTTTTGCGTTGATAGCAGCCTCGACCCTCTCGACTTTCAACACATCGGTCAAAAAGCTGACCAGCTCGAAGACCTTCATGGCAAATTTCGTGCTGCGCTCTTTCCAGGCAATATTGTCGGCAAACAGCTCGGGATAGTGTTTTGATAGCATTCCTGCACATGAGCCGGACGGAGCGACGATGTAGTCAAATTCTTCAAACGCTTTGATCACGTCTTTAGCAATATCTGCCGTGTCGGCTTTGTCGCCTGAATTCCAAGCTGGTTGGCCGCAACAAGTTTGTGAAACGGGGACGTATACTTCGCATCCCGCTTCTTCCAAAAGTTTTGCCGCAGCAAATCCCACGCTAGGTCTGAATAAGTCCACAAGACAAGTGACAAACAAGCCTACTCTAACCGGTTCATTCATAGTGCTTTACTTTCTTCTTGTTGTCTTTGTGAGGTGGTGTGTTGATTGAGTTATGATCTTTGGCGAAAACGTAGACTGGAAATGCGCTCCCGTTCCACCTCATTTTCTAGTTCGGTGCTTTTTTCCATAACATAAGTCATATGATCTCGAGCAGCTTTAGCTGCCAGTTCGCTGTTACCGGCAAAAACCGCATCGGCAATCGCCATATGCTGCTCGAATAGATGTTGGCGTCCGCCTGCTTTTTCATACAATTTGCTACGGTTTTGAAACACGCCTTCCGACAATAATTTATAACAGGACCGCAACGTATGAAGCAGGACTAGATTATGGGCCATTTCGCCAATCAGTGAATGAAACTCCACATCAGCCAGGGCTTCTTCCTTGAAGTTTTCACTTTCATGGGCAAGGCGCATTCTGGCAACACATTTTTCAAGCATGTCTTTATCGAAACTGGTTGCTCGTTCTGCGGCAAAGCTGGCTGCAATGCCCTCGATCTCGCGGCGATATTCCAGATAATCAATGGTTGCTTTGCGATGAAGCGGGAGCAAGGAGGCTATAGGGTCAGAAAACACCTGCCCGATGATATCGCACACAAAGGTTCCATCCCCTTGACGTCGTTGAAGGATTTTACGACTTTCCAATAATTCGATCGCATCGCGTAACACTGGACGCGAAACACCCATATCAATCGAAAGATCGCGCTCCGGCGGCAATTGATCTCCCGAGCGTAAAACGCCCTCCAGCACCAAAGCTTCAATTTGGTGGGCCACATCATCCGATGAACGGCTTTGCTTGATTTGTTCGAAAACACTCATACTATATCCCTGAACTGTCCTAGAAGTAAATCAAAATGTATAAATGGTCAATTATTCTTACCGTCTGCGAGTAAGATATTGGTGTTTAAGTTTGGACTTGGCTGAAATTGATATAAAAATGAGTAAATTTGCCAGCGATCCATTTTGGCGTTGCAAAATTGGTAAATATAGTTTACCAATTTTTATTGAAGAGCTTATATCAAGAATTTGTTGCGATTTAGCGAGTTAATTGGAGGAAGTCATGTCTACAATCGAAATGCCAAAGCCAAGCCAGTCGCTGATAGCGCTAAAGGCCAAAGTGGTTGCAGAAATGATTGCTGCCATTGGCGATCGGGGGGTGATTTTTGAGCCGGAAGAAACGATTGCCTATGAATGCGATGCCTTAACGGCTTATCGTTGCCCGCCTCTGGCGGTTTGTCTGCCTGCAACAACGCAAGAAGTCGCCACCATTCTAAAAATTTGTTCGGCCTATGGCTTGCCGGTTGTGCCAAGAGGGTCTGGCACATCTTTGGCCGGAGGGGCTTTGCCTACAGCAGACTCAATCGTGATCGGGGTCTCTCGCCTCAATAAAGTACTCGAAGTTGATTACGACAACCGCTTTATCAAGGTGCAGTCAGGCATCACCAATTTGGGTGTTAGCGGCAATGTTGCTGAAGCTGAGTTCTTCTATGCACCCGATCCTTCTAGCCAGCTTGCCTGTGCGATTGCAGGCAATATTGCGATGAACTCTGGAGGCGCTCATTGCCTCAAATACGGCGTGACTACAAATAACTTGTTGGGCGTAACTATGGTCATGATGGATGGCGAAATTATCGAAGTGGGCGGTGCGCATTTGGATAGTGGAGGCCTTGATCTATTGGGCGTTATTTGTGGCTCAGAAGGTCAATTCGGGATTGTTACTGAAGCGACTTTGAAAATACTTCGCAAGCCAGAAGGCGCAAGGCCAATCCTGCTTGGCTTTGATGAAAATGAAGTGGCAGGCGCCTGTGTCTCGGATATTATCAAAGCAGGTGTACTGCCTGTTGCCATGGAGTTCATGGACAAGCTCGCCATTATTGCTTGTGAGAATTTCGCCAAAGCAGGATACCCCATGGATGTGGAAGCCTTGCTCATTGTCGAGGTTGAAGGCTCACAAATTGAGATTGCCGAACAGCTTGAAAAAATCAAGGCAATTGCCATCAAACACAATCCAAAAGTCATGCGCGAAAGCAGCTCAACCGTCCAGTCAGATTTGATTTGGAAAGGGCGCAAAGCGGCTTTCGGCGCAATGGGACAAATGGCCGACTATATGTGTATGGATGGAACAATCCCGACTTCCCAATTGCCATTTGTTTTGCGCCGGATGCAGGAAATGTCGAAAGACTATGGTCTTGGTGTTGCCAATGTTTTCCATGCTGGAGATGGCAATTTACATCCCCTTATTCTCTTTGATGCAAATAAAGAAGGCGATCTGGAAAAATGTGAAGCCTTTGGCGCTGACATCTTGAAACTATGCGTTGAGGTTGGCGGTTGCCTGACTGGCGAGCATGGTGTTGGCATTGAAAAACGTGATCTAATGATCCACCAGTTCAACGACGCAGACCTTGAAATTCAAATGCGGGTTAAAGACGTTTTCGACCCTGCTTGGTTGCTAAATCCAGCCAAGGTTTTCCCAATGGCAACAAGCCACACCCGCCGCAATGGCAATACAAAAAAGGTGGCGTGAAGAATGGCGAAAGCACAATTGCCCAAGAGCGAAGAAGACCTAGCTGAGATCATCAAGTCTGCCAAAGCCAAAGGACAGGTTTTGTCCATCAAAGGCGGCGGAACTCGTCCAATAGGTAATCCTGTATCTGCCGACGCAGTTCTTGCGACAACCTCGATGACGGGCATCACACTCTACGAGCCGGGCGCTCTGACGATTGTTTCCAAAGCAGGAACCCCCCTTGAAGAAATTGAAAAGGCGCTGACAAAGGAAAACCAACACCTTCCTTTTGAACCAGCCAATTATGCCGGTCTGTTTGGTATAAAATCCAAATCTACCATTGGCGGCGTTGTTGCTGCAGCTGTATCAGGCCCGCGCCGGATCCAAACCGGTGCCTGTCGTGACAGCTTGATCGGCGTTCGCTTTGTCAGCGGTGACGGCGACATCATCAAGAATGGTGGCCGTGTCATGAAAAACGTGACCGGATATGATTTGGTCAAACTGATGACTGGAAGCTATGGAACCCTTGGCGTGTTGAGCGAAGTATCGTTCAAAGTATTGCCCAAGCCTGAACTGACTGGTTCGGTGTTTATATCTGGTTTGGAGGATAGCGAAGCGGTGTCGGTTCTTGCCAAAGCGTTATCATCGCCTTTTGATGTATCCGGCGCAGCCCATCTTCAAAAAGATGCTAATGGCAATCCACTAACGCTTGTCCGTGTGGAAGGATTCACTGAATCGATCAAATATCGCACCGAAGAACTCAAAAAACTGATCGCTCCCACCCTGCCTTCACAAGCGGAAATCAATATCGATATCGATCCTGTCTCAACTAGGAAACAATGGAACGCAATACGCGATATTGAAGCCTTTCAAGGTCGTGAAGGCGCGGTTTGGCGCGTGTCTGTAAAACCAAGTGATGGGCCAAAACTTGTTGGCGAATTATCAAAACAGATGGAACTCGAAGTGCAGTTTGATTGGGGTGGCGGCTTAATCTGGTTACTGGTCGATAGTGGATCGTTGGATGATGCCAAACAAATTCGTAAGAGCGTTGATAGTTTCGGCGGCCATGCGACCTTAATACGCCGTGCTTCTGATTCGGATATCGAAATTGAAAGTTTCCATCCTGAGCCAAACCGTATTGCAACCATTTCGCAAAATCTCAGACTACAATTTGATCCAGCGGGTATTTTAAACCGCGGTTTGATGGCGCCATTTTCTGCTATGACAAAAGAGAGGGCATAAGTCATGCAAACCAATTTTTCCCTCGCTCAACTGGCTGATCCGGATGTTTCCCATTCAGAAAAAATCCTTCGCAAATGTGTCCATTGCGGTTTTTGTACCGCAACTTGCCCTACCTATCTGACCTTAGGCGATGAGTTGGATAGCCCACGGGGGCGGATTTATCTCATCAAGGATATGTTGGAAAATGATAAACCTGCCGATGAGAAAGTCGTAAAGCATATTGATCGCTGCCTGTCCTGTCTTGCTTGCATGACAACCTGTCCGTCTGGCGTCAATTATATGCATCTGGTTGATCACGCGCGGGCTCATATCCAAAAGACCTATAAACGGCCTTTTATGGATCGTATGTACAGAGTGGTTCTTGCCGCTGTGTTGCCATATCCAGCTAGGTTCAAATTTGCTCTCTCTGCGGCGCGCCTCGGAAAACCGTTTGCAGGTTTGTTAGGCAAACTTCCAGGTGGAAAACCAATGGCTGCGATGTTGGCATTGGCTCCTTCCAAACTGGCAAAGGCTGATCCATCTTTGGCAAAAGAAAAACATCAGGCAGAAGGCCAGCGAAAAGGCCGTGTAGCGATGTTGTCAGGCTGCGCCCAAAAGGTTCTTGATCCACAAATTAATAAGGCAACCATTGATCTTTTGACACGTCTTGGCGTTGAAGTTGTCACGCCAAAAGGTGAGGGGTGTTGCGGAGCGCTTGTCCACCATATGGGTCGCGAAGCAGATTCCCATGCTGCGGCCAAACAAAACATTGATGCATGGATGGGTGAAATCGATAATGGTGGCTTGGACGCCATTATCATCACGACATCTGGCTGTGGCACCACGGTCAAAGACTATGGGCACATGCTGAGAGAGGACAAAGCATATGCGGAAAAAGCCGCTACTATTTCAGCGCTTGCCAAAGATATTACGGAATATTTGGCAACGCTGGAATTGCAGCCATCAACCACTGGCAACGGCATTCGCTTGGCCTATCATTCCGCGTGCTCCATGCAGCATGGCCAGAAGATCAAAGATGAACCGAAGAACCTTTTAGCCAATGCAGGCTTTAAAGTGGTTGATGTTCCAGAAGGACATTTGTGTTGCGGATCGGCAGGTACCTATAATATTTTGCAATCTGAAATTTCAGAACAACTGAAAGATCGAAAGGTGGCAAATATTGAAAAAATGAAACCAGACTTGATTGCAGCAGGTAATATTGGATGCATTACCCAAATCGCCAGTGGGACGGGCATTCCAATCATACATACCGTTGAATTGTTAAACTGGGCCCATGGCGGGGAGCGACCTGTGAAACTCGCGGGTCATTCGTTTGACAAAACACACAAGCAAATGGTTGCCGCCGAGTAATCGTCTATTTTACCGCCAATGATCCTTGAAAAATTGCGCATAAAAAAACCCGCTCTCAAAGCGGGTTTTTCAATTTAAATTGTTAGCAACAAATTAGTTTTTCTTGTTGAACAAAGCCATGAATGGATTGTTGACCGGGGTGAAATAGGGAGCTGGACTTTGGCCAGGGCCAATAACAATCACTTTGGTTCCAATGCTGGTCAATTCATAGAGATGCTCAACATCCTTGTTGTTCATGCGGATGCAACCTGATGACAGGTTTAGACCGATTGACCAAGGTTGGTTAGTGCCATGAATACGATACAGCGTGTCTTGGTTGCCTTTATAAAGATACAATGCACGTGCGCCCAATGGGTTTTCTATGCCGCCCTTCATGCTTGCAGGCAATTCACGGCCCTGCTCGCGCTCACGAACACGCATTTCCGCAGGCGGCGTCCATGTTGGCCATTCAGCTTTGCGTTTGATTGAAACTTCACCGTTCCAACCAAAACCCTCACGCCCAACGCCAATACCGTAGCGAATGGCTTTGTTTGTGCCCGTCACGTAATAAAGAAATTTTTCATCTGTATGAATAATGACCGTCCCAGGAGCCTGACTGGTCTTGATGGAAACCGTGCGACGGTTGAATTTCTTAGGGACTTTACGCTGATCAATTCTGCGTTTAACTGGCGGATCTTCCAGCCAGCGGCCGCTATTAATGTCAAAATAACGCGCCTGCGCATCTGATACTGCCATCGTATTGGCACCAATAAAGGTTCCAAGGGCGATGATCAATGAAAGTCCAATCCTCGTAAACATTTGATTTCCCATATTTTCTACAGCTTCAAAGGGCATATCGAAGCTTCTGCCGCAAGGTGAAGGAAATATTACTGAAAAGCAAGTTTGTCCAAGTTCACATTTTGGACAATTACGTCAAAAATTTAGAATTTTTTGAAGACTGTTGGAAAAAAGCAACAATCCCGCGAATTAGATAAAATACTTCACGGGATCGATATCTAATTCTATGTGAATTGCCTATTATACAGGCAATTCAGTTGAAAATTTAAAGTACAACCACCTTAGTACCCACTTTAACCCGTTGATAAAGATCGGTAACGTCTTCATTACGCATACGGATACAGCCAGAAGACATCGCTTTGCCAATAGTGTCAGGCCTGTTTGTGCCGTGTATTCTGTATAATGTACTTCCAAGATACAAAGCGCGGGCCCCTAATGGATTTTCGGGGCCTCCAGCCATAACGACAGGTAATTCGCGACCCTTGGCCCGTTCACGCTGGCGCATTTCTTCTGGCGGACGCCAATCGGGCCATTCAGCGCGGCGGGTAATTTTCTCGGTACCTGACCATTCAAATCCCTCTTTGCCAACACCAACGCCATAGCGCCGTGCCATGCCATCTGCTTCAACCAGAAACAGGAAACGTCTGTTGGTATCGATCACAATGGTTCCTGGCTGTTGATTGCCGGAATAGGCTACCAATTGCGGCAAGAACTTCGCATCAAGACCTTCTTTTGGCGCTGATACAGGTGCTGGCGCACTGGCTTGCGTCCGTGCAGCCGGGCGGATAAGAGCGACCGATCTCACTGCTTTTTGTCTTTTTGGTTGTGTAGCAAGTTGCTGGCGGATAGCCGCATTGCGCTGCATCAATTTTTGGTATTGCTGGTTGTTTCGCAATTGCAATATCCAGGGTGATGCTAGGTCACCGGACAAAACAGTTGCTGGTGGTGTGGAATATCTTGACCCGGAAAAAGACGGGGCAGCAGAAAGCGACAAGGCAGTTGCCGCTGAGAGAATTACCAGAATGTTACGCATATCAAACTCACTACATTATTGCATACGGTGGTAGAAAAGGTGCGTAAGTTAGAACGCGCCGCTTCACTTGCCCTATCATGCGCGTTGATTGGCAACTGAATTATGAATCAAAGCAGTTTCGTTAAAATTTGAATGATTCATGGTAACTGCCCCGTTGATAAGGACAGTTAATCAAGTATGAATCTAGAAGATTTTTGCCCTGATACGGGCGGTAAGACGTGCCGTCAGCGCCGCTTTGCGTCCGCCAAAACGCTTGGCAGCACGCTTTGTACAGCTTCTATTGTAGCACCATTTTTAATGCGGCGATCATACAGCATGTTCATGATGGTTCGATCAAAACGGGTAAATCTCGTATGTTTTGATCCGTCATTAAACATGCTTTCGCTAAGGGTCGGGTGTTCGTTCAAAGGGCCAAGCCCTTGAAGAATTTCTTCAGCCATACAGCGTTTAAATAAAGCTTCGCCTCCATCTGAAACAATAACCGCGTCTGATCTGATTATAATGCCCGCGAGGGAAAAAACCGAGCGCACGATGCATTTTCCAGGAACTTGCGCGGTGGGGCGACGGTAAACTTTTTGGCGCGCAATTTTTACATAATCCGCACGGTCAACCACATAGACATTGAAATTAGCTAAGGCAGCATTCTTAGTGGTGGCGACCGATAGGCCGCTAACAGACCTATTCAAATACTTGATAAAACCGCGCACGCTATTTGTACGATCTTTCGTGGACAGGTTATGGATTTTGATGCGTACTGGACCATTAAATTTGCGCACGTAATTCGACTGAATGCCGAATGGAGCAAATTCAGCACCAAAAACGGTCAGATTAAAGCCACGAATAATTTCTGCGTCGCTTGCCGCTTTTGCGTTCGAAAACAGCATTGCCAGCATGATGATGCTGAAGCAAACAAACTCAAATGACCTGACAATGCAGTTTCGTATCACAGGCATATTCCAAATTCAGCGACCAACAGGTATTTTCAGGTCAATTCTACCTAACAAACAAAGCTGTCTTGGTATGACTACTGACAGGTTTGGGCCAAACAGTGTTCTATGCTAGGCCGATACCAACTTTAATACCATCGAACCCAAAAAGGAAAAGGAATTTAATGAGCAAAGAGACAGGTTTACTTCTTGGTGAAGATGGAAAGACCAGATGCTGGTGGCATGGCAATCAGGAAGGCTATTTGGAGTATCACGACAACGAATGGGGCCATCCCGTTACAAATGATACGCGCTTGTTTGAAAAGATATGTCTTGAGGGATTTCAATCAGGCCTTTCCTGGCTAACAATTCTGCGCAAGCGGGAGAATTTCAGAAAGGCCTTTGCTAATTTTGACATTAACAAAGTAGCCAAGTTTGACGACAACGATATTGAACGGCTGGTTCTGGATGCTGGTATTGTGCGCCATCGTGGCAAGATTGTATCGACCATCAACAATGCCAATAGGGCATTGGAACTGCAGAATGAGTTTGGCTCTCTCGCCGCTTATTTCTGGAGCTTTGAACCGGGCAAAGATCAACGTCCAGAAAAGATGACCATTGAATGGGCGTTCGCAAACACCTTTTCAGATGTATCAACGAAAATATCGAAAGATCTAAAGAAACGTGGCTGGTCTTTTGTGGGGCCAACAACGGTTTATGCTTTCATGCAAGCCATGGGTCTCGTCAATGATCACATCGAGGGATGTCATTGTCGCGAAATCACCGAGGCCAAACGCAATGGTTTGCCGCGCCCAATATTATAGGTTTTAAACGCGTTTGTTTTTGGCAAGTATTGCAATGGCAATACCCCCAAGGATGAGAACTGACGCGATGACAAAGCGTTGCGTTATCGGTTCATTCAACAATAGTAATCCGCCGATGCCAGCAATTACTGGCACTGAAAGCTGAACAATGGCCGCTTGAGTGGATTTCAGATTCTTCAACACCTCATACCAAAGCGCATATCCCATGGCAGAGCTGATAGCGCCTGACGCGACGGCCATTACTATGCCAAACAGACTGACAGTTAGATGTTGGATTGCCAGCAGAGCTAACAATAATGCAAAGGGCACAGCGCGGATAAAATTACCCTTGGTGGCACTCAAAGGATCTGCGGCGTTTTTTCCTCGCAATGAATAAATACCCCACGCAATTCCTGAAAGGGCCATCAAACCTGCCGCAATTGGGTTAGGGGCTGAAAGGCCGGGCGAAACCAGCCAAAGGAAAGCGCCAAAAGCGATAGTCATGCCCGTAAGTTCAAATAGCGTTGGCCTATCACCGCTGTAAATTGCCCAACCAATCATGGTGCCTTAGACGCAGGAAAACAATATCAATGCTCCCATGCCAGTTTCCAATGATACATAGGCGAAAGAAAATGCAGCAGCATAAGCAAATAATGCAAAAGCAGAAACCCAGTTGCCGCTAGCCTGTTTGTGCGGCTTTGTGCTTTTCGAGGTAAAACGAACCAGCAGCAGAAGCATGATTGCACCACTTGCAAGGCGGATGAGCGAATAGCTTGCCGGATCGATAGCCATATCACCAGTTGAGCTATCAAGCGCCAGTCTGCCGAAAACCGAATTTGCAGCAAACGCAGTCATGGTCAAAAGTGTTAGTAGAAATAGGCGCATGGTCTTGTCCAGATGAAACCATCGCCTTACCATGGACGTAGCAAATACCAACTGCACAGTTTTGTGAAGAGATATGAATGCCATGAAGGAACAAGCAAATTTCCTTTATACGATCAATGGTTCAAAGGCTCAAAAAGCGGCTTTGGCAGAACTGCGCCAGACGGTTATGGAAGTCGGTGATGGGTTAAAAGGAGTCAACCAAATTTCCGAAAGTTTAAAGTGGGGGCAACCAAGCTTTGAGGCAACAAACCCTAAAACAGGCAGCCCAGTCAGAATGGCCCCCGTTAAAAACAGCGAAACGGGCTATGCGCTTTATTTCATTTGCACGACAACTTTGGTCCAGCAGTTTCGTGAGCAATATGGCGGTCAACTGACATTTGAAGGAAACCGCGCGATATTGTTCGAAGTAGAAAAGGATTTTCCAATAGATGCAGTCAAACACTGCATCGCCATGGCGCTAACCTATCGGCTTTTATAAGTTTTCAGCGGTTTGTTATCAAATTGCCTGGAATATCTTTAAGGTCAGCACTAAGTAACAGATACGATAGCGACGTCTTTCCTTGATGGTTTTGGAGTAATAAAATGACCAAACATACCAGTAATTTTGCCATATCAATGATGGGTGCGCTGGTGCTTGTGTCTGCTAGTGCGGTTGCAGCCAATGCAATGACAGTGCCAGCACAAATAAATATTCAGAGCTCAAAAAGTCAATCATTCGAGCAACGTATCATCCAAACCGCAAGCTCTAGTGAAATCAGGCAGAGCCAAAGAGATGCAAGAAACAAGTATAATCCAAATGCTGCTCTCATCGGTCAAATGCTGGGCGGTGCCAAATCGCTGGATATTGGCGGACTTGGAAGGCCTGATGTTTCACCAAGACATTACGCCTATTGCGTACGAAAATACGGATCATATCGGTTTGAAGACAACACCTATCTTCAATTTTCAGGCACAAGAACCCAATGTGTCTCGCCGTTTTATGCTGGTGACGAAGCCGCTAGATAGGGCAGGCTCCACTGCTTGGTTTTGACCAATGGCAAAGTATTGCTAATCCATAAAGTCGAATAAGTCCGGCCCGATTGCGCCTTCAATTTTCAATAGAGCGCGTTTGGTATCAATGCCGCCCGGCGCAGAAAAGCCTGTCATCTTATTGTCGACTCCCACAATCCTGTGGCAAGGGATGATGATCGGAATTGGATTGCGCCCAAGCGATTGCCCAACCCGCTGGGAGTAAGCCACATCGCCCAGATCTTTTGCCAAATCGCCATAGGTGCGCGTTTTGCCCGGCTCAATCGCCCGCGACAAGGCATAGACCTGCTGTTCAAACGCGCTGATGCCTGACAAATCCAGCTGAATATCTTCCAGTGTCTCTGGTTCGCCCTGCATCAATCGGACAATGGCAGATATTGCTTCCAGAATATGAGGCGGTGGCGAGGTGGCCTCCTCTGCATCTTGCGCACGTTTCAACAAACGTTTGCGGGTCAGGCCATCATCCGCTTCAGGAAAGCTTGCCGCCATCACGCCTTTGTCGCCCCATGCGATTCCGCATCGCCCAAGCGGGGTGTCAAAAAGGTGTAAATGCGTTGCTGCCAAGATATTATTCCTGAAATGAGGGTGTCGTTTGGTCTTGTTACCAAAACATCTATCGGTTAGGTAAGCGTGAGTTTCAACCCTTGGCAAATTTGCGTTTCGCATTCTTTGCTCCAGCGCACCTTAAGCGCCATCAAATTGTGATTGATCGTTATGTCCGAACAGAACCCAGCGCAAAACCAGCAGCCGAAAAAAGACAAGAAAAAAGTTAAGCCGCAAAAGCTGCGCGCACGTCTGCCTCGCGGTTTTGTGGACCGTTCGCCCGACGATATCCGCGCAACGGATTTGATGGTTGCCAAAATACGCGAAGTCTATGAGCGTTATGGCTTTGATCCGGTGGAAACACCGATGTTCGAATATACCGATGCCTTGGGTAAATTCTTGCCCGATGCAGATCGTCCCAATGAAGGCGTGTTTTCACTCATCGATGATGACGATCAATGGATGAGCCTGCGCTATGATTTGACCGCGCCGCTTGCCCGCCATGTGGCGGAAAATTTCAACGACATCCAAATGCCATATCGCACCTATCGCAATGGCTGGGTGTTCAGAAATGAAAAGCCTGGTCCGGGCCGCTTCCGCCAGTTCATGCAGTTCGATGCTGATACGGTTGGCGCGCCGGGCGTTCAGGCGGACGCAGAGATGTGCATGATGATGGCCGATGTGATGGAAGCCTTGGGCATCAAGCGCGGCGACTATGTTATCCGCGTCAACAACCGCAAAGTGCTGGACGGGGTTATGGAAGCCATCGGCCTTGGCGGTGATGAGAATGCAGACAAACGCCTCAACGTCATGCGCGCGATTGATAAGCTGGACAAATTTGGTGTTGAAGGTGTTCGGCTGTTGTTGGGGTCCGGTCGCTGGGATGGCGGCAAAGAAGGAGAAGGCGATTTCACCAAAGGTGTTGGGCTTGATCAGAAAGCTATCAATTCTGTGGTATCTTATATTTCTGCTGGCATAGTTGGGCAAAGCGATGAAGGACTTAGTAGCGTCGGTGGAATTTCACAGAACGAAAACGAAAAATTCAACGATGGCATTTTCGAACTTACTTCGATGAAAGCATTGTTCGATGCAGCTAGTTACAATGATGGCCGAATTCAAATTGATCAGTCCTGCGTTCGTGGTCTCGAATACTACACTGGCCCTGTCTATGAAGCGGAACTAACCTTTCCTGTGACCAATGAAAAAGGCCAAGAGGTCGTCTTTGGTTCTGTTGGCGGCGGCGGGCGTTATGATGGTCTGGTTTCCCGCTTCATGGGTCAACCTGTTCCGGCAACGGGATTTTCCATCGGTGTGTCCCGCTTGATGACGGCGCTGAAAAACCTTGGCAAACTCGAAGGCTCGGAAAAAACCGCGCCCGTTATTGTGACTGTCATGGACAAGGATATCGATGCCCTCGGCAATTATCAAAAATTGGTTCAGTCGCTTCGCAATGCGGGTATCAGAGCAGAAATGTATCAGGGCAATGCCAACGCAAAACTCGGTAAGCAATTGCAATATGCCGACCGCCGCGATTGCCCGATTGCGATCATTCAGGGAACCGATGAACGCACCGCTGGCAAGCTGCAAATCAAGGATATGATCGAGGGTCGAAAACAAGCTGCTGCGATTGCGTCCAATGAAGAGTGGCGCGAGACCAGGCCCGGTCAGTTTGAGATTGATGAAAAGGATTTGGTAGCGGAAATTCAAAAACTATTGGCAGAGCAGGCAGCGGAACGAATTAATGGCTGATATTACCCCCCTCTGTCACTTCGTGACATCTCCCCCACCAAAACAAACGGGGGGTGGAGATACGCCGTACGCGATATTTCGCCAAATACTATCTCCACCCTTGGGGGGAGATGTCCGACAGGACAGAGGGGGGTATAGTCTCCCATGACAGCAACGACCCTTAAGATCGAAACCTTTTTCAAGGAGCGTAAATGCGCGCTGCCAGACATTGGTATGCTGCAACCTGCTGATCCGATTCTCAACGCGGCGGGTGAAGACATTCGTCGGCGTATTTTCATGACCAATGACCAGCTTGGCCGTGATCTATGTCTGCGCCCTGAGTTCACAATTCCTGTTTGCCTCGATCATTTGCAAAGCACCAAAGAAAAAATGCGTTATGCCTATGTGGGCAAAGTGTTCCGCCAACGGGCTGACGAACCAGCCGAGTTTATGCAGGCGGGTATAGAGGATATTGGCGCGGCTAATGCCATTGCGGCTGACGCAAAAAGCCTCCTTCAATCCATCGAGCTATTGCGGATGCTTGGCAAAAACCGTCTTTCCGTTACGATTGGCGATCAGGCCATTTTCGAAGCTGTGCTTACCTCTCTTGGTCTGCCGAAAACCTGGCGTGAAAGACTGCTCCGTGCCTTTGGTGATAAAACGCGTTTGAGCGCAGACCTAGACCGATTGTCAGGTGAAACGAGCGAACAGTCCGCCGACTTGCCAGTTGATATCATCCAGGCCATTCGCGAAAAAGACAGCTTGACGCTTACGACCTTCATCGAAAGTGAAATGGCTAAAGCCAGCATGTCTTCCCAACATGGGCGCAGCAGCGATGAGATCGCCAAGCGGATGATGGAAAAAGCCGAGCTTGCTGAAACCCATTTGAGTGACGATAAGCGCAAAGTTCTGGAAACGTTTTTGGCCCTTGATCTAAGATTGAAAAACGCAGACCGGAAACTCTGGTCATTCGCGCGCAAGTTTAACATTCCCTTGGGCGATCCGTTGGAAGATTTTCACAAGCGCATTGTTGCGATTGATAAACTTGGTTTGGAAAATGTTGCTATCCGCTATAAATCAGCTTTCGGAAGACGCCTGGATTATTATACGGGCTTCGTCTTTGAGGTGAATGGTGTTGGAAAGTCAGCTGCCAAACCTCTTGCAGGTGGCGGGCGCTATGATGGTCTGTTGACGGTCCTAGGCTCTAAAGCAAAAACCCCTGCCATAGGATTTGCAGTCTATGTCGACCGGGTTGTTGGTCCAAGAGGTGCAGCATGACGCTTACAATAGCACTTCCCTCCAAAGGTCGTCTAAAAGAAGATGCCATCGCAGCTTTTGCCAAGGCTGGATACAAGATCGAATTGCCAAAAGATCAGCGCTCTTATCGCGGCACGGTCAAAGGCATGGATGATGTTGAAATCGCATTTCTATCCGCCTCTGAAATCGCCCGCGAATTGATCGCTGGAAACATCGCGCTCGGTGTAACAGGCGAAGACTTGGCCCGCGAAGCGATTGCCGATGCGGACGCCTATCTGGAATTCAAAGCCAAGCTCGGCTTTGGCGGGGCCAATGTCATTGTTGCCGTTCCCGAAAGCTGGATTGATGTGGACACCATGGCTGATCTGGATGACGTAGCAGCCGAATTTCGTCAGCGCCATCATCGCCAATTACGTATTGCCACAAAATACTGGCAACTGACGCAAAACTGGTTTGCCGATCACGGAATTGCCATGTACCGGATCGTGGAAAGTTTGGGCGCAACAGAAGGCGCGCCGGCGGCAGGAACAGCGGATGTCATCGTCGATATTACTTCAACCGGATCGACCTTGGTTGCCAACCATCTTAAAATTCTCAGTGATGGTATTATTCTTCGCTCAGAGGCCAATTTGATTGCATCGCGTAAGGCGAAATTATCGAGAGAAGATCGCGCGACCTTGAAAGAAGTCTGCGCCGCTGTGAGCAAATCTCTTAAATAAATTCAAAATTAGACAAAGAAAAACCGCCTGATTGTTGTGGGTGAATCAGGCGGTCTCTGTTCATGCGATTTGGCATAGCCTCACCGCATGGGGGAAGTGGGTCGGAAGCTTAGCTGCGGCGAGCATCCACCGAGTAGCTGCCAGCACCTGCAACAGACAGGGCAAGGAAGCCACCAGCGATCGTGATGTTTTTCAAGAACATCGTGAATTGCACTTGGTCTGCAGGATCAAAATGGAAGATAAATCCTGCAAGGATGCAGAAAGCCGCTAATGCATAAGAGGCTAATTTGGTTTGAAAGCCAACAAGGATGGCAACGCCAGCCGCGACTTCAAAAATAGCTGTTAGCCAAGCAAGGATCGTTGGCGCTGGTAGGCCTTTGGATGCGATATATCCTGCAGTTCCGGCAATGCCTCCAAACTTCATCAAGCCAGCCATAATAAACATAGCAGCCAGCAAGATCCGGCCGATTAGAAGTGCAATATTGTTGTTCATGTGTTTTCCCCTTTGTTTGAATAAGATGATTACATAATAGTCGATATGATTGTAAAGTGAAATACAGCGAACAAGAACGCACTGTTCACTATTTCAACGAAATACATATCTTGGTTATACATGCCAAAAGGCCGCCCCGAGGGACGGCCTTCCTAATTATTCAGCAGTTAGGCTAAGATGCCAACTCGCGAAGCGAGTTCTTACGTCATGCCGCCAGTTTAGCCCGCTTGCGGGCTAAACCATTTGACGTGATGGGCGCCTTTATGATGCCAAACTC
>Ga0208544_10000025_pt1 | contig 109106 bp, 85 predicted proteins | sample DEB08_DNA_9_FD_184526 | JGI IMG/M metagenome (GOLD analysis project Ga0208544, IMG submission 184526) | Aqueous microbial communities from the Delaware River and Bay under freshwater to marine salinity gradient to study organic matter... | ecosystem: Environmental > Aquatic > Marine > Coastal ...
GATTTTACAGGAAATCATGTTGAAAACATGAAAAATACTGGGTCGAAGTTGCAAACTTCGACCATCGGCATCGAATTTCAATCCAACTTTGGAGCCGATATTCGAAGATTGTATCTTCGAGTCGATTTTTTTCAAGTCTTTGACTTAATTTTTTAGGTACTGAGATTTTTATAAGAAAACCCTTCCTATTTAAAGGTTGATTTCCCTGAGTTTTGAATCCAAGAATGTCAAAAAATCAGCCTATTTCAAACATAAAATTATTGTGAGGGAACTCTTTAAGCACCAAAATGACTTTGTATAGATGTTATTATAAAGTTCGATGTGGCAATAAAATGCCACAATACTTTCACAAAAAAATAAAATTTGGCGAAAAAATTAAAATTAAGACAAAAAGATTTATTAGCAATCGGTTATCCAAAAGGTAAAGCTATTGGCCTAGCCATTAATATTGCTATTAAGCATTGTAAAAAACAAACCAAAGAAGCAGTATTAGCTCAGCTAAAAGCGGTGTTAGATGCACCCGAAGAATTTCAAGAAGACCCTATTTTTGGTAAAATAACGGAGGAGTTATTAGAAACGGAAACAGTCGTTATTAATGAAGAAATTGAATTAGTTGCTGAGCCAAAAACATATAAAATTTACGGGTTACAGCATATCGAGGCTGGCACTTTATTACAAATGGATACCGCTATGCGTTTGCCTGTAACCGTCAAAGGTGCTTTGATGCCTGATGCACACCAAGGTTATGGTTTACCGATTGGTGGCGTATTGGCTACCAATAATGCAGTTATTCCTTATGCGGTGGGCATGGATATTGGCTGTCGCATGTGCTTGACAGTTTATGATTTACCACCTGCTTTTCTCAAAAAAGAAACCCGTCAATTAAAAGAAATATTACAAGTAAATACCAAATTTGGTAGAAGCGAATTCATCAATCCAATGGATGATGCGGTATTAGAACGGTCCGAATTTAAGGAGATAAAATTTTTAAGCCCTTTACATGGCAAGGCTCGCAAGCAAATTGGTTCTTCTGGTTCAGGTAATCATTTTGTAGAATTTGGTGTTGTTGAAATTACCGAAGTCAAAAATGAATTTAACCTACCTCTTGGTCAATATGTAGGCATTTTATCCCATTCTGGTTCAAGAGGATTTGGCGCTTATATTGCTAGACATTATACCCAAATCGCCATGAATCAATGTTTTTTACCGAAAGCAGCCAAGCATTTAGCTTGGTTAGATTTGGATACCGAAGCAGGTATGGAATATTGGTTAGCGATGAATTTAGCAGGCGATTACGCTTCTGCTTGTCATGCCCATATTCATCATCGTCTAAGCAAAGCGTTAGGCGAACAACCCATTGCTACTATTGAAAATCATCATAATTTTGCTTGGAAAGAACAGTTAACCGATGGACAAGAAGTAATTGTGCATAGAAAAGGCGCAACTCCAGCAGGAAAAGGCGTTTTAGGAATTATCCCAGGTTCGATGACCGCCCCCGCTTTTATTGTCCGAGGAAAAGGAGCCGCAATGGCAATTAATTCTGCTTCTCATGGTGCAGGTCGAAAAATGTCGAGAACGAAGGCTAAAAATTCTACGACTTATAATGAACTGAAAAAACATTTAAAACAACAACAAGTCGAATTGATTGGCGGTGGCTTGGATGAAGCGCCTTTTGCTTATAAAGATATTCATCAAGTGATGGCGAGTCAGCAACATTTAGTGGATGTCTTGGGAAAATTTTATCCAAAGATTGTTCGGATGGATCGGTAGAAAAATAGTCACATTTTTGGAGAAAAAATGGAGGATTCAAAATCTAATTAAATTTGTTAATCCTTATGCAGTTATTGATATTAACAAGGGCGCTGAAATTGACTTCATAAATTATCGCTGGCATTTAAAGGAATAAACAAGAACTAAATTATTAAAGTGCTTTTGGGCATAAATCATTAATCATCCATTAAAATAAAAAAGCAGCTAGTTCTTTTAAGAAACTAGCTGCTTTTTTATTTTATCAAGTATGTTTATCGCTTCCTTTCATCATCAAATTCTACTTTCCAATTCTGACGTATGATTGGCATAAACCGCAGTTTTCAGAATATGCTCATAATAAGCTTCATACTTAGGGAGTATTTCTTTTATATCAAATCGTTTAGCCTGTGCCAAGGCATTTTTTCTAAACTGTTGTAATATCTTATCATCTTTCAAAATACGAATGGCATATTCTGCCATCTCATCAACATCCCCTACATCACTCAAAAAACCTGTTTCTCCGTGAATATTCACTTCTGGTAATCCACCAACATTAGAAGAAATAACAGGTACTTCACAAGCCATCGCTTCTAAAGCTGCCAATCCAAAACTTTCATTAGCAGAAGGAATAATAAATAAATCAGAAATTGCTAATAATTCTTCTACTGCATCTTGTTTACCTAAAAATCGAATCTCATGACAAAGTCCAATCTCTCGACATAATTCTTCTAAATTCTGCCGTTCTGGCCCATCACCAATCAATAATAATTTACTAGGTACTTCTTGGTAAACTCGCTTGAAAACTTCAATTACATCGGCTACCCGTTTGACCTTTCTAAAATTGGAAACGTGCGTCAATATCCGTTCTCCATCAGGCGCAATTAATTTCTTAAAATGATCCTTATCTACTCTTTTGAAACGATCAAAGTCAATAAAATTATAAATGACTTCTATATTGACTTTTATGTCAAAATGCTCTTTGGTTTGTTTGCTCAAATATTCGGATACTGCCGTTACACCATCTGATTTATTGATGGAAAAAGCAACAACAGGTGCAAAGGTTCGATGCTTGCCGACAAGGGTAATGTCTGTTCCGTGCAAAGTGGTGATAACAGGTACATAACGACCTTCTGTTAGGAGAATTTTCTTAGCCATATAAGCTACCGCAGCATGCGGAATGGCATAATGAACATGTAATAAATCTAAATTTTCGTATTTAACTACATCCACCATTTTACTCGCTAGAGCCGTATCATAAGGCGGATATTCAAATAATGGATAATCCGCTTCGGCAACTTCGTGAAAATATACATTTTCATGAAAAGGAGATAATCTAACAGGGCGCTTATAAGTAATAAAGTGTATTTGATGTCCTCTTTTAGCTAAACCTAGTCCAACCTCTGTAGCCACTACGCCACTTCCTCCATAAGTTGGATAACATACAATACCTATTTTCATGGATTTAAATAGTTGGTTATTTCTGATTAAATAGAATCTTCAATATTGTTAACTATATAAAGTCGAGAAATGTTTGGAAAGTCTAATTTTTAACAGGAATTAAATGAAAACATTCCTCGAATCTTTTCATTTAGTTCACTGCTCCCAGGTGAGAGGCCTTTATAAAACGACTGATAGAAACAAGAAATATTTAGTCCTAATTACTTAATTAGATATCATACCATTAACAGACAACAGATGCCCCATTTTGTCTTTTTTCGTTTTTAAATAACCATAATTTTCTTTTTTCGCAGGAATATGCAATGGCACTCTTTTTCTGATATGAATTTCAGAAGTGGCAATCGCTTCAATTTTTAATGGATTATTGGTTAATAAATCAATGGTGCCAATCCCTAAATCTTTTAAAATATCAATCGCCATATCATATTCTCTTGAATCAACTTCTAAACCTAAATGTGTATTGGCATCAATCGTATTCAACCCCGTATCTTGTAATTGATATGCTTTTAATTTATTGATGATGCCAATCCCTCTTCCCTCTTGACGAAGATAGACAACAATTCCTCCTTCCTTAGCAGCTAATTGAAGTGCTTTATCTAATTGTTCTCCACAATCACACCTTTTAGACCCAAACAAATCTCCTGTAACACATTCTGAATGAATACGGACTAGAACTGGTTTATCTGGATTCATGTTTTCACTAACTAAGGCAAAATGCGGCATTTTTTCTCGCTTACGATCAGCATAAGCGATCATTCTAAATTGCCCATAAGGCATTGGCATTACTGCTTCTGATTGTCTTTTCATTATATTGTTTATCAATTTTTAATGCCTTTGTCAAAGGCGGTAAAACTATGCTTACAACATCAATAAGAGAGAAAGGGTTTAAAAAAAAATGTCAGAAGGAAGTAAAAGCGAGTAATCTTTGCTAAAAAAACTGACAACCAATAGCAAAACAGCAATTCCTAAACCCAAAAAGTAGCGATTTTGGCACATTTCAGATACATTTGTTAGCGTATAGGAGAAGTGCTCAATGCGAACTTATTGCACTACAGGTTCATCCCCCTATTGAGCACTTTCCTATATTATAATGAGTAACGAAAGAAAACAGGAAGTATCTATTGTACTTCTTGAAAATAAAGTCACTTTGCAAAATGAACACCGTTTATCAATTTATGGTAGATTTTACGCTGCCCAAGAATCTCTCTATTGAATTCAATGACTTGATTCCTTATCAAAAAATGGTTGTGGAACGTTTCTTTGACGAAGGCAAATTAAGTACTTATGCTCAATCCTTTGAAACATCTAAACTTTGGGCCATTTTTAATGCTAAGTCTGAAATGGAAGTGCTGAATATGTTAGCGGATATGCCACTAACTTCTTTCATGCAGGTAGATATTAATATGCTTTCTGCTTTTAGTACTGCTGAGAATTACTTGCCTCAATTTTCTATGAATTAGTAAAACCTCAATCTATCAGTCATTGGTCTTATTTTACTAAGTGCCTAGTTTCATAAGACCAATGCCTATATTTATTTGAAGTTATCAAAATCATCTAATAATTAATTAACAGATTTTTATATTTTTCCTACATCAATAATCAATTCTAATAACTTCCTACTATCTCTTAATCACTTGATAACGTTCGATTTCTTCCCTATTCGCTTTAATCACTAATACATATCTTCCATCTGACAGTTCACTTAAGTCCAGTGATTTAAGGTAATTTTTAGGAGCTTGATTACTCAAATAATTACTAAACACTTCTCTTCTATTCGTATCAAATATTTGATATCGAACATTTGATTTATTTTTTAATTGATACTTTATTTGTAAGCGATTTGTTTTATCCGTCATTATTTTCTTAACGCCAACAGTTCCTTGATTAATCCCACCACCACTCAGTTTGGGCATGGGAGGGTGATACAGTCCTGCTTTTCCAACATTATTAATATACTTAATTCGATAACGAATATATTTTGCTTGCGCAGTAATACCTGAGCCACTGTCCACAAATTTATAATTGTGGCTGCCTATTTTATGGAGTGCTTGACCACTCATTTTTCCAACTGTCACATAATTTTCGTCCCCAAAAGAGCGCTGTACTTCAAATTTACTATGTGGCGGTTCATTTTTCACCTGCCAAGATACTAAAACATCTTGGTCCTTCGGTCCTGCATGAAAATTGGCAATTTTCATCGGAGCAGCTCCTCTAGCAGCTAATTCTTCGCCGTGACTATGTTCAAAAACAGCAGTATGATTGAGTAATCTATTCTCAATCGTAATAACAGGACCAGTAGGCGGTTCCCAAATTGTCAAGCCTAAAGGTGGAATAAAAACATTGAAAGGATCAACAGAACCAATAGCATCTGCACCGTCGGTTTGAATAGTTCTAACCTCAATCTTTTCTCTATCGACAAAAATCCATTTAAATTGATTGAAACTGCCACTTGCCCTTGTCCAGGACTTTGCGTCATCGTCATTCCTTAAAGGTGCCCCCCAACAACCTTCTCCTACATAGACCGTTCCCAACTCATCATCTCTAATAAAACCTTCATCGCTTCCTGCTGCTCGGGACGGTTTAATTGGATAAGTTGTTTTGACAACATGCGCATCAGATTCTACCGCCAATTGAACTTGGTATTTGTAGAATAAGGTAGACCAATTCAACAACATGTCATTTTTCTCTGGTTTCTTTTTAGTATGTGGCCGAATGGTATGGTGGTATTGCGCCATTTTCCATTGGATATAATCATTCTTTTGTAAATCATCCATTAACCATGCTTGCTGCTTTCCTCCAGATGGAATCAAAGAGTTCAAGGTATAGATTCGCAACATATCCGTTCCAAAAGTATGCGCATAATACAAACCTATCGTTTGTACATCAAATAAGTCAATTAATGTTTTATTAGAATATTCATGATTCCCTCTAGCAACAACAATCGGCGTTAATCTTCTATCTTCGCTAATCGTGTGTTGCCAATCATCAAACCAATCCAACCATTCACCAGCAACATCTGCTGAAGTCATATCTCCACCAAATAACACAAAATGAGGGCGTAATTTTCCTACTATTTTATTGGCACTAATCCGAGCTTCTCGATGATTTCGAGAATCACCTCCCGCAATAATCGATAAGCGACTATAAGGAGAGGCTGGAGCTGTTTGAAAAGAATGCACCGCCGTACTACCTTGCGTATCTTTTATTTTAAAATAATAAGTAGTCCCTGGTCTCAAACCTTTTAAACGAACAAAGTGATTATTCATGCCTTTGATGACAATTACCCTATCAGGTGTTTGAGCGGTGGCATAAGTTGCCATATCGCCCCCTCTGTTTTTCGTCGTATAATAGAGTACGGGATTAGTGCCAGCCGTTTGGTCCCAACCAATCACCATTGTAGTTGTGGGGTCATCTCGCCACATACAGCGCAGCCGCTCTATTTTTCCAAAAGCCGTATTTAGGAATATAAAAGAAAAAATAAAGGATATAACTAGTTGTTCAATCGTCTTATTCCGCATGCGCAGTCCTTAGTGTTATGTTTTAAATGATTGTAAATCGCTTATCGCAATTAATAACCTATGTATTTAAATGCCAAAATTGATGCCATTAGCAGTAATTTAAAGCGAAAATATTATAAATATTATTAAAGTAAAAATCAAGCAAGTAATTAACCGTTTTACTTTGGACGGGTTAAAAATGAAAAAAGTACTAAATGGCGTACCTAAGCTTGTTATTAATACGTACTTTTTAGGGTAAAATATTGTAAATTTGTATCTTATTTTTTGAGAATACCCTGATTGAGGTATCCTTATTTTCTCAACTTTAACACATTCTTTCTTTTATAGTTCGTATGTACTGAAAATGCCTTCAAATTATCCGTATTAACATAGTGCAACTTAAAGGAATAATAAAAAAATAATATGTCAAAAGATAGTGTGATTTCGGACCTGATTCAAAAAGAATTAGAACGCCAACGCCATGGAATAGAATTAATCGCTTCTGAAAACTTTACAAGTCAAGCAGTGATTAATGCAATGGGTACTTGTTTGACGAATAAATATGCAGAAGGCTATCCTGGCAAACGCTATTATGGTGGTTGCGAAGTGGTAGATGAAATCGAACAAATTGCAATTGACCGCTTAAAAGAATTATTCGGTGCAGCCTATGCAAATGTACAGCCGCATTCTGGCGCTCAAGCAAATGCCGCAGTATTCTTGGCTGTGTTACAACCAGGAGACACCGTTTTGGGTTTTGATTTAGCGCATGGTGGTCATTTATCTCATGGTTCTCCAGTTAATTTTTCTGGAAAGGTTTATAGTCCAACTTTTTATGGCGTAGAAAAAGAAACGGGTATTATTGATATGGACAAAGTGGAAGCTAAAGCCATTCAAGAAAAACCAAAGTTAATTATTTGTGGTGCTTCTGCCTATTCTAGAGATTGGGATTATGCTAGATTTAGAGCGATTGCCGACAATGTAGGCGCTTTATTATTAGCAGATATTGCTCACCCTGCTGGTTTAATTGCCAGTGGTCATTTAAATGACCCAATGCAACATTGCCATATTGTTACCTCTACTACGCATAAAACTTTGAGAGGGCCAAGAGGTGGATTGATTATGTTGGGCAAGAATTTTGAAAACCCTTGGGGTAGAAAAACAAGAAAAGGCAATCCAATAAAGATGTCTGCCATCATGAATAGTGCCGTCTTTCCTGGTATGCAAGGAGGACCATTAGAACATGTGATTGCAGCCAAAGCCATTGCTTTTAGAGAAGCTTTACAACCTGAATTTAAAGCTTATGGCACACAAGTCATTAAAAATGCACAAGCAATGGCGAAGGCATTTATTAAAAAAGGATACAATTTAATTTCTGGTGGTACTGACAATCACTTGATGTTATTAGATTTGAGTAATAAAGGCGTGACGGGTAAATTAGCAGAAAATGCGTTAGTAAAAGCAGATATTACCATTAATAAAAATATGGTTCCTTTTGATACCAAATCTCCATTTGTTACTTCTGGTATTCGAGTAGGAACGGCGGCTATTACTACTAGAGGTTTTGATGAAGCCGATTGTGTAAAAGTGGTAGATTGGATTGATATGGTATTATCAGATGCAGAAAATGAAGGATTAATCGCTGATACTAAGCGACAAGTAAATACTTTTATGCAAAATTTCCCTATGTATCAAGCAGAAGGAGATTTTATGAGAATGGATAGTTTAGTTTAATCAAATCATTCTTGCTATCTTAAAAATCCCGAGTAGTTGTTTTCAATTATTCGGGATTTTTTGTTTTTATGCGAATAAAAGCAACTCAAAGCCTTTTTTAACGAATAGAAGAATAGTTACTTTCTGAAAATATTATAAAGAATACTCCGTTAGAGAATAAGAGTGTTATAAATGACTCTATGACCAATGGCTTTATCAATAAATAATATGAAAAATATAATCCTTACAACGCTATTAATTTTAATTGGCTTCACAACTTTTGCACAAGAATTAAATGTAACGGTAAGAGTAAATGCGCAAAAAGCACAGGCAGATCCACAGGTTTTTAAAAGTTTGGAAAATTCTATTCAAGAGTTCATGAATACCCAAAAATGGACAGAAGATGAATTTGAGCAAAATGAACGGATTGAGGTTAATATGCAAATAACGATTAATCAAGAATTATCGCCGACTTCTTTTGATGCTGAATTACAAATTCAAGCGATTCGGCCAGTTTTTAATTCTGATTATCAAACCCCTCTAATCACGCATTTAGATAAAAGTGTCAGATTTAATTTCGAAGCCTATCAACCAATTGATTTCCAAGAAAACGCTTACACAGATAATTTATCGCATATCTTAGCATTTTATGCTTATACTATTTTAGGCTTAGATTATGATTCTTTTTCTCCTTATGGAGGAGAGAAAAATTTCCAAAAAGCACAAAATTTAATTAATGTTTTTCCTGCTAATCAATCCTCCTCTTTCCCTGGTTGGACCTCCCAAGGCGCCAAGCAAAGCCGCTATTGGTTAATGGAAAGTTTATTAAATCCAAGTGTTCGCCCTTTCCGAGAAGCCATGTATACTTACCACAGACAGGCTTTGGATTTGATGTATGATGATGTAGATGCAGGAAAAGCCGTAATGATGCAAGTCTTAGAAACGGTCGGTCAAGTCAATAATAAATATTTGAATGCGATGATTATGAAAGTTTTTGCCAATACCAAAGGAAGTGAAATTATTGATATTTTTAAGGTGGCTCCTCGACAACAAAAAACGCGTATTTATGCGATTATGTCGAAAGTAGACCCTGCAAATTCTTCTAAATATAGAGCGATAGGAATATAAAGTATAACAAAACCCCATTTGAATTGTTTGGGCCTAATGCCCAAACAATTCAACTACTAAATGATAAATTCAAAAGCTTAGTCTAATTCAATTTTCTGCCCTTTCATATAGCTAATATACTCCATAATCACCTCTAATTCTTCATCTTTTAATCCTGCTACAGGTGGCATTTTACTATTATACCGATAGCTATAAGGATTTTTTACAAAAGCTTTAATATCTGCAACTTGCCAATATTCCGTAATATTTTTCGGCACATTCATTTCTGGCCCCATTACGCCACCTACCATATTCATAGAATGACATTTCATACATTTCTCTTTGTATAACTCAAATCCTGCAACCATTTCTTTATCAATTGGCATTGCGTCTTTATAGGCTGCATCCGAAGCTTTAAATTGTAAATGTGCTAAACCATAGGGCCACGTATATCCCTTATCTCCTTTTGAATGATTGGTCCATATTAAATAAAAAGGATTCCATTTCCCTTGCAGTGTATCCATCCAATTTTTGCCTTCGGACGCATCCAAATCTCGAATGGCTAAATAAGGTTCATTGTTTATCACCTTACTTAATGGCATTCCTGGATTATAGCCATCTTTACATAAAAAGATAATCTCCGTATTAGCGGTATCTAAATTAGAAGCAGTTATTAATTTTTCTAAATACGGTTTTAATGGAATCGCTTCATATTTTTTGGCTCGCTTAAAAACGGGGTCAAAGGAAACATTTACGATTTCGGTAGTTGATAAAGCACCTTCTTCTTTGGCGTGGGCTAAGTTAATTTCTAAAAGCGGAACTGTTTCGTCTATTGCTTCTTCAGTTACTTCGACAGGTGTAGTTTTTTCGTCACTATCTATTGATGGTTTACAAGCAAACAGAAAAAGGAATAAGGACAGAAAAATAATTTGAGGTTTTAGCATTTTAAATGTTTTAGGTGAGGTTATCTAGGGTAAAGTTCCTCTTACTTTTGAGAAGGCGGCAAAAATCATAAATCACAGTTCATAAATCTTAAATCATAAATCTGTCGCGTGAAGACTAGATGGATTTATGATGTATGATTTAAATCCGTGGAAAAATCAAGCACCAATTCGTCCTATTTTTTACTCGTATCTAAGCATCATGAAACTGTTCCCCCTTAGTTGCCATCTCCACCAACATTTTAGCAGGTTTAAACTTCTCTCCATATTTATTAGCCAAATCATTCATCGTTTTTACAACATTAGCTATTCCTAGTTGATCCATATATCGAAAAGGGCCACCCGTGAAAGGCAAAAATCCTGTGCCAAAAACTGCGCCTAAATCCCCATCTGTAGGATTCGCAATAATGCCTTCTTCCAAACATAGCACCGCCTCATTAAACATCAAATACAAACAGCGATTTTGAATAGTTTCCATATCCATCGAAGTGCCGCCTTTTCCTTTGAAAAATTGGTAAGCACTTGTATCAGGTCCTTGCTTCTTACCTTTTTCATCGTATTTATAAAAGCCTTTGCCGTTCTTACGACCTAATCTGCCTGCTTCAAACATGTTAATCACACTATCGCTAATGTCAAAACCTGCTCTATCGGCTACTATCTTTCGGCTACTATCTACTACGTGGGCTGCAATATCCAAACCTACTTGATCAAATAAAGTAATCGGACCAACAGGAAACCCTTTCTTTTTCATAGCTTTGTCAATTGCTTCAATTGCTACGCCTTCATCTAATAAAAGTAAACTTTCATTCATATAAGGCCCTAAAATTCGATTGACATAAAAACCAGGACTATCTTTGACGACAATACAAGTTTTGCCTTGCTTTAAGCCAAATTCATAGCAAGAAGCAATCACCGAATCCGCCGTTTTATCCGTTTTTACAATTTCTAATAAAGGCATTTTAGGAACAGGGGAGAAGTAATGCATCCCAATCACCATTTCTGGTTTGGTCGCATGACTTGCCATTTCCGTTACCGATAAAGAAGAGGTATTCGTAGCAATAATAACCTCCTCTTTACAATGCGTTTCTATATCCGCAATAATGCGTTTTTTCAAATCCATTCTTTCTAAAACCGCTTCAATCACGATGTCGGCGGTATCAAAATTATCATACGTTAGTTGCCCGCTTACTCGTCCGATAATTTCTTCGGCTTGTGGTTTGGTAATAGATTTTCGTTTTATTTTTTTGGATAACCCTTTCCAAATTTCTTTTTTGGTGGCAGTAATTCCTTCTGGTTTAATGTCTTTTAATATAACGTCAATGCCTTTATTAACAGAAATTTCAGTAATGCCAGCACCCATAAATCCTGCGCCAATCATCCCTAAAGTATTGAGGGAAGTCGCATTTTCTTTTCCGTAAGGATTCTTTTTATTATCAGTAGAGGCAAAGAAAATAGAGCGAAGTGCCTTACTTTCTGGGGTTAATAACAACCTTTCGAAGTGTTCTAATTCCTTTTCATACCCTGCTTTCAACCCTTTTTTAATACCTGTTTCCACACAATCTAAAATAGCAGGAATTGCAGGATAATTACCTTGGGATTGTTTCAAAGCCATCTTTTTCGCTTGACTAAATAAAATCGAGCGCCCAATTGGATTACCTTCTAATAATTTTTCCGTAAAAGATAATTTAGATTTCCTTTTGATAGGCGATTTTAATAATCGTTCTGCAAAAATGGTCGCCGCTTGGTGTAATTTCCCTGGAGCAGTTAATTCGTCTACCAAACCCATTCTTTTGGCAGGTACTGCATAAATGTTTTTCCCTGTTAGCATCATATCCAAAGCTTTTTGAATACCAACCAATCGAGGTAATCGCTGAGTACCGCCACCACCTGGGAGAATACCCACCTTTACTTCTGGTAAACCAAATTTAGTATCTGGATGATTGGTCGCAATTCGAGCATGACAGGCTAAAGATAATTCTGTGCCCAAACCAAAAGCAGTTCCGTTAACCGCAGCGATATAGAGTGTTTTACTATGTTCTATCTTATCCAAGGTATCATGTCCCGATTTTTGAATCGGTCGAAAGTCACCCTGTTTTTCAATGGCAAAAGACTTAATATCTGCCCCTGCCATAAAATCCTTTTTACCACTAATGAAAATGACGGCTTTTACTTCGCTATCATTTTCCATCTGCTCGAATATCTGTCCAAAAATGTCAATGACACTTGGAGAAACGACATTCATTTTCTCTTTTTTGTTATCTAACCAAAGAGTAGCAATGCCATCTTTTTTTTCTATCGTTAAAAAGTCTTTAATCTGCATTTTTTAGTTGTTGCACGCAAAGACGCTAAGTTTTATATTTAATAAAGTCTTAGCAATTAGGAATCTTGCGTAAATGTTTTGCTAACTTTCAATGGTCAATTTGAAAATTGTTCCTTGAAAATTTTAAATTGAAAATTACTTACGCTTCATATCGCTTCAAAATCATCGCATGCCCATGCGCCCCAGCAGCACAAGCCGCCAAAATTCCGTACTTCCCTCCTTCCTGTTGCAAACGATTGGCGCAAGTTGTCATAATTCGCCCACCTGTTGCCCCAAAAGGATGACCAATAGATAAAGAACCACCCCACAAATTAAATTTACTTTGGTTCACTTCCCCAACTGCTTTATCTCTTCCTAAATTTTTCTGCGCAAATTCATCAGAAGCTAATGCTTTTAGATTCGTTAAAATCTGTCCAGCAAAGGCTTCGTGAAATTCAATCACATCCATATCGCTCAATTCCATTCCTGCTTTTTTCAAAACTTTAGAAACGGCATAAGCGGGGCCTAATAATAATTCATCTTCTAAACTTTGACCAGTAAAGGCGAAGGCGACCACTTCTACTTTTGGCGTTAGTCCTAATTCCTTTGCTTTTTCTTCAGACATTAATAAAGTAGCCGAGGCACCATCGGTCAAAAAAGAAGAATTTGCAGCGGTTAATGTTCCAAATTTTCTATCAAAAGCAGGCCTCAATTTAGCGACTTTTTCAAGGGTTGAATTTCCTCGAACGCCATTATCTCGATTGATAGGTTTAAATTTTGGTGGAATCGTTACTTCGACCATTTCTGCGGGTAAATGTCCTGCTTCATGTGCTTTAGCCGCTAATTGATGAGAACGGACAGCAAATTTATCTTGGTCTTCGCGAGTAATGCCAAAACTAGCTGCCATAATATCACAATCTTGCCCCATTACTCGGTCAGTTGTAAATTCGGCAACTTGGGGACGTTCAGGCGCAAAATCGGATGGGCGCAAAGAGAAGACAAATTTTAGATTGTCCATCATCGTTTTTATCCGTTGTGCTTTAAACAATTTCTTCCGCATCTTTCGAGGAAACTGAATCGGTGTATCAGAAGTGTGGTCAATACCTCCAGCAATGACAATATCTGATTGCCCCGTCATAATTTCCAAACAACCATCTGCAATCGCTCGATTGGCAGAAATGCAAGCTTGGGACACCGTATGGCAAGGCGTTGTATTTGGAATGCCTGCTGTCAAAGCAGCTTCTCTAGCCACATTGGGTGTTTTGATATTGGAAATAACACAACCCATCGCCACGGAATCTATCATTTTAGGGTCAATGCCCGTTTTAACCAATAAACCTTTGATGGCAAATTGTCCTAATTGGTAGGACATTAAATCCATATAATCTGTGCCAGACCGTAAAAATGGCGTTCGGCAACCGTCTATTAAAACGACTTTTTTCATGCTTCTTTTTTTAACACCTAGTCCCTTAGTTTAAACACCTAGTGAACCTAGTTTTCCACAAAAAATAACTTTTATGGCTTAAATATAGAAAATCTCTAGGGATAGCGGAAAGAAAACACCACAAAGGATTGATTTTCTTTATTTTAAGCAATCCGTAACTATCTAATGTCTCAATGATTACATAGCCAACTTCTTTTTCTAAATTTCGGTATAACTTTTTTATTTCCTGTAGCGTTCTGTTTGTGTCATTTCAAAATGATGTGCCTTATTTATGGCGTAAGCGTCTAAACACACCAAGAGAGATGATTTATATAACTTAAAATCACTTTAATTAAAAAATTAACAATAATGAAAAACGTATTAAAAATGGCTTTTTTTGCCGCCCTACTTTCTGTAGTGGCTTGCGGTGATGCAGTTGCCGAAAAAGAAACAGCCGTAGTTGCGGCTACACCTACTACCAAACCAATTATTAAGGAAACACCAGCACCAGTTGTAGCAGAAACTAAAGTAATAGAGGTTGAACCAGTAGTAGAAGCAAGCACTAAACCTGTGGAGGAAAAAACAACCGCTAAAGCGCCAGTTAAAAAGGCAATAGAAAAAGCGGTTGCACCTATTAAGGCTAAGGTAGAAAAGGTGGTGCCTAAAAAAGAAGCACCAGCAGCAAAAGAAGTGGTCAAAGAAGAGGTAGTAACAGCTCCAAAAGCAGCAATACCTACTAAAGAGGAAGTCGTTAAAGAGATACCAAAAGTAGAAGCGCCAAAAGCAACAACGCCTGCGCCAGCACCGAAAAAAGAAGTAGGGAGAGCACCACAAGCATTCTCTCATGCAGCATGGAATGCTTTAGCACAAAAGCATATTAGTGCAACAGGAAAAGTAAATTATAAAGGATTCAAAGCAGACCTTACAGCTTTTGATGCCTACTTAAAATCATTGTCAGATAACCCGATTCAAAGTAGTTGGTCAAGGAATGAAAAGATGGCTTATTGGATTAATGCTTATAATGCGTTTACGATAAAATTGATTGTTGATAATTATCCAGTAAAAAGTATTATGGATTTAGAAGGTGGCAAGCCTTGGGATAAAAAATGGATAAAGTTAGGCGATAAGACTTATTCTTTAAATAATATCGAACACGATATTTTACGGCCAACTTATAAAGATGCTCGAATTCACTTTGCGGTAAACTGTGCCGCTAAATCTTGTCCACCAGTTTGGAATAAGGCTTGGACAGCAGCAAATTTAAATGGACAGTTAGAGCGTTCTGCTAAATCGTTTATCAATAATACTAAGTATAATTCAGTTGGTGGTAGCAATGCAACTATATCCAAAATTTTTGAATGGTACGCCGTTGATTTTGGAAATATTGTAGACTATTTAAATAAATACGCGACTACAAAAGTAGCAGCAGGAACAACCGTTAAATACCAAGCATATAACTGGGCATTAAACGAATAAAAATTAATTTGAAACTATGATAATTACAGAGGTGGGGAAGGGATTTCTCGCCTCTTTTTGTTTAGTTTGCCTACTTGTCAAACTGCCTATTATTCTTAAACTCCAAAGGGCTCATTTTTTCCACCTGTTCAAAAGCTCGTCGAAAAGCCCATTTATCTCCAAAACCAACATCCAGACCAATACTTTCCAGACTATATTTTTGGTAACGGTTATCTAGTATCCGTTTTTTTGCTTCTTCAATTCGATGTTTATGGACTAAATTTCTAAAACTGGTAGGCAGCATTTTAGACAAATAACGGGTTCTTATTTTTAGATAATAGCCCAATTTTCGTTGGTCTAATTCATCATCCATAAAAATTTTTTCTTTTGTGAAAAGTTGGTCAATTCTATCCAATAATAATTGAGGTTCTTTACTGGTTTTTAGTCTATGCCGACTAGGAAAAAAAGCATTTCTAAAAGTATAATAACTCACCCAAAGCACCATTAAGGTAAATGACAAATCACCGATATAAGTAAAGCCTCGAATATTGTATAAATTCAACCCTAAAAACCGATACGTACCAAAATCGCCAATTATATAAGCCGCACTTATCCCAAATAATAAAATCAACCCTTTGACCATTCTTTTTAAACGATTGACTTTATCTACTTCCCAAGCAAAAGCTTTTTTGCGTTTCAACAAAGCCAATTTGTATCGAATAAAGCGATAAGAAAAATAGAGGTAAGCGGAAAAACCAATAATGTAAAAAAGCCCTTCAATCGGTTTGTATAGTGGAATATAGGTGTTTTCCCATAGTTGGGCTTTAAAAGTAGCATCTCGAAATCCTACCGATAAGTAAAAAGTAGCCTGTAAAAGGGGAATAATAAAATGCTTAAAATCTTTTTTTTGTAAATGGAAAGGTCTAAATAAGCGACTTTTGACAAAGAAAAAAAGTAAAGGGCCAAAAGAAAGGGTATACCAAATAGGAATAAAATAGTAGCGAGGCTGTTCGTTAAAAATGCCAATATTCACTAGCAAATTATGCAGCAAAGAAAGGGCTAAAACACCTAAAAAAACAGCTAATAAAAGATTAGCTTCTCGTTTGCCTACCAAGCGGACAAAATACCAACTAGCCATCATGCCGCCCAATAAAAATATTAGGAACATAAAGGCACAAACTAATTGAAAAATGGTGATGGCGCTTGGCATAAAAGCAATGAGGTTTAAATCTCTATCAAAAGTAAGGATAGTTTCTAGTAGTGCCAAGTTTTACTTGGTTCAGATGATACCAAGCAGCGCTTGGCACTATAGGAATTAGATATTAACTAAATCTTCTGCTTCCAAATTATTAATAATATAATTTAAGGCGTGATTAATTTGTGCTTTTTGTTGGGGAACATTCGTTGCAATTCCATTGGCTATATCCTCTTGTAAACTATTATAATTAGCTAACCTTAAGTGAGCAGTAGTTGAACTAGAAGTACCGGATTTCAAGGCGATAACCAATATTTCGAATGCCTCTTTTGTTTTTCCTGCTAGAAATAGTTGGTTTAATTTTTCCTTAAGTTGGGTAAATGATAATTGAAGTATTGCTGCTTTATCAATAGGTTTTTCTACTTTGTCTATTGTTTTTAAAGGACCTACCGCTTCTTTTGTAGACTCAGGAATTGGCGGTAATTCTGTGGCATTTTTATCAATAAAATAATATTCTCCTCCTTGATGATTGACCTCTCTGACAGGCTCACAAGCAGGTGTTTGTTTAGAATTAGTGATAATACCTTCCCGCATATTTACCCATAATTCAGTCACACTTAAATGAGGTTTGGGATTGTGCGCTAATTGGGTCAATAAACTTTTTGCAAAAGGACTATGGTGGCCCGGCAGTCCATCAGGAACGGCTTCAACTTGTCCAGAAGTCATCACCCACCGAGAAGGCATGACATAATATCTACTAACTTCCGTACTTCGATTTTTTTGCAATAACGCACCCGAAAAACAAGCATCCGCTATGACCAAAACGTGATGTGCTTTCAAATCAAACAGTAAATCTTTAATTTCATGATTGGCTAAGTAAGTTCGCCTTTTGTCCGCAACAGCATCTACTGGAATCCAATACCCTCTGTTATTGACCAAATCACCATGACCAGAAAAATAAATAATGAGATTATCTTCTTTGGTTATCTTAGTTCTTAGGTTATCAAAAACATTGATAATCCCATCTAAAGTTGCTGCTTCATCGTACAAAGTTATATTATTGGTTATATCGTATTTATCTTTTAAGATTTTTTCAAATGCTTTTGCGTCCCTAACGGCATTATTTAAAGTAACAATACCGTTGCTATATTTATTGATACCAATACACAACAAATGAGTCGTTTTTGGTTTAGCTGTTTTTTTTTGGTGGTCACCTTTTGTAATGACGCCTCTATTTTTACTCATAATTTTTTGGGATTAATTTTAGTGTGATTTAATTATCCAAACCTTTCTTTTTACCTATTTTAAGCTCCAAGATACTCATCTTAACATAAATTTATGCCCTTCATTTAAGCAAAAAAGTAAAAATTATGTTGTCCCTCTATGAAACTGTTTCTATTACTACTATTTTTTGTTCTAAATTTTGATAATATGGCTGCTCAAACTACGATTATAGAAGATTTCGATTTAAAAAATGACTTATCTTGGCGCATTATTAATGATGGCGTAATGGGTGGTATTTCTACTAGTAAAATGGAAGTTTTGCCAAATAAAAAAGGGTTATTTAGCGGCACGGTTTCCTTAGAAAATAATGGTGGCTTTGCCTCTACTCGTGGAATTTTGACCAACAAACCTACTAAGTCATTTTCAAAAGTAAAAATCCGATTAAAAGGAGATGGCAAAAAATATAGCTTTCGCATTCGGACGAATGATAATTTTGATGGTGTTGCTTATAAAAATGATTTTTCCACAGAAGGAAATGTTTGGGAAGAAATTATATTGCCACTCGCTGATTTTATTCCGACTTGGCGAGGGCGGCAATTACAAAATGTTCCTCCAATTACCTCCACTAAAATTAGCCAAATAGGTTTTTTAATTTCGGATAAGCAAAAGGGAGCTTTTTCTTTATTGGTTGATTCGATACAGTTTTTGAAATAAAACTATTTTAAACTTACCTACTTTTGTCTTGTTAGAGTATGTTTAAAATTATTCTGATTGATTTCGGGGAACTGAAGTTCGCCTACACTATTTGATTATGTTGTCAACCATTTACGATTATGCGATTATTGGTGCAGGTGGTGCAGGGCTGCACTTAGCTATGGCTATGTTGGCAGATGCGTGGTTTGCAAATAAAAAAATACTTATTCTCGATAAAGACACTAAAAAGACGAATGATAAAACTTGGTCATTTTGGGAAAAAGGAAGTGGCAAATGGGACACCATTATTGAAAAAAGTTGGGGAAAAGGAAAATTTAATACCAAAGAAAAAAGCATTGATTTAGAATTAGCGCCTTATTTATACAAAACTTTGCCAGCCATTAATTTCTATAATTTTGCTAGAAAAAAAATTACCGAAGCCAAAAATATAGATTGGATTCAAGCAGAAATAAATACAGTTAATAAAAGCGAAAAGGGTATTAAAATTGAAAGCAAACAAGCAACTTATATTGCCAAACAAGTATTTGATAGCCGAATAGATAAAGCGTTTGCAGTAGAAAAAGATAAATATTTCAACATCCAACAACATTTTAAAGGTTGGGTGATAGAAACCGAAAGACCCGTTTTTGATACGACCACTTTTGTCATGATGGACTATCAAATAAAATGGCAGGATAGTGCTAGTTTCACTTATGTCTTACCCTTTTCTCCAACAAAAGCCTTAGTTGAATTCACCTTATTTACAACCGATTTAATTGAATACGGTGCTTATGATATTTTACTCAAAAAATACGTTCAAGACATTTTAAAAATTGACCAGTATCATATTACTAAAGTAGAATACGGCGTTATTCCGATGAGTGATTATCCTTTTCAAAAAGCGAATCAGGAAGGGATTATGAAAATCGGTACCGCAGGAGCGCATGTCAAACCATCTTCTGGTTACGCCTTTAAAAACATGGAAAAAGTGGCGCAGAAAATCATTAACAATTTAAAGAATAATCGACCACCAACCAACAATATTTTAAGCAAAAAATTCTACTTCTACGATTCCCTTTATCTGGATGTTTTAGTGAATCATAATGAACTAGGCGAGTCGATTTATACAGATATGTATGAGAAAAATTCGATTCAACAGATTTTTAAATTTTTAGACGAAGAAACGAGTTTATGGGAAGATTTTAAGATTATTACCTCCTTTAAATTCAGTCCTTTTCTAAAAGCTTTATGGTATTATTTGACAGGGATGCGGATAAAATAAGTCAGTTGTCGATTGCCTGTTGTCGGTTACCAGTTAGAACGTAATCGACAACTGGCAACTGGTAACCGTTACAATTTAATCCGCATCAAATAATCATCGCAGGTCATATATAAGGTTTTCTGGTCTGCATCTAATGCACAATTAGAAGTAGCTTCTCCTGTTTTAATTTTACCTAAAACTTCTCCTTTGGGATTAAATACCCAAACTCCACCAGGACCTGTTGCCCAAATATTTCCTTTTTTATCCACTTTCAAACCATCAGGCAAGCCTTTTTCTTTGCTACCTGTCGCATCGTATAATAGGCGTTCACTAGCAACTGTTCCATCCTCATTTAAAGTAAAAGCAGTCCAAGTTGCTGCTTTTGGATCAGAACAAGCAACGTATAAGGTTTTTTCATCAGGAGACAAACCAATCCCGTTTGGTCGAGTAATTTTATCCGAAATTAAGCTCAATTGGCCCTCTTTGGAATAGCGATAAACGCCTTGAAAAGGGATTTCTTTAGCGGGGTCATCCATATTACCTTCCAAACCATAAGGAGGGTCGGTAAAATATAAATTGCCTTGACTATCATAAATGGCATCATTCGGGCTATTAAATCTTTTGCCTTCGTATTTGTCGATAATAGTTTCAAATTGAGGTTGTGGATTCGTTAATGGAGTGGTCATTTTAGCCATTCGTCTATCTCCGTGTTGGCACAGTACTAGGTTTCCATTAGCATCTAAAATTAAGCCATTAGAACCAGGTTCTCCTTTTCTAGGTGTTTTGCCAGTATAACCAGAAGGGGTTAAATAAAGACTTAGTCCCTCTTTTTCTGACCACTTCATAATGTGATTTGGTGGAATATCTGAGAATAATAAATATTGTCCATCTTCTACCCAAAGTGGCCCTTCTGTCCACGTAAAACCATCCGCTAAAACTTCTATTTTAGCATCTTTAGGTATTAAATCATTGATAGCCTCGGTTAGTCTTTCTACAGAACCAGTCGTTTTAAAAGCGGCTTTTTCAACGCTTGTTGCTTTATTCGTTTCTGTTTTAGTAGTTGAAGATTGGCAGGCACACAAAAGAAAACAGTATGCAAAAAAGGGGAAATATTTCATTGTTTTTCGTTTTATTAGACCGTAGCTTGGACATTCTTGTCCAAGTAAATGACGAGTGTTTTTTGCTCGGATAAGAATGTCCAAGCTACGGATATAAAATAATGGTGAAAGTAAAAAGAATCTATTAATTCGAATGGGTCGTCGCTAAATAACTTGCTCTCCATTTCCAAAGTCCGACCCCTGACATCACAAAATAAATGACCATCAAACCTGCATAAATAGGCAACCCTTGCGTATAATATAACCAAATATTAACTCCATTTATGATAATCCAATATACCCAAGCATAAAGGTATTTATGAGCTTCTAAATAACTAGCGATAAAACTAAAAATAGTAGTATTAGAATCTATAAAAGACTTTTCTGCATCCGTATAGGTTTTAAAAATATACCCTAATGCAAAAGCTAAAACAAACCCAATAATTATCCATAAGCCATGTATTTTTACAGGTAACTTACTAACCGTTAAGTTAGTATTTGTATTCGTTTTATTAGACCATTTATACCAACCATAAAGACCAAATAGAATAAAAGTAAAATACAAAAAAGCTTCTGAATATAACTTGGCATTAATAAACAAATAGATACTTAAGGCAGAAGATATAATAGCAAAAAACCAACACCAAATATTTTCCTTCATCAACAGAAAAAGATAAATCAAGGAGAAGACAGTTGCTGCGATTTCAATAACTAAATCTAGGCTCATAATTAATCATACTTAATTTAAATGTAGTAAAATTATGTTTAAAAAATGGATTAAACCTTTTTTCTAGTTAATTTTGCCCACCTTAAACTACACCTTTAAATTATACGATCATGGAAAAATTAGACGCATTAAATCAGGTAGCCGAATTTCACCGAACTTTCAAACATCCAATCGAACCTGAACCAATTATTCCTGCTGAAAAACGCTGCAAATTAAGAGTCTCTCTAATTGCAGAAGAATTAAAGGAGTTAGAAGAAGCGATTGCGGACAATGATTTGGTAGAGATTGCGGATGCTTTATGCGATATTCAATACGTTTTATCGGGCGCTATTTTAGAATTTGGAATGGGCGGTAAATTTAAAACGCTATTCGATGAAGTGCAACGGTCTAATATGAGTAAAACCTGTAAATCACAAGCAGAAGCAGAAGCTACGATGGCACATTATAAAAAGACAAAAGGCGTGGAAAGTTATTTTAAGAAAGAAGGGGATGTCTATTTGGTTTTTCGGGAATCAGATAATAAAACCTTAAAATCTATTAATTATTCGCCTGCTGATTTGAAAGGGATTCTAGATAAATAATTTTAAATAATACAAAGTTTTCATTTTGATGCTGATTTCGTTGTCTTTGGTTATAGAGTATTTTTTTCGTCAACAACATAACAAATCATAAAAATCAGCGAAATCAGCGTCAAAAAAGTATTTTCAAGGCTAACTGCTAGCACTTAACAAATCTTACCAACAACAAAACGAAAATGGAAAAGAAAGCACATATATTCCCTTTCTCTGATTATCTAGGCTTTAAATTAGTAGCAAGGGAAGAAGGTAAAAGCCATTTTCAATTAAGCATTCAGGATTTTCATTTCAATCCACAAAAAGTGGTGCATGGTGGGGTGTTATATTCCTTAGCCGATACAGGAATGGGCGGTGCTTTATATCCAATGCTAGATTTGGCAAATGGAGAATTATGTGCGACGATTGAAATCAAAATGACTTATTTAAAAGCAGCTCGAAAAGGTGTATTAGATTGCCATACAACCGTTATCAACAAAGGCAAAAGAGTCGCCATGATAGAATCAGAAGTTTGGAATGAAGGTAAGTTAGTAGCTAAGGCAACTGGAAGTTACGCTGTTTTTACGCCAAGTAAATCTTAAAGTGTAACACGACTCTCCTGAATCGTACGCTATTTTTAGATACCCACACTTTTCACCGTAATACTATAATTACTAAGTTTTTTCGTTAAATTGCAGCATAAAAAACGAAAAACTTATGAAATATCATTTATCGTTACTATCCTTAATTGTCTTGCTCTTCGCGTGTAATCAACCTACCCAACAAGCGGAATCTTCAACTATTGAAGAAAACCGCCCACCCAATATCGTCCTCATTTTCACAGATGACCAAGGTTATCAAGATTTAAGTTGTTATGGTTCGCCGAATATTAAAACGCCGAATATTGACCAGATGGCAAAAGAAGGCGCACGGTTTACCAATTTCTATGTCTCCCAACCTGTTTGTTCCGCTTCTAGGTCTTCTTTATTGACAGGCTGTTACGCTAATCGAATAGGCATTTCTGGTGCATTTAGTCCTTATGTTGGAAAAGGTTTGCATCCAGCAGAAGAAACAATTGCGGAGATTTTAAAACCACTCGGTTATGCCACCGCTATTTATGGCAAATGGCATTTAGGGTCTGAACCAGAATTATTACCAACTCGACAAGGCTTTGATGAATATTTTGGCATTCCTTATTCCAATGATATGTGGCCATTCCATCCTTGGCAAGGAAGTGTTTTTAACTTCCCTGTATTGCCTTTAGTAGAAAATGAAACGGTGATTGATACTTTAGATGACCAAAGTCAGATTACCACCCAATACACAGAAAAAGCCATTAATTTCATTCAAAAACATAAGGACGAACCTTTCTTTTTATATGTACCACATAGTATGCCGCATGTCCCCTTATATGTATCAGATAAATTCAAAGGTAAATCTGCGGGCGGTTTATATGGTGATGTAATTGAAGAAATAGATTGGTCAACAGGAGAGATTTTAAAAACTTTAAAAGAAAATGGACTAGACGAAAACACCTTAGTCATCTTCACTTCCGATAATGGCCCTTGGTTATCTTATGGTGGTCATTCTGGAATCGCTTTGCCCTTACGAGAAGGGAAAGGAACAGCCTTAGAAGGTGGCGTGAGAGTGCCTTGTGTGATGCGTTGGCCGACTAAAATTCCTGCTGGACAAACGATTAATAATCCAGCTATGACGATTGATATTTTGCCGACTATTGCAGAATTAACGGGTGCAAAGTTACCGACTAAAAAGATTGATGGCAAAAGCATGAACCATTTAATGGTTGGAAAAACAGACTTACCACCACATCATGATGCTTATTATTTTTATTATAAACAAAATGAATTACATGGTATTTTAAGTGGCGACGGCCGCTGGAAATTATATTTACCTCATCAATATCGTTCTCTGAATGGCCGAGTAGGAACGGATGATGGTTTACCCATTAATTATGACCAAAATCTAATTACACAAGAATTATACGATTTGAACAATGATATTAGTGAGTCGACTGATGTGGCGGCGCAACATCCTGAAATTGTCGCTCAATTATTGGAACACGCAGAATTGGCTCGACAGGAATTAGGAGATAAATTGACGGATAGAGTAGGAACTGGTGTTCGACCGTTGGGGCTAGTAACTAAAGCAGAATAAATAGTATCGTGGAAATTTATTTTCATGCAAAAAATAGAAATTACTTTTTTTTAAAACAAGGCGGCTGTGGGAAACAGCCGCCTTGTGCTTTAACAACCCAAGAATTTCAAATCGAGCAACTTTCCGACCTTTTCTACTTATAACCCTTATTCCTCGTAACCTTGTTACCTAAAAACCTTGTTACCTAGAAACAGCTAGGTTACCTTTGCACTTCCGTAACCTTAAAACCTCAGCAACTCATAACCTCGCAATCTTAAAAAATGTCTGTTTACGATAAATACGAAACTGTTATTGGCTTAGAAGTGCATATACAATTAGGCACGAAGAGTAAAGCTTTTTGTGGAGATGATGCCAGTTTTGGTGCACCGCCGAATACCCATATTAGTACGATTTCTTTGGGACATCCAGGCACTTTGCCTCGATTGAATAAAAAACAGATTGAATATGCGGTTAAATTAGGCTTGGCATTAGGATCTAAAATTAGTCCAACAAATAATTTTGACCGTAAAAATTACTTTTATGCGGATTTGCCCAAAGGGTATCAAATTACGCAGGATAGAATGCCGATTGCTATTGGTGGAGGAATTGACGTAGAAACAGAAGCAGGCAAACGCTATATTCGAATGCATCATATTCACATGGAAGAAGATGCAGGAAAATCCATTCACGATTTAGCACCTGACGCTACTTTTATTGACTTAAATCGGGCGGGTGTTCCATTAGTAGAAGCGGTGACGGAACCCGATTTTCGGTCGGCACAAGAAGTGGATGTCTTTATGAATGCGATGCGGCAATTGGTTCGGTACTTAGAAATTTCTGACGGCAATATGCAGGAAGGTTCTTTGCGTTGTGATTGTAATGTGTCGGTACGACTAAAAGGAACGGAAGAATATGGCGAACGTTGTGAGGTTAAAAATATGAACTCGATGCGTTTTGCCCGACGAGCGATTGAATTTGAACGCAAACGACAAATTGACTTATTAGAATCAGGCGGAAAAGTAACCCAACAAACTTTAAATTTTGATCCTGCAACAGGAATTACTTCTCCACTTCGAGATAAGGAAAATGCGCATGATTATCGTTATTTTCCAGAACCAGATTTGCCGCCCGTTGTGATTTCTGACGATTATTTAGCCAATATTAAAGCCGGAATGCCAACTTTACCTTGGGTATTACAAAAAGAATTCATCGAAAAATATAAATTGTCTCCTTATAATGCAAAGTTGTTAACAGAAGAGAAAGGCATTGCCTTATTTTTTCAAGAACTAACTAGGCATACCAAAAATTATAAAGGCGCTGCCAATTTAATGATTAATAAAATCAGCCCTTGGTTAAGTGAAGAGAAAGTGACTATTAGGGAGTTCCCTACTAATCATGCACAATTAGGCGCTTTGATTCAGTTAATTGACGATGGCAAAGTGAGTAATACGATTGCTTACCAACGTATTTTTCCTGAATTATTAACGACTAAAAAAATGCCTTCGGAAATTGCCGAAGCATTAAACTTAGTACAATCGGATGATACGGACTTTTTGGAAAAATTAGTGGATGAAGTGATTGCAAAGAATCCAGATAAAGTCAAAGCTTATCAGAAAGGTAAGAAAGGTTTGATTGGCTTTTTTATGGGCGCTGTCATGAAAGCTTCTAAAGGAAAAGCAGCACCCAAAACAACCAATGCGCTCTTGGTGAAAAAATTACAGGCTTAACAGTATTTTAGCTTTTCTCTTTTTAATGTGAGCTATTTTTCTATTTTTGCCTTGGATTTAAACTGCATTTTCAATTAACTAAGTAATGATAAAAGAATAACTTCTTTATTTAGACGCTCCAAGGTCTTAAAGACGCTTGGAGGTCTGGTAGCAAAATACAAAAGTTATTTTTTGACTATTACTAAGAAGAGTCCTATAAAATAGAAATATGTGTATCTCTATTCTCTGTTCTCTTCTCTCGCATCTCAAATAATAATGGAGCAAAGAGAAAATTTGCTAGACGTGTTAAAAATATTTTTTAAGTGGTTAAAACCGATTGCATATTTATGCATCGGCGTAGGGATTGGGACCGCTGGTATTTCTTTATTTCTTGACAACTATTACGAATCTACGACTACTTTCTATGCCAATAGTATAGACCAAGCGAAGCCAGGGCAAATTTTTGGCACCTCTAATAGAGATGTAGAATTTTATGGTAGTGATAGAGATAACGACCGTTTGTTAACCATTGCCGAATCGAATGAGTTATCAAACTACATGATTGAGACTTTTGATTTATATACGCATTACGATATTGACCCAACGAAAGAAAAAGCAGCCTTTAATGTCCGTCAAAAATTCAATAAATACTATACCGTTATCAAGACGAAACGAGACGCAATAGAATTATCTATTGAAGATACCGATAAAGCATTAGCGGCAAAAATGGTCAATGCTGCTAGAGATAAAATAGATGAATTAGCCATAGCTATAATCAAAAATCAATTACAGAAAATAAAACTTTCCTTAGAACAAAATATTGAGGATAAAGATAGCAAGTTAAAAATATTAGGCGATAGTATCAATGCCCTTAGAACACGCTATGGGGTATACAATACCGATTCTCAAGGAGAAGTATTTGCTACTCAGATTCTAAGTGCAGATGCTCAACTAGCTAGGCAAACTGCCAAATTAAATTCCCTAAAAGCAACTGGTGCACCGAGAGATACCTTAAATAAAATTGCTGCTAGTATTGCTGGATATAAAGGAGAATTGACTATGTTGCAAGAACGCACTACCTCCTTTAATAAAGGTCAATCGCAACTCGTAGTACTAGAACGCTCGCAAAGAGAAATGAGTAATAAATCAGGTCAAGAGCGAGTGCAACTAAATCAGTTATTAACGGCTTATAATTCCGAAATATCTGCTATTAATTTAATTGAAGCAGGAGACATTCCATTGATAAAATCTCGTCCAAAACGTTCTTTAATCGTTATTAGTGCGGTCTTAGTAACGGCTATTTTTAGTTTTATTGGCGTCTTACTTTTTGAATCTTATAAAGATATTAATTGGAAAGAGATTATTAAAGGGGAGGACAAAATTGTTTGATTGTTCTTACAACACGTTGGCCAGCAAAAATCTAATAATCAAGCCATCAAATAATTAGGTCCGACTTCTTAAGAAATAATTTAGATTTTGGCAAACATTAATTTCAAATTAACTAGCATATTAACAAAACTCATTATTAAGTAGAAATCAAAGATTGATGGATAAAGAAAATAATAATAAACGTGACTTAGGGCTTATGATTGTTGCTGGAGGAATGATTCTAGTTGGAATTATAGGGCTATTTTTTGATAAATTTATTGGCGGAACAACTCTTTTTGTGGGAATTGGGATGTTTTTGATGGGATTTTTATCAAAAACATAAAAGTATAAACTTAAAATGTATAACAAATTGTAGTACCCTAAACAAAAATGCTACGCTTGCCTATTATACTCTGAACGGTCAAGTATTTTGATTTTAAATCCAAGATTTATGCTTGCAAAACGTTAGTTTTAACATTGATAATCAAATAGTTATATTTTTGTTAAGATTTTCTTAACAATTCACAAAACTTGACCGTTTCTAGTATACACAGCACTTAAAGCCAACTTAATATGCGCAATATGGTGATCACCATGCCAAGCATACATGCCAATCAAAGCATCTAAAGGAATTGTATCTCCACTTTCAGGATGTACAAAGGTTCTTTTTAACTGCTCAGGCGTCAACGATTTTAATAAAATAACCCAACGGTGGTGTAACGCATCTAGCATATTTAGCGAAACCGATACAGGCGTTTGGTTATAATCTTCCAACGTTGCCCATCTATCTTCATAATAAGCTTTAATAGTTGGATTATCTTCTGTCAAGGTCCATTTAAACCGAATAAGGCTATTCAGATGACTATCGACTACATGATGCACCACCTGTTTAACCGTCCATCCTCCTGGACGATAAGGTAAATCTAATTCCGCTGCTGATAAATTTTCGACTAAACTTCTAAATTGGGCAGGTTGTGCTGCTATAGCAGCTATCCATTTTTCGATATGCGTAGGCTTAATGACTAATTGTCTTTTGGTGGTGTACCAAAGGGGTTGATGGTGGGGAATACTTTCAAAGTATCCCCCACCATCAACTTGCACCTGTCAACCATTTTAATACATCACCTTGTCTTTTATATCTGCCAGTTGGGTATTTTAAATTTTCCATACAGGATGACTGGATTTTGCAGGATTAACAGGATGTTAGGTAAAAGTAAGATAATCTAATAATAAAATTTATTATTTTAGGTTAAGTTTTGTTTAATAGTAAAGCAATTTGTAATTTAGATTTGTTTAAAGCCATTACGAAACGAACACATGGCCAAACGAGAATTTTACGAATCAAAAATTAGAGGGTTCACAAATTGCATTTGCTCATCCCGAACATTCACCCTGCGGATTCGCTCGTTCATCCTGTAAAAAGGAAAGCAGTTGCCAAAGACAACTGCTCTAAAAATGGTTTTATTTAATCGGATGCTTACAAAAAACGTATTTTATTAATTTTATTAAAATTCTCCTTCTCCACCGCCACCGCCGCCGCCGTTACCACGACCTCGACCGCCTCTTTTCTTTTGCTGATTTAAACGATAATTAAAAGTAAGCGTAGCTGTTCTAGAGCGCCATTGGAATTCACTATCAGAGAAAAAGTTATCCAAGAAAATTTCACTCCGATATTTTCTAGAATTGAAGATATCTCGAATACTTAGCGTCAAGGTACCTTTACCTTTTAAAACATCTCGGTTTGCGGAGAGGTCAAGTGAGGTAATTGCTTTGCTGCGACCTTGCGTTGTTACTCTTGGTGCTCGGTAGCTGACTCTTAATTGCACATCTGTTTTTTTGGCTACTGTCATTCTCGAAGTTAGTCTACCTCGCATGGTATAGGTATCTGCAGTTAAACCTTCTTGCACATTGGTGCCATCGGTAATGGCTCTAAAAAAGTTAAGGTCACTATTAACTCTCCACCATTTATAAGGGTTATAGGAAATAGTAAATTCTAAACCATAAGCATGTTCATCTTTTAAGTTTTCTGGACGAGAGAGCGTTTGTTGATCATTCAATACCGTTCGAATCCCCCTAGCAATAGTACCTTCTGAATAACGATAATAGGCGGAAGAAGTAATAGTTCCCTTGTCAAAATATTTAATATGCCCCATTTCAATGGAATGCGTTAATTCTGGGTCTAAGTTAGGATTACCCGTTCTTTGATTACGAGCATCGGAAAAGGTAAAAAATGGATTTAAATACCAAAATCTAGGTCGCTGGATTCTTCGACTATAACTCAGCTGTATGGCATCTTGTTCCGAAAATTCATAATTCAAGAAAGCACTTGGAAATAAATTAAAATAATTTCGGTCGTTCAATTCATTCGTTTCTACCAACTCTGTTACTACTTGAGAATATTCTCCTCTTAGCCCAAATTGATAAGAGAATTTTCCTTTTTTATCTCCAAAAATGGCGTAAAGGGCATGAATGTCTTCATCATATTTGAAATTGTTACTTAGCGGATTATCTCTAAAATCTAGCAGCGGCTGCCAGACATTATCATCAAATTCGTTCACCTCATAATCATTACGAATATCTCGAATAGAACTCCTTAAGCCTAACTCAAATTTACCGTCTTTACCAATGGGGTTCACGTAATCTATTTGAAGTAAATATTGTTTTTCACTCTCTGCATTATTGGATTCTTGCAATAAATCTGCTCGGTTAAGTGGCGCATTATTTCTATCAAAATATTGTTCTACATAATCTGAATTTTCTGTTTCACTATCTTCTTCAAATTGGAAGTTAGCGGTTAATTCTTGTCCCTTTTTATCAAAAGTCTTTTTATAATTCAAGGAATATTGAATAGCTTTTTCATCTTCTTTCTCATTATCTGTTCGGGTAGTTACTTCTTGTAAATCATTAAAATCTGAACTACCAATAAAATCTTTATAAAGAATATTGGAAAGATTATCTTCATTATTCTTTCTATATAAAAAAGAACCAGTTAGGGTATTATATTTGTTGATGTAATAATCTGTTCCAAATCGAATACTGTTAGCCCAGCCACCTCGATCGTGATCTCGGATTTGATCTTGAATAAGTACAGCATCATCTGTTAATCTTTCTTGATAAGTAAATCCTCCACCATCATTCCTTCGATAAGACAGACCATAATTCACAAAAAAGTTAACTTTTTCTCGCCGAAAATTCATGTTTACCCCAACACCATAATTCGCAGGAGCGCCAGTTGTTACATCAAAAGAACCATTGACGCCTTTTTTCTTATCTTTTTTCAAAACAATATTGATGATTCCCGTTGACCCTTCCGCCTCATAACGAGCCGAGGGATTGGTGACGACTTCTATTTTGTCTATCAAATTAGACGGCAAAGAACGAAGACCACTCCCACTATCCGAACCAACTAATCCAGAAGGTTTGCCATCAATCAAAATTCGCACATTACCGCTTCCTCTTAGACTCACATTGCCTTCTACATCAACTGCTACAGATGGAACATTGTCCAAAATATCTTCCGCAGAAGCGCCTGTATTCGCTAAGTCTTTTCCAACGTTAAAAACTCTTTTATCCAAACTCATCTGCATTTGACTTTTTTCTGCTCGGACTTCTATTTCACCTAAAGTATGTGAATCTGCATCTAACGAAATCGTTCCTAAATCTGCTAAAAGTTGTCCTTTTCCTAAAGGAATTTGGTCAATTGTTTTAGTCTGAAATGCTAAAAAATCTATTTGAGCAAAATATTTACCCATTTTGGTTTCAATGGTAAACATCCCTTTCTCATCGGTAATACCACCAGTAATTAATGAACTATCTTTTTGGGATAGAATAGTAATAGTCGCATAGTCCAATGGTAGTCCAGTAGTTCCGTCAATAACTTTCCCTTTAATAATTGCTTTTGGTCGTTCTCCTTGTCCTTGGTTACCTCCAGGGCGTTGAGAAAAAGCTAAAGGTATACCTATGAAGAGGCAAAGAATGGTAATTAAAAATGTTTGGTGATTTCTTATTGTCATAATAATAAGTAGGCTTAATTTATCTTTAAATTTTAGGTGAAAATGTTAATAGTATAGTCAAACGATGAATGATAAATAATCAGATTTGAAACGGTATTAATCATTAAATAATGATTTATGACCAATCTATTTTTATTTGTCCATCGTTTAGCAATACAAGGTTGTCCTATTAAACAGTCTAGTTTGAAATTGTTTAACAAAAATAGGAGTTAATCCTATGAAGAATTTGTAGAAAATTTGAAGGAATTCTGATTTAACTACTTAAACAGGGAATTTAACAATTAGGCGGTGAATATCTGCTTCAAAAACATAGTCTACTTTTAAATGATTGACATCACAGATTTTTTTAACAATGGCCAAACCTAAACCCAAAGATTGTCCACTTTGATTACTTTTTCTAAATCGCTCGAATAATTGATTGGTGGGTACTTTTGGTGGATGACCTGGATTTTCTACTATCAGTTGCTTTTTGTCTAAATTGATTTTTATCCAACCATCGGGCAAATTATATCGAATCGCATTTTTTAATAAATTGCTCACTAAAATATCTGCTATGGCTGCATTGATAGGAAGCGTAATATTTTCTTCAATATTACTTTCTAAGGTTAGATTTTTTAATTCCGCAATATCTTTAAACGTCAATACCGATTGGTTAACTAATTTGGAGAAATCAGTTGTTTCTCTAGCTGTAAATTCATTGTTTTCAATCTTAGTTAACAGAGATAAAGATTGCCCCATTCGAGATAACTTAGATAAAGCAATTTGGGCAGATTGAATCAATGGTAATTGTTCTTCTTGCAGGTTAGGGGTTTCTAGTAAAAGTTCTAATTTTCCTTGTGCTACTGCAATAGGTGTTTGCATTTCATGGGCTGCATTTTCAGAAAACTCCTTTAAAGAAATATAATCTCGTCTTGCTTTGTCTGTCATTTGGATAATAAATCCATTTAATTGTTTGAATTCTTTGGTTGTCGTTACCTCAAAACTAACTTCCTCATCATTTTTTAAATTAAAGGTCTTAATTTTTTGCAAAGTCTTTTGAAACGGTTGAAATAACCAACTAGAAATCAAAAAACTACAAACTAATAATATCAAACCTAAGCCAAAGAACAGACGAGTCATGACATTGACCACTCCACCTGAAACATCATCTGTTTCCAAGAAAATATCTATCATATTAAACCGATAATATTCTCCGTTTATTCGTTGTGTAATAACCATTTTCCGATGAGGTTCCAATCGTTTAAAGTAAGGATGCATTGCCATAGTATCGGAAAAAGCATACTTATAAAGCGTATCTCTGGGCTGAATAGATTGGACTTTTACAATGTGCGTTTTCTGATTCTGCAAAGCATCCAATGGTTTTCCTTCTTTAATAGATTCTTTTAATAAATCCATATTCTGTGCTAAAGAATAATCTGTCTCTATAGCCACTCTTTTCATCACCATTTTATAGGTAACAACACCTGATATGCTGAATACGAGTGACATGATAAAGAGATAGAGCAGGGTTGCTTTGGTAATTAGACGCATTATTTTAAGTTGCGGATTGCGAGTTGTAGGTTACTTACAACTCGTAACTCGTTTAATTATTATGAAACTTATAGCCTAAGCCATAAATGGTTTTAATGTAATCATGTCCACCCGCCGCAGTAATTTTCTTTCGTAAATTTTTGATATGTTGGTATACAAAATCAAAAGAATCCAAGAAATCCACGTTATCGCCCCAAAGGTGTTCGGCAATCGTTTGCTTAGTTAAAACTCGATTTTTATTTGAGATAAAGAAAAGTAGTAGTTCGTATTCTTTAACGGTCAATTCCATTTGTTTGCCTTCAATACTCACTTCGTGATTATTGGTATCCACCGAAATTTCGTTAAATTTAATTTCTGTAAATCCTTGAAATTTCCTTCTACGGTAAATAGCTTTTAGGCGGGCATTTAATTCCGACAAATGAAAGGGCTTCGTCAGATAATCATCTGCTCCTAGTTCCAATCCTTGCACTCTATCGTCCAAAGAATTTTTGGCAGAAATAATTAAAATGCCTGCTTCTGATTGCTCTTTCTTTAAAAAATGGAGCACATCTAAACCATTTCCATCGGGAAGCATTATATCCAATAGAATAACATCATAGGAATAAACGTTTAGTTTAGCTATGGCTTCCTGATAACTTTCGGCGACCTCACAAATCACTTCATTAGTGGAGAGGTAGGACTTAATATTATCAGCTAGTGCTTTTTCGTCTTCGATTACAAGTAACTTCATAGAAAACAAAGATAGATAGTAATTTTGAGTAAAATTTGAAGTATCTTGCAGCAGTTTGTAGTTAAAGTTGATTTGTTGATTAATTACTAGTTGATTAGTTTGGTTTCAAATCACTTTACTCATAAAATACTATCAACTAATTATCAATAATTAATCAACTAATATAGTGTCTTCGGCAGAAACGTTTTTACAATATCAACCACAGCTTCAGCGAATAGCTTTCAATATGGTTAACTGTATGAAAGATGCAGAAGACTTGGTGCAAGATACTTTTGAAAAATGGTTAAAAGTTGACCATACAAAAATCAAAAATGTCAAAGCTTATCTCATTCAGACCCTCAAAAATATTTGTATTAATTTTCTGAACTCCCTAAGAAAAACTAGAGAAATTCATTTTAACAATCCTTTAGAAAATCTACGAACCCGTTACGAAGAGATGGATTTTCGCCCTTTTGATTTTGAACAAGATTTATCTACAGGCATTAGTGAATTATTACAAAAATTGACTTTACCTGAATTTAGTATGCTTATTCTAAAAGAAGGTTTTGAAATGGACTACCCGCAATTAACAGAAATTTTTGATAAAAAGATGGAGCATTGTCGGCAAATTATTAGCCGAGCTAAGAAAAAAATTAAAACACCCCAACTTCGCTTCCCCTTAAATATTGAGAAAAAAAACCAAGTTTCTAAAGAAATTTCTACTGTTTGCAAAAATGGAAATTTGCAAAATTTAATTGCCTTTTTTCAGCAAGAAATACAGTAATAAAACAGTAGGCAGTAGCAGTTGACCGTTTGCAGTTACCGTGTTACAAGCGATGTCATGCTAATACCAATACAATCCGTTCAGAAAAAATAAAAAAAATCACACCAATCTGTCACATATTCTCTTTTCTCTTGTCTTATCTCTAAACTTAGTAAGTAAAACTTACCAAACACACACCTGACGATTCCAAACCTTTATTCAAACTAAATCATTACAAAATCCCCAACACCTTTTTGTAAACTACTTTTTTTTGTAAAAAATTGATAAAATAGTAATGGAGCAGGAAATTAAAAAAGATTTAAAAGACTGGGCAAAAATTATCAGTCAATATAAGAAACCAAATAATACCAAAGCAATTATACAGCTAGTCAATTCTTTCGGGCCTTTTGTTGCCTTGTGGACGCTCATGTATTTTTCCTTGTCTTGGTCTTATTTGCTAACGTTAGGATTGAGCATCATTAATGCATTTTTTCTAGTCCGAATTTTTATTATTCAGCACGATTGCGGGCATCAATCTTTTTTCCAAAAGCGAAAATGGAATAATCGAGTTGGTCTATTCTGTAGTTTTTTTAGTGCCATGCCTTATAAATATTGGGCAAAAGTACACAGTCACCACCACGGGCATACGGGGCAATTAGAAGAAAGAGATTTTGGAGATATTAACTTCCTAACAGTAGAAGAGTATCATAATTTATCTACTACCAGAAAAGTATCTTATCGGATTTTCAGAAATCCAATTATATTATTTTTTGTGGTACCAATGATTTACTTAGTCTTTTCTATGCGCTTTCCTTTTTTAGGACGCGGCAGGAAAGGCTGGAATAGGATACACAAGGCCATGACGGTCAATAATTTGATTTTCACAGCCTTATTTATTGGCTGTGGCTTTTTATTTGGTTGGCAAAATTTCTTGATGGTCCATTTACCAATTGTGTATTTCTTTGGCGTCATTTCTTTTTGGTTTTTCTATGTCCAACACCAACATGAAGATACTTACCAAAGATGGAGAAAAAATTGGGATTATGTATTAGCAGCGATTAAAGGCGCCTCTTATTATAAATTACCAGGGGTTATACATTGGTTAACTGGGAATATTGGTTACCACCATATTCACCATTTAAGTTCGCAAATTCCTAATTATAATTTAGCGAAATGTGCGGAAGAAAATCCTGTTTTGCAAAAGCATGTTACCACTTTGACTTTTACGCAAAGCTTAAAGACTATTTTTAATAAATTATGGGATGAGGAGAGCGGAAGAATGATTTCTTTTAGCGAATATGCAGAAATCAAAAAGGTAAGAAATTTTGCTCCGAAAGCAGCTTAAAAAATGATGAATGATGAACTATAAACGATGAATTGTGAAAAGTAAACAACCATTTGCTACTTTACGAATTCATCGTTCATCATTTATAGTTCATCGTTTGATAATGTTATTAGCCAAAAATATTAAACATCAAGCCAACACTTAAATTCAAGCCTTTATTTTTAATCTCTCGATTTGCATCTTCACTAATGTTACTGACACCAAAAAGGTAACGCACATCTCCAAAGATACCGATACTACCGAGTTTAACGGCAATTCCTCCGCCAGCATTAATACCCAAATCAAAGCGTTTTAACCCATTTTCGCCACCAAAATTAACATCGATTGTCTGCCCGCCTGCGGTCGTTTCTTCTCCATTAAGTGCTAAACCAAAAGATGGCCCACCTAGTAAATTAAGCTCTAACAATTTCGCATTAATCAATTTTACTTTTAATAAAAGTGGAATATCTAGATAGTTGACATTGGTTTTTAATCCAGTAATAGAAGTATTTAATTCACTTCCTTTTTGAAGAAAAACGGCTTCAGGTTGAATAAAAATATTATCGGTAATGCCTATTTCCACAACCGCTCCAAGAGTAAAACCATTAACTGAGGACTGAGGAATCGTTGTCCCTTGGTCTTTAAAAGAAAATTCGGCGACATTCACGCCACCTTTGAGACCAAAAGATACTTGGCCATAAGTGGGCATAGCCAAGCAAAAAAAGCCAATAGCTAGGATAAAAGATTTAACTACGGATGTCATACAATGAGTTTTAGATTTGCAAAGGGGGTTTAAGAAACGATGAAATATAAATGATGAACGATGAATTTTTAAAACATTAATGTTCAATGATTATTTTTCACTTTTCCTATAACGACTTTAGTAGCCGTAATTATTTTATGCAGCAAATATTAATTTGAGTTGCGGGTTACGTGTTGCGAGTTAATGGATAGTAGCATACCTTAAAATTTCAGTTTTTTCCTTACTCAACTCGCAACCCGTAACTTTAGGTAGCTGTTTCCTAAATCTTTTATAATCCATAAATTCCACCAAATTTCTTGCGAGCGTATTTCATAAAATATTTAAAATTCAATTTTTCTCCTGTTATCTTTTTGCATAATTCTTCGGCATTATAATAACGCCCATGTTTATGTGTATTCTCCCGTAACCAATCCAACAATGGTTGGTTATTACCACTTTCAATTTCTTTTAGCAAATTCGGGATTTCCTTTTCTGCCTGTTGGAAAAACTGTGCGGCATAAAAACTACCCAAAGAATAAGTTGGGAAATAACCGATGCTGCCATGTGACCAATGAATGTCCTGCAAGATACCATGTTTAGCATCTGGTACTTTTACGCCTAAATATTCCTTATACTTAGCGTTCCAAACTTCTTCTAAATTAGCTACTTTCAACTTGCCTTCCATCAAACCTTTCTCTATTTCAAAACGAATCAAAACATGGAAATGATAATGCAATTCATCTGCTTCAGTTCGGATTAAATTCGGTTCTATTTTATTAATCGCTTTGTAGAATTTTTTAGTAGACACTTCTCCTAAGTTCTTAGGAAATTGTTTTTTCAAGCCTTTATAATGTGCTTTCCAATAAGGCAAACTTCGACCGACATTGTTTTCCCAAAGTCGAGATTGTGATTCGTGAATACCCAGAGAAATGTAAGCGCCCAAGGGTAAACCATATTGCTCACTTGGCAAACCTTGTTCATATAAAGCATGACCGCCTTCGTGAATACAACTCCAAGTCATATTCATAAAATCGTTTTCATCAACTCTAGTCGTCACCCGCACATCTTCTGGTGAAAAGTTAATCGTAAAAGGATGTTCTGACAAATCTTGCCGACCAGCATCAAAATTGTAGCCCATATTTTTGAGCAACTTTAAGCCAAACTTCCATTGCTTGTCTTTATCATATTTCTTGTTTAAAAAGCCATCTTTTACTTGGGCCTTTTCTTTTAATTCTTTGACAAAATCGACCAATTGCTCCCGAACATCCTTGAATAACTTAGTTAAATCTTTGGTCTTCGCATCTGGTTCATAAAGGTCTAACAAGGCATCATAAGGATGGTCTTTATAGCCAATTAACTCTGCTTCTTCTCGACAAATATCAACAACCGCACCCAGTTCTTTTTTATAAACTTTAAAATCGTTTGCTTTCCGAGCTTCGACCCAAGCGTGATAAGCCTTAGAAATCGCTTGCGATTTTTTAATTACAAACTCCTTAGTTAATTTAGTCGCCCGCTCATACTCTTTCAAACTTAATTTGACATTTTTCGCTTGCCGCTTATCTAATTTATTAGCTTTATCATTTAAATCCGCTAAGAGTTTACCTAATTTTTTATCCGTAAATATTTCGTGCGAAATGCCTGATAAAGTCGCTACTTGTTGCGAACGGAATCGAGCGCCTTTGTCAGGCATATACGTTTCCTTATCCCAACTTAATAAACCGATGGAATAATCTACGTCTGCTCTTTTTTGCATTATGGTGACGTAGTCTTGGTATTTTTTTTGAATTTTAGTCATTTTGATTTTTATTTCTGTAGTGCCAAGCTCTGCTTGGCCTATTTCTTTAATCTATTTTTTATTCAAAATTATTGCTTGGTCTTTGTATAGTTTTACAAATTCTGCTACCTCGCTCAAATCTTTTGGATACAATACTCTTTGATAACTACTAGTTCCTACTTGCTTATAAATCTTTTGAAAATAAAACCCATTATCTCTTAAAGATTCAATTTTTTTCCATTGTTTATCATCTGTTCTTTTTGGCACTTTAAATCTAGGGTCATATCTGATGGTAAGCGTATTACATTCGGGGCAGTTAGAGGTCGCTTCATTTGATTCATTATATCTCTCAAATGATTTTCTACAATTAAAGCAAACAAATTTAGATTGCAATTTAACAAACCTATTCATATTTTTATTTAATCGTTTTCACCAAGCAGAACTCGGCACTACAACTCTTCCTTAAAAGCCGCATACAACAACATCCCCCAACCAACAATAAAAAAAGTCCCACCAATTGGCGTAATCGGTCCTAGCCACCACCAGCTTTCAATACCTAAAAAATATCGACAAGCCAATAAATAAATAGACCCTGAAAAACAAATAATGCCTGCCGTAAATAACCAACCTGCATAACGCAATAGTTGATTGTTTTTCATTGGCGCAGTTAGAATAGCCAGCAAAATTAACGCCAAAGCATGGTAAAATTGGTAGCGAATCCCTGTATCGAATGTGTCTAATTGGTCGGCAGTTAAATGATTTTCTACAATTAAAGCAAACAAATTTAGATTGCAATTTAACAAACCTATTCATATTTTTATTTAATCGTTTTCACCAAGCAGAACTCGGCACTACAACTCTTCCTTATAAGCCGCATACAACAACATCCCCCAACCAATAATAAAAAAAGTCCCACCAATTGGCGTAATCGGTCCTAGCCACCACCAGCTTTCAATACCTAAAAAATATCGGCAAGCTAATAAATAAATAGACCCCGAAAAACAAATAATGCCTGCAGTAAATAACCAACCTGCATAGCGCAAGAGCTGATTATTTTTCATTGGCGCTGTTAAAATAGCCAGCAAAATTAACGCCAAAGCATGGTAAAATTGGTAGCGAATCCCTGTATCGAATGTGTCTAATTGGTCGGCAGTTAAATGATTTTCTAAACCATGTGCGCCAAATGCGCCTAAGATAACGCCTAATAAGGCGAAGAAACTGCCTAGTTTTAGGAAAGTATAGTTCATATTTTACTGGTTACTGGTTACTGGTTACTGGTTACTCGCTAGATTTGAACTAGCAACTAGTAACCAGCAACTAGTCTACCGCTGTACGTAAATCACATATTTCTCCGCAAATTCTTCTTCTTTAAAAAAGTCATTAATTGGGTAAATTTCTACATAATTACCTTTCGGAATATCTTTAGTCTCTGCCTTAACATCTCCTCCTTTTAAAGCTAGAATACCGTTGGGAATCGCATGCTTTTCTTCGTTTTTGAGTAAGCGTTGACTCCACGAAATCAATTTATCCAATCTGGCAACAGCTCGTGTCACGACAAAATCAAATTTCCCTTTGAGTTCTTCCGCACGAATTTGTCGAGCAGTTACATTTTTCAAACCGAGCGCATCTACTACTTCTTGCACCACCGTAATTTTTTTACGAGTGCCATCAATCAAAGTAAAGTTAACCTCTGGATATAAAATAGCCAATGGAATTCCAGGAAAGCCACCACCAGTTCCCAAATCCAGAATATCTGCTCCTGAACGAAAACGCACGACAGGCGGAATTGCCAAAGAATGCAAAACGTGTCGTATGTATAAATTCTCAATATCTTTTCGAGAAATGACATTAATCTTTTGGTTCCAATCGGTGTAGAGTGCTTCTAATTGTTGGAATTGATTTTGCTGCGTTTCAGTTAAATCAGGGAAATACGAAAGAATGGTCTCCATTATTATAAGGATTGAAACAGGACAATGCCTGTCTATTTCTTAAATTTTACAATTATTGACGACTAGTCAACGTTTTATAATCGAATGCAAAAGTAAGGCTTTCCCTATTTACATTTCACAAAAGTGATTTATGCAAAAAATAATAATTACCCTTTTTCTAGCAATACTCTTTTTAAATGCTTGCCAAGATTCAGGCAGTACCCAAACAGCAAAAGTAAAAGCTGTTGTATCAAATAAAGCAAGCATTAAAATATTACCTGGTTTGCCCCCAATTTATGAACACTTTGAAGATTTAGCGCCTATTTTTGCACAACAAAATGATACGACTTATGTTATCAATTTTTGGGCAACTTGGTGTGCCCCTTGCGTGAAGGAATTACCTTATTTTGAGGCCTTAACGGAAAAATATGCGACTCAAAAAGTAAAAGTTATTCTAGTTAGTTTAGATTTTAGCAAGCAGTTAGAAACGAAATTAAAACCCTTTTTAAAAGAAAATAAATTACAATCAAAAGTATTAATCTTAATTGACCCCGATGCCAATAGTTGGGTCGATAAAGTAAATCCTGCTTGGTCGGGTGCGATTCCAACTACGGTAGTTTATAAAGGCGATATCAATGAATTTTACGAAAAGTCTTTTGATAGCCTATCAGAGTTAGAGGAAATTATTACACCTTTTCTCTAACAATTTATCAAACTATATAAATTCCTTAAATCATGAAAAAAGTATTCAACTTAGCTATTTTGTTAGTAGCAATCATCGGTTTATTTATCGCAGCGGCTACTATTACTAAAAATGGAGAAGGTTTAAAAGTAGGTGATACCGCACCTGATTTTGCCTTAAAAAATATTGATGGCAAAACGGTTTCTTTAGCAGACTATAAAAATGCGAAAGGCTATGTGGTTATTTTTACTTGCAATACTTGTCCTTATGCGGTGATGTACGAACAGCGAATCATCGAATTACATAATAAATATGCTGTTAAAGGCTACCCAGTTATTGCCATTAATCCAAATGACCCAATAGTAAAAGCTGGCGATAGTTATGAAAAAATGCAGCAGCGTGCCACGGCAAAAAAGTTTCCATTTGCTTATTTATTGGATGATGGACAGGAAGTTTATCCTGCTTATGGCGCTACTCGAACACCACATATTTATTTGCTAGATGCTGATAAAAAAGTGCAGTATATTGGTGCTTTGGATAATAACCCACAAGATGCAAGTGCCGTGACCACCAAATATGTAGAAGAAGCAATCGCTGCTTTGGAGGCTGGAAAAACACCAGAAACGACTTTTACAAAAGCGATTGGCTGTAGCATTAAGGCGAAACGGTTTTAGTTTTTCAATAATAGTACCTTAGACCTCTAATCTGAATTATTGTACTTTATTGCTACTCAGACCAGAGGTCTAAGCTACTTTAATATTTCAAAAAGCAAAATCCCAAATCCGTTTACGCTTAATAATTGGGGCAATATTTTTGACTAACACCCGCTTTGAAACCGTATATAGCGTAACCATTTTTGCCCTTCCTCTTAGATTCACCTCCCCTATTTTTTGCGTATGATATTTTGATACTGATAAGTTTAAGGCATCGACTAATTCTTCAGAAATCAATAAATCTACGCCAAATTCATTACAACGAGTTTGTATTCTAGAAGTGGTATTCAAGACATCACCAGAAAAAGCAATATCCTTTTTAATCACACCGATTTCTCCAATCATCGCTGTGCCAATATGAAGACCTGCTTTAAAAGAAGGTATAACGCCGTATTTGGTTAGATAGTCCTTTTCCTTTTCAGCAATTGCCTGCTCTATTTCAAAAAAGCAGTTCAACGCACGTTCATTTTCTAGGCCACTTTCTTTTCTCCAACTTACAATTACTTCATCGCCCACGTATTGATAAATTTCGCCTTTATGGGCTAAAATACTTGGGGTGACATCTTTGAAAAAATCTCGGATAAAATCGAAATATAATTCGGCCCCTATTTTCTCCGCAATGGTCGTTGACCCTCGTAAATCTAAGAACATAAAAATGCGTTCCTCCTTTTTAGGTTGAAAATAATCTCCTCTTAAAAAAGCCCAAAAGACACCTGCCCCATATTTATCATTGACTTGCAAAGCAATCATCGTCAGTAAAGAAATAATTGCCCAAAAGAAATAAGGACGGATAAACTTAAATTCTAAAATATAGCTCCAAACGCCCAAAAAAACATTAGAATTCATCCCCATTAAATCATTCATTTCGCAATTATAAGCTGCTGAACCAACAACTAATGCAAAGAAGAAAATGACATTATAATACCAAAAAATAATCCATAATACTTTTCCGTAACAATGGTGTTGTAAATTATCATTTACCCAATAAACAAATAAAGCTCCTGCTAAAAATGCGGCAATACCAATACCGATTAAATTGGATTTTAGGGTTAACCAAACATTATAATGCTCAGGATATAAATCATGTTGAAAGAAATTCAAATAATCAAATCCAACTTCTGCTGTGCCAATTAATAACCACAAAAAAGTAATCAACAAAACGGTGGGAAGACCAGCCTTGAATTTTTGAGATTGTATAAAGGAAATCATAGGTTTAAAATTTAGTAGGGTGTGAACGCTTACTAAAATTAAGAGGATAAACTTTTAAAAACGCTGTTTAGCTGGTGAACTGTCGAAAAAACAAGTTGAATGGAATGTTACCTATCCAACCAAGCTTTAAATTCCTTCACTCGCTCTCGACTTACAATAGCCTCGACTTTACTTTCAGGTTTTAATTCTAATTTCAAACGGTGATTAAAATAGGTAAAAATTTTAGCTACTGATTGGATATGAATGATTTGTTTGCGGCTAATCCGATAGAAGTTTTTAGGATTCAATTCCTTTTCAATAGCATCCAAAGTGGTATCCAATAAATGCCGTTTTTTATGTTTATCTATAATAAAAGTCATGCCATCCGCTGAGTATAAATAAGCGACTTCTTCTACTGGCAAATAAATAAAATCTTTCCCTTGTTTGATTAGAAAACGTTGCCGAAATTTTTCTTTTTGTTGAAAACTATTGATGACTTTTAATAAACTTGCTTGATTAAAAGTAGCATTCGTTTCATAAATCTGTTGGTATTTATCAATGGCTTTTTGTAAATCTACTTCGTCAATTGGTTTTAATAGATAATCTACACTATTCACCTTAAAAGCTTGTAGCGCATATTGGTCAAAAGCAGTTGTAAAAATAACAGGCGCGTTCACCTCTACCTTTTTAAAAATATTAAAACTCAAACCATCTGCCAATTGAATATCCATAAAAATTAAATCAGGTGAAGAATACTCGTTAAACCAATCAACGGCATCTTCTACGCTGTCCAGCATATCCAAAATTTGAGCAGTTGGAATGATTTCTTTTAGTAGATTCGATAAATATTTTTGAGCGTGGTACTCGTCTTCTATGATTAGTATTTTCATAATGAAAGGTTTAAGGGTTCAGGGGTTCAGAGGTATAAAGGAGGTCAAGCTACCAATAGAGGAATGGCTACAGCGAAATATTGTTCATCCTCTTGAATATCAACCGTCTCCTCTGTAAAAAAACGGTAACGGGTTTTTATATTTTCTAAACCCACTTTTGTAGAATCCATTACTTGTTCTTTTAGCTGTAAATTATTGCGAATCATTAATTTTCCATTATTTACAGCGACTTCAATTAATAGTGGTTTTTTTCTGGAAATGACGTTGTGTTTGATAGCATTTTCAAATAAAATTTGCAAACTCAACGGAATAATATGTTGGTCTAAATAGGAGTCTGCAATATCAATTTCTACTTCTAAACTTCCTTTAAACCGTTCTTTTTGTAAAAAAACATAAGAATGGATAAAATCTAATTCTTGACTAAGCGGAATAGTTTGAGCTTCTCTATTTTCTAAAACATAGCGATAAACCTTAGACAATTTTTTTAAAAAACTAACCGCTAATTGCTGGTCTTCTATTACAATATTCATCAGCGTATTCATACTATTGAACAAAAAATGTGGATTAACTTGATTTCTCAATCCAGCTAATTCTGAATGAATTTGTGCTTGTTTGGCTTGTTCTCGTTCTTCAATGGATTGCTTTAATTGGTAATAAAAATAAATAGCTTCATAGACGGCTATCATAAAAAAACAAACAAAGTAAATTGGCAATATTTTATTGTTTTCGCCTTGGTCCATCCGTTCATAATTGACTAAGTTGGCTAAAAAATCTAGTATAAAATCTAAGAGTCCACTAGCTAAAGGTCCAATTAATATAATCGTCAATGCAACTATAATTAATCGTTTCATAGTATGTTCAAGCCCATCATATCGCTTACGCAGAAATAACATTAAATACCTTAACCCCAGCCAGTACATAGCAGTAAAAGAAAAGCCACCAATCCCTCTTTTAACAAACAGCACCCAAGTTTCATCCAATTTATTAAAAAAAAGAATCGCCAAAAAAAAACTGACCAAAGGAATACCTATAATAATAAACCAAATGTCATTAAATCCGATGTATTTCCATTTGTCTTCTTTGTCAGTTGCTGTTGTCATTTTATGTCGTTTGTCTGGAATAAGATTTCTTTGTTACCAGTTTAAATAGTCAAAAAAGGAATGCCTGCCTGAGTTCGCATGAAAATCCAACCAATAAACGTCAAATAAATCATCCCCACTCCCCAAATAATCAACCGACTGTTTTTCCAAACATTCTTTTCCAAAAAATAAGCCAGTAAAGGCAAAATTTGTATGCCGTGCATTCCTAAAAAATGTACTGCTCGCCAATCGCCTCCTTCCGTACTCCAATGGGTCACAGGCATTCCTGCGCCACCATCAGGTACACCCACAGAATGTCCCATATTAGCTATCATTATTTGACCTGCTGCAATAGAAACAATCATGCCTAACCAACCAAATTGGATCGCTCGCTGCATGAGTATAGTAGTATTCAGTTTTTTAAAAAATGCAGTAACCATTAGAATAAACAAAACCAAAGTATTAATGAAAATCAAGATACCCATCCAACCGAAAATCATACTATCCAAACCAGTTTCCGTATTAAAATGCGACCGTACCCCTCTTCCTGCTTGTACCATGACTAAAGGAATTTCTAGTATTAATACCCATCCAATAGTCCTAGATAACCATTTTTTGAGTTGGTCAGAATAAGGATAAACTTGAAATAATAAAGCAATCGTCACACAATAAACAGCAATAGAAACCGCAAATTTTGTCGGTTTTAGCCAGACACTTTCCCCTAGTAGCATACGATCATCTACAAACATGGCTATTAAGCAAAATGCTAACATACTTAGGTTAGCATAAGTACACCATTTTAAGGCATTGGTGGATTTATTAAAAATGGTCATTGTTTAAATTTTAAAGTACTAATCCACACTTATAAACATCTGTGGATAACTATGTGTATAACTGCTATTCTTTAAACTTACAAATTGCCCAGAAGACTAAAAAGCCGATTGGGCCTAATATAAAACAACCAATCAAGCAAGGAATCACCAAAGCGTGATGAATTCCTTTTTTCTGCGCAGTCGTCAATACCCAACTGCCGATTAATAAATCAAAAGCCAAGTAATGAATCCAGCCTGCTAACACCATGCCTTCTACCGTAAACAATTGCATCACTTCCTCTAGAGTTCCAAATCCACCACCTTCTGCACTTCCAAAAGAAGTTAGGATATAGTAAGCGTAAACGATCGCTAGTATAAAAGGAATAATCCGAGAAGCGACTAACTTTTGCGTCCATTTCCATTTTGGCGCGACTATCATTAATAACCATTGAGGCAAAACCAATTGACTACAGATAGAGAATACAAGTGCTGGTGTCATCTTTTTTAGTTATGAGTGATGAATGATGAGTTATAATTTTTTTGATTTAGTGACAAACTACAGAATATTAGCCATTTTTTAACGCTACTCGAAATTATTTTATTGACAAACATTAAATTGTGCTTCTGAACCCTATTCATAACTCACCACTTATAACTCATCACTAAAACTGAATCCGATACATAAAGTCAGGAAAAAAGCCTAATTGATAAGCATTGTTCACTTGATTTGTTTGTCGGTTATAACGTCGAGCAAAGATATTTTCTCGATTCGTTACGTTTTGAATATCCATAAAAAACTGATGAGAGACTTTGCGTTTTTTACTGTTTACTTTAAACCCAAATTTTACATCAAACCTAAAATACGGGTCAAACCGCTCGGAAAAAGCTAGTTCCTCTTGCTTAACTTCTCTTTGTTCTAGTTTAGATTGCGCTAAATTTGTAGGCGTATAATATCGACCACCAGCAGTCGTTAATTTCGTATCAAAAGTAAAAGTATAGCGACTTTCTGGTTTAAATTTGAATTCTTTCCCTGCTAAAATATTGACCACATATCCATTATTGAAAGCGGTATTTCGTTCAATACCATCGCTACCTTTGTATTTAGAATCAAAAATAGAAGTGGTAATTAAGCTGTAAAAGCCTTTGCTAAAAAAACGTTCAATAGTTAATTCAATACCTCGATTAGAACCCGTTCCTGTATTTTCTAGATTAAAAACATCTTCTGGAAAACCAAAATCATCACCGATATTCAAAATAGAAAAACTACTAGTAAATCGTTCCACAGGCACCTTATTAATATCTTGATAATAGGCTTCTAATTTAGTCCGCCAGTTATTGCCCAATTTAACATCATATCCCAAAACAAAATGATGACTTTGGGTGAAATCTAAATCTATATTAGTCTGTTCAAAAACGCCTGAGCGTATTTCTTCTTCTAATAATTGAATCGGAATCGGTTGAGTTTGGTGGTGTAAACCATAGCCCAAATTAATGGTTTGATTTTCATTAACGTGGTAGTTTACCGCAGCCCTTGGTTCTACTGCTGTTTTTTCGTTTAAATCATAATATTGGAGATGTAGCCCAGCATTTAACGTCCATTTCTTAGAAAGTTTATACTGCGTTTGGGCATACACTTGCGCTAAAGTAGCATTGCCATCAAAATCATAAAGGGTTGCCCAATCTGGATTTCCATCTTCATCTCTATCAGGTCGATTTTCTCTGGTATTGGCACTTAAATTACTATTAAATTTTTCTACTAAAACACCTGCTCGAATCGTCCATTTAGCATTAAATTTCCGATTGACAAAAGAAGAAAAGGAGATGCGGTTTTCGGTATTATCGGTTTCAAAATATTTGATTCTTTTCTCTTCGTCTGTATCCATATTAAAAAAGCGAAATTGGTCAAAAACATTACCTGCGGTGGAAAAAGATACAATCGTTCTAACGTAAGTTTTATCATCAATTAATAAATTATGTTTCAAGCCAACAACCCCAAATTGAGAAGTCGCATAGGCATCTTCATCCGCTGCGGCAAATAAATCAGTTTCGTCTACTTCATCGTGTAAAAAATCAATATCACTTGAACCTCCAATACCAAATAAGGTTAGCTTACCAATTTTAGTTTTACCAAAATCAATTTTAAAAGCAAGGTCACGGTAATTTGGTACAGCGTTCGTACCAATATCTAAACCTAAAGTAGTCGCCAAGCCTGTAAAAGCATACCGACCTGCCACTAAATAGGAACTACCTTTTGCTTGATTAATCGGTCCCTCTGCCATCGCTTCAATACCACTAACTGCACCTGTTTGAAACATAAATTCATGTTCATCTCGATTGCCACTTCTAAAGCCTAAATCGAACACACCCGCTAAAGCATTCCCATATTCAGCAGGGAAAGCAGAGGTGATAAAATCAGAATTTTTTAAAAGATTCGGGTTCAAAGCAGAAACAGGGCCGCCTGTTGTGCCTAAGGTAGAAAAATGGTTTGGATTGGGAATCGGGACACCTTCTAATCGCCACAAAACGCCACTTGGAGAATTACCTCTAATCACAATATCATTTCGACTATCATCAGACGTACTAACGCCAGCAAAGTTAGCCGCTAAACGTGCAACATCACTTCGCCCACCAGAATAACGAGTTACGTCCTCTACGCTAAAAGTTCTGGCAGATAAAGTTGCCAATTCATTTTGGGCTTTGTCTTTTGCAACTTCTGCCGTTACGACTATTTCAGCTAGTTTTTCAACGGATTCTTCTAAAGCAATCTCCAGTAGTAATTCCTTTCCAGCTCGCACTTCCATATTCGGTAAAGTGATGGAATTATAGCCTAAATAACTGACTCGAAAAGACTGTCTGCCTACTGGCACATTCTCTAAGCGGAAATAACCATCAATGTCAGTTACGGTTCCATTGTCGGTGTCTAATAATTCAATCGTTGCTCCGATTAAGGGCATTTCAGATTGTTTATCAAGGATAGTTCCTTTGACATTTTGGGTTGTTTGGGCAATACTCGTTGTGGCAAATAAGGCCAACATTACGCATACAATCAACAAACGATTTCTCATTTTTGGGTAATTTTTAATTAAACAATCGGGTAATTCTTAAATAACATTACCTCAAAAATGTTGGAGAAAAGAGGGTTTTGCTAGTATAAAAAAGGTGGGTTGTCGTATTTGGTGGGTGGATTGGGAGATTTCTGATGAAGTAGGATTTAGATACTAAACCTCGTACTTAATTCTGCAAGTAAGCTGACAAAGTCAGCATTACACGACCTATTGGAAAGGCAAAGCATTATAAGAAAGCATAACTTGTAAAACAAGGTATATACAAATTCTTTAGTAGCATTTTATAACCAGTTAACAGCACCCATCATGAAAAACAAGTTCACCCCATTTTTATGCCTCCTATTTTGCCTTTCTTTTACAACAATCAAAGCACTAGATAATATTACCGTCTTAAATCCTCAAATTCGGTGGCAAGACGACCAAGGTACTATTGAAGAAGCGAGTTTCACTATTCATCCTCGGGGTGTTTACATGGAAGTCGGTATGTATTTAACGGTTTCTGCCAAATCATCTTTCTTTGCCAATCAAGAAGGTGTTAACCTAGAAGCTGTTTTAAATTTCACCTTACCAGAAAATGCTATCGTACATGATTCTTGGTTGTGGATAGGAGAAGATATTATTCAAGCAAAAATTATAGATAAGTGGACAGCGGCTACTATTTATGAAGATATTGTGGGAAGAAATAGAGACCCTTCTATTTTATACAAAGAAAGTGCTACTCAATATCAGTTGAGAATTTTTCCAATGGAATCGGATTCGACCAGAAGGGTTAAAGTAACTTACTTAATGCCCGCTGATTTTACGACAGACCATATTTCTGTTAATTTACCTATTCAATTTTTGAAAACCTCTAAAGTACCCTTAGAAAAAATTCAAATTCAAGCTTTTACAGAAAATGAATGGGAGAACCCTGAATTATTGCAATTACCAGCGACCATATTTGAAGCAGTCCAGCATCCTAATTTAGGGGCTTTTCATCTAGCCTCTGTACCTATTGGGGACATTAATAGTATTGATTTTGCTTTTAAATCTCCTTTAAAAGAAGGAATATATTTCAGTCAATTACAAAAAGGAACAGAATATTTTTATCAATTAGCCTTTTTGCCTTCTGAAGTTTTCTCTATTGCAAAAGATGAATACACCAAAGTTGCTATTATGTTGGATTACATACCCAATAATAGCACGATGCCTATTCAACAAGTGTTGTCTGAAATAGCTTCTCAATTGAAAAAACAACTGACGGTCAATGATTCTTTTAATATCATTACTTCTAACCCTGCAATGCCTAACTTAAGTGATACTTGGATAAGTGGGAGCGCCCAAAATATAGACGCTGCTTTTGACAATATAGACCTTGGTTCCTTACAACTCTATAGTAATCAACCAAGCCTATTTTTTAAAGCAGTTGAATTTGCTAAGATAAACCCAACGAATGCTTCTTTATTATTGATTTCAAATGCCAATCAATTTAGAGATTTGGATGGCGACAATTTATTATTGCAGGAGATTACCGAACAAATGGGCAATCAATTAATTCCTGTTAATGTATTAGATTATCAAGATTTAAATTATGGGAGATATTGGCTGGGGAATCAACCGTATTCGGGCAATCAATATTTCTATACCAACATTAGTCGATTAACGGCTGCTAATTATAGTAATGTAAGAGATGATGGGAATTTTGCTTTAATCGGAGAACAATTATTAACAGAAATAAGCGCACAAAAGGGGCAAATGGATATTCATACGACTTTGGAAAATGGTTTTTGTTATAATCGTTATTCCAATCGAAGAGATAATGGCTTAATTCCACTTAATCGAGCATTTGTTCAAGTTGGTCAATACCAAGGCATCTTTCCATTTATCGTCCAAGCTAGTGGGCTAGTATCCGATAAATTGTATAATGGTGATTTTGAAATCACCCAAAGTAATTCAAATTTAGCAGCTGAAAAAACGGCGACTATTTGGGCAGGAAATCATGTCAATAATTTGGAAAGAACCGTACAAGACAATGCAACAATTAGTGAAATCGTGCAATTTAGTATCGCCAATCGAGTATTATCTTTATACACCGCATTTCTTGCTTTAGAAGTAGAACAAGGTGGAGAGGTTTGTACAAATTGCGAAGATGAAACGGATATAGAACAAGTGGTCGCAACTAGCGAAGTCCTACTTGATTCTTTAATTCAAATAACTGCCAGTCCAAATCCTTTTAGGGAACAAACAACCATTAAAGTAAGCCTTAGTGAAAAAGTAAATACTAAAGAAATCTCATTCCATATTTATGATATATTAGGGAGAGTTGTTAAAACATTTAACCCACAAGTTAATAGCGGAGAAAAAGATTTCCAGTTTATTTGGAATGGAGCAAATCAAAATGAACAATTGGCAGAAAAGGGCATTTATTTCTTTAATATACAAACAAGTCAAGGTCAGAAAAACTTAAAATTACTATTCATTGAATAATCAAAATACCAGTCAAGAAAAAGAATTCTGGACAAATAGATACCAAGAAAACCAAACAGGTTGGGACATCGGCTACCCATCCACACCACTAAAAACATACATTGACCAGTTGGACAATAAGAATTTAAAAATCTTAATTCCTGGAGCAGGCAATGCCTACGAAGCAGAATATTTATGGCAGCAAGGATTTAAAAATGTCCATGTTCTAGATATTTCGGAAATTCCATTAAAGGCACTTCAAGAACGAGTGCCTGATTTTCCAGCGAAACAACTTTTATTGGGTAATTTTTTTGAGCACAAAGGACAGTATGATTTAATTATTGAACAGACCTTCTTTTGCTCCTTTGAACCGACTACAGAAAATAGAACTGCTTATGCTCAAAAAATGGCCAATTTATTGGTCGATGGAGGAAAATTAGTGGGCTTATGGTTTGATATTCCACTTATTATTGGTACTTCTAAACGCCCCTTTGGTGGAACGAAGGAAGACTACTTAGCATATCTTACACCTTATTTTAAAGTAACAACTTTTGAGGCTTGTTATAATTCTATTAAGCCTCGGTCAGGAAATGAGTTCTTTGGCATTTTTGAAAAATAATATTTTTTGTAATCAAAAAAATGAAATTACAAAATTTAAGTCGCAAAATATTGCAAATTAATTCACTTTGGTTTACCTTTGAAGAGTGATTGTTCAACTCTTGACGTAAATCAACCAGCTCTTGAATATACTTAATACCCAAAAAATTAAACTTGTTTTTGATTTAGATAATACCCTTCTATTTCGAGACCAAGCGATGTTGGATTGTATTGAGCATCTTTTTAAATTACAATTATCTACTTCGCAAAGGGTAGCTATCGAACAGCAAGACGAACAAGGACACTCCGATAGAATTCCCTTTTGTAAATGGCTACAAACCTTCCTAGCAATTCCTACCAAAGCAACAACAATCTGGTCATTAATTAGCAAAAATATTGGCAATTTTGTGAGGATTAATAAGGCAACTAATAGGGTCTTATCAACTTTACAAAAAGAGTATGAATGCATCTTATTTACCAATGGTGGAGTAGACAATCAATCCAAAAAAATTGCTCAAACAGGTTTAAATCAATTTTTTCCAACTAGTCATATTTTCATTTCAGAAAAACTAGGTTATAAAAAACCTGAGTTAAGGGCGTTTGAATTGGTGGAACAATCGTTTAAAACAGCTACTACTTTTTGCATGATTGGCGACCATTGGGAAAACGATATTTTAGGAGCTAAAAATGCAGGTTGGTATGCCATTCATTTGACAAAAAATCCTCAACCAATCAATCATAAAAAAGTGGCTCAAATAACTTCCTTAACTATGCTGAATAGCGTATTAAATAAATGGAAGTGATGAAAGCAATAATTGGTCAATCGAATATTTTATTTATGGTATTGGATTCCTTGCGATATGATGTTGCACAGGAGCAATTTTTACAAGGAAAGTTGCCAAATTTTCAAAAATATTTACCGAGTACAGGTTGGGAAAAAAGATATTCACCAGGTTCTTTTACCTATCCTTCTCATAAAGCCTTTTTTGCAGGTTTTTTACCCACCAAAATTGGTACTAAAATAACGCCTAGATTATTTGCCACTACTTTTCATGGAAGTGAATCCACCGCAATAGACACTTTTACTTTTGAAGAAAATGATTTGATAACCGCTTTGCGTAATAGAGGTTATGCGACTAATTGTATTGGAGGCGTAGGATTTTTTAATAAACAAAATAAAATAAGCCAAGAGTTTCCTAGTCTTTTTGAAGAAAGCTATTGGGCAGTAGCAACAGGTGTTACAGAAAAGAAATCCACGGAATATCAATTTAAATTGGCAGCAAACTGGGTAGCAAAAGAAACTCGTAAATTTTGTTTATTTATCAATGTCTCGGCTATTCATCAACCTAATTATTTTTATAGTAAAACAGCGAATTTTGATGATATACTAGAAACGGTCAAGTTTTGTGAATTGTTAAGAAAATCTTAACAAAAATATAACTATTTGATTATCAATGTTAAAACTAACGTTTTGCAAGCATAAATCTTGGATTTAAAATCAAAATACTTGACCGTTCAGAGTATACAAAAAGTCATGCTGCTGCATTAAGATATGTTGACAGTCAATTGCCTATTTTGATGGAAGCGTTATTAAAGAAAGGGCCTTGTTTTTCTATTATTTGTAGCGACCATGGAACTGCTTATGGAGAAGACGGACATTGGGGACATCGAAATGGGCATTCGACGGTAATGGAAGTTCCTTACGTACATTTTGAGATTTGAAATTAAATACCAGCAACCCAATCAATAATATGATAGCAGCAACAACCAAATTAAATGTTTATGAACAGTATACTTATAGTTATCCGCATAAGCATACTTATCAATCTTTAGAAAAGCCGATTGCACTAAAAACGGCTTGGCAAAAAGAAGATACGAGTAATTTATTTGCTTATCTACATATCCCTTTTTGTGAGATGCGCTGCGGGTTTTGTAATCTATTTACCATTGCCAATCCTAAAGGAGGTGTAGGGGAATATTTAGATGCGCTTCAAAGAGAAGCAAGAATTTACAAGGAAACCATCGCACCAACTAATTTTGAAGAATACGCTATTGGCGGCGGCACGCCAACTTTCTTATCTCCACCAGAATTAGCCCGAATGTTGTCTATTTTCAAAGATGATTTAGGGGTAAATACGCAATTAAAATATGGCAGTATTGAAGCCTCACCAAAATCAATTACCGCTGAAAAAATTCGATTAATCGAAGCTTATGGCATCAATCGAATTAGTATGGGTGTTCAATCTTGGCTAGCTTCAGAAACAAAATTATTGGGTCGCCCGCAATCTCCAATAGAAGTACAGAAAGCAGTAGATTTAATAAAAAAATCTGCTGTACCAGAGTTCAATTTAGATTTGATTTACGGCATTCACTCCCAAACAAAAGCTTCTTGGTTGTATTCTTTGGAAAACACCCTTGCTTACGAACCAACGGAAATTTTTCTTTATCCACTTTATACTCGTCCTTTAACAGGGTTGAGTAAAATGCAACAATCTGCCGAAGATAACCGCTTAAAATTGTATAGAATTGGTAGAGACTTCTTGAAAAACAGCGGCTATGTCCAAACTTCTATGCGTTGTTTTAGAAAAGGGGATGTACCAGTAATTACCAATAATTATTCAGCGACCACAAATGGGATGATTGGGATTGGGGCAGGTGCTCGTTCTTATACGAATCAATTGCATTATAGTACCAATTACGCCGTTACTCGAAAGGCGACCAAAGCGATTATTCATGCATATAGTTTAAAAGAAGCTTTTAATACCGTTGATTATGGGTTTTATCTGAATGAAGCAGAGCAAATGAATCGCTTTCTAATTAAATCTTTGATTGATGGAGGAGTTTTATATCCAGTAATATTCAAGCAGCAGTTTGGAAAAGATTGTCTCTCTTTACCAGTTGTACAAGAATTATTGAATAAAAAATGGTTGGTATGGAAAGGAGCGTATTTACAATTAAGTGAATCAGGCCTGGAAATGGAAGATGCTATTGGGCCTATGTTTTATTCTGAAAATGTTAGAGATTTAATGCAAAATTTTGAATTGAGTAGTTGAGTCTGAATCTAGATTGATTCTACTAAGATTTACGAATTTAAAATAATAATTAAATGAAACCAGTCCTTAACATACTATATCGAGGTCCTTTAGAAAGTTGCAATTACGATTGCCACTACTGCCCTTTTGCTAAAAAGAAAAATACGAGAAAAGAATTGCTTTATGATAAAGCTTGCCTTGATAAATTTGTCGATTGGGTTAGTCAACAGCCTTATACTATTAGCATTTTATTTACGCCTTGGGGAGAAGCTTTAATTCGTAATTATTATCAAGCAGCTATTATTGGATTAAGTCAATTACCTAATGTAAAAAAGGTCGCTATCCAAACGAATTTATCTAGTCGATTAGCATGGTTAGAAAAGACGAACAAATCTAAAGTCGCACTATGGACGACGTACCATCCGACAGAAATAAAGATGGCACAATTTGTAGAGAAATGTCAGCAACTAATCACCTTAAATATTAAATTTAGTGTAGGCATCGTTGGTAAAACAGCACATTTTTCAGAAGCACAACAATTACGAGATAGTTTACCGAAATCCGTTTATGTCTGGGTGAATGCTTATAAACGAGTGCCTAATTATTACACGAAGGAAGACATTGCTTTTTTAAATAAAATTGACCCTTTATTCAATTTGAACAACACGGTTTATGAAACTCAAGGAAAGGCTTGTTTTGCTGGTGAATCAAGTTTGTCTATTGACGGAGCAGGAAATATTTATCGTTGTCATTTCATTAAAAGTAAACTAGGTAATATTTATGAACAGCAATTATCCGAAATTTTAAAACCATCTAGCTGTAGCAATACGCATTGTCGCTGCTATATTGGTTACTTGAATTTAAAAGAACTCGATTTACAAAATACCTATGGAGATAGAATTTTAGAGCGAATTTCTTTAGCAACTAAATAATAAGTCTGCCACTTAGACGCTCCAAGGTTCTGAAGACACTTGGAGGTCTGTCAGCAAAATATAGAAAATAGACAATCAAATTCCTCAAAATAATATTTCAAAACAAAAAAAATAATCATGAAAGCTGAATTAATTTACCAAGACCACAACAGTAATAAATTCTGGAGGATTACCGTAACAGGTAACGAACACACCGTAACTTATGGTCGAGTGGGAGCAAATGGAACCTCCAAAACCAAGGTCTTTGCAGATGAAGCCAAAGCACTTAAAGATGCGCAAAAACTAATCCGAGTAAAAAAAGGAAAGGGGTATATAGAAGCAACTGCCAAATCACATATTGTTAGAGATAGTTATACCTTGGTAGGCAAGCCAGTCACAGATTTTGGTTCGACTATGAATCCAGCAACAGCAGTTAAAGTATTATCTGGCTATGATGAAAAATTGAAAGTTGTCAACAAGCTAGACAAGTTAGCTAAGCAACCTAATATTGGAGAAATGGATACTTTAGTAATTGGTGCTTGGCAAGATGCGCATGACCCAATTTCTACGCAAATACTCGATAAATTAGTTGAATTAAAAGATACTTTCTCTGGACTCAAACATTTATTCATTGGAGATATGGATTCCGAAGAATGTGAGATGTCTTGGATTGTGCAAGCTAATTATACTAACTTTTATCAACATTTTCCCGCACTAGAAACCTTTGGTGTGCGAGGTGGAGAAAGTCTGAAATTAGGAAAAATTGACTTACCTAATTTAAAAAATCTCATCATAGAAACAGGCGGGTTAAATAGTGAAGTTATCTCAGATATTGTCGAATCCAATTTGGAAAATTTAGAACATTTAGAAATTTGGTTAGGAACGGATGATTATGGTTGTACTATTAAGCCTGAAGATTTAACACCCATTATAAATGGAAACTATCCTAATTTAAAATACTTAGGTTTAAAAAATTATCATCTGCAAAATGATTTGGCAGCAGCATTACAAGAAGCAAGTATTCTAAAAACTATCGAGACCTTAGATTTATCAATGGGGACTTTAACCGATAAAGGAGCAGAAGCTTTATATAATAATGATGCTTTATTGGAATTGAAGCATATCAATTGTCGATACCATTTTATTTCTGATAAATGGCAAAAACAATTAAAAGAAAAATTTGCTACTCAAAATATTAATTTAAGAGATGCAGAAGAAGCGGATGAATACGATGATGAAGTTTATTATTATGTAGAAATTGGCGAATAAATGAAAATCCAAAAGAAACAATTCTTAACCATTGGTGCAACTGATTCTAGAAGAGTACAGTTTTGGAATAAGGCTTTACAGCAAAAAGAAATATCAGCTAATTTACTGACTTATCAGCAAATCATAACAGATACTTTGCCGAAGATTACGGTACCAACTGCCTTAAGAATTACTTCTACTGGAGAAAATTTTGACCTGTGGAAAAGCATTTTAAAGATAGGCGATTGCCCGCATTCAGAAGAATTAGTTTTTGAAAAAGGATTAATTTATCCTAATCCTTACTGGTATCGAGGCTGGTGTAAAATCTTGCAACGAATAGCTGATTTTATTGGTGAAAACCCATTATTACAACCCATAAATTCACCAGCCTCCATTCAATTAGCTTTCCATAAATTGAAATGTCAACAGCTATTGAACGAACAAGGAATACAAACGCCTAAAATTATCCTAGCAAGAGTGGCGAGTTATGATGCATTAATTGAAAAGCTACAAAAAGAAAAAATTCACCAAGTTTTTATCAAACCTTATCACGGTTCTTCCGCCTCAGGAGTAATGGCATTTAGACAAGCGAATGGTAAACAAATGTTGTATACGACGATTCAATTAAAAAGAGGAAAATTGTATAATAATTTACGATTACAAAAGTACCATTCGCTGACTCAAATTAAAACAATTATCAATAAAATGCTACCGAGTGATTTAATGGTTGAAGAATGGATTCGAAAGAAGACTTTTCAGGAAAAAAGTGTTGATTTTAGAATTTTGGTTATTAATGGAAAAGCTGCCTTTATCGTCCCTAGAATGAGTAAACATTTTATTACGAACTTACATTTGGGTAACGAAAAAGGACAGGTTGAAATAGTCAAACAAGCATGGGGCGCAGCACTAATCCAAGCAGCTAAAACACTTGCAATTAAAGCAGTTAATGCTATCGGAGGTTTATTTTATGCAGGGGTGGATGTGGCTATTTCTGCCAAGGGAATTCCCTATATTTTAGAGGTTAATGCTTTTGGAGATATGCTCTTAAATATTCATCAAGATGGTTTGACGACTTATGAATATGAATTGAAGGAGTGGATAAATAAACCTGCTGGCTCAATTTAGCCGCTGCCATTTCTGCCGTAATATCTCGCTGTGGATTAGCAAACATTTCATTGTTGGAGTTGCGAGTTACGGGTTGCGAGTTGGAATAGTACAAATGCTTAATGTTTAGGTAAATCTCGAAGATTAGTTTTTAACTAGATATTAAACAGTACTTCTATACAAACTCGCAACCCGTAACTCGCAACTCGTTCATTAAAGCACCTTAGCACCATCTTCGATAGAAACGGTATAAGGCGTTAAATCTTTATTAAATCGTTCTTTATAAGCTTTGGAAGCATAGGTCTTAAATATGCCGACCATTTCTTTTTTGATAATAGAAATCGTGCAGCCACCAAAGCCGCCGCCCATCATTCTACTACCTATAATATAATCTTTGTCTAAAGTCAACTGCACTAAAAAATCTAATTCTGGGCAACTAACTTCGTAATCGTTTTGTAAGCTGAAATGCGATTGGTAGACTAATTCTCCTAATAATTGGTGGTTGCCTGCTTTCATCGCCTCGGTCGCTTCCAAAACTCGTTGGTTTTCGGAAACTACATGGTAACAACGTTTAAAGGTAACGGCTGGCATTACTCCATTAAATTCACTTAACATTGGCAAGGTAACATCTCGTAAATTCTTGATATTGGGGTGTTTTTCTTTAATAATAGCTACCCCTTTTTCACATTCTGTTCGTCGATTATTATATTCAGAATCCCCTAAGGAGTGAGAGACGTTTGTATTTAGTAAGAGTAGTTGATAATCTCCTAAATCAAGTGGAAAATATTCATATTCCAAAGAACGACAATCGAGCAATATCACTTGGTTCTTTTTGCCCATCATGCTAGCAAACTGATCCATAATGCCACATTTGATACCAACAAAATTATGCTCGGCCATTTGCGCCGCCCTAATCAACTGCCATTTATCAAACCCCAATTCAAATAATTCATTTAAAGCAAAAGCTAAACTACATTCCAAAGAAGCAGACGAACTCATCCCGCTACCAATCGGTACATTACCGCCAAACTCGCAATCAAATCCTGTAAATTTTGCCCCTATTTTTTGCAATTCATGCACCACGCCCATCATATAGTTCTGCCACCCACTTTCGACTGGTTTAATATTATTCAAATCAAAATAAGCGACTTCTCCAATATTTAGAGCAATCATACTACATTCAGAAGGGTTTCCATTTTTTTTCAAGTGAACAACGGTTGCTTTATCAATAGCAGCAGGCAATACATATCCGTCATTATAATCGGTATGTTCTCCGATAATATTAATTCTCCCTGGCGACTGTGTTTTTATTGATAAAGCCATATTAATTATTAAAAGCTTAAAATCGTACTTTACAAAAAAGCAGCAATTTCTTTGATTAGAAATTGCTGCACGATATAAAATATTGTATAAAACTAAAAATCAAATTGTTATAAACCTAAAATTACATTGGTTATAAAGAGTATTTTTTAAGCTTATTTTATGAAGTGTAAAAATAACGCTTATCTTTGGAAAATCAAAATTCATTTTTCTTAAAAGGTCTTTCGTGAAAGAAAATACTTCACCGATTTATTATGCAGATGCTACCCCCTTACTACTAGCTGTGGACTGTATTATTTTTGGTTTTGATCGCGATTCGCTGAAACTCCTATTATTTCAACGAAAAGTAGCTCCTTTTCAGGATGAATGGTCATTGATTGGCAGTTTTGTAAAACAAGAAGAAAGTGTCTTAAAAGCAGCAGAGAGAGTCCTTAAAACCCATACTGGATTGACCAATGTTTTTATGGAAGAGTTGGGTAGTTACGGTGAAGTCGAAAGAGACCCAGGTGCAAGGGTTATTTCTATCGCGCATTATGCTTTAATGCGCCTTGCGGAGGAATACAAGCAAATTGACCAAACGTATAAAGCTCAATGGTTTGAGTTTGACCAATTGCCTGATTTAATCTTAGACCACCATCAGATGGTACAAGATGCACTAGAGAAATTACGTCGAAAAACTAGATATCGTCCTATTGGTTTTGAACTATTACCTGAAAAATTTACTATTCCTCAATTGCGGATGCTTTACGAAGTTATTTATCAGCGACCATTAGACCGCCGAAATTTTCGCAAGAAGATATTGTCCATGAAAATATTAGAAAAATTAGAAGAAAAAGATAAAACTAGTTCTCGTAAAGGTGCTTTTTTATACCGCTTTAATCCTGAAAAATATCAAGAAATGGTAAAGCGTGGCGTAGACTTTGTCATTTAGGCTTCTCTATTAATATCTTTCTCTCCATAAATGCATCATAGCAGCATTTACTCTTCATAAACTTCAAGCTTCAAGTTATCTACAAAAACCTCTTTTCCGCTCCCTGCATTCCAAAAATAAATTTTTACATGGTCAAAATCCTTTTTGGGAATACGCATATCTGACCAATTGGCTTGCCATTGCCGTTCGCCCAATTGTCGGTGAATTCGAATAATTCGATTTTTGATGACTTTATCGCCTTTTTCAAATCGAACAATTAATTGGTGCATATTCCAGACACTCCACTCTTTTAATGGGCTATAAAAGTCAGCACTTACTCTTATCCATTTAGGGGCTTTCTCCGTCAATTCTACGATAAAAGGAGGGCTGAATTCTTTTGACTTTTGTAGCAATAAAGCAGATTTACCTGATCTTGCTTGTCGGTTAGAATAGTTGATGGTATCAATCGAATTTTCAAAATCATTCAAATAAACTTGTTGTATATTTTTTCTTTCCCCTTGAAAATCTTCTCTTGTATCTAATAATTTGCGGTCTAAATCGGTTGGATTGGCGTTGGCAAAAATACGCCAATAATAGGCTTTCGTCATTGCTTCTACTTCAAAACCATGTCCATGTGCTTGATAGGTCTGAAAAATATTTAGCCAGATACAAAAAGTAGCAAAAGCTAAAGCTAGCCATTTTTTCCAATTCGTTTGAAAAGCAGCTTCCCAAAAAGCAGCTAATGGAAATAATAAAACCGTATAAGATTGAATCAAGGCTCTTTGCCCAAATGCACCGCCATAGGCCCACACATCCCAAGCAGAAACAATATAAAAATTGAGTGAAAAGAATAGGAAAGACATCCAAAATAAAGACCGATACTTCTTGTAAAGTGGTACAAATCCAATGAGTGCCAATAGCATAATCGGTGTATACCTCAACCAACCTTTTCGGTAACTAATCAATACATTTTTGACATGTGGCTTGAACCAACTAAATCCTTGGTCTTCATAACTATAAACTATCCAATCGCCTGTAATACTTTTCCAATAAAAAAGCTGGATACTACCGACCAAAGCTACGGTCAATATTGCCACCGCTAATTTCTGCCAATGTGCTTGTAAAAAAGACAAACGGTTTATGAGACTAGCTTTGTTTTCAATACCCCATAAAATAGGAATAAGAAAAGCGAGTACATCCGTTGGGCGACTCAAAGCAGCTAAGCCAATACAAAGTCCAATACCAATACTTTTAGAAAAACTGGGGTTTTCATGCCATTTAATACTCAACCAAATTAATAGGGCAAATAAGGTAAAAATCCAGTTATGCACCATAGCACCATCAATCGCTGTATAATTCAAATAATTCGTAGCAGTAGCAACTAAAAGCAAGCTAATTCCCGTAACTATTTCTGAAAAATACCGCCGCAAGATACTTCGGCAAATCCATAAACCTAAGAAGGCTATGAATAAACTGCCCCAACTAATAGCGATTTGGTAAGGCAAAGAAAATCCATCAGGAGGATAATCACTAATCAAAGCATAGGCATGTCCTAAAAGGAAAAATGGCGAATATAATACCGCTAAGCCAATCGAATACTTCATTACATAATTCCCGCTTTCCTCGTGTTTAAAAGCTTGGTAGAACCCAGCCGTAGGCCCATATTTTTTAATAACCTCGTCTTTAAACCCAACTTGTGCTAAATCATCGTAAATAAAATAGGCAGGTAAGTATAAATAATAGCCCATCACATCCCAACTCAAAGTCGCTTCTGTTCCTGGTTTTTCCCATTTAGGATACCAAAGTGCCATGGTTATAATGACTAAGCAAGAAATAAAAAAAGCGCCTAAGGAAAAATGCTTTTGCATAGAGATTTTGATTTACAAGTACAAGTTTAAGGAAAAAAAGCAGACATTTAGAGAAGTCCGCTTTATAAAAACAGAAAATCACTTAGGATTAATTGCCCAATGGGATTTTTTCCTATCTTTCGTTTTCCTTTTCAATCATTAAAAAAAGTATAGATGAAAACCAGTATTAGAGTACAGTTGTCAATTATGATGTTCTTGCAATTTTTTGTATGGGGATGTTGGTATGCGACGGTAGGTAATTACTTATCTCACACTTTGGGCTATAATGGAGCTGTTATTGGAGGTATTTTCAGTACGATTAGTATTGCGGCTATTATTTCTCCACTATTTGTAGGAATTATTGCAGATCGTTTTTTTGAAGCGCAAAGAGTATTGGCCGTTTCACATGTTATTGGAGCTGGAATTCTCTACTACCTTTCTTCGGTTAGTGATCCCGATACTTTTTATTGGGTGTTATTAATCTATTCTATTTTTTATATGCCAACCTTGGCTTTAACCAATGCAGTTTCTTTTTATCAAATGTCGAGCCCAGAAAAAGAATTCCCTGGCATTCGAGTACTAGGCACGATTGGGTGGATTATTGCAGGATTAATTATCAGTTTTGCTAAATTAGAAGCTTCTAGCACTCAATTTATCGTAGCTGCTATGGCTTCTTTAGTTACAGGTTTGTATTGTTTTACCTTGCCAAATACGCCTTCGGAAAGTAAAGGGCAACCAATTAATGTTGGGAAACTATTAGGTCTAGATGCCTTAAAATTGATGAAGAATCGAAATTTTGCCGTCTTGGTGATTAGTTCTTTTTTAGTCTCCATTCCTTTAAATTTTTACTTTGCTTTCGCTAATAATTTCCTCAATGAAGCAGGAATGGAATTTGCGGCTGCCAAGATGACTTTGGGACAAGCGTCTGAGATTATTTTCATGCTCTTAATGCCTTTCTTCTTTAGCCGTTTAGGAGTTAAGAAAATGATTTTAGTGGGGATTTTAGCTTGGATTTTACGCTATGTATTGTTTGCTTATGGTGATAATCAAACGATGGTTTGGATGTTTTATAGTGGTATTTTGTTACATGGAATCTGTTATGACTTCTTTTTTGTTACTGGTCAAATTTATGTTGATAATGAAGCACCAGAGGAAGTTCGGGCAAGTGCGCAAGGCTTGATTACTTTAGCAACTTATGGAATTGGCATGTATTTGGGCGCAATCATTGCTGGACAAATTGTAAACAATTATACCATTATGGAAAATGGTGCAGAAGTGGGGCATGATTGGACACAGATTTGGATGATACCCGCAGGCTTAGCAGTAGCGGTACTCATTATCTTCCTTATCTTTTTTAGAGAAGATGAAAAGATTGCTTAAATATCAACTAATATTGTTCTAGTGCTTCCAGAACTTAAAGTTCGGGAAGCACTTTATGAAGAAACCTACTTGTCAAACGCTTACATGGTTATACTAAAAAACTACTCCCTCAAATCTTATAACACTTTTGGATTGGATACAAAAGCAGCGAATCTACTCAAAGTCCAATCTGTTACTGATTTAAAACAAGGTCTAAAATTATCTTACCAACCTGTTTTTATATTAGGCGGTGGTAGTAATATGTTGCTCACCCAAGATATTGCTGGTTTAGTCATTAAAAATGAAATTAAGGGAATTGACCTTATTGAAGAAACCGAAACAACCGTTACTTTGAGTATTGGCGGTGGCGAAAATTGGCATGAATTAGTGCTTTGGGCAATTGCTCATAATTATGGCGGTATTGAAAATTTATCCTTAATTCCAGGAACTGTTGGCGCTTCTCCCATTCAAAATATTGGGGCGTATGGCGTAGAATTAAAAGATGTTTTTATAAAACTAGAAGCGATTAATATAGCCACTCGGCGAAAGAAAACTTTTAGTAAAAAAGCTTGCCAATTTGGGTATCGAGATAGTGTTTTTAAAAAGCGGTTAAAAGGACAATATTTTATTACGAAAGTATTTTTACAGTTGACTAAAAAGCACCATCAATTGAACATGGATTATGGAGCGATTAAAACGCACTTAGCAGATAATGGTATTGACCAACCTACCATAAAAAATATAAGTGATGCGGTAATAGCCATTCGTTCTAGCAAATTACCTGACCCTGCGGAATTGGGTAACTCTGGAAGTTTCTTCAAAAATCCAGAAATTACTCGGACTCATTTTGAGCAATTACAACAACAGTTTCCCCATATTGTCTCTTACGATTTGCCCAATGGAAAAGTAAAAGTACCTGCTGGTTGGTTGATTGAGCAGGATGGTTGGAAAGGTAAAAAAATAGGTAATACGGGGGCGCATGCTAAACAGGCTTTGGTTTTAGTGAATTATGGAGATGCTACTGGTGCGGAGGTTAAGCGGTTGGCTTTTGATATTATTGCTTCTGTTAAGCAGAAATTTGGGATTTCGTTGACTGCTGAGGTGAATATTATTTGATAGTCATTTCATATTGTCTATACATAAAATACGGCCGTTGTACGAAATTTAAAAAAATGATTCATCCTGATTTAAATCAAATATTTATACTCACAAAATGTATTCTAAATAAATGAAAGTTAGATTGTCTTTAGAACGAACTTTAAACTATTTGGAAGTACTCAGTAAAATTATCTACAAAGTTGAAACACTTATAATTGATTCAAAGAGAATTGAATTATTACCTTTAGTTCCAATTTTTGATAAGAATAAATACATTTTAGAGAATACATGGTTTAGTGTTCACGAAAACTTGATTAACGATATTAATTTTCTTGCTAATAATAGATTAGGATACGAATTTTATGATGAAATTATAGAGTATGAACTCTCTTCTAAAATCTCGATTTACGATAAAGGCTATTGGAACATTAAATACATCATAGGTAATTGTGATTTTGAAGACCTAAAATTATTTTGTAGTAGTTTGTTACAAGACTTTTGTATACTTGTTTTTAGGATACTTGCAATTAATTTTGAAGTTGAAGTATATAAATTAACTAACATGTCTGTTAAAGATAGAGAGTTGAAAGTAGCAACGATTATTGATGGTATTCAAATGAAATTATCTTATGGAGATAAACTAATTGATTTTGTTACTAAAAAACACTTTCTTTTCAAAAGAGAAAAACTAATCCGACTTTTTAACAAATCATTGGACCAAAGTATAAAATCCTTATCGAATAATTTTATATTAATAAATGAAATTGTTAGGTCAACAAAAGAATTACAAGGGCTAAGGAAAACCATTAAAAGTGATGAGAAAAGCAGAACTATACAATTAGCGTCATTAATAAAAAAATATATTGCAAAAGATGAATCTGGTTACGGAGTATCTGAAACAGGAAAAACTATTGGTGAAATCGATATTAAAATAATGAATGATTTTGGAGAAGTTATAAGTTTATGTGAGGCATTTAATTTAAAAAATTCATTTGACAAAACTTCAATAAAAAAACATTTAGCAAAACTCTCTGGATACAATGCTAATGGACTGGATACTATATTCGTAATAGTATTTTCTGAGCTAAAAGAATTCAATAAATCATGGAAAAAATATGTTCAATATTTACCAATTGTGGAAATTCCAAATTATAAATTACTTAGGACATCTGAAATGGATGGAATTTCACCTGCAAGGATAAATATATGTGAAACTGTATATAGATTAAATAGTAAATTAGTAAATGTTTATCATTTGTATGTTGATATGAATTAGAAAAAAAACTGCATACAACGGGGACGACGCGACGACGTTGGGCACTATAAAAGACGAGACATTGCAAGCGATAAAACTATGATAAAAAAAATTCTTCCATTTATTATTATCGGAATGATTGGTTGCAAGACGAATACTGTTACCCTTGATTACTTTGGACAAACTGAACCAGAAACAACTCCTATGATATTCGGAGAAGGTTTAATTTCAAAGAAAGGTCGATTTGAGCATGGGATTTCGTTTACACCCGATACGCGGGAATTAGCATTTGGCGTATTAAAGGAGGATGGCGTTAGTGGAGATATACATTATTCAAAAAAAAATAATGATAAATGGACTTCTCCAGAGCTGTTTAAACCTTTAGCAAAGGACAATGTATTTCTTCCGTATTTTACCCCTAATGGAAAATCTTTACTTTACGCCCAAAGTATCCCTGACACCAACAACTTATATATTACGGATATCTGGAGTATTGAAAAGGTGAATGATAATTGGGATTTTCCTATAAAAATACCAATGCCATTAAGTTCGATAAGCAGAGAAGCTAATGCGAGTATGACAAATGATGGAACCATTTATTTCTCCTCCAATAGAAATTGCGAAGGAAAAGAAAACTGTTACGCTGCCGATTTATTTTATTCAAAATTAGTGGATGAGGAGTATCAAAGTGTAAAAGAAATAGTTGAATTAAATTCTTCAGATGATAATGAAAGTGTATTCATTTCTCCTGAGGAAACCTACCTAATATTTTGTAGCTATACGGATAATGAAACCTTCATGGATTTATATATAAGCTATCGCAACTACAATAATAGCTGGACAGTACCACAAATGCTTGACTCCACCATAAATTCAAAAGATTGGGATAGGAGGCCATTTGTAAGTATTGACAACAATTTTTTATTTTTTACGCGTCTACAAATTGGAGAAAAAGGCTTAACGGAAGCTGATATTTATTGGGTTAATACGTCAAAAGTATTCAAGCCTTTTGTTTACAAGCCGATTTCTGATACCATAGTACAGGTTGGTGAGCAATTCGATTTATCAATTCCTTTAGATTATTTTAAAGACATAGATGATAAACAATTGACTTTAAGCATGAATGAAAATGAATTGGATTGGTTGGAATTTGATAGCCAAAAAATGAAGTTATCAGGATTACCAACTGTAGCAGGAGATTTTGAAATAACTTTTATCGCAGTTGATAAATTCTCGAATAGGACAGAGGATAAGCTAAAAATAACCGTAACAAAATGATTAGGTTGTCCAACAATCTATAAAAAAATAACAATCAAATATGCCCACAACTACCTTCTTCCCAAATTTCCAAAATAAAAAAATCAAAACGTCCGAAACAGAAATCAATCTAGTCATTGGTGGACAAGGACCTCCGTTGCTATTAATTCATGGTTATCCACAAAGTCATATCATGTGGCATAAAGTAGCACCTGCTTTGGCGAAGAACTATACGGTGGTCGCAACTGATTTAAGAGGATATGGCGATAGTGGAAAACCTAGGACAGATGCGGCACATTATCCCTACTCTAAAAGAGCGATGGCAAAAGACCAAGTAGAAGTAATGGCAGCATTAGGCTTTGATAGGTTCAAAGTCATTGGGCATGACCGAGGGGCAAGAGTGGCACATCGAATGGCATTGGATTATCCACAACAAATAGAAAAATTGGTGTTATTAGATATTCTACCTACTTTATGGTTGTATGACCATACGGACCAAGCATTTGCGACCAATTATTGGCATTGGTTCTTTTTGATTCAGCCTTATCCATTACCAGAAATGTTAATTGGCAATAGTTCGAATTTTATGGAGAAAGCTATCTTTGGGCCATTGGCGGCATCGGGTGCTTGTACGCCTGAATCTATCGCTGCTTATAGTCGAACGGTGCATGATAAAGCTATTTTGCATGCTTCTTGTGAAGATTATCGAGCAGGGGCGACGATTGATTTGGTACACGACCGAGCAGATTTTTCCGAACGCATTCAATGTCCTTTACTTATCCTTTGGGGGGCAAAAAATCCAGCTTATCAAAAACAAGATGTGCTTAGTATTTGGAGAGAGAAAGCGATTAATGTGCGTGGAAAGGCGGTTGATTCTGGGCATTTTATTGCAGAGGAAGTGCCGGATAGTTTATTAGCGGAAGTAGCTTCTTTTCTGTGATATTCTATTCCGAGTTACGGATTGTGTGACCTTACTCGCAACCCGTAACTCGCAACTCGATTTTACTTCCCATATTTTTTAATCCAAGCTAATACCCCACCTTCCAAATTTCGCACGTTAGAAAAACCATGCATTTCTAAAATCTGTTGCGCTTTCCCACTTCTTGCACCAGACCGACAATGCACCACAATTTCTGAGTCTTTATGCTCCTCTAAATTATCCACTTCATCCATCACATCACCAAGGGGAATTAATTTAGCGCCTAGGTTAAATTCATCGTATTCGTAATCTTCTCGAACATCAATGAACACAAAGTCCTCTTTTTTGTCTAATTTTTCTTTTAACTCTGTTACCGTAATATCCATATTATTTTAATTTTGATGAATCTTAAATTTTCAAGGTTAATAATTAAGGAATGAAATATAAATAAGTCTTACAATTTGGGGTGTGTATTTTTTCTTTAGGCAAGGCACAAAAAACGGAGTTATGCATTAGTATAATGAGTATTTTTGTAACGCTGCATAAAGGAAAAAGACTAGCCCAAAAGTAATAGTTATTTTTATTCCATTCCTAACTGTACTTTTAAGCTTAAAAAGAATGCAAAAATAATACTTCAAAAGTTCTTGGTATAAAAAAAAGAAGTATCTATAGAATTAAATGTAAGCTTTATACTATTTTTAGGATTATTGCGAACAGAACTAATTAATTCGAGACTATATTATAAGTTTCGTAACCCGTTAAACACCTACGAATGCCAATACTACGATTAGAAAATGTGATTAAAACCTATGAAAACCATACTGCGGTGAATAATGTCAGCTTTGACGTTCCCAAAGGCAGCGTTTTTGGTTTATTAGGACCAAATGGAGCAGGAAAAACCTCGCTCATTCGAATTATTACCACCATTACGGGCGCCGATTCTGGTGCAGTTTATCTAGATGGTGAAAAATTAAACAGCAATCATCCAAGTCAGATTGGCTATATGCCAGAAGAACGTGGCCTCTACAAAAAGATGAAGGTTGGAGACCACCTAATGTATCTTGCCCAATTAAAAGGTTTATCTAAAAAAGCAGCGAAAGAACAAATTCACTATTGGTTTGATAAATTTAGTATTACCGATTGGTGGGATAAAAAGGTAGAAGAACTTTCTAAGGGAATGCAGCAAAAGATTCAGTTTATTGCAACCGTTATCCACCGACCTAAATTATTAATTTTAGATGAGCCTTTTTCTGGTTTAGACCCAATTAATACCAATTTGATTAAGTCGGAAATTGATGAAATGAACCAAAATGGGACAAGCATTATTTTTTCTACCCACCGTATGGAGCAAGTAGAAGAAGTTTGTGAACATATTGTCTTAATCAATCAAGGACAAAAAATACTAGAAGGAAAGGTTGCGGATGTTAAAAATCAATTCAAAGATAATTTGTACAAAATTAAATATACAGGCAGCTTACCTGACAATTTACAAATGACGGATGCTGCGGATGATTCTTATAAAATCATCGGACAAGGCAAAAAATCTATTACCGTTCAAGTAACGGAAGAAAGTGCTTCCAATAAATTATTGAATTACCTTATTAGCAAGGGCGTTCATATCCAATCTTTTAATGAAATTTTGCCAACGCTGAACGAGATATTTATCAAGCAAGTTGGTGAAAGCGAAGAGTAGGACAGTAGGCAGTATTGCAGTTTGCAGTAAAACAGTTTGCAGTTTGCAGTTTCCTAATCAAGTTTCAATTTAAAAATTGAGCAAACAAGCACCTTTTGAAAATTGTTACTTGAAAATTTTAAACCCGCCAGCCTGACGACTAGTCGGGCAGGTTGAAAATTAAAAAAGCACCTCTAATGAATAAATTGTGGTTAATCGTCCAAAGAGAATACCTCACAAGGGTTCAAAAAAAATCCTTTATTTTAACGACTTTATTAATTCCTTTCTTTTTCCTTCTGTTTATCGTCGTTGTGAGTTTCATTTTTAGTTATGAAGAAAATGAAAAAAACAAAATTGCCATTATCGACGAGGCTGGCATTATGAATAAAACGATGAAGGATGAAAATGATTTATATTTCTCCTTTCCGAATGAAGGCTTAGCTAGTTTAAAAGAGAAAGTAGCCAATAAAGAATATAATGGTGTCTTAGTGATTCCGAAACCTAGTAGCATAGAAGTAAAAGATTTTACGGTCAATTATTATACAGAAGACCAGTTGAGTTTGACAACGCAAATATCGCTAGAACGAAAAATAGGACGTAAAATTAGAGATTATAAAATAGCAACTTTAGGCTTAGATAAGAATCAACTGGAAACGTTACAAAGTAATGTGTCCATTGACCCCGAACCGATTAAAGAAGGGGCACAAAATCAAAGTTCTATTACGGGGAATATTCTAACCGCAGTCGGTATGATGCTCGGTTTTATTATGGTGATGATTATTTCCATCAATGGTTCTCAAGTGATGATGGGGGTTATGGAAGAAAAAACCAATAGAATTGTGGAAGTGATGGTTTCTTCGGTTAAGCCTTTTGAATTAATGTTAGGAAAATTGATAGGCATTGGTGGGGTGACGCTCACTCAAATGGCGATTTGGGCGATTCTTTTCCCCTTAATTTTTCTTGGGGCGCAGTTATTTATGGGCATTGATACTGCCCAAACACAAGTAGAAATGGCTACCGCAGGTTCTGGCATTAGTGACGAACAAGCACAGGATATGGCCTTACAAATCTTTACAGAGATTAGTGCCATTAATTGGTGGTTGATTATTCCTGCTTTTATTATCTATTTATTGCTTGGCTTTTTTATGTATAGTTCTTTGTATGCCGCAGCAGGTTCTGCGATTGGCGATGATTTAAGTGAAGCGCAAAAATTGACCCTGCCTTTAACGTTGCCGATTATCTTATCCTTTTATACGATGATTCCAGCGATGCAAGCACCGAATGGTACTTTAGCTACTTGGGGGTCTATCTTCCCGATTAGTGCGCCTTTCATTATGCCTGCGCGATTGGCATTCGACCCACCGATGTGGCAAGTGGCTTTGTCTTTGATTTTATTAATCGGTACGACTGTCTTTTTTGTCTGGATTTCTGGTCGAATTTATCGAGTTGGTATTTTCTTATACGGGAAGAAAGTTACTTTTACGGAGATGGGGAAGTGGTTGTTTTATAAGGATTAAGTAGCTTAGGTCTCTGACCTGAGTAATCATAGTGGAATAAAAAACGCTAGGCTTTTGATGAAGTCTAGCGTTTTTTTATTAGTATTAATTTAGATGAATTTTTAATTCATATTTGAAATCATCTTCTGATTCCCATTGCCCTATAATTTTTGCATTCTCTTCCGTATAGTTCAATAAGCTATTATTATTTTGTTTAAGAAATTCATAGAAAGTATAATCTCTCTCTTTAGCCTTTCTTATTTTAGATATTGCCTCCTCTATTTGAATTTCACTAAACCCTTTTCTTTTCAAATCTGTTATTGTGTAAGCTAAGCTATTAGAAAGATAATTTCTTAGACTTGAAATCAAAGTCGATAGAACAGCATTACCTAGTATGAAAATTTCAAACCTAACTGGTCTATTATCTAAAATTAATGACGGATTATAATGATGCTTAAGTTCCGTATTATTAATGATTTGTTCCTGAGTAAGAAATAAAGTTCCTTGATTATCCGTAGGTATAGAATTGTAAGTATAATACCCGCCTGAGTTTCCAATGTAAATATTTAAATGAAAAAGCACATTTTCTATTTCTAAATTATTTCCTTCTAAATCTTTTAATTGAAGAGTAATAGATTTTGGTAAAATAATGTGTTTCTTTTTTGTGATTTCAGAAATCTCTTTTAGAAACTGCTCCTCTTTTTTATTTTTCATTTGATTGTTTTATTTGGTTACTAATGCGCCTCCAACCAATTCGCCCCAGTATCCATGCCCACCAAAATAGGCACTTTCAAACCAGGCATCGCTTCCTTCATATTCTTTTCAATAAGCGGCATCACCGTTTCTGCTTCCGATTTATGCATATCAAAAACCAATTCATCATGTACTTGTAGAATCATTTTGGTTTTGAAATTCCCATCTGTTAAAGCTTTTTGCACTTTAATCATCGCCATCTTTATCATATCCGCTGCTGTTCCTTGAATCGGGGTATTTACCGCATTTCGTTCTGCGTGACTCCGAATCATACCATTTTTGGAATTGATATCTCTTAAATGCCTTCTTCTGCCCATTAGGGTTGTTACAAAACCATCCTGCTTTGCTTGTTCGACTACCTTATCCATATAGGTTTTGAGTCCTTGATAACGAGCAAAATATTTCTTGATTAACTGACTTGCTTCTTTTCTAGGAATGCCTAATTGCTGCGATAAATTAGTGGCTCCTGCTCCGTAGATAATACTAAAGTTAACGGTCTTGGCATTTCTTCTTTCATCTGGAGTTACTTCTTCTAAGGTCTTATCATAAACTCTTGCCGCCGTTGCTTGGTGAATATCTTGTCCTTTTTGGAAGGCTTCCAACATCGCTTCGTCTCCACTTAATTCTGCAATCAAACGCAATTCTATTTGAGAATAATCCGCTGCTAATAAAATATACTCCTCACTTCTTGGAATAAACGCCTCTCTGACCTTTCTACCTTCGGGTGTTCTAATCGGAATATTTTGTAAGTTCGGATTATTAGAACTCAATCGACCTGTAGCGGTTAAGGCTTGATTAAAAGAGCTATGAATTCTACCTGTTTTTGGGTTGACCATGTTGGGCAAAGCATCTACATAAGTAGATTTTAACTTAGAGTAACTTCGATATTTTAAAATTTTATTGACGATTTCAAAATCATCTGCCATCTCTGCCAATTTCTCCTCACTCGTAGAATACTGTCCAGATTTTGTTTTTTTCCAGCGATACGGTAAGCCCATTTTGTCAAAAAGGACCTCTCCTACTTGTTTGGGGGAGGAAATATTAAATGGTGCGCCTGCATCTTTATAGATTTCTGCTTGAGCTGCTTTAATGATGATATCCAATTCTTTAGAATAGGCTTCTAAATATCCTACATCCAAATTAATTCCATTATATTCTAACTCGACCAAGACTTTCATTAATGGTTCTTCCATCTCGGTATAGAGTTTTTCTAAACCTTCTTCTTTCAATTTTGGTCGAAAGTATTCTCCTAATTGCAACGTAATATCCGCATCTTCGCCAGCATACTGCACCACTTTTTCCACAGGTACTTGACGCATACTCATTTGATTCTTTCCTTTTTTACCAATCAAAGTCGTAATGGAAACAGGCTGATATTTCAAATAAGATTCTGCGAGGTAATCCATTCCATGTCGCATTTCTGGTTCAATCAGATAGTGTGCTAACATGGTATCAAAAAAAGCACCGCCAACTTCTATGCCGTACCATTTTAAAACAATACAATCGTACTTTAAATTCTGTCCTACTTTTTCAATTTTTTCGTCTTCTAGCACTTCTTTAAATTCCGCTACAATCGCCATTGCTGTTTCTTCATTCGCAGGAATGGGCACGTAAAACGCCTCCGTTGCTTTAAAAGAAAAAGCAATACCGACTAACTCTGCACTATTCGCATCAATACTAGTTGTTTCTGTATCAAAACAAAAAGAGGTTTCTTTTTTCAATTGCTCAATTAAAGCTTTGCGCAATTCAGGCGTATCGGCTAATTGATAATCATGCTCCGTATTTTCGATATTCTTTTCTGCTACGGAATGTGCTGCTGGTTCGTTCACGTAGCGTTTCGCTTCGGCATTGGCTATACCCGCCGCTATTGGATTTCCAAATAAGTTGCCTTGTTGACCAGCTTGGGTACTTGCCGTAACGCCTAAAATAGATTTCGCTAATGACCTAAATTCTAATTCTTTAAAAACCTTTTCTAATCGTTCTCTATCAAAAGCTTCTATTTCGTATCGCTTAGCATCAAATTGAATCGGCACATTTAAATCAATAGTCGCTAACTGCCTAGACAATCGACCTTGTTCCGCAAATTGAATGACTTTTTCTTTTTGTTTTCCTTTTAATTGGTCGGTATTGGCTAAAAGTCCTTCTATCGAATCAAATTTAGCCAATAGTTTCACGGCTGTTTTAGCTCCAATTCCTGGAATACCAGGAATATTATCTACTGCATCTCCTTGTAAGCCTAAAACATCAATTACTTGATCCACTCGCTTGATTTGCCATTTTTCTAAGACTTCCTTTTCTCCTAAAATTTCTACCCCATTGCCCATTCTAGCAGGCTTGTACATGAACACTTTATCAGAAACTAATTGGGCATAATCCTTATCGGGGGTCACCATAAATACCTCAAATCCTTCTTTCTCTGCTTGTTTAGCTAAAGTACCAATGACATCATCTGCTTCGTAGCCTTCTTTAGTGACCACAGGAATTTTAAATCCTTCTATAATCTCTCGAATATAAGGCAAGGCAATGGTAATATCTTCTGGTTGTGCCTCTCGATTCGCTTTATATTCTGGGTACATTTCATTTCGGAAAGTCGGTCCACTTAAATCAAAAGCGACGGCAATATGCGTAGGGTTTTGATTACGAATTACGTCCCATATAAAACGAGTCATGCCCATCATGGCAGAAGTATTGACGCCTTTGGAGTTGATTAATGGGCGAGCAATAAAAGCGTAGTGTGCCCGATATACAAGGGCGTGACCATCTAGTAAAAATAATTTCTTTTCAGCCATTTTTTATGAATTAGAAGGTATTTAGTAGGCATACCTTGTAGTTTTCTTAGAAAATCCAAAAATAGGGATTTAATTGGTAGGAAATTATACGTAATGGGATTTTCAAGGGTTTTCTTATAAAAATAGAATAGCTCCCTTTTTGGCAATTTTCAATTTATAATTTTGGCACTTTGGTAAAAAGTGTGGGTATCTAAAAATGGGAAACGACTCCCAAGAGTCGTGTTACTTACTCATCGTAAGGGTAAAGTAACACGACTCTCGGGAGTCGTACGCTTTATAATCGATTCACAGTCTTCACTATAGAGTCATAATTTATATAAGAAGACACTTTTGCATTATGTCAAAAAATCAACAAACTTTAGTTTGGGAAACCAGTACAAAAGAATGTAGTAATCCTTCTTTTGATATAGCGTTAATAGGAAATAATATTTTGCCACCGAATCTTTAATGATTGATTATCAAAGTTAAAATGCAAAAAATAAATTACCAATTTACTTTAAGCTTTATAGCAATAATACTGTTTTTCTCTACTGTCCAAACTAGAGTAGTCGCACAAACAGACCCTGCTAAACCAAATATTCTATTAATCATTGCGGATAATTTAGGAGTGGATGCTTCCAATGGATATCAAGATAGTGACGTTTTGCCAAATACGCCAAATTTCTTATTTGATATTAGCGGAAAACAAGTCGCCAAAACGCAATTGCCCAAAGGGAGTACTACGAATACTTTAGGGGTTCAAAGGTTGAATAATGGTCATTATATTTTAGAACTAAAGGAAGGAAATCATCGAAGTCAGCATAAAGTGCAAATTATGAAGCATGATTGATTTAAAGTTCCGAATAATATTATAAAATACGCTTTATACGCAAAAAAGGTGATACTCAAATGAGCATCACCTTTTTTATTTTTCTTCAAAGATATTTTATAATTCCTTTCGTAATCGAGCAACAGGTACATTCAGTTGTTCTCGATATTTAGCCACAGTTCTTCTGGCGATGTTATAGCCTTTTTCCCGTAGCATATTTTTTAATTTTTCATCAGAAAGTGGCTTTCGCTTATTCTCGTCACTAATTATGTCGGTCAATATTTTCTTCACTTCCAACGTAGAAACTTCTTCGCCATTCTTAGTCATCAAAGATTCAGAGAAGAAATCTTTTAATCGTTTAGTCCCAAATTCTGTTTGCACAAATTTACTATTAGCAACTCTAGAAACTGTCGAAATATCTAAGCCTGTAATCTCCGCAATATCTTTCAATATCATCGGACGCAAAGTCTTTTGATCACCAGATAAAAAGAAATCATATTGATATTGTAGAATTGCGTACATCGTACGATACATCGTTTGCTGGCGTTGGCGAATAGCATCAATAAACCACTTAGCAGAATCTATTTTCTGCTTGATAAACATCACTGCTTCTTTCTCTTGCCGATTCGCTCTTTTTCCTTTTTGGTTGACTTTATAAGAAGTCAACATATCTTTATATTGATCGTTGATTCTTAAGTCTGGCGCATTTCTAGAATTTAAGGTTAAATCTAATTCACCATCTCTATTGACAATAATAAAATCAGGAACGATATAATGTGAATTCTTTCTATTCCCTCCACCGTTATGCCCACTAGCAGGCTTTGGATTTAGTTTTAAAATTTCATCAATTGCATATTTTAAATCTTCATCATTAACACCTAACTGTCGCTTTAATTTGATGTAATGCTTTTTAGAAAATTGGTCAAAATAAGCAGTAATAATTTTTAAGCCATTGGTAATTGCTTTTCGTTCAATAACCGATAAGTCTCTGTCCTCTAATTTATTATCTAATTGAATCTTAAGGCATTCTTGTAAATCTCTAGCACCTATTCCTGCGGGCTCAAACCGCTGAATCTTACTTAATAGGTCATTAATTTCTTTTTCAGAGGTCGTAATGTTTTGCGAAAACATTAAATCATCAATAATAGCAATAGGCTCTCTTCTTAAGTAGCCATCGTCATCAATACTTCCGATGATTTGTGCTGCTACTTTGTATGCTCTTTCACTGTCTAAGTTCAATAAGCCCAATTGTCGCTCTAAAGATTCGTGAAAAGAATTCTCTACGGCAATAGGAATAGATTTGTCTTCTTCTTCGATATTATAATTATCACTTCTCAATTTATAAGAAGAAGGATCATCTTCGATATATTCCGTTAAATAATCATCTAATTCAAATTCATCGTCTTTTACTGACTCTGGTTCAGGTTCGGTATCAACGTTTTTTTCCTCTCCGTTACCATAATTATCATCGACGTCTTCACCTACATCAATTATTTCTTCTTGATCCTCTGACTCCTCTAAAGCTGGATTCGCTTCTAACTCTTCTTTGATTCTTTGGTCTAAAGTAGCCGTAGGAATCTGCAACAGTTTCATTAATTGAATCTGTTGTGGGGATAGCTTTTGAAGGAGTTTGTGACTTAAACTCTGTTTTAATAACGGATTTGCCATGGTTTGTTGCTGTATCTTTAGGTTTGTGCCGTTTATTATTTATCTCAAAAAGGGGAAAATTAAATACTATTAGCTGGATAACATTTGTAGAAATTGGTGATAATTTGGGGAAGGGTCAATTCAATGCTTCTTTTAATCACCTTAACTTCTTGCAATATAAGCCTTTTTATAGCACTTTATCCAGCTTTGAAGCAATTTTTTTATCAAAAACCTTGCCAAAAATATATAAAACGTTCTTTATCAAGCTTTTGTTCTAAAAAGTATTTCTTTTCTCTCGAGAAAACAACTAAAATACTTTTTAAAATTGGTTGCTATCTTCTTACGAAAGTAATCTATTAGTGTTTTATAAATATTTAAATAACTAAAAATAATTGAGATACAAAAAATAAGACAGGTATATTTTTTTACAGAATCAGAAAGACTTAAGAAATGATTAAGGAAAGCAGGCGTATTAAATATTTTTATTTTTTGTATAAATTATTTTTAATAACAACTATAACCCTATTTTCCTACAGAAATTGAAAGTCACAAATTAATTAAAATCTTAAAAAAGGGCTAAAAGCCACCAAAAGCATCCACATTATTTTTACTGTAAGGAATCTTTAAAGCATCGAGTGGCGCATTCTTAACTTTAATGGTAAAATAATAAGTACCCCGTTGTGGTTGCCAAGAAAAAAAGGCTTCCCAGCAATGCAAATCTCTGGTAATGCGCAAGTCGGGATAAGTCGTTCGTTTATTTTTAAAATCATAACCAATATTGCCTACACCAACACCCCAATTTTCTGTTAACTTAATCTGTTGAATCGTTACATTGATAGAATGCGTTCTAATTTCCCAATTTGTTTGTTGATTATTATCCTTAGCAGCATTAAAAACTAGCGAATGATTTAAATTAAATCCTTCTAAAAATTTTAAGAAACCATCCTGTGGTTGAGGTGGTTCATTTTGCCCATTCGAGCCTCTACGGTTACCGCTTTGTGCATCACGACTACTGCTGCTACGGTTAGTAGCAGGGCTATCTTTTTTAAATAACTTCTTTAAAGTACTTACAGACATTCGAGTATTAAATCGAAAATCTGATCGTAAAAATCTTAGTGGTTTACCATTCTCTCGCCAATAAAACTTATTCACCCGTCGATTATTAGCATTGACGGCATAAGGATCCCAACTTGCTGAAATGCTAATAGTAGTCATTCCTTTAAAAAGTCTAGTCGTCCCACTTGCGCCTACTGTACTAAACTTAAGTGAATCTGCCGCAAAATTATAATTCCCACCAATCCTAATATTGTCAAATATTTTTAGCTTCTTATCTATCGAATCTTTCTTTGAATAATACTTCGCTTCAAAAATATTATTTAAGGAATAATTCATTAACATCTGCCGTTTACCTGACCTCGGCGTACCGTAAACACCTCCTTGAAAAATATTATAAGTTGATCGATCATTAAAATCTTCTCGAATATCTGTATCTACGGTATCCACTCCACTACGAAAAAAACCATCTCTATTAATATAAGCTGGAATATAATTTAAAGAAATACTTGGCTTAACGGTGTGTCGAATTCCTTTTAATCGCCCTCTTTTGAACTGTACTGTACCATATATAATCGTGTTAAAGGAAACACCTGTCGTGAATCCTCTAAAGGGCGCTGCACCAAAAATCGTGTCGGTTAGCACAGAACCATAACCAATAGTATCTAAAACATTTTCCGACGTATCCAGTTCTGTTTCTATCGTAGGGTCAAAATTTTTGCGAATGGTATTAAAATTCCAAACTTCTTCTAAACGAGCGTTTGGAGAAACGTTGATATATTTCAATAAATTAAAATTCAAATCTGTACTTACGTCATGTTTAAACCCAAAGCGTGCATCATTTAGTGTCTGTTGGGAAAACAACGTCGTATCTGTAGCAACAAATTTATTTTGAGCTTGGGCATTATACCGAACAGAAACTTTTTCATACCATTTTTCTTTGCTCCCGCTACTTCCTTTCTCCTTAAAAGGATAGACTCTATCCATTTGAAAGTTTAGCGTTGGCAAGCTAATATTTACTTTGTTCGTCTGCGTATTTTGAGAGTGACTCATATTCGCAGATAATCGAAACGGTTTACCGGGAAAACGCTGACTATAGGATACATTGGAAGAAAGCTGATTTTGTAAAACACTTCTAGCATCATTATTATTGATGCGTTGAAATCCATTTCCTTGGATATTGACATTACCGCTTAATTGTCGAGTAGGATGCGCTTTGCTGTCTTGATTATGGCTCCACCGAATTGCATAAGACTTAGTTCGGTCAGGTTCGCCAATACTTTTTCTACTAGAATAAGATAGCCTAAAATTACCATTATATTTATAGCGTCTTCGATATCTAGAATCAGCCGTAATGCCCCAAGTCCCATGCCAATATATCTGACCTGTAGCTCGCAAGTCAATGAAATCACTAATCGGAAAATACCACCCAACTCCATCTAAACCAAAACCCCATTGTGGTGAATATTCATAGCCTTGTGGAAAAATTAGTCCTGTACTTTTAAATTGTTTTAATGGAAACACTGCAAAAGGTAAAACTAATGGCAAAGGAATGCCACCAATTTCTAAATTGGACGGCCCTGCTACTACTACTTTGTTTGCAATTACTTTTTGTTTACCACTTCTTATTCCATAATGAGGGTGCGGCAAATCGCAAGTTGAAAAAATCGCTCTTCTATTGTACAAAATATTCTCTGTCGCAATAGAATCTTTAATTCGGATTTCCTTAGAAATAAATTTAGTTTTCGTACCTGTCAAAAACAAATTACTTTGAGTCGTAGAAACGCCAAAAACAAGTCCTTTTTGCGATTTAAAATTATAGCGCATTTTAGTCGCTTTAAAATTTTGCGCCCCATCCGTAAATTCTGGTTTTCCTGCAATTTTACCAATACTATCAACATGCATTTGCGCTACCGCAATATTGCTATCTAAATCCACCACTATATATCCTGCTTTCAATTCAATCCCTTGATATTTAACAAACGCATCTCCATAAAGGTGCATCTTGTTTTCCGCATTGTCAAAAACCATGGTATCTTTTGAGCCAAATTCTACCTTTTCATCCAAGGCATTTTCAGATATATTGACTGATGGTTCGGTAGTAGTCGTTGTAGGAAATGTCCTAGGTCTTTGTGTAGGAGGAAAGGTGTCCTTAGGCGGCATTAAAACACCACTAGAATCAACAGGTTTCCCTTTAGGCAAGGTATCTATTTGCCCATACATTGTTTGAAAACAAACAAAACCTAAAAAAAATAAACAAGCAAGCGTTTCTTTCAACCGAATAAATGATTATCTTGTGTAAAAATTTTACTTTTACCGAAGTAATATAAAAGGATAAATTCCTTATTTAGACATTCCAAGGTTTTTAAAACACTTGAAGGTCTGCGATAAACAAAACAGAAAATTATTGTATGCAAATTATTAGTCCAATTTAAGAATGGCAAATTCTAGAAAAGGAATAACCTATTATTAACGCCATTTTAGATAATACTACTATTAATTTGGGTTCAATGCTAAAAAGTGTAAACTAAATGTTCTCCCCTTTCATCTCCTCCGCTTTGTCCGTTCACTCGGAAAAGTGCTTTACAAAGAAACTTAGCTTACAACCAAAAATTTACATTACAAAAAACAACTAACAAAAGTTAGCTGCCATTCATAATGGTGCTATTATGCTGTTTAGACTTTATTTCTTGACTTTGATTGCAATTTACAGACACTATGAAAAAGGCTTTACGAATTAATTTATTACTAAGTATTTTACTATCTTTTTATGCATTTACTCCTCTGAATCATTCAGAGCAAACATTTTATTTGGCTAGTAAAACTACGCTTTCTGTAAAAGAAAGCAAAGATAACGAAATCGGTGCTAATGGCTATCGAATTAAAACCATTGTATTGGATGCAGGACACGGTGGAAAAGATGCTGGTTGCAGTGGAAAAACATCCAAGGAAAAGCACGTTGCTTTAAACGTTGTACTGAAGCTTGGTCAAGCCATTAAAAGGCAATTTCCTTCCATCAACGTTATTTATACTCGAAAGACAGATGTATTTATCCCTCTTTATAAAAGAGCTGCCATCGCCAATAAAAATGACGCTGATTTATTCATCTCTATTCATTGTAACGCCTTCGGACATAAAGCACACCTAGTACATGGTTCGGAAACCTATGTAATGGGCCTCCATACTGCCGAGCATAATTTAGATGTCGCTCGCCGTGAAAATGAATCTATTTTATTAGAAGACGATTATCAAAAAAACTATCAGGGCTTTGACCCAAATTCTGATGAAGGGCATATCTTTTTATCCATGTTCCAAAATGCATTCTTAGATAAAAGTATTCAATTCGCAGAAAAAGTAGAAGCTAAAATTAAAGTAAAAGCACAACGAAAAAGTAGAGGTGTTAAGCAAGCAGGTTTTGTCGTCTTAAAAGAAACGACCATGCCAAGTGTTTTAATAGAAACAGGCTATCTGACCAATGCAAAAGAAGAGGCTTTTTTAGCAACTAATGCAGGACAAAATAAAATGGCGAATGCTATTTTTGAAGCATTTATAGATTATAAAGTAGAAGTAGAAGAACATACTTCCATACCGCTTACTGAATTAAGACCACAATCTGTTGCATTAGTGACCCCTGTTACGAACAGTACGCCAATCAGGCATACTAGACAACATACCAGAACTGTTCCTCAACAAAGGACTCTTCAACCTCAAGTTAATCCTCAACAGCAAATAGCAAAACCAAGAGCTGTTCCGACAAGCCTAGTTGTTGCAGAAAAACCTATCGTAGCCAATCGGCCAAAAACAATGGTTGTTCCTAAGGCTGTGGAATTACCAAAAGCAGAAAAACCTGAAATTATTTTTAAGATTCAATTAGCTGCTTCTCCTGCTGAATTAGAAACTTCTAATCAAAAATGGAGCAAAATTCAATTTGTAGAAGTTCGGAAAGAAAAGAATTTATATAAATATTTGACGGGAAGTCATACCGATTATAGTATCGCATTAAAAAATAGAAATGAAATATTAACTAAAGGATTTAATGGCGCATTTATCGTTGCGTACAAAGATGGGCAGCGAATATCGCTACAAGTGGCAAGGGGAGAGATAAGTGTAGGCGGTAGATAGTAGCATAAAATTCAAGTATTAGGAATGAGGTGATAAATTGGGCTAACCTCCTAAAACTTATCACCTCATTAACTAATAATTTCACGGCTACATTTTATAAGTTTTCCGTTTTTTAGCGTTCTTTCTATTTTTAGGAGTTGTTCCTTTTTCTAGTCCCTCTTCTTCCATTCTCAAACTATCTGGCATCGGGAACATAAAAAAATCGCCTTTCATCAACGGTTCCATCATTTTTTCTATTTCAGATAAATCCATTTTAGACATATTTTCCTCCATCATTTTCATCATACCTTCCATATCCATTTGACTCATTTGGCGTTCCATCATCTTTAGCATTTCATTCATGTCTATATCATTCGGCATGATTAAATTATCCGAATTAAAACCTTCTGGCAAAGTGAAGTTCTTTAATAATAAAGTATCCATTTTAAAATCTTCAAAGTTGAAATTCTTTAGTTGTTCTTGCATCTCTATTCTCATTTTCTCCATTTCTTTTTGCATTTCTTGTGCATCCACTTGTGCAAAAGAAGCAGTTTGAAGAAAAAGACCAATTGCTAATATTAATAAAAATCTCATGTTTTTAATTTTGATAACTATTTGATGTAATTTGCTGTTGTACCAAACAATACTTTTTGGATACTACACTTATTAAGACATAAAAATAAGGCAAAAAAGTGTTAAGAATCTTTTAAAATTAATTTCTTTAGCATAACTAACCATGATTCTAGTAATATTCGATGTAGATGGCACTTTAGTTTTTTCCGAAAAAAAGGATAGCCAATCTTTTGCGGACACTTATCAAAGGGTATATAATCGACCTTTCCCAACAATTGATTGGAAAAAATATCCGCATGTTTCAGATACCACTATTTTTAAAACAGTTATTCAGGAACATTTTGATAGAATTCCTGATGAAGCGGAAGAGGAAAGTTTTCGACAAAAATTTGTAGCGAATATTATTGAAAATAGAAAAAAGACACCCGCTGAATTTAAGCAAGTTCCTTATGCCAAACAAACAGTAGATAAACTCCTAGTTGATGACCGTTTTGTCGTTGGAGTAGCTACAGGGGGGTGGAAAGCACCCGCAATTGTAAAGCTAAATTTTGTCAATATTATAACCGACCAACTAATCATCACAGGCGCAGATGGCAAGGTAACTAGAGAAGATATTACGAATGAAACGATTGATAAAGCTAAAAATCTACACGGGGAATTTAATAGAATTGTTTATGTAGGGGATGCGATTTGGGACTTTACGACTACCCAAAATATGGGTTTGCCTTTAATTGGTATTCGCCGAAAAGGAGATGTTGATTTTTTTCAGCAATTAGGGGTTCAAGCTGTTTTACAAGATTATGAAGATTATCCTCGATTTCTCTCTTATTGCTTAGGTTAAATTTTAGCCTTGAAAAAAAGCCATAATCAGAACTAACAAACTCACAGGCAAATGTTCTGCCAAAGCAATTCGTAACGACTTCAATGCCTTAGAAATTTGATTCTCCACCGTTTTCATAGAAATATCCAATTGTGCTGCAATTTGTCGATAAGACATTTCTTCAAAACGACTTAAGACAAACACCAATCGACATCTTTCTGGTAAATTATCAATAGCTGCGTTAATTTCTTGTTGTAAATTATCTGCGGCTAGTTCCTGAATAATACTGTCCGTTTTGCTGACTAATTCTTCTTTAGCTGGTGCATTTCGGAAGTCAATTTTCTGGTCTCGAATATAATTTAAGGCTTTATTTAAGGCGGCTCTTTTTAGGTAGGCTTTAAGGGAAATAGTAATTTTTAACTGTTCTCTTTTTTTCCATACTTCGTAAAAAACTTCTTGGGCTAAATCTTCAGTAATCTGCGTATCTGAAATAATTCGATAGACACTTTTGCACAAAAAAGAATAATGCTTCCGAAAAATTAAATCAATAGCCAGTTCCCCATCTGTAAGCAGCAGGGAAAGCAATTCTTCATCAGTATAATTGGATTTTTTTAGCAAATGGCATTAATAGTTGAGTGATTAATATTTCATTTACTTTCGTTTCTATTTGATTTGCTAAATCTAACAGACCTGCCCGCACGCAGTCTGGCGGGTTTAGCAAATCATTGGGGCTTACAATTGCATCTTATTCAATCTAGACATCGCTCGTTTATTATCTTTTTCCTTGATAGATTGTCGTTTATCATGCGTCTTTTTACCTTGTCCTAAGGCAATTTCGACTTTTACTAAACCACGTTCTCCAAAATAAAGTCGATAAGGAATAATCGTTAATCCTTTTTCTTTAACTCGCTTTTGCAGTTTTCTTAATTCCTGCCTTTTTAGTAATAACTTCCGTTCTCGACGGTCTTCATGGTTGTTATAAGTGCCATGTCTATAAGGAGAAATAAACATACTCATTAAGTATAATTCATCCCCTTTAAATCGACAATAGGCGTCACTTAAATTGACACTTCCGCCTGTACGAATAGATTTAATCTCCGTTCCTAGCAACATAATCCCTGCTTCATAATTGGAAATAAAGCTAAATTCATAAGCTGCTTTTCTATTGACGACCTCTCTTAGTCCTTTATTCTTATCTGCCATAATTTTGCCATCTATCTTTGATACCTACGGCATCTATTTTATTATTTTCTGCTTATAGTCTTGATGAGTCGGATAATACCTAGGTCATCGGTAGGGCGTAAACCCCATTTTTCTTCAATCTTATTTAATTGCTTAATTAATATTCTAGGATTTTGATAAATATTCATCTAGATTACCAAACCGATAGTTACAAACTATAGTTCATTCCCCACGAATTTATTAGCCCCACGAATTTCAGTTATCCTATTATTTATTCAATTCAATAATACTCATCAAAAACTATGTGCACTCTATGAACTATGTATATGTAACTATGTGGTAAAAACCAAACTCCGCTCGTAAAAAAGTAACTTCGTGCCCTCTAGGAACTCCGTCTCTCCGTAGTGAAAAAACTAAAAACTCCTAGTCCATCAAAGCTTCATAAATCAAATCCTGTATCCGTGGTCGAAAATCCCCAGAATACAACTTCCTATTTTTCATAGTCGGATAAGTTCGATTCGACAAAAATACATAGATTAAATTATTATCTGGGTCTGCCCAAGTACAAGTACCGGTAAAACCTAGATGACCAAAGGTATTTCGAGATGCTTTTTTGGAAAAATTAGGGTTTCGGTTAGGATTTAATTCAAACATATCAAAACCGATGCCTCGACGGGTAGAATACTCATGTCGTTGGGTGAATAATTTAACCGTTTCTGGAGAAAAATATTGTTTACCACCATAATAACCTTCATTTAAAAGCATTTGCATGATAATCGCAATATCATTCGCATTGGCAAATAAACCTGCGTGACCACTCACGCCTCCCAACATCGCTGCACCCATATCATGCACATAACCATGTATCTTTTGTTGTCGCCAATATCTATCTTCTTCGCTTGGGACAATTCTATTTCTAGAAAATTTATCCAATGGATTATAAGTTGCAGTAGTTAATCCCAAAGGTTGATAAAAGGTTTCTTGCACATATTCATCAATCGGCTTACCAGATAACTCTTGGACAATTGCTGCTGCCAAATAAAACCCTAAATCACTATAGACATATTTGCCTCTTGGCTTCACTTCCGATTCATATATCTGTTTCCAAATTTCTTTCTCGTATTCCGTCTTCATATACAAATTCGTCGCTACTGGTGTTTCATAGCCATTATTCGGACTAAATTGATAAAATTCAGGCATCGGCTTTTTCCGTTTATCAATCGTCGCTCTATAGAAAGGAATCCACGATTTCAAACCAGAAATGTGTGCCATCATATCCTTGACAAGTATATTCGCCTTATTGGTATTTTTTAATTGTGGTAAATAATCTCCGATGGGTTTATTAATATCCAATTTGCCTTCATCCACCAATTTCATAATCGAAATAGTTGCTGCACAGATTTTAGTAACCGATGCCACATCAAATATATCGGTTGTTTTAAAAGGGCGACGGTTTTTATACGTATGATGACCATACGCCTTTTCGTAAATTACTTTGCCATCTTTTGCTACCAAGATAACCCCTCCAGGAGTTGCTGCAGTATCAATAGTATGCTGCATCAAAGCATCTATTTTTGCTAATTTTTCTGCATCAAAACCTACATTTTCTGGAAAATCATACCCTAATCTAGCAATAGGCGTCGTAATAATACCGTGATTAAATTTATTTTTTGGAGAAGCCGTAATTGGCAATCTACCTTTTATCGCATTCACGCCAAATAAAGCTTGTGCCGCCAAATCCTGCGTCATTTCATCGGCCTCATAGGTAGCTAAAACATAATCGGCCTCATCAAAATATTTTAAAGCGTAAGGGTTACCAAAAACGGTAATAATTACTTTTGTTTCTGCACTCAGCGCTTTCAAAAACATACGGGTACTTCTAGAAATACCATATCCCTTACTTGCACTATTATTCATTTGATGTAAGCCAACAATCACTATATCATTATTTTTTAAGTTTTTTATTAGAGCAGGAAACTGTTTTTCATTGATTTCTTTGCCCGTTTGATAATGTCTCATGCGACCATACTTATTCAAACTATTTTGGAAAGGCGTACTAGTAGCTACTCCAATACTAAGGGTAGCAATTTTCGTTTTATCTAAATTTTGAAGCGGAATTAAATTATTCTTATTGCTCACCAATGTTAAGGCATTTTCAATTAACTTTCTTTTTAAAATCTTCGCTTCCGTTGAATTTAAATCCGCTCGAATATTTGCTGTATTCGCAGCTTGATAATTGTTTAAATCATATTGATACTTAGCTAATAAAATTCTTTTAATTTTTTTGTTGAGCTCGTTTATATCTAAGATTCCTTCTTCGATATAGCGATTAATTTCTCGAACAGACGCATCAATATTATCAGGTACTAATAAAACATCCGCACCGGCGACTAAAGCCTCTGCTTCTGGTACACCCGGTTTAAAATGTTTCGTCACGCCTTTCATTTCCATTCCATCTGTATACACTAAACCTTTAAAACCCAATTGGTCTTTTAGTAAATCGGTTACGACTTTTTTAGATAAAGAAGTCGGTCGGTTTTTAGCATCATCCAAAGCAGGAACACTCAAATGTGCGACCATAAAACTTTGGATACCACGGTCAATTAATACTTTAAATGGATATAATTCAATACTATCTAAGCGGTCTAAACTATGGGAAATAACAGGCAAATCGTAGTGGGAATCTACATCTGTATCGCCATGCCCAGGAAAATGTTTGGCACAAGCCATTACTTTTCCATCCTGCAATCCCTTCATATACATATAACTTTTAGTAGCGACATTATAACGGTCTTCTCCAAAAGAACGAGTTCCAATCACAGGATTAGCTGCATTATTGTTGACATCTGCTACAGGTGCAAAATTAACATGAATCCCAATTCGTCTACATTCTTGCGCAATCTGTTTACCCATTTCGTAAATCAACCGATTGTCTTGAATAGCCCCTAACATCAATTGGCGAGGATAACTCATCGTACTACTTTTCATCCGCATGCCTAAGCCCCATTCCCCATCAATGCTTACCATTAAAGGTACTTTCGATAATTCTTGATATTGATTGATTAATTCGGTGTGTTTTTCTGGTGTGCCTTGAAAAAAACAAAGACCACCTACTTTATATTTTTTGATTTGATTTTTGACACTTTGAATATGGTCAGCACCAAGGTCTGAATGTGCCCGTATCATAAATAACTGTCCAATCCGTTCGGCAGGAGTTAAGGAATTAAAAACAGAATCAACCCAAATTTTGGCTAGTTCATCTACGCCAGTATTATTACTAAATTTTGGTGCATCGCTTGTTCCTAGCAAGAGGAACAAAAAAGGCAGTAGTATAAGTAGTCTAAATTTCATAGGATTCTACAGGATGACAGGATTATGCAGGATTAACAAGATAGGGCAACCGCCTAATTACTAACTGAGCATATTGGTAAGTATCGGTTTCCTAATCCACATTAACGTAGATAGCCTGTATGTTAGTTATTTTAGTTCTTGCAACAGCATTCAAATTTGCTGTTGAGGATGTCTTTATTAAAATAGATAATAGTAAGGAAGACTAACGCTAATAAAACAACAATCAATCCATTATGAAAAGTAAGCAAAAAATGATTCTACATTAGGCGTTTATTCTAGCGCCAACTGCCTACTGTCTTACTGCCTACTGAAAATTAGTCTTTATTAGCCAATTGTCCACAAGCTGCATCAATATCTTTCCCTCTACTTCGTCGAACAGTCACCATAATATCTCTATCAATTAAGTATTTGGCAAACTCATCAATTCGATGTGCATCCGCCTTTTGAAAAATCGCCCCGTCAATTGGATTATACTCAATGATATTAAGTCTTACGGGAAAATCCTTACAGAGATTTACTAAATTGGCAGCATCTTCTAAACTATCATTAAAATTCTGAAAGGCAATATATTCAAAACTAATGCGATTTTTAGTCTTTTGGTGGAAATATTTCAAGGAATCCATCAAAATCGTTAGATTATTCTGTTCGTTGATGGGCATTATTTCGTTTCGCTTTAAGTCATCAGCGGCATGAAGGGAGAGCGCAAGATTAAAACGAACTTCATCATCAGCGAGTTTTTTTATCATTTTGGCAATACCAGCGGTACTGACGGTAATTCGCTTTGGCGACATATTTAAGCCTTCGGGCGAAGTAATATGTTCTATACTTTTGAGGACATTTTTATAAGCCAAAAGTGGTTCCCCCATCCCCATATAAACGATATTGGTAAGTGGAAGACCAAAAGTTTCTAAAGCTTGTTTATTGACTAAAACAACTTGGTCATAAATTTCACCTGCATCCAAATTTCGGACTCGCTTCATTTTTCCCGTCGCACAAAATTTACAACTCAAACTACACCCTACTTGGGAAGAGACACAAACCGTAAATCTTTTGTCAGATGCCACAGGAATTAGAACAGATTCAATAAAATGTCCATCATGGAGTTGGTAACGAAATTTAATCGTCCCATCATTGCTACGTTGGACTTTATCTTCTCGGATAGGATTAATGACAAAATTAGCTTCCAAAGTTTCTCGTAAGGCTTTAGATAAATTGGTCATTTCTTGGAAAGAATGGGCACTTTTTTCCCATAGCCATTCATAGACTTGTTTGGCACGAAACTTTTTTTCGCCCATTGCTAAGAACCATTCTGATAATTCCGCTTTAGAAAGTAGTCTAATATCTAATTTTACCTTTGTCGAAGTCATACTGCAAAGATACGGGAATTTGCAATTATTTCATCAACCACCGAATCAAAACAGGAATAATCAGCAAATCACTAAAAAGCGCCGTAAAAAGCGTCACACTAATCATCAGTCCAACCGTCACACTTGGCGGGTTCACCGAAAATAACATAATGAGAAAACCAAAAAATAAAATAATCGAAGTCAAGCAAATAGCTTTACCTGTTTCTAAAAAGGTAATATGAATCGCTGCTTCATTGGACATGCCTTTATCTTTTGACAATTTAAATTTACTTAAAAAATGAATCGTGTCATCTACCGCAATGCCAAAAACAATGGCAAATAAAATCGCTACCCCTGCTTCTAATTCAATGCCTAGAAAACCCAATAACCCGCCTGCAAAAATGAGTGGAAAAACATTAGGCACTAAGGAGATTAAAACCATCCGCCAATCCTTAAACAATAAAGCCATTAAAAGACTGATAATAATAACGGCAATGCCTAATCCTTGTAGTAAACTTTCTCTAGCATAGACCGCATTTTTATCCAAAATAATTCCTGAGCCTGTTTTCTTAAAGGTCGCAATATCGGGGTTCGTATTCGCAATAATCCAAGCATCAATTCTATTACCAACTGCCTGAACGGAATCTGCGCCTAAGTCTAATATTTTGGTGGTAATTCGTGCTTTCTTCCCATCTTTACTCACTAACACATTGGCAGAACCATTGGGTAACCTGTCAATAAATCGTTTTTGTTTTTTAAAATCTTTTTCTCTTTTGGGAAATACGTAAGCAGTCTGCTTATTTTGGTTAAAAGCTTGATTGATACTTTTATAAACGGAAGTGACAGAATTGACAGATTTAATGGCAGGAATTGTTTTTAAATATTGCTCGACTTTATCCATTTCTTGTAAGACTTCAAAATCAGTTGCCTCGTAATCTCCTGCTGCAAATACCCCAAATTCTACTGGTCGATAACCTGCAAATTGTTTTTCAAAAAACTGAAAATCTTTGGTTATTTTTTTACCAATAGGTAAAGTATTAGCTAATTGATAATTTGTCGTAATAATAGAAATACCATAAAAACTAATCGCTGCAACTAAGATACTTCCTATCGTAATTCTAATCGGATGGTTAAGGGTAAACTGGTAGGTTTTTTCCATCAGGTTTTCCCAAAATTGATTATTCTTACCCAACTTAATCAAGTCATCCGTTTTGAACATAGACAATAGAGCGGTCGTAAAAAAGACAACCGTGATATAGGCAATCATTACTCCAAAGGCTGCATTAATACCAAAATCTTTAATTGGCCCAATTCGACTGGTTAACAAAGAAGCAAAACCAATCGCTGTCGTTGTGGAAGTCAATAAAGTAGCTAAACCAATTTCTTTGATGGTAACAGTAATAGCTTCTTTTCGAGGTAAGCCCTTTCGCAATTCATCAATGTATTTAGACATAATATGAATCACATCAGAAGTCCCTACAATTATCATCAAAACAGGATATAGCGCAGACATCACGCTTAACTCTCTTCCTGTAGCACCTAAAAAACCTAGAAATAAAACCATTCCTAATGCAATAGAAACTAAGGCAATGGCAATTCCATAGGGTCTTCGGTAGAGTATAAAAATGATAAGGGAAACCAAAAATCCTGAAATCAAGGCAGAAGTTATTACTTCTTCCTGCTGCATTTTGACCAATTCCGATTGAAAATAAGTTTGTCCTAAATAATGATGGTCTTCAAAATTATACGTTTGCACTAGCGAATCTAAATCTGTTATTAATTTATTCGCTGCGGCTAAGTCCATCTTATCTCCTGTTTTTAAGGCCACAACTAAAGTAGTTCCTGCCGAATCAATCAGGTTATAAACAAAGCGTTCATCGGTTAATAATCTATCTCGGTCTTTAGCGTATTTTCCAGGTTGGTCAATATGAATAGCAGGAATCGTAGTAATGCCAAAAGGTGTTTTTAAAGGATAGGAAAATTTAGTCAGCGATTGGCTTTCGAGGATATTATCAATTGCTCTTGCTTTTAAAGTAAAATCGTGGACATCTTCTAAAAATTGCTGCTCAAAGACACCTTCTTTCCTAGGAAGAGCGACTAAAAAAAAGTTGGCGTCATTTTCGAATTCTTCCGTAAATTCTTGGAAAAAAGCTAAATCTGGATCGCCTTCTGGAAAGAACTGGCTAAAATCAAAAGTGAATTTTAATTGAGTGGCAAAAAAAATGCTGGCGATAGTTAGTATCGTAAATATAAAGATAATAACAACTCTAATTCTGCGCATAAGAGATTTAGCTTTATCAAATTAAATGTAGAAGAAATAGCTGTCGTGATAAAGCACAACAAAACAAAAGAGGTAGGGTTGTCCAAACCTTTAAGATTTTCAAAACATCTTTTTCTAACAAAACGACGTTATTTAATTGAAATCGCCTATTTTTAGGCACAATTATCAAAAAAACTGTATAAAATCATTAAAATAGATTATTCATGAGGCGCATATCTTTTATATTATTAGCAGTAACGCTGCTTTCCTTCGGTTGCAAGACCAGTCAGTTGGCAACCATCAATGAAACCATCAACGAACCCCTTATAGAAACAACGGTCACCGAAGTTAGGGACTTAGATACCATGACCGTTTCTGCGGACAAACCTGCAGAATTAAAAGCACCTGAAGATTATCAATTAGCGGTTCACAAACCCAGTTACCGACTTCGGAATGATTTAGTACATACTAAATTGGACATAAAATTTGATTGGTCAAAAGAACGAGTTACTGGAAAAGCAGAATTGACGTTAAAACCTTGGTTTTATCCAACGGATGAATTGGAGCTGGATGCAAAGAATTTTGATATTCAAAAAATTGCTTTGGCAACTGGCAAAGAATTGAAATATGAATACGATGGCAAAAAGATTCAAATTCAATTAAATCGGGAATACAAAAAAACAGAAAATTATAAAATTGTCATTGATTATGTGGCTAAACCATCAGAAGGAGAAATTGGAGGAAGCGCAGCCATCACTTCTGATAAAGGTTTGTTTTTTATTAATGCCGATGGCAAAGACAAAAACAAACCGCAACAGATTTGGACACAAGGAGAGACAGAGAATAATTCTCGTTGGTTTCCAACTATTGACAAGCCTAATGAGCGAACGACTCAGGAAATGTATATCACGGTTCAAGATAAATTCAAGACCCTTTCTAATGGTCTATTAATCTCTTCTAATAAAAATGCAGACGGTACGAGAACCGATTACTGGAAAATGAACCAACCACATGCGCCTTATTTATTTATGGTGGCAGTTGGTGATTTTGCCAAAGTAGAAGATAGTTGGCAAGGCATTCCAGTTGATTATTATGTAGAACAAGCATACGAAAAAGATGCTAAAAATATTTTTGCACATACCCCAGAAATGTTAACTTTTTTCTCCGAAAAATTGGGCCTAATGTATATGTGGCCAAAATATTCGCAGATAGTAGTAAGAGATTATGTTTCTGGTGCAATGGAAAATACTTCAGCAGTTATTTTTGGCGAACAAGTGCAAAAAACAACTAGAGAATTAATTGATAACCATAATGATTATATCGTAGCGCATGAATTATTCCACCATTGGTTTGGCGATTATGTGACGTGTGAAAGTTGGGCAAATTTAACGATGAATGAAGGCTTTGCCAATTATAGTGAATACCTTTGGTTTGAACATAAATATGGAAAAGACGAAGCAGATTATCATAGAATTAATGAAATGAATGGCTATTTAGGATCACTCCAAGGTGGTGGCATTCACCCATTGATTTGGTTTGACAATCCTGATAAAGAAGCCATGTTTGATGGGCATAGTTATAATAAAGGCGGCATGGTATTACACATGTTGCGTAAGTACGTAGGAGATGATGCGTTTTTTACTTCTTTGAAAAAATACTTAAATGATAATGCTTACACTGCTGTAGAAGCACATGATTTAAGATTGGCTTTTGAGGAAGTAACTGGACAAGATTTAAACTGGTTTTTTGACCAATGGTATTTTGCCGCAGGTCATCCAGCATTGACGATTGATTATGATTATGACTTAACCACACAAACCGCAAGTGTGACCATCGAACAGACGCAAGACCCAAAAGAAAGTCCAGCTATTTTCCAACTACCAATCGCCATTGATATTTATACGGATGCGAATACGGTCAAACGAGAAGAAGTAATGATGAATTTGCGCAAGCAAACGTTTACTTTCAAATCAGCAACTAAGCCCGCTTTGATTAATGTGGATGCAGATAAAATTTTACTCGCAGAAAGAAAAGATAGTAAAACATCAGCCGAATATGTTTTCCAATTCCATAATGTCAATAATTTAACCGATAGATTTGAAGCCATTCAGTTTTTAAAAGACGAAAAGTCACCAGAGGCTAAAAAGGTTAAAAAAGCAGCTTTAAAAGACAAGCATTGGTTTATTAGAAATATGGGCTTAGGATCCGTTGAACCAGACCCAGCTGTTCTAGAAGCAGCAGCAAAATTAGCAGTTGGTGATATTAACTCTAAAGTAAGAGCTAATGCACTTGACTTCCTAACCAATGCGCAATATGAAGGATTAGGAGCTATTTCAGGAAAGGTGTTGGACAATGAAAAAGCTTATCCTGTGATAGGTTCAGCATTGATGGCATTGAATCAATCAAACCCTGTGGAAGCCTTAAAAAGAGCGGAACAAATGGAAGACATTGACAATGGGCCAATTTTATCTGCTATTGGAGGGATTTACGCCATTCAAGGTAAATTTGATAAATTATCATTCTTTGAAAAAAATTGGGATAAAATAGATGGACCAGAAGCAGGGAATTTCTTCCATAATTATGCGGGGCTATTATTATCAAATGGCGGAGATATTAAAGGGTCGCTAGGTAAATTAAAAGACGTGTCTACCAATATGTCTCAATCTTTATGGAGACGTTTTTCAGCGACTCAGACTTTGGTAGAATTGAATCAATTTTATAAGCAAATGCTTTCTGAAAGTGCGGATGAAACAGTTAAAGCTATATTTCAAGAGAATGTCGATATTATTAAAGGATACATTCTGGAAGTTAAGGCAGCAGAGACCAATCCACAGTTGAAGTCAGCTTATTCTGGATTATAAACAAGAACGCTTTTAAGCGAAAATAAATAGATCTTAAATGGGTTAGTGGTATTGCCGCTAACCCATTTTTCATAAAAGCACCCACCAAAATAAATCATTCTTGCATCTTTCTAGTCATACCAACTACCATTAATTTTTCAGCAATTTATTTTTAAAAATCGGCTTTTACCATCAAAAAATACCTAAAGTAATGTCTTTGCTTTAGTCAATAATACTATTCATTTATTTAAAATAATACTTATGAATTTACTACTAGATAGCACAGCTATCGGCTGGGCTTTATTTGCCCTAACCGCAGGAATTATCGGCTTAATTTTCTTAGTACGCTTCCAATTAGCCAAACGGAGTCAGCAAGAACAATTTGAAAAATCGAATAACACCATCACCTCCCGAAATAAATATACAGAAGTCAATGTATTCAAATGGAGTAGCACTTTTTTAAGAGTTGGGATGATGTCGTCTTTAGCATTTGTGGTCTTAGCGTTTAATTATACGACTTATGAAACCGTAAATTTTGAATTAGGTCTCATAGATAATGGCGATGTTATAGAAAATGATGTGCCTAGAACTATGGAGCCTCCAAAACCACCGCCACCACCACCTCCTCCTCCAACCATTGAAGAAGTAGACCTTGATGAAATAGAAGAAGAACCAGAATTTATTGACAATGAAATCGAGGAAAAAGAGGAAATTATAGCACGCTCTAAACCTACACCTGTTATAAAAACACCTATCAAACCTACTTTGCCACCGCCTGATGAACCAGAAAATACGTCGCCAGTAATTTTTGCAGAGCAAATGCCTCGTTTTCCAGGTTGTGTCGCAGGAGATAAAAAGACAAAAGATGCTTGTTCAACAAAAGCTTTATTTACCTTTTTATCAACTAAATTAAAATATCCTGCCTTAGCTAGAGAAAATGGTATTTCGGGTACTGCGGTAATTCGATTCATCGTAGAAAAAGATGGTAGTTTAACCGATTTAGAAATTGTAAAAGACCCTGGAGGCGGATTAGGGAAAGAAGCTTTGAGAGTCGTCCAATTAATGAATAAAATGGAAGAGAAGTGGACACCGGGCAAACAAAATGCTCGACCAGTTCGAGTTCGATTTAATTTGCCTGTCAAATTTCGACTACAGTAATTCGGCAGAACGCCTGATTTGCTAAATCTGCCTATACAGCAGTCTTTTCAACAAAGGGACTGCTGTTGTATTTTATAGCTGGGCAACTTTATAGTTTTTAGAACGTTTTTTATATACATTTATACCAAAACAATATAGCTTTATATTAAAGTGGTGTAAGGTTTGCTTTGAGTATAGAGGAACTTCAAGTCCTCGTCAAAAAAAACTCAAGGAATTGAAATTCCTTTATACTAAGAAAAATAAAATCATGCGATACAAACTGCTGCTTATCTTATTCCTTTTTGCTACAACTTTTTTAGGCGCACAACAATCTCGATTGGCACAACAGTATTACCAAAATGGGGAATACGCCAAAGCCGCTTCTTTGTATCAAAGATTGTACGAAGAACAGAATTATAATGACTACTATTTTGAACGCTATGTAGAGTGTTTAATTAGTTTAGAAGAATATGATGACTGTGAACAAGCGATTAAAAAGCAGTTGAAAAAGCGCCCTGAGCAAGTCCAATTATATGTGACATATGGAAATTTGTACGAACGACAAAATCAAGAAGCAGAAGCAACTAAGCAATATCGGAATGCCATCAAGCAATTATCAGCAGACCGTTTTATTATCACCAAATTAGCGAATGCTTTTATTCGCTTGACTAAATATAAATTAGCTATTGAAGCTTATGAAAATGGTTCGAAGTTATTGAAAGACCAACAAGTTTTTGCTTATAATTTAGCTGATTTATATCGAAGACAAGGGAATAATAAGAAGATGATTGAATATTATCTAAATAGTGTGGAAGCTAATCCTTCCAGAATGGCTTCGGTTAAAACCTTATTTCAGCGCTATTTATTAGAAGAAGATTTCCAAGATTTACAGGCGCAATTATACGAACGTATTCAAGAAAAACGAGATATTCCAATTTATCCAGAGTTACTAAGTTGGGTCTTTATCCAACGGAAAGATTATAAAAATGCTTTCCGTCAAGTAAGAGCTTTAGATAGACAAAATAAAGAAAATGGGTCAAGGGTTTACCAATTAGCAACTATCGCAGCCAATGGTAAAGATTATGATACTGCCATTAAAGCCTTTGATTATATCGTTACGGAAAAAGGCATTACTTCTAGTTATTATATTCCTGCTCAGCAAGAATCATTGGCTTGCAAAAGAAAGCGAATCGTTGGTGGCTATGATTATTCTATTGAAGATTTAAAAGCATTGGAAACAGAGTATAATACTTTCTTAGATGAGTTTGGACGAAATAAAACGACGGCAAATATCATTGTTGAATTAGCTGATTTAGAAGCTTTTTATTTAAATGACTTGGACAAGGCGGTTGCTATTTTAGACCAATTAATTAAATTCCCTGGCATCAATCCAGCTACACAAGCAGAAGGAAAAATCAAATTAGCTGATTTTTATTTAATGCAAGGCGAAATATGGGAATCTACCTTATTATACTCTCAAGTAGACAAAGCTTTTAAAGATGATATTTTAGGACATGAAGCTCGTTTTAGAAATGCTCGTTTGTCTTATTATGCAGGTGATTTCCAATGGGCGCAAACTCAATTTAAAGTTTTAAAAAGGTCAACGTCTAAATTAATTGCCAATGATGCATTGGATTTAGCGGTTTTTATTACAGATAATTTAGGGTTAGATTCTACGGAGACTTCTTTAAAATTATATTCTGAAGCTGATTTACTAGTTTTTCAAAATCGGTTTGAGGAGGCATTTACTAAATTAGATACTTTGTTGTCTCAATTTCCTGAGCATTCTTTGCAGGATGATGTGCTATATATGAAGGCACAAATTTATAAAAAGCAGAAAAACTGGGATAAAACGGTTGCGATGTATGAAGCGATTATTGAAGACCACGCAGAAGAAATCAGAGCAGACAATGCCTTATTTGAATTAGCCGATTTGCAAGAGAATCAACTCAATAATGTTGATAAGGCCAAAGAGCTTTACGAAAAAATATTTATAGATTTTTCTAATAGTACCTTCGCTGTGGAAGCACGGAAGCGGTTTCGGAAGTTGCGAGGGGATAATATATAACCAGTTGCTAGTTTCCAGTTGCCAGTTGTCCAAAACCCGCAACTGGTAACTGGCAACCGTCTCACTTTAAAATAAGCTTAACAATTCCAAGTGTATCTTTTTAGCCAAAATTAGCGTTATCTTATTGGTATATTTATTCAAATCTAAAAGTGCGTTTTTATCACTTGCCCCCAATAGCATTTTTAAGAACACAAAAAATAATCCAATGAATTTTTTAAAAATTACACTTTCATTAGCTATTCTATTTTTCTTTTCTACGAATATACAAGCACAAATCAAAGCTTTTGGACCAGCAGGTTATAATGGACAAGGCGTTGAACTAAAGCCTGGTAAATATGTCTATAGCCAATTACAAAAAAGAGGGTTGGGAACTTTAGGAGGTTTAAGAGTACCAATCGGTTGTGATGTTAAAGTGTATAGTAGTCCAAATTTACAAGGAGAAGCCAAACGTTTTTCAAAAAGCAATGCTAAGATTAATAAATCTGGTGACTATTCTTTAAAAGTTGCTTGTGGTAGCGTTGGCGCTCAACCAGGATTTGCCATTGGTGTTTCTAATGAAGTCGGCAGGAAAGGAGACTTGATTTTTGTGGATGTCAGTATAACTGATTTTAATAAAATTGTGTCGATGCAATATAGCATGAATTGGGATGCATCGGTTTTACAATTTGAAAAAATCCAAAATTTCAAATTAAAAGATTTGAGCAATGAAAATTTTGGAACGAAGGAAACAAAAGATGGGAATTTATTATTAGCTTGGTATGATCAATCCGTCCAAGGTGTCAATTTACCGAATGGCACCAATCTTTATCAAGTTGTTTTTAGAGTAGTTGGCGAAAGTGCAGCGAAATCTAAAATTCGATTATCTGGCAAACCAATTGTGACAGAAGTCATGCAAGCAGATGGGACGCCTGTTTATTTTAATAAAGTAAATGGGTCAATTACTTTGCAGTAATTTTTTAGCGTAGTGTATAGCCATCTATAAAGCTATTATAAGAGTTTTATAATAAGAAAGGGGTTGTCTAGTCTAGACAACCCCTTTCTTATTATACTAACATTTTTTTTATTTCATTCTGGTTTTCACAAATTCTAATAACTCATTATGTGCTTTCATCAACATTTCCCCTGCATCTCGCATTTGGTTAAAATTAGAAACAACACATTGCAAACCGGGAGGGACGTTTTCCATAGATTTCAGTTTAAAATTATGGCAAACTTGCACACTTTCCATCACCTTCTTTAGTTCTGCGGCATGCTCATAAAATTTTTCTAAAACTGCCTTATCTTCTTCTTTTAACTCGTATTGATAATTGTTCCGAGCAGCCCCTAAAGCAACTGGACAACGCAAATCAGAAGTTGTTAAATGAATCACAGAAACCTTATAAAAATTAGATAAGTTCAGCAGGTTACAAATTTTCGGTTCTGCTGTTCCTTTTTCATAGGACGCAATATTCCCCCTATTCAAACCTAATCGGTTAGCCAAATCTTCTTGACTAATTGACAACTGTTTGCGAAGGTGGCGAATATTTGAAGCCAACTTACTATTTACGGTCAATTTTGACACATCCATTTTTATCGTGAGTTTATGAAACTGTTATTTACAATATAAAGTGATTAAGGTCAATTTTGTTTACACCACCCCTTAATAACTCTTCTTTTATACCTATATGGAAACGAATTTAACAAATAATGTTTTCATATATAAGTATAATGTTAAAAAAATTAACAAGATTAGTCAAGTTTTTGTTGAGAATAGTCGATAAAAAACTAATAATCTGACAAAAAATTCGACATTTAGCCTTCTAAACGTCTCCGTAAGAACATTTCTTATGTTAATGTAGTTCATTTTTACACTAAAGTTTAATATTTGTACGTTTTTACAGCAACAAAAGAATAAAAAGTAAAAAATATTTGCAAAATAGATTAAATGGTATTAATTTTGTCAATATAATTTACAAAACACCCGATTTTAGAAATTTTAATTAAATCCGACTTATTATGATAACCACCATTCAAAATCATTTAACCAGCGTCAATAATACATTGAGAGCCTTTTCTTTAAAATTAACTGGAGATATGGCAGATGCAGAGGATTTGTACCAGGATACGGCTATGCGGATTATTTCAAACGCTGATAAATTTCAAATGGGCACTAATTTCAAAGCATGGGCAGTAACCATCATGAGAAATGTGTTTATTAATAATTATAGAAAGAAGACTAGAAGAGGCGTCATTTTAGACCAAACTAGTAATAACTATTACCTTAATTCTGGCAGCGGCATAGAGAGCAATTCTGGCGAGATGAATATTGCTTATGGCGAGCTACTTAAGATGGTTAATAAATTACCAGACGAATTTAGAGTACCATTCTGGATGGCTCATCAAGGCTATAAGTACGATGAAATTGCAGCTAGATTAGAAGTACCACTAGGTACCGTAAAGAGTAGAATTTTCTTTGCTAGAAAAAAACTACAACGCATGTATAAAGTGGCTCATGTAGAATTGGAAAGAGCCTAATCAACTTCAATCTCAACCTCAAATACAACTTCAAACTATTTTTGGTAGGAAGTTAATGTTGAAGTTGAAATTACGGTCACAACAATGTGGCAGTTGTAAGACCAAAAATAAAGCGGCAGTAATAAACTTTGAGTTTATTGCTGCCGCTTTTATATTGAATCAACTTTGTCATTCAAGTATGACAAGATTAATTATGTAATTGTAACTCTTCCGCAACCCACCCCCAAAAGGCTCTCCTTATCCGCTTTGCGGTTCAGGAGTATACTCCTTCATCTTCAAATGGAGGGGTAGTCGGCAACTAGAATATTATTGGCCTAAAAAGTCGAAAAATCTATAGGTTTTCGAAAAATTAGTCCCCTTCCCTATGGAGGGATGGGTGGTGAAATAATTAAGCTATTGCTCCTACAGTTAAAATTTCCTTTGCCAACCAGTCTCCAACAGCAGAAGTACTATAAGCTTTTCCACCTTCTGCAATGTCTTCCGTCACAACGCCTGCTTGTAAAGAAGCATCAACTGCTGCTCTTACTGCTTTTGCTTCGTCTACTAAATCTAGGCCTAACTCTAATAATAATGCTGCTGATAAAACAGTCCCTAATGGGTTCGCAATATTTTTTCCAGCTGCTTGTGGGTAAGAACCATGAACAGGCTCAAAAACACCGGTATGTGTCCCAACAGAAGCAGAAGGTAATAAACCTAGTGAACCTGTAATCACACTTGCTTCGTCTGATAAAATATCACCAAACATATTCCCCGTTACCATTACATCAAAATCTTTTGGCCATTGGATAATTCGCATTGCTGCATTATCCACAAATAAAAATTCTAGCTCAATATCTGGATAATTAGGCGCCATTTCCTGTACCGTTTCTCTCCACAAACGAGAAGAAGCTAAAACGTTGGCTTTATCTACTACGGTTAATTTTTTTCGTCTTTTGCGAGCATATTCAAAACCTAAAGCGACAATTCTTTCAATTTCTGGCTTGGTATAATATAAAGTATCAAAAGCGCCTGTTCTATCTTCAGACCGTCCTTTTTGACCAAAATAAATACCACCCGTCAATTCTCTAATCACGACAAAATCAGCACCATCTACTAAATCTTGTCTCAAAGGAGAACGGTGAATTAAAGATTTAAAAGGGCTAATTGGGCGAATGTTAGAAAACAAACCCAATTGCTTTCTCATTCTCAATAACCCTTGTTCTGGACGAACGGTTGCCTTTGGGTCATTATCATATTTTGGGTCACCAATAGCACCAAACATAACTGCATCAGATTTCATACATACCTCATGCGTTTCTGGTGGGTAAGGGTCACCCGTTTGGTCGATTGCCGTTGCACCTACAAGTGCAGGTGTATAATTAAAAGTATGTCCAAATCTTTGGCTTACTGCATTTAATACTTTTAATGCTTGGTCTATTACTTCTGGTCCGATTCCGTCGCCAGCCAATACCGCTATGTTAAAATCCATTGTTGTTGGTGATTAGTGATTAGTGACTAGTGATTGGTTAGGTCGGTTAGTTAATCTAGTTTTGGTCTTTCAAACAAGTCATTAATCGAGGATAAAAAAATTAAGGCGCAAAAGTAAGGAATAATGGTAGGAATTGTATTGAATGGTTAATTATTTTGTAATAATAGCTCAGAAGTATTTCGTTTATTACAATGGGTAAAGCATAAATTTAGGCTATTTCCTCTTTTCGATTCCCCTTTTTATCGAAAGTTTTTGTCATGTGCGTTTCCGTCATAATAGTGGAGGTGAATGCAATAATCATCATTAGAACTATGTATAAAATAATATTCAGTCCCTTTAACTTTTCGTCCTTGACAATTCCTCAACGGAGATGATTAGATTTAAGCCAACACCTAGTGCTAGTAGTATTAGACTAGTTATAGACATTATTTTACCAAAATACTGATTACACCGTTCAATAAATTTCTTGAAATTTTAAATTGTTGCTGGTTGCTGGTTTCTTTTTAGGCAGAACTAGCAACCAGTAACTAGCAACGGGATGTTTTAAAACACCCACTTATTTATTGAACGATGTACTGATGCCATTCTTTCCAAGTATCTTCATTCAATTGAGGACTATTAGCCCATGGCAATTCTCCATTTTTTTTTGGTGGGCTGAATAAATAATGCAATCCGATAACTAAACACAGTCCATTCGTCAATAAATGTCCCCATAAAAAGTCAGGATCTGAATTTCTCATAAACAAATTTATTTTAAAATACTATTACCGATGGCACATGCTAGACATCGTTTCTTAAGACAATATTCATTTTTCAACTGTAATAAAGCTTGCGTCTGGTAAGCAGAATCGGGTTCAAGTCCTAAAATTTTCCATTGTTCGATGATACTATTTTTTTCTGGTGCTAAGGCTTCTAAAAAGCGTAACGCCTTATCTCTATAGGCATCTATAGATTTATGTGTGCCATACAAAAATAGAAAAGGAACAATAGTATTAATGATTAATAAATGAATGGTGCTTTTACCTAAGGTCTTCTTTCTTTCCGCAGAGGTTTTATCAAAAATATAATGATTGAGCCAGTATTCAGAAAGGGAAACTTTGAATAATTTTTCAATCGCCTTGATGCTTTCTGCTTCTAGTATTTTTGAAAATAGATGCGTTGATTGATAAATTAGCGTCGCAAATTGGGCAATGCGAATAGACGGAAAATTGGCGGGTCTCAGGCGCATAAATCGCCAACTCTCTTTTTTGATAGGCTGTAAATTATATTTCTTTTGTAAAAATTGATATTCCTTTTGTAAGGCTTTCGGATAATTATCTACAAAATCATCTACTAATAAACCTGCTTGTCCAAAAAGCAAAGCTTCTATTTGGACGAGGTTATTTTTATGTTTGGCAAATAAATTTAAGGGCGTAGATTGAGCTAATAATTCAAAAGGTTCGGCATTGATTTTTACCCCAAAATTTCTAGCCAATAATTCATAAAAAACCGATTCCCAAGCGTTATTAGTATTAACTAATCGTTCTGCGATAGGTACTGTTTTTTGTTCTAGCCTTTCTACCAATAATCGGTCAAGCCATAAATTTTTAGTAATAGTTGGAACGGAATAAAAATGATGTTGGCAAGGTATCCAATGTTCGTTATGTACTATTTTCTGATAGGTCTTAATAATTTTAGGTGGGATTCTACGGCGCAACTCTAGGCAAGGAATACGTTCCCCCGTACTTCGATAAATAGGTTGGTCTTCTTCTAACACCACATGTAAAATGACATTATCATAAGCCCTGTCTTCTTGATGCTTATGGGCTATCCATTCAGAAGCATTTACATGGATTTCTACATTTCCTGCCCATAAGGTTTCGCCAACTTGGACTTTGGCTTCCAAAAAATCAGGCCCTGCATGGTGATTATGTTTGCCAAAATGAGTAATTTGCAAAGGTTCACCTTCGGTAGATACTAAATTATCTAAGTGAAAACGCTTAGTGCGCCACAGGTAGTGTAGGAAGTCTTCTCTCATAGTTTTTGTTTATTGGTTGATGGTTTTCTTGTTTATATCAATTGTCGAATGTAGTAAAATTTATAGAAATTTGCTAATCTCTATTGTTTTTTATAAAGAATTATTTAATAGAGGGATTTGAGTACTTAAGTATTCGGGGAAGCAATCTGCATTTTCTAAATGGTTGCAAGTTACGAGTTGCTGGCTGCAGACGATTTTATTTAGATTCTATTATTTTTTGAACTCGCAACTCGAATTAATTCCCAGAATAGATAATAAAATTAGAAAACTTATTTGGATTATCTGGATGGCTTAAAATCGTATTAAATAATAATCTAGCACGGTCATTATTAGGCCCTTGATAAATGACCGAACCATCTAAATTAAAATCATCATTGGTATAACTTCGACTAATATAGTTTGGTAAAAAATCTTGATTGCCGTCATCTTTTAATACATGCAAAAACATATAGAAGATATCATTATTAGGCCCTTGATAAATGACTTTTCCGTCGCTGTTCAAATCCCCTGACCATAAAGATTCTAAATTATCCATTTCTACACTTGAATGCGCCCCTACTACTGGTGTAAAATTAAAAGTAAAATCTACTATAGGTACTTCACTTGGGGAGAAGGTATATGTATTTAAACTAATAATTCCCAAATGGTTTCTATGGCGAATCGCCACATAATAACTCCCGACTCTAATGTTTGTAAAATGAAGCAACGAATCTCCTCGAACCGTTACCACATCTCCATCTCGTTGAATTAAAGCAGATTTAGTGGCTATTACATTATCCACATCATTGGCATCTCTTAACTCCACAAATACCCAGTCTACAATACTATTAGCACCATTTTCTGCTAGTAACAAAGTATCATTTATGGTTTCACCGCCTCCGCTTGCAACGTGCTGAAACTGATTAATTTCAGCATAAGGTTCTTGCATTGGTAATAGGTTTTTTCTACGTAAATCATCTCTCATTAAGCCATCGCCATCATTGTTCAACATAGCCCCTTGTAAAATTGACTTTAGTTGCAAAGACACGCCTTCACAAGAAATTTCTTGGCTATAAATTGTTGCATTTCCACATTCATCTTCAACAGACCAAGTTCTGGTTATCACTTTGGTAGCTCCAATAAATGTATCTTTTTCTACATAATTAATCACCACACTTACATCACAATTATCTACTGCTTTAAAATCAATACTTATATCTAAACTATCCGTTCCATTATTGCAATAACCAGGAGATTCTAGGGGAATACTTCCTTCGATGACTATATAAGAGACCAATTCATTAGTATGATTACCATCCAAATAAGCCCATTCACTAATGTTAATTTCAAACTGATTGCTACTTACATTTCTTATACTAACTGTTCCTGCTCCACCGTCTAAATTAGATAAACTATTGGCTATAATAACGGGGTTACTATAAGTGTGATTAAGGGTAATTGTTTTCCAATTAGAGTTAACCACCGCTGTACCTACTTCACCTATTAAGATACCTCTTTCTTCTTTAATGCTACCTAATCTTTCTATTGCTAAATAGCCTACTCTTTCATCCGCGTGTATCAATTCTACATCATCAGAAGCCTCTTCTTGTAAATTTAAGGTCGCACCTGTTGTAGTCAATCCATTCTGCCGAAGCGTAAAAGGGTCTATTTCTTCCGTTGTTTGACTACTAAAAAACAAAGCAGGGGTTGAAGCAAACGCATTTTGGAAATTAACCGCTTGGGCTACTTCTGAAACTAATAAGGAATTTACGTCTAATTGATAATCAGTTGTCTGTGTTCCAGCTTCCATTGCTATCCAAGCAATACTTTTTCTAGATAATTTAGTAGTATACGCCTCTTCTGCTTTTATCCTCAACTCGAATTGAGAAACAGATACATTTTGTATTTGGGAAACCACAGGAATAGCGGCATCACTCGTTACCACTTGATGTAATATGATTGGCTGAGTAATAAAATCAATTGGTAAATTAATCGTTTTCCAATGCTCGCCAACTAATTCCATTACACCAGCTATCATTTTTTTGCCATTAGGTAAAGTATAAATTCTATAAATATCTGGTGCTACTTTATCTTCTACTTCTATGACTTGAGAAGCAGCGGTCGAATTACCACATTGGTCAATAGCAGTCCAAGTTCGAGTAATCGAATAATCATATAAAGAACAACCATCTTCTCCTTGGGTACTTTCTTCTTGCACATCTAAGGCAATTCTAGGGCAGTTATCTACTGCGAAAATCTGAGAAGGTAGTGGAATCAATTCATCACAACTAACGGTATCATTTGCTGGAATATTTGTTAAAGTTGGGATGGTTGTATCATTAAAGTCTAAATGAACAATAGCATTTACACAACAAATATTTGTCTGGTCACAAACTTGATAGGTAAATTCATCGGTACTACAATTACTAGCAGTATTAGTATAAGAAAAAGTCCCATCAGAATTCATGGTCACTGTTCCACTAGTTGGTTGAACGATTACACTAAAATTCTTATCTGCATAATTTTCATCATTGACTGCAACACTTCCTTCATAATCGGTGCTTGGACATAAGACAATCGAATCATTAACCACAATAGCAGCACTACATATTTGCCTAAAGCCAAAATCAAAACTATGGTCATTTTGACCTAGCGTACCCGTTTGTATTTCAATAAATGGGTAGTTTTCTATAGAAACTGGCTGTCCATTTCCAACGGTTGCAATCATCCCATCAGAATCATTCAAATCCGAATAATTGCCTGTACCTATATTGGCAGTCGTTAAATTATTTACTTGATTTAAAACGCCTAACAATGTGTCATACTGTCCCCCTTTTCCAATTACTAGGTAATAAGTGGTGCTAGGTAGTAATCCATGAGTCACATCATTAAAATAATAGCCTCCATCTGCGTCTGTTACAACAGTTGTTAAGGAATCACCAATTGCGTTATAAAGCGTTACATTCACCCCTGGTATACCTTCCTCATTAGGGTCTTGTACACCATCTTCATCTTCATCTAACCATACATAATTCCCTATTTCTAAAGATAAAGTCGCACAATAATCTTTATAAATATCAACATCTCCATAAACGTATAAATTTTCGGCAGCAAGATTATTATCTAAATCAACCAAAATACTATTCGCAATATTTCCACCAGTTGATGGCATAAATTGTAAACCAAAAATATTATCTCCTTCAATAGCTGTAATATGTAAGGCATCTCCTGTAGTCAGAATATAGGATTCATCTCCATTAATACTCGTTCCAGTTACATTCTCATACCCCCAATCAACGCCACCTCTGCTATTTCTACCTTTATAAAAAGTTTGGCTTCCAATATCATATTTTCCTTCATCATTGCCACCATAAGTAGGTTCGAGATTCCATACCCCAGCGGATAGTTGATATTCTCTCAAGACGCCAATATAAGCAGCAGTTACTATTTGATTGGTGGAAGTATTTTCTCCTAATGGGAATTCAGCTAATAGAACCCTATCTCCCGAACGGTTAAAAGCGATGTCTCCAACAGGTGTTGTTAAATTAAATCCGCTAGTGCCATAAGGCATAGTGATTTCTAATTGGTCAGAAGCAGGAATAAAAGCGCCATTCGCATCTAAAGCAACAGACCGAATGGTATTGAAGGTCGCATCAACATTCGTATTAACATTCGTTTTGTCATAATGATTAGACCAAATACTATAATAAACTCTTTTATTGATTTGATTAAAGGCGACCCCCAAGATTCTATCCCCTAACACAGGTAATTGACCACTAATGCCATCATCTGCCATTAAGGGGTCAAAACTACTCAATAAAGTTCCATCCGTATTCAATCGATAAATCTGGCCATCGTCCATATTGGTTATAAATAATTGGTCGTGAATGGCATCAAATTCAATATATCCCAGTCCTAAAGTTCCCGGTAATTCAGCAATTCTAGTAACTACGCCAGTTACTGCATCAATTCTAAATACTTTAGGGGCAATAGCTGCTTCAAAAAGTACCGTTTCTATGTTCGCCGCAGATGCATGTAGGGGAGAGGCAATGGCATAAATAATTCCATCTTTTGGATTGATGGCTGTTGAAAAAATAGAAGCGCCTTCAAAATCAGCGGTTGTCCATGTTTGAATGGTATTGACATTTGCTGCTTGATTGGTATTGCGATTTCCTGCGGTTTGCCAAAGTGTTCCCAACTGAGTAATGTCTTTAATGGATAAAGTTACGGCGTCACCAGCAGGTAAAGAACTCACTAAAGCATACCCATTTTGTATAATAGCATTATTAGGTGCGGCACAATCATTTTCGGTTGGGTCGATTAATCCTAAAGTAGTTGTACAGCTAGGTGAAGCTACAAATTGCACACTTGTTCCTTTATAAGTACTACCATTTGTGGAGTACATTCCTGTTGGAATAGCTGTGAATTCTATTCGGTATTTTGCGCCATCTGTCAAATTATCGAACTCAAAAACACCCAAATTATTAGTGGTCGTTTGTCCAACCGTTATCCCTATGCTATCAGTTGCAGTTACTAAAATACCTGCTACCCCAGACTCTCCGCTATCTTGCAGTCCATCTCCGCTCAAATCTTCAAATACCATTCCTCCAACATGTCCGCTACTATTCGTACAAAATTTATCTCGGTCAGTTGGAACAGGGCAAGGCGCAGGTGCATTATAAGTAGTATTAAAGGAACATCCACTGCCCCCAGAATAATCAATAGCTATTGGGTTATTTTGGCTATTATCGGCTGTTATAGTGAATTGAACTGTTGATGGAGAAGTTGCTCCACCTACTATATCAATTGTTTGAGTCGTATTATTTGCGGACACAATAATATTTTCGCCAGCAGGTGGATTTGACCAGTCTACTTCAATAGAGAGAGTAGACTGATATTCATTACCAACTAAGGTGCAATTAGAAAAAGATAAATTGGTAATTGTAGTTGTTTGACAATCAGGGTCTTCGCAGTCTATTAGATAAAGACATAAAGAACTAATAAAATCCACAATCTGGATGGTGGAACATTTTTTTAATTCTGTCTGAGTTTTCAGCCAAGAGATTTAACTGTTCCCTAACCACCTGACGAAGTTCTGTGAAA